>ENA-OYYB01000183-OYYB01000183.1-human-gut-metagenome-genome-assembly--contig:-NODE-183-length-46442-cov-28.515856_pt1 | contig 46442 bp, 53 predicted proteins | sample MGYA00244059_ERZ653440 | MGnify/ENA primary metagenome ERZ653440 (study PRJEB26926, sample SAMN06164994) | human gut metagenome | biome: ENVO:00009003; feature: ENVO:2100002; material: ENVO:00002003... | reverse complement strand
CTCCTATCCAATGGAGTGAACCGGAGAGTCCTGATAATGCCCAGCCGGGTTATGGTTACATTGCCAACGACACTACGAAAGAAGAAACCTTCTTCTATCATAGTGACCACCTCGGCAGCACCTCTTATATTACCGACGCTAAGGCTAACATTACGCAGTTCGATGCCTACCTGCCATACGGAGAGTTGCTGGTGGATGAACATACTTCATCTGAGGATATGCCATATAAGTTCAATGGTAAGGAATTCGATGAGGAGACGGGATTGTATTATTATGGGGCAAGGTATATGAATCCTATTACGAGTATTTGGTATGGGGTGGATCCGATTCGAGAGATGTATGTGGCAAATAGTTGTTATATTTATTGTTTAAATAATCCAATTATTTTTATTGACCCTAATGGTAAAAAAGTAAAAATTGTAAATGATGTAAATCAGGGTTTATCCGTTATAAGAGGAACTCTTCCGAAAAAGCTTAGAAAATTTGTTGCTGTAACAGATGGATATATTGACAAAGGAATGATGGAACAAGGACTTCTAGCTATGGGTGACAATATAAGTGACAACTATCTTTCACTATATGAATTAGTTTCAGATAAAGATAAAACGGTTGAATTTGCTGTTACTTCCGATAAATCGGCTAAAGATAAGAATGGGAATCTTATGTCTCCTAAAGATATACCATTATCTTTTAATGATCCTGTGTGTGATGTGTATTCTGACAATAAACCAGAGCCCCGTGGAAGTGTAGGGTATACATTAGCACCACTATCACATAAATGGACAAAAAATGATGAACTGCAACGAAATCAACTGCAAAATCCCTTATTTTCTGTTAATGGCAATTATAGAGTCGAAGTTAACGGAAGGTTATTGAAATATAGAGAATTAGAAAATATTCTTATACAAGCAGCAGCTCATGAGTTATATAGTCATACTCTATTTATGTTTAGAGGTATAGATGCTTTGCATAATGTGAGTCGAACTGATGGGAATAGTAATGAAAAGTTAGAAAAATGGCAAAGACTTAGAATGAATGAAGCTAATCAGAATTTTAATAATCAGTAATCTTATTCTTCTTTGTAATGGACAGATATTAGCAGGATGCGTTAGGGACGATTCTCTAACACACCCTCCCTTACTTCATTATAAAGGAATAACAAGAGTTTTAACAGATTTGAAAAATAATGAGGGTACAGTAGATTCTTTACTGAGTATCGTACTAGAAGATAAGCTTCCTATCAATGTTTATGATGGATGCTATTTTCGAATACGTATGCGAATCCTGATTCTATCTAATGGAAATGCTGAAGTAAAGAGGTTTTTCGGAAAGATACCAGCTTACCTACAAAAGGATATAAACAGAATCATCAACCAGATGAAATTTATACCAGCAAAGCTTAAAGGGAAAAATGTAAAATCTGAGAAAACGATATCGATTTTATTAGATTTAACAACCTATCCTTCCTCAATAAGAAAAAACTTATTAAGTAAAAATATTGATATAAATGGATGATAACTATTAAACGATACGAACATTGAATATCAAGAACTTATAAATGTGTAATTGTGGAGAAGGGCTCGGAATGACATTCTTTACCAGAATTTGTATGTATCTTTTATGTAACTTATTGATAAAAATCATAGTTTATAGGCCTTATCGCTTAATAGTTATGAGACACTCTTCGATGCAGCTTGCAATAACTGCGGTGGCAGGTTGGCGCTGGTGGAGGACGCCTCGGGAGGCGAGGCCTACTACTACGGCAACCAAGGCGAGGTGGTAAAAACTGTTCGCTCGGTGATGGTGAGCACCGCCGATGTGCGTACCTATGTATATGGGGCCACCTACGACAGCTGGAACCGTGTGCGTACCATGACCTATCCAGACGGAGAGGTCGTGACCTACGGCTACAATGCCGCAGGACAGGTGGAGAGCATCAGGTCAGAAAGACAGGGAAAGGAGGAAACCATCGTGGAAGAGGTGGGCTATGACAAGGAAGAACATACCGTCTATACCCGCCTGGGCAACGGAACGGAGACCACCTACACCTATGACAGACAGCGTGAACGCCTGCAGGAGATGAACCTTGTGGCTGCCGGTGCGGCGGTCATGACCAATAAGTACCGGTATGATGCTGTGGACAACATCCTGGGCATCACCAATGCCATAGACCCTGCGAAGGCTGGCGGCAAGTCCCAGCTGGGCGGTGCCTTCAGCCATACCTATGCCTATGACGAACTGAACCGTCTGATAACGGCAAGCGGCAAGGCAAAGAGTGCATCGTATGAGATGGCGATGACCTTCGGACGCATGAGCGAGCCGCTTACCAAGGTGCAGAAGGTGGATTCCACAAGAACGGCACAGTCTTACGACTTCACATACAGGTATGAGGACGACAGTCATCCTACTGCCCCTACGCAGGTCGGCCACGACCATTACACCTATGATGCCAACGGCAATCCGATATTGGTGGAGAATGACAGCCTCAATACCGAGCGCAGGATGTACTGGGATGAGGACAACAGACTGATGGTACTGTCTGACAACGGCAAGACCAGCCGTTATACCTACAATGCCGCAGGCGAGCGAATCGTCAAGAGCCACGGTGATCTGGAGGGCGTATATATCAATGGCGCTCCGCAGGGAATCTCCTTCCATGAGACGGAGGATTACACCATTTATCCCGCTCCGATCATCACTGTCACGAAGAACCGCTTCACCAAGCACTACTTCATTGGCGATAAACGCGTGGCAAGTAAACTCGGTGTAGGCAAGTTCAGTAATGTCTATGGCATCAGCGGCAACAACGTTACGGCAGGTCAGAAAGACTATGCCGCCCGCATGATGCAGATAGAAAAGCAGCGTGAGGAGTATTACAAGCAGCTCGGCACACCGCCGGGAGTGCCGACGATGAAGGGTGCAACTGCAGATCCAGACAACACAGGTATTGGCTACAACAGCATCATTACAGACCTGGGTGACCACAGCGTTCCTGAAGGCTGGATACAGCATCCGAAGTTCAACGGCAAAGGTGATGTTCCTGGTCCTCCTATCCAATGGAGTGAACCGGAGAGTCCTGATAATGCCCAGCCGGGTTATGGTTACATTGCCAACGACACTACGAAAGAGGAAACCTTCTTCTATCACAGTGACCACCTCGGTAGCACGTCTTACATTACAGATGATCATGCCAACATCACCCAGTATGATGCTTACCTTCCATACGGTGAACTGTTAGTTGACGAGCATAGTAGCAGTGAAGACCTGCCATATAAGTTCAATGGCAAACAGTTCGATGAAGAGACTGGCTTGTATTATTACGGTGCAAGGTACATGAACCCAATCACAAGCCTTTGGTATGGGGTAGATCCGTTGGCGGAGAAGTTACCATTAACAAGTGTATATTCTTATTGCATGGCTAATCCTATAAAACTTGTTGAAAATGATGGTAGATTTCCGCGTAAATGGCAAGCACAACTTTCAAGATGGTTTTATAATATCTTTCACAAGACAAAGGCGAGTGAGATATACGAAAATAAAGAAGCACAGAACCCCAAATTCCGTTATACTTATAACACGTTTAGCTCACCAAATGATAAAGAATTTGTTATTACTAGTAATTATAAATTTGATACTAAGTGGACAAAAGATGCACAAAATGTTGGTGATGGTATGGCTATTGGGGGGTATGCTGCCACCCTTACAGGAATAGGAGCAGAGGTTGGTGCTCCACTGGCTGCTATCGGAAATACCATTTCTGCCTTGGGTTCGGGAACAGAAATCGCACTGAATCTTCTAAATGGGGATTATGGTGATTCATTCAAAGGAATTGCATATGGATTATCAGAGAAAGCTATAGAAGTTGGTATTAATAAGTTAATACCAGGAGATGCTGGACCGACAACAAAAGAAGTTTTTAAGTATCTTAAAGGAAAAGCTTTTGGAAGTGGAAAAACAAAAAGAATTCTTAATAAAGAATTTGACATAGGTAAATCAATTGTTATTCAAGGTGCTTCGTTAAAAGCTAAAGTTGCTGAGCATACGATAGACACTGCTATAGATAAAAGTGATAATAAAAAAAATGTAAAAAGATAAAAATAGCACTATCGTATGGTTCAGAATTATTTATCAGGTTTTTTAGTTTTAATTGCAAGCATTATAATATTCTATCAATCAATAATCTTATATAAAAAAAAAAGATGGTATATATTTTTCACAATTCCCTTAGGAGTATGTATGGTGGCATTAGAATGTGCAGGGTTCTATAAGAAAGACCTTGATGGTATAAATATATTATTGTTTGGACTTACAATGTTTTATATTATGAAAAAGGATCATTCTAATCATACTGGTGTTTCGTCATCAATGAATTTTAAAGGCTGGATAGCTGCTGTTTTTGCTATTCTTGCAGGTATAATTCGTATTCTCGAAAATTTACGCATATTAGAATAGAACCTAATTTGTAATGGATATTCTGACATGCAATAAACAGGGACGTCAGAGCGTTATTGTTGATAGGATAGGTTACGACAAGGAGGGTCATACGGTCTATACGAAGCTCGGTAACGGCACGGAGACTACCTATACCTACGACAAACAGCGTGAACGTCTGCAGGTGATGAACCTTACAGCGGACGGTCAGACTGTGATGGAGAACAGGTACCAGTATGATGCTGTGGATAATATCCTTGGTATTACGAATGCTGCCAACCCGACGTCGCTGACAAAACTCAACAAGGCGAAGCTGGGCGGAAAGAGTTCGCATACGTATGAGTATGACGAACTGAACCGCCTTGTTCATGCAAACGGTAAGGCAAAAAGTGCAAGTTACGATATGGTGATGTCGTTCGGACGGATGAGTGAACCGCTGACGAAGATTCAGAAAGTGGACTCAACGACGACTGCTAAGTCTTATAACTTTGCTTATAAGTATGAGGACAGCAGTCATCCGACGGCTCCAACGCAGATTGGTCACGATCATTACACATCCCGGTCCACCTGTAAGCTGGAACGACCCGAGTAACCCTGATGACCCACAGGCTGGTTATGGCTACATCCCTAATGACACTACGAAAGAAGAAACCTTCTTCTATCACAGTGACCACCTCGGCTCAACGTCTTACACCACAGACGATAAAGCCAATATCACTCAGTATGATGCCTACCTGCCTTATGGTGAGCTGTTAGTTGACGAGCATAGCAGCTCCGAAGACCTGCCGTATAAGTTCAACGGCAAACAGTTCGATGATGAGACCGGCTTGTACTATTACGGTGCAAGATACATGGACCCAATCATAAGTTTGTGGTATGGGGTGGATAATTTAACAGAAAAGTATGTGTCGGTAAGTTCGTATACATATTGTAACGGGAGTCCAATTGCGAATATCGATGTTATGGGAATGTTCCCTAAGGGCATTGTTGTAAAACATGTCGAAACCGTTGTTCTGTACCAAGCAGTAGGCTCCGCCAATACGTTAATGGGGATACCCCATGAAGTAACATACTATACCTTTACGGAATCAGCCGCTCACTTATTGTCTTTGGCAGCGAACGTTCCCATTACGTATGTGAAGAATGCAAGGCTTGAAGAATTCATTTCTCAACCCGAAGGCAATTGCATTACAATTGGCAGCTCTCCCAATAATGCACGAATCCTTGTGTCGCCATATTATCTTGATAATAGCAAAGGTGGGCAGGATTATGACCTCTGGTTCCGCCAATTCTCGCACGAGGTGGGACACACTAAGCAGATTGCGCGCGATAAGGGTCTGACAAAATATTTGCTTAAAACAATAGCAGGTTATATTAAGGCTGGCAACCACGACGATGCTCTTCGCGAAAAAGAGGCTGAGCAAGGGACTAAAACATATGACGCTTTCCGCGGCTTCGTTAAGACACACTTCAAAGCATCTGTCGAGAATTTGTTTAAGAATGACAAACTGAAGGAGAAAGACAAAATCGAACAAATTAATAAATGGTGGAATGAATTCAAAAAACAGACAAGCAATAAAAAATAGAATAATATTGGTAACAATAGTGTTTACACTTTGTGCATGCGACAATCATGATTTCACGTTTGACGAAGAGAAACAGACTTTCTACGTGTATGATATGTTAAGATTTTATATTGAGCCTGATGGCGAAAAAGAATTATTTTATTCCTATGATATAGAGTTAAAAGAAAAAAAGAAAGAAAAAGGAATTGACACACTTGATCTAAATAATATTTCTTCGAAATATCAAGTGGAGGCATGCTTTCCTAACATTGATACGGTTGTAAATAATCCAAAGCGTGCCGTATTGGCACCCGACACTCGATATAGAGTCTTGCACATGGGAATGGGAAGAGTGTATGGTGTCAAATATTATCAGACAGATTCCACAGGGAAACTAAAAAATGAAGAAGAACCAAAGTCAAGTACAAGGTAAAGAAACTACTCTTGGAGAAAGACCAATACGCATTTATATCTATGAGGCGTTAAACCGACTGATTCATGCTACAGGCAAGGCGAAGAACGCCAGTTATGACATGGCAATGACCTTCGGCAGGATGAGCGAGCCGCTGACGAAGATCCAGAAGGTAGACTCTACGAACACAGCCAAGAGTTATAACTTCGCTTATAAATACGAGGACAGCAACCATCCGACGGCTCCAACGCAGATTGGTCATGACCATTACACGTATGATGCCAACGGTAATCCTACGCTGGTAACGAACGACTCTACGAACACTACCCGTGAGATGTACTGGGATGAGGATAATCGGTTGATGGTTCTCTCTGACAATGGCAAGACGAGTCGTTATACTTACAACGCTGCTGGCGAACGTATCATGAAGAGTTACGGTACGATGGAAGGTGTGTATATTAATGGTGCACCACAAGGTATCACGTTCCACGAGACGGACAACTTCACGCTCTATCCTGCCTCAATAATCAGCATCAACAAGAATCGCTTCACAAAGCATTACTTCCTTGGTGACAAACGAATCGCCAGCCGTATCGGTACAGGATTGTTTAACAACGTTTACGGACGCAATGGTTCATACGTAACGGCTAGTCAGCAGGACTATGCTGAACGTATGAATCAGATACAGAAGCAGAAAGAGGCATACTATAAACAGCAGGGCATTGCCCCTGGAGTACCTACAATGAAGGGTGCGTACGGTGATCCAGAGAACACGGATATTGGATATAATGCCGTCCTCACAGAACTCGGCAACCATGATGTGCCACAGGGTTGGATTCAGACTCCACGCCCTAACACCACACCGAATACCAACCCCGGTCCACCTGTAAGCTGAATGATCCGAGCAACCCTGATGCCCCGCAGGCTGGTTATGGCTACATCCCTAATGACACTACAAAAGAGGAAACGTTCTTCTATCACAGTGATCACTTTGGCAGTACCTCTTATATTACCGATGCCAAAGCCAATATCACACAGTTCGATGCGTACCTGCCATACGGTGAACTGTTGGTTGACGAGCACAGCAGCAGTGAAGAGCTACCATATAAGTTCAATGGTAAACAGTTCGATGATGAGACTGGCCTGTACTATTACGGTGCAAGGTACATGAACCCTGTTACCAGTCTGTGGTATGGGGTGGATCCGCTAACAGAGAAATATGTCGCCACAGGTGGATATGTATATACCTTGGATAATCCTGTGAGATTAATAGATCCGAATGGTAATTGGTCCTGGCCATGGGAACGAGGATCACTCATTGAATACCGTGGTAATGGGGTGTTTGGAATAAGAATAGAAAATTTTAGCAAAACTATGCAATCCAATTTCAAAAGAGCTAATAATAATCCTGCTAATTGGAGACCAGGAGAACTTGGTATAAACACAGAAATCGGAAAAATTTCTGTTGACAATTATGCACATAAAAGTTTCACCATAGGGCGTAAACCAGCTGGTATAGACCCAAAAGATGGGAATGTAAGAATCAGGAGACCAATTGCGAAATCTACTGGCCAAGAAGATAGAAGATTCCATAGTTTTGACCCTATGCCTGTAAGAGGATCAGCTAAGGCTGTTGGAGCGATTGCCATACTAGACTTTGCAAATTATGCGGTAGATACATATATGACACTTTCGACCTTTTGGGATAGTAATGCATTTGACGATCAAATGGCCTCTTTCAGAAAAGCAATAAGAGCGGTAAATAGCCAAATGAATTCAATTCCCGATAATTACAGAAAGGACACTAATAAGATGGGCGCAATTCTAAATTATGTTTTTCAAGGAGAAAATACAACAAAAGATAAAAACATTGACAAAATAGGACAAAATATTTTATTAAAATCTGGGAGATATGATAGGACAAATAAGACTTACAAACCTTTTATTAAAAGGTAAAAAGCGTGCTTTCTTAACAGTGATTGTTATAATAGCAATCTTTTGTATTTTTACTATGATCAAAAAGCATACTCCTCTGTATGATAATTTGCAAGGTGTATGTAATATAGATTTTAGCAAATCGTATTTCTGTCGTCAAACGGATTTTCATCCTTTAGAAAACAATATTTTCATTACTAAACAAAAGATTAGTCTTCCTGTTATAGTAACAGCCAATGATGATGTAAAAGGAAATTATAAAGAATTAGATAGACTAGAAAAAGAGGCTAAAGGAATCTGGAAAATAATTAGTGTTAATCCAGATTCCATTCAGATAGAAGTATCTAAAAGTATTCTAAATGGTAAATATTCTGTGATTTTTAAAAAGAATCAAAAAGAAAATGAAAAGTTAAACTATTATATAATCTTAAAAAATGATTCTACATATATGGTTTGTACTAAAGAAATTTTGAACTTTAAAAAGTAAAGTGATTAAAGATACACCTATCCGAGTGGTGAATGACTCGACGAATGAGACGAGAGAACTGTACAGGGACGAGGAGAACCAGCTGATGGTGCTGTCGGACAACGGGAAGACGAGTCGTTACACTTACAACGCTGCCGGTGAACGTATCATGAAGAGCTACGGAACGATGGAGGGTGTATATATCAATGGTGCACCACAGGGTATTACTTTCCACGAGACGGACAACTTCACGCTTTATCCTGCAAGTATCCTCTCTGTCAACAAGAACCGCTTCACAAAGCATTACTTTATTGGTGACAAACGAGTTGCTTCAAGGATAGGAACGGGGCTGTTTAACAACGTTTATGGGCGTAACGGCTCATACGTAACAGCTGGTCAGCAGGACTATGCTGAACGTATGAATCAGATTCAGAAGCAGAAAGAGGCATACTATAAGCAGCAAGGTATTGCACCTGGCGTACCTACAATGAAGGGTGCGTACGGTGATCCAGAGAACACGGGTGTTGGTTATAATGCCGTCCTCACAGAACTCGGTAACCATGATGTGCCACAGGGTTGGATTCAGACTCCACGCCCGAACACTACGCCGAATACCAACCCTGGTCCACCTGTAAGCTGGAATGACCCAAGCAATCCTGATGATCCACAGGCTGGTTATGGCTATATTCCAAACGACACAACGAAGGAGGAAACCTTCTTCTATCATAGTGACCACCTTGGTTCTACGTCTTACATTACGGACGATAAAGCCAACATCACGCAGTATGATGCCTACTTGCCATACGGTGAACTGTTAGTTGATGAGCATTGTAGCTCCGAAGACCTACCGTATAAGTTCAACGGCAAACTGTTCGATGAAGAAACCGGACTATACTATTACGGTGCAAGGTATATGAACCCAGTCACGAGTCTGTGGTATGGGGTGGATCCGTTGGCGGAGAAGTATAAATCTATAGGGGCCTATGTCTATTGTAGTGCTAATCCTATTAGATTGATTGATTCAGATGGGAAAAAGATTTTATTTGTAAATGGTTATTGGAATGGTAGCATAGGTAGCATTATAGGTAGTAGTTCTGCTGGAGAAAAATATTGGGGAAATGGATTTGCAGATGCAGCTAGATCTTTCTTTAAAGATTATTCGCAGATTAACTCTTCTAATTATATAGATGGTTCTTCAATGTGGGGCGGAGATATGAGTGGAGGGGATCGATATGTTGCAGGGTATAAGTTTGCAAAAGACAATATTCAAAAGCTTACTTCTGGGATGAGAAAAGGTGAAAGTTTTAATATGGTAACTCATTCCGAAGGTTCCGCTTATGGTGCTGGTGTAGCTCAATATTTATTAGATGCAGGTTATAAAGTTACTACAATTTTACATCTTTCCTCGGACGAAGGTGATGAATTCTCTACACCTAAGGCTCCTTACACTCTTCAATTATCTTATGAAAGTGATTGGGTGACAGGAAATAAAACTATAAAAAACGTAGATAAAGTTGGTGAGATAAAAAAAGGAAACTTAACTTGGAAAACTGTGCATGGAACGACAAAGGATAAAGGCATATTTAGTGCTGCTGAAGATCTTGAGAAAGTGACACTACAAAATAATATAGGAGAAATTAATGGAAAAGTATCCTCGTGGTATAATCAAGAAAATACAAAGAGGACAAATTTCTATAGTGTAAATGGAATCATATTAAGCAATCCAGATGGTACCAAAAAACGATAAATGGAAGAATATAGTTTTACTCTTAATAGAGTTACCTATTGTTGGCTTTTTAGCATTATTTACATTGGATGAGTATTCTAGTTTTCTAGCATATAAAGAGCATCCATGGTCAGTTTTCATGCAGAGGTTAATATTTGCTTCTGCCCCCATATTAATTGTCGAAATTCTTATGTTTTTTTTTTATAAATTTGATTTTCATGTCATTATCTAAGAAAGAAATATATAAAGGTGTCGTCACTAAAAGTTTTTTTATAAAACATATTTTATATTTATTATTAATGGTTCTCATGGTACTCTTCATGAAGTTATTAATATACGATTATTGTTAATGGTGAAAAAACTTCCTTAGAGATTCTCTTGATGATAGTAAAGTGTATTATTTTGGACGTAAATTTGAGGTGACAAAGACAGTACGCACAGTATATATATGGTTACATAGACTAATGACACTACGAAAGAGGAAACTTTCTTCTATCACAGTGACCACCTCGGTAGTACGTCTTACATCACAGATGATAAAGCCAACATCACGCAATATGATGCTTACCTACCGTACGGTGAACTATTAGTTGATGAGCATTCTTCATCCGAAGACCTACCGTACAAGTTCAATGGCAAACAGTTTGATGAGGAAACAGGCTTGTTCTATTATGGTGCAAGGTACATGAATCCTATGGCAAGTATTTGGTATGGGATGGATCCGCTAAGTGAGAAATATCCATATATAGGTGGTGTTGTGTATTGTGAAGGAAATCCTGTTGTTCAAATAGATGACTTTGGGCTAGCCCCTAAAAAACCGAAAAGAAAAGTAAATAATAATTCAAATCAATTTAATCCTCTGAATGCTCCTACGTATGAAATAGGAGGCATAATATATCGGGGAGGACAAATGGTTGGCGAGAAGCCTCTTGAACCAGATTATACCATAGAAACTCTTCTTATTGGCGGTTTGTCATCTGTCCGTGTAGGTTCAATTGCTCGCTCCACTTTCTCTAGAATAAAGAATCTTTTCAGTGGAGGAAGTGGGAAAGTTTCCAAAAGAGGTTCCTTAAGGCCTACACTATCAAAGAAAAATCAAAACATTAATCAAAATGGATCTTTGGGATCAAGTCTGCCTATATTCAAGAAATGGTTAAAAGGAGTCGATAGGCTAGATAGAGATCAAATCGTTCGTGATCTTCGGCGTTTAGGGTTTAAAAAAGTTTATGATGGGAAAGGCATGATACATATGGAGGGAGGAGGTATTAAAATACGACTTGACCCTCCCCAGCATGGAACAGAATATAATCATATGCACATAAATTATGGGAGAGGTAATAAAAATACTTATGATGTAAATTTACATTCTGTTGATTATAGATCACCTGCAGCCCGTATTAAAATAAAATAATTTATATGGAAAAGAATTTATTATTCTCATTTGATGATGAGGTCGCCACTGGGTTTTATTATGATATTGATGGTCAAAAAATTGTAGTTTATTTTGCGTCCTATTATGATAATGGGAGGTTTGTAGAAAAGGAATGCCAACTTATTATTGAGAATTGGGAGTATGCAAAAAGTAAATTATCTGTGGATAACCAATATAAAGATTTAGAAGATCATGTTGGAATCATAAGCATGATTTTAGATATGCATATTGCAGATAAAAAATTGTATTTAACGGTGAACACATTAGATGGTCAATATGTAGATTTACTTTTTTATAAATGCAATGTTAAAATAGAAGATATTCCTTAAGGAGGACCTGTATAATACAAAATGTGATTTTATGGTTTTAAAAAGAAAACCGCTTGATGGTACTCTCTGACAATGGCAAGACGAGTCGATATACTTATAATGCTGCTGGCGAACGCATCATGAAGAGTTATGGCACAATGGGGGCATTAAGATCTATAGATTATAATAAATATTTTGTAATCGGATTAGTTCATAACGAAGGAAGACATATAACGGATGGTCTCTATCCAAATCACTATGTACAATTATTGGGCTTTAATCGACAAAATTATGCAAGTTTCTGGACATGGGGAGAAAAAACTCTCAAATCTCATGTTTTCGGATTGATGCATGGTATCCATCAAATCTATATGATTAAACGGTAGTTTATATGAAAAAGATAGTTTATTTATTGGTTGCAATAGTATTTTTCTCTTGTGATCGTCACTATGATAACTTTAAGATCACAGGAATAAATATGCACGCAGTCACTTTTAACGATTCCATTAGATCAAAAAAGAGATATTTTTTGATAGACTTCACCACTGTATTATGTCATCCCAAATATACCCTTTTGGGGGGAGGGGTTGAACCTGGGCTAAAGGGAATTGACGAGGGCATCAAATCCATTGATATTTATACACGTAATGGTAAGACTATTTCCTCCCATTTTAAGGGGTGGAACTCGAATTTGGAAGGTATAATTTCAGACGGAATAGATGACTATTCTTATTTATCTTCTTCAAATATTGCAGAGCTCGTTAAGTCTATAAATGATCGTGATAGACAGGGCATTGGAGAACGGATAAAATTCAGACGTCTCTTTTATACGGATTCAGGAGAGATGCCATACAAGATTGTCATAAGATTTGAGAATCGAGAAGTTACTGCAAAGATCATAAATGATGAAGAAGATTATAAGGTGATTAGTACAGCGCATCCTTAATTTATAATCCGTTAATAGGTTCTCAACTATCAAACTATAATTGTGTGTATGAACGGATTAGATGCTCAAAAAAATATTGATAGGAATGCACAGTTTCATCTTATGGAACTCACAGTTCCAATCACTGAGACTCTACTTGAACTTATGTTCGATGATTCTGTCCAAAACAAGAATAAGGAAAGTGAATGATTTTTGAAAATGAAATATATAATAGAAATTTTCATGTGTTTATTTTTGATTTGTTCATGTGACAATCATGATGTAGAATTCAATGAAAAGGAACAGACTTTTTATATTTACAATCTGTTGCATTTTTCTATTGAGCCATTAGATAGCTTTAGCAAATCTTATACATATGACTTCTTTTTGCGGACAAAGGGAACATGTAGAGAGGTGGATACTATTTGTTTAAAAAAAAGAATATCAAAGAAATTTAAAGCGATAGAATCGTCTTCTTATAAGCAAGAATTTCGGTATAATCCTTCCTATATAAGGCTATTACCAAACACTCAATATGTAATAAGACATAACGGGATGGGAGCTAAAGTAAATATAATAAAGTATTTTTATACAGATTCTTCTGGAAATTTACATTATAAGTGTGATGAAAAGTCTAGTAGGAAATAACAAGAACCTTAATTACAAAGATTTTTGCTATAAAAAGAATATATTATTAGTTAGGAGAAAATATCAATAAAATCCGTGAGTGAGACACAACAACCCACGTTTTTGAAAATGTCCATCAGAGTGCAAAACAAAATTTGATATTTTTATTAACAAATATATATTTAAGTTCCATTTCCTCTAAAGAAGTGCAAGTACGAACTCTAACGATGCGCTTTATTAAGGTCTAATGATGCGCATCGTTAGGTGTTAATGAAGCGCTTCGTTAGGTCATGCAGATTTTCTATCATCTATATTACTGAAAATCAGTAAATTACACTCCACCTCAAGACTGCGAACTCTTGCCTCCAACAGGAGAACAGAAGTATAAAAGTTTGTTTCATCATTATTTTGTATCATTAAACTATGCTATTGCAAAAGTATAAAAACTTTTACAATAACATACTATTTTATACCTGAAAATAACTAAAAACCAACATTGCTCTCTATCACCCTCAAATCCGCAACTAAGCCCTTCAACGTCCTTCTTGCGTGTACACGTCCTCTCATTACTGAATTATCAGATAAATTGAGGCAGATAAATGTTCTTGCTCCTATACGAATTCTTCGTTCAACGTCTTTGAACCGACATTCAGCGTCTTTGAACCGCCGTTCAACGTCTTTGAACCGACATTCAACGTCTTTGAACGGAGATTTCTGTTAGGCTCAAAAACATTTCTATTTAGTATAAGCAACAAAAAGTGGTGAGAAAGTTTGGAATTCTCACCAAAAGACCTTACCTTTGTTCCCGATTTTAACTCCCAATTAAAATGAATGACTTATGAATAGACAAAATCTATCTTCCAAAGCAAGGATCTCGTGCATTGGCAGCAGATAGGTAATATGATGAAAAAAAATAAAATTAAAAATAATGTCAACAGAACAAAAGAAAATTACAGACAGAAAGTATTTCGTACCTTTTGTATTAATCACGTCGCTCTTCTTCTTGTGGGGCTTCGCTCGTGCCATTCTGGATGTGCTCAACAAGCATTTCCAGAATGCTTTGCATATTAGTATTACGCATTCTTCGCTGATTCAGGTAACCACTTATTTGGGTTATTTCCTGATGGCGATTCCGGCAGGTATCTTTATTAATCGGTATGGGTATCGCCGTGGAGTCGTATTCGGATTGATTCTTTTCGGAGCAGGTTCCTTGCTGTTCATTCCTGGCGCAGCGATGGGCAGTTTTTCTGCTTTTCTGCTATGTTTGTTTATCATCGGTTGTGGTCTTGTCTTTCTTGAGACGGCTGCCAATCCGTATGTTACAGAATTGGGTGCCAAGGAGACGGCAACGAGTCGTCTGAATCTCTCGCAGTCATTTAATGGTTTAGGAAGTCTTTTCGCTACCTTTTGCGTCGGTCAGTTTCTGTTCAATAATACAGAAGAAGGCGGTAATGTAGTGGTGCCTTATACCATATTGGGTATTCTCGTGCTATTGATAGCGCTCGTCTTTTCGCGTGTTCATTTGCCAGAAATAAAGCATGAAGTAACTGCCGAGGATGAGGCTAAGGGTAGTAATATCGGCAAACTCTTTGCGCATCATGGTATGTTTGTCTTCGGTCTGTTGGCACTTTTATGCTATGAGATTGCAGAAATTTCCATCAATTCCTATTTCATCAATTTCGTAACAGGAATGCGCTGGATGGATGACCGTACTGCATCCCTGGTGCTGACTGTAGCTTTGGGCTTCTTTATGGTGGGACGTTTCTTGGGCAGTTGGATTATGCGCCGGGTGGCAGCCACTACGATGTTGCTCATCTGTGCAGCTGGTAGTGTTGTCTGTATCGGTTTGGTGCTTTGTGATTTAGGGGTTGTTTCCTTAGTCGCATTGGTAGGCAACTATCTTTTTGAAGCGATTATGTTTCCTACGATATTTGCCATTGCTTTGACGGGTTTGGGCAATCTTACCAAATCAGCATCTTCCTTGCTGATGATGACCCCGATAGGTGGCTGTGGCTTCCTGCTGATGGGTCTGATAGCCGACACTACTCATGTTACTTTGCCATTTATCGTACCATTTATCAGTTTTGTAATAGTATTAGCTTTTGCAGTTCGTGAATACAAAATTGCTCAAAAGAGCTAAAATTGCTATCTGTATTTAGCAAAACATTAGAAAATTCGCATCAAAAAGTAAGAATTAACTTTTTTAACTCGTTTGAAATACGAAAAAGCAAGTTAACATTTTGCCGTGTCAAAAGAAAAAAGTAAATTTGCACTCGTTTAAGGAAAGTGTTTGGTAAGAGTGCTTTACCTTATTAATATAGTATAGAAGAATGTTTCATTAAAATAATAAATTAAATATTATGGCAGTAGATTACAAGAAAATCGGTCTTGTGAACACTAAGGAAATGTTTGCAAGAGCTATCAAGGGCGGTTGGGCCGTTCCTGCTTTCAACTTCAACAACTTGGAGCAGTTGCAGGCTATCATCCAGGCTTCTTCTAACTTGAAGTCACCAGTTATCCTTCAGGTTTCTAAGGGTGCTCGCAAGTATGCTAACCCTACTTTGCTCCGCTACATGGCAGAGGGTGCTGTAGAGTATGCTAAGGAGTTGGGTTGCAACCATCCTGAGATCGTTCTTCACCTCGATCACGGTGATAGCTTCGAGACATGTAAGAGTTGTGTTGACTTCGGTTTCTCTTCTGTAATGATCGACGGTTCTGCACTTCCATACGAGGAGAACATTGCATTGACAAAGAAGGTTGTTGATTACGCTCATCAGTTCGATGTAACTGTAGAGGGTGAGCTCGGTGTCCTCGCTGGTGTTGAGGATGACGTAGTTGCTGAGGAGTCTCACTATACAAAGCCTGAGGAGGTTGTTGATTTCGCTACACGTACAGGTGTTGATTCATTGGCTATCTCTATCGGTACATCTCATGGTGCTTACAAGTTCAAGCCAGAGCAGTGCACACGTGACCCTAAGACTGGTCACCTCGTTCCTCCTCCATTGGCATTCGATGTATTGGCAGCAGTTGAGGAGCAGCTTCCTGGTTTCCCTATCGTTCTCCACGGTTCTTCTTCAGTTCCTCAGGAGTATGTTGATATCATCAACAAGTACGGTGGCAAGTTGCCAGACGCAGTTGGTATCCCAGAGGAGCAGTTGACTAAGGCTTCTGAGAGCGCAGTTTGCAAGATCAACATCGACTCTGACTCTCGTCTTGCTTTCACAGCAGGTGTTCGTGAGACATTTGCTTTGCACCCAGAGTACTTCGACCCACGTCAGTACTGCGGTAAGGCTCGTGAGTACATGGTTGATCTCTATAGCCACAAGATCAAGGATGTTCTTCATTCTGACAACAAGTTGGCTAACCTCGACTAATTCGAGATTTTTCAATCTAAGATATGAGAGTGGAATCCGAAAGGGTTCCACTCTTTTTGGGTTTCTATAGCCTGATATTATTCTTGTCAAAGAAGGTCGCATTCATTATCATATGCTGATAGTATTTCTCATCATATACTGGCAGTTATTATAAATGCGCAGAAAAACAGATGTGAGGAGGGTGGTCTTTTGTTTTAAAAAGGTGTACTTTTTGTTTTAATTCGATTTTTATAAACTATACTAACATCTGTTAGCAAAGTTTAACAGCTTTCGCGCTTATTCTTCAAGAAAGATTTCATATTTTTGCAACCGAAAGAAATACTTTGCTTGGGCAAGTATGCTTTTATTCTTATATAATATCATGTACTAGTAGAAGATGAGGCTGCGTTTAGAGTAACGCAATTTAACTAAAGACATAAGTGTAAAGTAACTAAAGACAATATATAATGACTAAACAAAAATAAATAAGCAATAAATAGAATACAAGTAAATGATATTAGATTATGAGAAAAATTTCAATGATGCCGATTTTGGTATTGGCAATGGCATTGGGCTTTGTAAGCTGCAGTGCAAGTGATGATGGAGTAAACGATGGAATGCTTGGTCAACAGACCACGACATTCATGCCTTCGTTCTCAATGTTGAGTTACACACAGTCTGCAAGTACACCTATCCTACAGGATGGTAGCAACAGCGCTGAAATGGAAGAGAAGCTTGTCTGCAAGATTCTGCCAGGTGGAAAGTTGATGCTGACTCACAAGAATGTTGTTTTTGACGATGCTGTAAGCATTAAGATGGAAACAACTTTGGTGGGCAACAAGTTGATTGTCACAGAGAATGCTGACTATGGAGTGTCTGGCAACTATGGCTACTATACTCTGAAGACTACAGTAGGTACGCTGAAAGATGGTAACTATACGATTGTTGTCATGCGCAACCAGAATGTGAGAGCAGAGTTCCAGATGTCTTACGATTCATCTAAGGCCAAGAACCAATAATTGTATTTCCGACGACCAGTTTAAATTTTATTTATTATATAATAAGTTAGTAAAGTTACTACAAAACTAATATTTTTCTAAAAAAGTTATTCTATTTCATTTTTTACATCAGTATTTACCCACGATACGGAATCTTAGAACTCACAACATCTATTTTGTTTATGTCATAACCATTGATTTGTAGAAAGTGGTATATGGACTGCACTGTAAGCATTTTATTGTTAGTTGGACCTACAACAATCTTTTTAAGAGCCTCCTTAGGTACTCGTATTTCAACATAAGGAGTAATATACCCATTGCGAACACGATACTTTATTTTTGAAGCATCATCACAGTGTACAACCCCTCTTGTTTCTTGTTCATGCTTGTATGCATCATTCTTTGCACCTAAACATGTTGAAAGAATTATCTTTCAGTTTGTCACGACACAAGCGTAGCCATTCCATATTGAATGCCATCATATCCTCTTGCGACTTACCTTTGTCCCAATTCCCTTTATTCACGCATACGACTTTACCGCTCTGCAACGATATTCCACCATTGGAGAGGAAATAAGGAGGGTCGGCAAATATCATGTCGAACTTGAAATCAAACTCTTTGAGAAGTTTGAAACAGTCGCCATGAGCAAGGACAAAGTCCCTTTTTTCAGATTGATAGATTGATTCGTTAGGAGTCTTAGTTGCCCACGATTTTGTATCTACGAGATGATACAAATCACCAAGCGTAGCATACCCTCCTGTTGTGCGAAGAGTATCTATCACTTGTTGTGTCTGTGTATATTTCTGCTGCCTCATAATCGTCTTTACTTCAATAAATTTCTGCCTCCAGTATCTTCGAGGATTTTCATTTGTTGGATAGCAATCTGATTCAGTTTGATGAGCCGTTCAGATTGTGCCATACCATCGTTAATAAACACAGCATTTAGATTCTCCATGTTCGATAAGCAGATTAGCTCATTTATATTGGCATAATCACGAATGTTACCTTTCTTATCGGGATTCTGTTCACGCCATTGCCTTGCCGTCATACCAAACATAGCTATGTTGAGAACATCGGCTTCATCGGCATACTTCATAGCTGCTTGTTCACGTGTCACCTCGTTTGGAATAAGATTTTCCTTGATTGCATCTGTGTGAATACGATAGTTTATCTTTGACAGTTCACGTTTAGCAGACCATGACAATTGTTTCTGCTCATCAGCTTTAAGACGTTGATACTCTTTTACCAACAAAAGTTGGAAACGAGGACTTATCCACATTCCAAAATGATAGGCAATGTCACGATGGGCATATGTTCCGCCATATCGACCAGCTTTTGCCATAATGCCAATTGCGCCTGTTCTTTGAATCCAAGCTTTCACAGAAAGTACGAAGTTGTTGCTTCCTGCTGCATTTTTAATTGTATCGAATTCGGTACAATTAAAATTCGGATTATATAGCATTTCCCATTCACCGAGATATTCTATTGTACTTTTAAGGCTCATCCATCTGAAAATTATGTGTTCCTGCATTTGGCTATGTGCCATATCTGTCAAAGAGATATAATCCTCGTTTTGCACACTAACAACAGATATTTCTGTATTTTCAACTTTTATCTTAGCCATAATCCTTAGTCTTTAGTTAACACAAATTTGTGGTTGCATATACTTTCCGCAAGGAACATTAAACAAACCTTTCTTGTTTACACGATACAATCCATTGAAGCAGGTACGGTTTAGGAAGAAGAACTTTGCTGTATTCTCTATCGGGTCAAGGTTCTTCTCATTGTAGCGTTGGCGTACTGCCATAAACATCTCACGTTTCGCTTCCATATCTTGCAAAGCGTAATATTGGGCTTGAATATCCTGCAATGCAGGAATCAACTCTTCCACATTGTCACGTACAGTTCTATAACATGTAACCAAATCGCTGTTGATATCGTTGATCACAGCACGTTTGATATTTGGATGCTGTTGCAGCATGTAGAACAACATAGCACCACCACCAACGAATGGCTCTATGTATGTCGCATCATCCCAATTATCAAAGTCAGCTGGGAGTTTTGCTTCCAGTTGTTCAATAAGTTGTCCTTTACCGCCAACCCATTTGATGAATGGTTTTGCTTTTGTATTCATTATTAATCCTTTTTTGAACTAATGATTGTCAATCATCACTGTTAGTACCTTTTGTTTTATTGATAAGCTGACGAACATCAACGTCCAATAGAGCAGCTACCTTGGTCAATGTTACTAAATCTGGTTGTGAGGTATTGGTACACCATTTTGAGATTGTTGCCAAATCATTACCTCCATTGAGGTGAAACACTCATAAATCGCTCATTTTAAGCTATTCGGCAGATTTTAGCGTAATTTTTTGAAAAAAGTTATTCTATTTCATTTTTTATTTGTACTTTTGTTGCACAATACAAATTTCGGATAGAGGTTTGTTGAAAATGTTGATTTCCTGGTAGAATGATAATGCTAAAGTATAAAAGAAAATTGCAGGCAATTTATAGCTTGTTTAATAAGGCGCCATTTTGGGTTGCTTTTATATTGTTGATGACTGTTATAGCTTTAGTAGTATATCTTGAAGTATTAGTGCAGCATAGTTATACTTTATTACCGATATGTGTCCCATGGATGTATGATATAATCGGGGTAAATTTTGTTTCAATATTATTGGCGTTAATAAAGATCTTTTTGAGAAAAACTTCTGAGGGCTTTTGGGATGTTTGGGGGACATATCTTTTGAAAACATCGCTATGTTTTATTTTAATACCAGCATTGATACTTTTGCCAAATAAATATTTACCCTCAACGATTCTTGTAAAGGAAAAATATGGTGTTGTAATAGATTTGGCATCAATTAAAATAAATAAGTCTACTAGTTCAAGGAAAAATTACGTAAAGATAAAATTAGATAATGAAGATATTTCTTTCTGGTATGATACATACAAAGAAACAAAACCTCTTGGAACAAAATGCATTATGAACATTAAGAGAGGCTTTTTTGGGCTGAGATATGCCGATAATGTTGATTTTTTGGTAGAATGAGTTATATGCAGGTTCTTAGTTGATAACCTGCATAAGAACTTCAGGTAAACAGTTTTTATTATGAAAAGAAGAAGTTTTGGATTGGTAAAAGTAAACTTTGTTATGTTTGTAATTTTTATCGGATTTTTCCTGTGTGGCAAGTTTGGCATTCCATATATTTATGAAAAATATGGGATGCCAGTAGATGCTGTTGTTCACGGAAAAAGTAAAGATACTAAAGGTAGTTTCCTTGCACGTTATGAGTTTATTGTTGACCAGAAAAAGTACAGAGGAAGTACCTATAGTAATGTTCATGAAGGAGATACAATATGTGTTTGGTATATTCCTGTTTTTCCTTGGTTAAATATTTATGTGCCGAATGAATAATAAAAAATATAACAGAGTTTTGAAAACCTCAAATGTTTCTATGTGGAAGTTTGGGGCTTCTTGCATTTTATTTATCGTGTTATTTACAGGATTGGAAGTCTCTGTACGCAAAAGCAATATGTTGCTTCCAATATGTATTCCTTGGATGTATGATTATGAGGTACTTTTTGCGGTGTCTATTGTGCTTGCACTTATCATAAAATATCTGTGTAAGTCAAAAAAAGATTTTCTATATCTATGGCTAATGTATTTTTGGAAATTAGCTGTTTTTATAGTCATGATTCCTGCGGTCATCTTCTTGGCAAACAATTTTTTAGGCTCGGAAGAAAGTCTGAAACATTGCGAAGGATTAATTATAGACATACAGCAGGCTTCTGTTGGACCATCAAAGACTGCTAGCCCTCCTCTAAGAAATTATGTTAAAATAAAGGTTGATAATGAGAACACTTCCTTTTGGTATGACATAAATAAAGAAACAAAACCTCTTGGAACAAAATGCATTATGAACATTAAGAGAGGCTTCTTTGGGCTGAGATATGCCGATAATGTTGATTTCTTGGTTGAATGACTTATATGCAGGCTCTTAGTTGATAACCTGCATAAGAACTTCAGGTAAACAGTTTTTATTATGAAAAGAAGAAGTTTTGGATTGGTAAAAGTAAACTTTGTTATGTTTGTAATTTTTATCGGATTTTTCCTGTGTGGCAAGTTTGGCATTCCATATATTTATGAAAAATATGGGATGCCAGTAGATGCTGTTGTTTACGAAATAAGTAATGGTACTAAAGGTGGGAGCCTTGCACATTATGAGTTTATTGTTGACCAGAAAAAGTACAGAGGAAGTACCTATAAGAATGTTCATGAAGGAGATACAATATGTGTTTGGTATTTTCCTGTTCTTCCTTGGTTAAACAGATATAATTAAAGAATTGGCTCGATTTTCTTAGTTGATAACCTGCATAAGAACTTCAGGAGAACAGTCTTTTAAGATTACTTTGTTCCCCTTGTCAAGTAAATAAATGGTAGGCATGGCTTCCAGGCTATAGCTGTCGCTGATGCGTGTGTCGGCATATATGGATAGAAAAGTGTAATCTGCAGGGATGGTCTGCTTGTCAAGCCAAGCCGAGATTCTGTGGCAGTTGTCACAGTCTGTGTCATAGAAGTAAAGGATGACCTTTCTGTCTTTGTAATCACTCAGTTGATGTTGATTCCCGTTCTTGTCAGTAAATACAAAATCAAGGGCATTGTCGCCAGGCAGGTTCTTGTTCCTCGTTTTTATCTTAAAGGCGATCCTCTCCTTTTCTGTTTCATCAAAGCCTGTTGATTTCTCCATTTCGTTGAGGAAAAGAAGATACACCTTGTCGTTCCTCATAGGCGACTTCGGATTACCAAGATAGTGTTCGATGAGGCTCTCGAATTTGTCTTTACTCTTCTGGCTCCCAAAAGCTTTTGAAGCAAAGATATGCACACTCTGCTCTGCGGTAGTTGGAGTAAAATGAGGAATGAGATCGATGAAATTGACAAATCCTTGTTCTGAGATATTGGCATTGCTAAGTTGCAAGGTATCCTTGAAGTCAAAATTGTCCCAATAATGGAGACCCAGATAATTGAGCCGTTGTTCTACGGATTTGAGAGAGTCGGGCATCACAGGATAGACAAACGAGCGGTTTTGTCCGATAGCTTGCAGAATGTTCAATGAGAACACCAATGCGGTGATAATTATAATTCGATATCTCATAAGCCAATTCTTTTTTGCAAAGTTAAATAATAAATCTGAAAAAGGCAACAAAAATGTGCAGTTTTTCAAAAAATGAATGTCGTGGAGCTATAGAAGGTGAGTTCAACTCGGCAACTATATCTCCGACGACCAGTTTAAATAGTTTTCGCTATTTGGTGTTCTTAGTAAAAGTAAATGATATTTAATGATTCTGTAAAATCCGTTGTTTTTATCTATATGTAAAAGTAATTTCTTTAGCCTTTGTCTTCACGTTTGCTGCGTTTATATAGCCTCCGTTGTAGTAGCTGGCTTTCACATAGAACTTACCCTGAGTACCGGATGTGTTGACTCTCATGTTCTTGATGGTAATGGTCTGTGTCGTACCCACTACGCTGGCAGATTCATATTTCACAACAAACCAGTTGTTCCATCCTTTTCCTCCATCTACTTCCGCAGTAGAACCTACTTCTATACCGCAATTCTGCGGATTGATATCATTAGAAGCGATTTTGATTTCTATTGGAAGCAATTCCTTCGGATAGTTAGCCGGAATCTTGAATTTCAGTTGTGCTGTGGCGCTGATGCCCTTACCCATCGTAGCAGGGAACTCAAACTCATATTCCATATTCTTGATGGTATAGATGTGGATATTCCTGCTCAGACCATGCTTCTTGTCCAACAGTCGGATGATTCCTTCCTTCATGGAATTATCAATGGTGCTCAATGTATAATGAATGCTTCCTTCGCCATGATTGAATGTAATGACAGGAGTCACATTGATAGCACAATTGGTATTCTTCATCCAAATAGCTTCAAAGTCATTTGCGGTAATGTCGGTATCGCCGACATACTTGAAGGAAATACTTTGTGCTGCAGTAGCTCCCTCGTTCAAGAGAATATAGGTGCCATTTGTGATACTGAGGGTATATTTTCCGTCAGAAACTTCTGGTACAATGTCTTCTACTACAATCCAAGGGTTGTTGGCTGGTGTTCCATTTACGGCTGCATCAAAGCTGTCATAGCCCAATGAAGCATCCAGTTTCTTCACCTTAATCTTATAGATATGGTTTCGCTTGATGCGGTAGAGCTGGTTGTCCTTGTCCTGCAAAAGCACGAGGAAACGTTTATGGGTACCGTTCTTGTAAGTTGCCCAGAGAATAACCTTCAGCGGTTTGCTGGCATCATTGCGATTCTCAAAGGTATAGGCGATATTCTCCATCTGTCCCTCGGAACCCTGGTATGTCTTCTGGTCTTTGGTAGGAGTGATATAATCAGGGTTCCATACTGCCATCTCATGGGTGTCAGGGAAGGTGAGGTCTGTCTTGAATGGAGCAATCGTACCGTGTTCCTGACCGTCGTAGATAGATACTATCACCTTTTCAATTTCGTTAGCCACCTCGTCTTCCAGTTCAACCTTCACCTTGGCTCTGTCTCTGATGAGATGTATCACAGGCTTGTCGGCTCCACCATTGAGGAAAGCTTTCATCTCCTCTGGCGTATTTTTCTTGACATATCCCCAATAGACGATTTTTTGAGACTGATCTTCTCCAGCGCTTGATTCGAATGAAGTCATGAGCATATTCTCATGCATTCCGATCCATTTAGGAGATTGGGTGATGTCCAACGTAGCATTGGCAACAAAGTGGATTCTTGCGGTAGAATTTGGTATTGTAGCCTTGATGCCTTTCGGATTGCTGCTGCCGTTTTCCAGGATATCTCCTTTAGGCGTTGTTTCAAGCGTAAGATCTTTTGCAAGTCCTAAGAAGAAACCGTCCTTGTCGAAGCAGAAAAGCTGGATGTCTTCTGCCCGGTCAATACCTTCATTACCGTATGTCTGACTTCTGGTTATGGTCTGGTTCTCCTCATAGCTCGGAATACCAACATAAGTGGTAATGGTATATTCGTTTCCTTGTTTTTCCCAAAGCTCAGAAGGACCATTCTCAACCATGTCGTTTGTGCAGGCTGTCAGCATAGCCAACAGTCCTGCAATCATACTCATATAATATTTTAAATGTTTCATAATAGTGCCTCCTTTGTGATGGTTTATTCTTTCTTGTTTTCTAATGTAGTTACTTCTTCAGGTGTAAGGTCGCGGACGCAGCGTACGAATCCCTGACCAGAACCATGTGAATTTGCTGTTACCAGGTTTCCACTCAAAGACCAATATGAATAGCCTCTAAGAACCTCAGTTACGACATCCTGACCAGATTCGTATTGGTAGTTTACGATCACGTTGATTTCCGATTTCGTAGGAAGTCGCCAATTCTCATAACGGGTTCCGTCTGTTCCTACTTCTACATAGTCATCACAGTGCTTGGATGCCTTGACTCCTTCGTCGAAAACTAATACGGTACCGAGCTGAGACGCCAGAGCAAAAGCAGGTGATACAACGTCTTCTGATGACAACTTTGTGGTTGGATTGATGTTGTTTACATGTCCAATCGTATAGTTTCCGTTGGTTTTTGTAATTTGAACCACATACATATTGTTGTTAGATTGGTCTTTTCTGGATTTACTTAGAGTGGCTTGGTATGCTTTTCTGCTACCAGCATCTTGGTATTCCCAAATATATGTGCCTTTTGTCCACCCCCAAAGAAATCCTTCTTGTACCTCACCATAGGTATAAACCTTTGCCGTGAAGTTTTCATCAGATGATGTCTTCTTGATTTCGTGGGTACTTTGATGTTCTTGCCAATCAATCCATCCGTCCAGACTCTTGGTAGAGTACCATCCTGCAATGGCCTGTATGTACTCCAATGGATATTGCTTGATGGTTACCTGTTCTGTCTTCTTGTTTTCTCCTTCACCGCAGGATATGGTAAACTTGATGTATTTTACGGTCAACGGAACAAATTCTTTAGCTTGGATATTGACGATACCCTGGTCTTTCTTCTCAGTATGACCATTGGCGAAATTCAGACTGATTTGTGGATAAGTACTTCCTGGCTCAACCATCTTCTTTGCGCCGTTCTTGTCGTAATAATAAACTTCGTCTATTTGGACAGTACAAGCATCGGAAGCATAGAATTGGATCGTCTTGTTATCCACTTTCTCATTTCTCATGATATGGAAGGTAGGGGTAACCAGGAGATAACTATGCTTATCGGCATTGATAACGGTTTCTTCGCCTTCTGTCCATTTCATCACGTCGTATTGGATATCCGCCTGGGTTCCATAGACGATTTCAGTACTGCTGCCACGATTGGTAATGTTGGCATTGACGGTATAGATATGGTTGCGTTTCAACTCTGTTTCGTTGATGTCACGTACTGGTATGCTATAGAAGTTGTCAGTGGTTTCGCCAACGGCTCCTTCTCCTTCAGCATCTTCTGAAATCTTGGTTAGCGGTACTTTCACGATCAACTTAGGCATCTGCTCCGTATTGTCCCATTGGGTAGCATAGCTGTAGGTGGTAATGGTAAAGTTTCCGTTTTCACCCATAGCACTTTCGTAAGCTCCACTCATATTGCCCAAAGTCTTGGCAGAGTTCTCGCCGAAGAATGTGGTAGCAGTATTGTAGTTCTGGAAATTCCAGCTTGGATTGCCAACAGTGTATCCAGGCACATTGATGTTGAGCTTTACCAGGATTTTAGCTGCTGCACGGCAGAGACTGGTTTGAATGGTTTGGCGGGCAGCTGTTGTTACGAGATAATCGGTCGTGCTGCTCATCAGGAAATTCTTGCCAGGATTGGTATTCGTCTGGTATGGTTTCCAGATGTCTGCATCCGTCTGGGTCTTTCCTGCTAATTCGCTCAGAACATTGATGCCTTGCAGTGATTCCTTGGCATTGGCAATGGTAACAACCTGGTAAGTTTCATTTTCTACCAGCTGGTTCTTGTCTTTCCAGTTGCCCTGGTCCAAAGTAGCAGTAGTACCTTGTGTCATGCTTGGCAACGTCTTGCCCAACTTGAGCGTTGCGTCGGCTTTACCAAAGATTTTCACATCGAGTTTATCCAACTTAGCCTCGTTGAGGCTCATGTCGGATGCAACTCTTGTCTTGGCATCAGTCACCTGTGGATAAATGCTGAGGCTCTCTTCCATTCCGATTGTATCGTTGAAGGCATCTTCCCCAGCGCACCCGGATAAGAGTACGCCCATGATGAAGGTCAGCATTGCTTTCCAGGTTCTGTTATATTGATAATTGATCTTCATGATGGTGTCATTTTAAATGTTACTTCACTTGAACAAAACTGATTTCCGTAGAGGTTCCTGGCAATTTTTCTTCGCCTTCACCCACGTTGATGAGTGCTTTGTTGCTTGGAACAATCGTCAAGAAGACATTTGCATGATAGTTGTGTGGATTTGCCATATCAAGAATCTTCTTAGGCACTACATAGAAGCTGATGGTTTCCTTGTTGCCGTTGCCTTCCAAGGTGTTCTTGATTTCTCCACTTTCGTCTCCCGCTATTACAAATCCGAAGACTGGATTGTTGCTCTGGAGAATCCATTTCCTGCCACCTGTATAGATGTTTTCGAAGGTAATCTTCGGTCCCCAGGTAGGCTCATTGAAAGCTACTTGTATGCCTCCGTCATGGGTTTGATAATCGCCTTCTACGACGGTATGGATTTCTACCTTATCTACATAGTTGTACTTTCCGCCATCTTCCCAGTCGAGTACGGTAGGGTTGATTTGCAACTTGCCGCCTTCGAGGAAGTATGCATAGACTACCAACTCGTGGTTGCGTGCTGCAGGCTTCATGTTGGAAGGTATCGTGAAGGTGGTACTTTGCTCTGGAGAGTCCTCACTCAGTTTGAAATAAATTCTACCTGTGATAGGTCGGTTGCTCTCTCTGAGATAAGTACGGTGCTGGGATACGAAGTTGGCTCCATCCAGACGCGTCATGTATTCAGCTGCTTTTTCGCTGCTTCCTCTGTGGAAAGTTGTTGGGTCTGCAACACTGGTAATGTATCTGTTGGAAACTCCTCCGAGCGTCACCTTTGAGTGTACGTAAGTGGTAGTTCCATTATACTGGGTGGAGATGAGTCCGGCAGTCTCGCGGTATGCATAGGTGGTTGCATCAGGGAAGACATAACTGGCTTGTGGTATGATATCCTCGTCCAATTCTATCTTGGTGATCAATGCCTCTTCTGTTCCTCCATCAGCCTTTCTTGCGAAGAAGAAGTGCAACTTAGAAACGGCTCTTACCAACGGAATGATTACGCTCTTGGCTGCAGCGGCAGTTTCTGTATCTGCCACATGGTCTGCTACAGAGATATGGGTGATGACTCTTGACAGTGGAAGTCCTGTAGCAGGAACTTCAGATGCCTGAGTTTTACCTTCACCGTTGATGCCGAACTGACTCTTGATGACCATTTCCTTCAACTGCTTGCGAGTCAACATCTTGTTGGCAGTATTATCAGGGAAAATACCCTCGATGCTTTCCGCATTTGCCAGAATGAAAAGGTCGAGATTCTCAAGTTCGTTTCCTCCAGATTTGCGAGGAATTTTCATGCTTACTGTCTTTACGGCAGTTTCGCCGTTGACAGGAGTGGTGAGAATTTCTTCTCTATAGCTTACTGCGATGGCATCATCACCTGTAGAGTTGGAATTGAAAGCCCAAACTCTGATGCTGTGGATGCTGCTTTCCGTAGCAGGATTGGCTGGGTTGCTGTCGAAGTCATCAGCTCTACTCATCGCCGCCCTTGACTCGGTAGGAGAGGAAGTCAGAAAACTGAGATTCAAATAGGTCTCGCTGTCGTCATTGGCAGTGCCAGGACCATAATCGTCATAGACGCATGATGTGAAGACGCTGATGGCTAAAAGCGAGAGTAGCAATGCCGTGAGTGCCATCAAGAAGGTCTTGATTCGATTCCTTCTTTCGTATAATTTAATGAAGTCATTCATAGCGTCCTCCTTTCTTTATTGATTATTACCTAATTCTGTATCTTTGATATTGACATTCCAACCATTGACATTCACCTTGGTGATCATGTTGTAATCTCTCTTGTCCGATACGTAGAACATCAGAACGTAATGGTCTTCACGGTCCAGATATTCCTGATCATCCCAATTCGGGTTTACCTTTTCTCCGCAAAGAGCAAGGAACCAAGGGAGAGAATGATTGAATAATTCTATAGGATTATCCTTATCGCGCAGGTCGGTGATAATGATGCGCTTGTCATCATAATTGTTTTTGTCACCATCCCTTACGGCACGTCTGTCACTCTGTCTTTCGAACATACGAGAAGATGAGAGATCGTAAATCAAGGCCTGATCTACAGGTTCTTCATTCACCTCGGTATGTGCACCGTCATAGTTTGCTCTGCGCTCCATGTTGTATGGCAAGTAGGTGATTCCTTCGTTCTTCACTTTCTCTCCTTTGTGATCGAGCCATGCTGAAGAACCTTCGATGCGAACGTCGAAATTCTCAGGTTTGAAATCCGCCTGGTCGTTCTCGTAAGGGAGCAATACGATGCGGTAAGTCTTGGTACACTTCATTAAGCTGAGTGTAGAAGTCACTACTGTACCTTCGTTTCCTTTTTGGTTCAGCCGCTGGAAGTCCACCTGGGTCTTTGCGGTGTATAAGGCTGCAAACTCCTTGTCGTTCTTGATTTCTTCGCCATTGTCCTTACCCATCCTTTCGGTCAGGTCGTCAATGGTAGAAACGCCCGGTGTAAGAGAAGCAAAACTGAACTCCATCTCGTCATCTTCTGCTCTTGACATCACCTGACGGTCGCGAGCCAGACATACGAAGGTATATTTCCCATCCTTCAGACCCGTAATTTCCATCGTGTGTCCAGTTTCAAACTTTTCTCGGCTTTCGATATAAGAGTCAAAGAATTTGCCGTTTTCATCAAAGGCATAAACGTTGATATTCTTAACTTCAGCGGCGAAAGCGTCAGCTTGTTTCACGTTATATGTATAGTCGAACTGGAGAGCCACTTTACTTATTGCAGGCGGGCAGTCGTCCATGTCTTCCTTGATGCAGGAAGACATTGTGGTTAGTGCTATGGCTGAGAAACATACCAATTTAAACCAGTTGTTGTTGATGAATTTTGCCATATCGTTAAATCTTTATATTGTTAATATTCTTAGAAAAGTTCTCTTGAGTTATCTGGAGTGCCCTGCTTTTAGGGTAGGGCATCGTTGATTTCGTCTTTGGGGTGCTTTACTGGAAGCACTGGGTAATCCCATCTTTCTGTGGGTTGTCCCATCTTTCGGATGGAGGAGGTAGTAGGGGGTGAGTTTTATATCACTGTCTTATGAAGGTTTCGTTCTTGATTCTTTGGAGGAAATCTTTCGGAGGCAATGCCCCCGAAAGATTGATGATAGTTACTTCAACTGAATATTAGTAGAGTTAAGTACCCAAGGGTTGATAGCTACTGTTACATTCATGTAGTAGTTAGGCTGGATATCGTCTGGAGTTGGTCCGTTAGGAACATCCTTACCTAAGTCGTAGATACCATTTACATTCATGCGATAGATGCTGTTGCGGAGAATTGAGTAATAACCTTCACGTACGTAGTAGTTGTCCTCAATGGTGTAGCGGTAGTACATCTTACCTGCACGGTAAACTTCGATGTTGTTGGCCTTGCGGAAGTTTGCTAACTTTTCGCCTTCTTCTATCAAGTTGCCGTTTGCATCCTTAATCGTATTTACAACTGCTTCAGCTGTGAGCTCTCCGAATGGGTTACTTACTTCCTCGTCTGCCATCAAATCTGCGATACGGGTGTAAAGCTTGCCGTCATAGCGATAGAATGTGCCATCTGCGAAGTCTGCATTTGCCTTAGCACTTTCTGTCAATGTGGCCTTGATGCAGAAGTAGATTGATGTCGCATCATCCTTTTCAGTTGTTGTATTCTCAAACATATAGTTCTTAGGAGTACGGGCGTTGGTGGTGAAATTCTCAAGACCTGCAGCCTGATACTTGGTACCGTACTCTGTTGTTGGCTTGTAGTAAGGAGTAGTTTCTGCAATCAGCGCATTGAGTGTCCACTTGCCTGTTGTGTTCCAATTCTGCACTACGTAAGAGTTGTTGTTCAAGTTTGACAGTGCGTATGTGTCATAAACTACACCTTCCAGATAATCCTCAAAGTTCTTGGTGGTAGTTTCTGGCTTTCTTTCAATCTTGTTTACATCTACGGTAGGAGCATCTACTCTTGCTACAACTCGGTCGAGAGAGATCTGGGTAGCAATGGCAGGGGTAGCCTCGTTCTTATTGTCTGCTGTAAAGGTAACAGTACTATGAGCTGCCTGCTTGTTCTTGTCGTTCTGGTTGAACATCACGAAATGGTTGTTGCCTGCATAGTTTGCACCTCCGACTGTTGATCCTGCAAATGCTGCATTGGCTGCGAGAGGATTGTCCAATTCTGCGTTTGCCAAGAAGTAAACTGTGTATGGTGTGTTCTCTTTCACGTCGTTTACACTCACCTTGATAGGCTTGGTCTCACCAGCAGTTGTCTGGGTAGGAGCTGTCTTCCAGTCGCTTGCCGTTACGGTCTTCTTGAAGATTCTTTCTGTACCTTGATAGATATAGATGGTACCAGATGTGATGGTGCTTTCCTCTACTGTTCCGTTCTCAGGGTTAGATTGGGTAGTTCTGGAAGTCACAGCAGAACCATTTACTTGGAGAGAAACATAGAAAGCATCTACTGTTTCCTGACCAGTGGTAGGAGACATTGTATCATCAGTGCTGCAACTGTTGAATGTGAATGCTGCTATCGCTAACATACTCATTGCGAATAGATTTAATTTCTTCATAATCTTAAGTTCTTAAAACGTTAAACAATTATTTTACTTATACATTAATTCTAAAAAAGAAGTTTCGCATATTTTGTAGCAAAAGTTATTTGCTTTTTTTATAAACCTTCTTAAACTTAATTCTCTTTACAATTTATGAGTCATCTTTTACTTATGAAATCATCTTTTGTTGAATAATCATCTTTTACTATACATTATATATATAGATATTCATCCTTTGATTACATCCTTCTGAGAAGTTCCTGAAGATTGATCTTGGCTTCCTTCAATCCTGCCTTATCTGCTTTTTCGAAGTAGGTCTTGGCAGTCTGATAATCATTCTTCAGAACAGCAAGTGCGCCTTTAGCGTTGTCCACTTCCGGACCATTTCCTGCCTTCTTCAAGTAATTCTCTGCGCTTACCTTATCGCCTCTGTCGATGGCAGTATAGGCTGCGTTGAGATTAGCAAGTTCTTCCTCTGGGAACATCTTTACGGCGATATCAAATACCTCATTGTATTCCTTGCTTCCCTTTTCGTAACTGTTGGCTACTGCATACATCTCTTCGAGGGATAGCTTTTGTGGACGGGTCTTGATGATCTTGCGAGCTTCTTCGAGATTGAAATGTCTTACGTCGTAATTGATTTCATATTCGGTGCGGCGCAAAGGTGGATATACTTGGTTGATGAGATATCTGTGTGCATCTCCTGCCTTGGCTGCAATCGCTCTTTCCATTTCGTCTGGTCCCATGTTGCTGTTGAGGATGTTCAGCACGGTTGCCTTCTGCGGGATGTTGTTCTTGGCTACGTAGTCACGCACTCCCTGCCAGTCTTCTGCAGTAGAGGAGAACTTGAACAGTTTCATTTCCACTGGATAGAGGTTGCGCAGATAGTCATAAACGGCTTTAGTACGGTTCTTAGCCAATTTCTCATTGTTGGCATAGCTGCCGTCTGGGGAGGCGTAACCATGTAGTGAAATCGAAGTGATGTGTACGTCTGCGTCGTTCTTCACCAGGTCGATGGTCTTGCGCATCTTGTCTAATTCTGCTTGATTGTTGCCTAGTTTTGTATTGATAATTGCTTTATTGATATGAAAATTGAGTTGTGCCGTACCCTTTTCCTGTCGGTTCTTGATAGGTTCTGCCTTAGGTCTCACGTATGCATATTGCAATTTCATTGGTCCTGGCAGGGCTTCACCGATGCGGCTGAACAAACCGTTTTCTACAATAGCTTGGTTACATCCGCAGACATCTTGTCCGACAACGAGTTGTGAGTTGTTCATCCACTCGCGATATGGAGTTGTATAAGCATAATGTATGGTCTGGGCTTCCTTATTATTACGTCTGGTAACGATAAGTGGATTTTGGGTGGCAGTCTTGTTGTTGCGCTGGTAATAGATGTAGCGTTTGCGTCCCATGATTTCCACCGCAGGCATTTTGAGCGTATCTTGCTGGTTGACGATCATCGGGATGATGACGGTTCCCTTATTGCTTTTCACCTGAAGGTTGTCAAGCTTGAAATCCATATTGACAGCAACGTTATTGCCTGTTTTTTTCACTTCCTTGTTGAGAAGGCTCACTTTTCCACCTACCAATTGCTGTGCTTTGGCAGGCATACAGAGCAGAATGACTGCTGCTGCGAGGCTTAATTTGATGATATGAAATGTTCTCATAATTGAAGTCTTTTACTAAATGATAGAAACAATGTAATGCCTAAATGATAAGAATACTACCTTTCTGATGTCGTTTAGAAGACATACACCAGGTTGATGGCTGCCTTGGTAGGGCCTACGTAGTGGTGGCTCTTGTCACTTTCTACTTTCTCGCCGCATTTCTCACATTCGTATTGGTCATACTTGGAGAAAACGTACCCTAATCCCAACTCTGCTTCCAAGTTCCAGTGCTTGGAGAGTGTCCAGGTGTAGCCGTATGCGATTCCGGCTCCTATCATCCATCCCTCGAAGCGATGTTCTTTCAACTTGGAGAAATCTGTTCCCAGTAACATGAAGTCTGCATCAATATTACCTATATTATACTGTCCACCCAAGGCATGGAAACCAAGGAAGTGACCCATCATCTTGTTGCAGAACCAATATCGTGCTTCAGGTTGTACGATCCAATGCTTCCACTTCTTATTGTCTGAGAAAGACCAAGGATTATAATTTCCCGACAGATCGAATGTCCATTTCGGTGCAAGGCTGAACTCAACTCCAAGATTGAAGGTGGTTGTTGCATCATACAAGAGGTTGGTCTTGATGGCTGCCTTTTGGGCTATTGCCGAATAGGAAAATCCTATGCAGGCAATCATTGTTATAATCATCTTTTGCTTCATAATCTTATGTTTTATGATTTTGTTCTTAGAATTATTTACTTTTATTATTCTTTTAAACTTTGAAGTTCTTAGAAAAATTACTTTTATGATTTTTGTCTTTTACTTTTTTATTGGTTTTAGAAATCATTACTTTTATCTTTCCTCTAAACTTTGTAAGTTCTTAGAATCGTTAAATGGTAGATTTTTTGTTCTTTCTGGTGGCAAATTTATAATGAATTCTCTTTGGTTGCAAGTTTTTTAGCACTGAAAAATACTGAAAAATGCGATTTTTTCTACATTTACAACTAAAAAACACTGAAATTTACCCCTAAAAACTAAAAAATCTCCAAAAAGGATACGAATCTCAAAATAAAAGCGTATTTTTGCGAAAAAGATGATGGTTAACTTTTTGATAGAATTATTGTATGAAAGGTCTTAGTAATAGTACGGTGAAAATGATACGATTTATAGAATTGTATCTTTGTCCACAATATTGTGGTGTGATTGATAGAAGAAGAGTGATAGCTTATCTGTTCTTTACACTGATAGAAGCTGTTGTGATTCCTCTGCATTTCTTCTTGTTTCTGATGTTCTGGGAGCCTATGGGCTTTGGTCTTACCTGTGCCCATCTGATAGCTTTCTCTGTCATCCAATGGACCATCTGGAAGCAAAGTTTAAGTTTTGATAATGGTTTGTCAGCCCTGCTGATGCTGGCTGCTGGTAAACTGATGATTGACAGTATATTCTGTATTCTTTTTGGAGTTGTCGAAGATCATATCTCTGTTTTGGGTAATGTCTTCGTCATGATGGTTATCGGAATTACCGCTCTCAGTCTGATGTTGCGTAAAACGGCTTTGGTCGTAGCTCTGGCGATGATTCCTGCATTGGCTTTATATGTTTATATGGAACCTTCTGTTACCTTATGGCTCTCATTGAAGCCTTTACTCGTGGGTATATTGATGTTCGGCTATGTCTATACCTATAATATGAGTAAGGTGACTAAAGGATTGCGCCAACCGCGTGAAATCAATCAGGAAGAGAAGAAGGCATTGGAAATGCTTGCCAATATTCGCGATTTGGATCATGATAAAGCAGAAAGTTTGCTGGAAAGACTTACTCCTGAAATGCGTCAGCGTATTGTGGGGCTTGCCACTGAGCGGTTGAGAAAGGAAGAAAGGGAACTCTTAGCTTGGGATCTGATATGTGTGGAACTGACCAAAAGCGAAAAGGTTATCTGCAAATTGATATTGGAAGGAAAGACGCTGAAGGAAATCTGTTCTTTACTCAATAAGTCTGAGTCTAATATCACCAGCCAGCGCTGCCATATTCGAAGAAAACTGAAAATGGGACGTAAGGATGATTTGCGACGTACTTTGGAATTAAAAATTATAGAGGTAAGAGATGCGCTTTAGGCCATCTCTTACCTCTATTACTTTTATGTCAACCGTTCATTGATGTTGATGAACTGTCTTTTAATCTTCCATTCTCAGGAAGGCTTTAGGCAGATAGTCTATGAGATCGCCTGCGATGAGGCTCTCCTTGCCCAGATCTTTTATAGCTAAGTCGCCTGCGAGTCCATGAAGATACATGCCTATTTTGCAAGCTTCTGCCTGTCTGTAACCTCGGGCCAATAAGGCTGTGATAATGCCTGTCAAGACATCTCCGCTGCCGGCAGTAGCCATTCCGCTGTTGCCTGTTGAATTGAATTCGATATGCCCGTTTGGCAAACAAAGTGCAGAATAGTGTCCTTTGAGAATGATGTAAGCCTGAAGCCGCTCTGCCAATTCACTGGCTTTCATCAGCCGTTCGTAACTGTTTGCACAGGTGTTACCTACCAGACGGTCTAATTCCTTAGGGTGGGGAGTCATGATGATTCCCTTCGGCAGTTGCTGCATCCACGCTCTATGACTTGCCAGAATATTGATGGCATCTGCATCTACGACGAGTGGACAGGCGGTACGTCGTATTTGTGCAATCAGGGCGATGGCTGTTCCTTCGTTAATACCTAATCCCGGACCGATTCCGACGGCATCAAAGGCGTCTGCATCTGTAGGTTCACTGAAATAAGTCTCTTCGTGATCCAGTTGGAGGACAGCTTCCGGTACGCTGATTTGCATGATGTCGTAATTTCGCTTGGGCGTATGGGTAGTAACTTTTCCTACACCGGCTCTCAGACAGGCTTTGGTTGCCAATATGGCTGCTCCTGTCATTCCATAGCTTCCTGCGATGAGAAGCGCATTGCCCATACTGCCTTTGTGGGCAAAGTCGTTGCGAGGTTTCATCATGTGGCGGATATCGCTTTCTTCCAGGATGGAACATTTGCAGTCGGCATTTTGTATGAACTCATGCGAAAGGCGGATATCCAGTACCTTGAGGCGCCCGATGTACTGCTGCATGTCGGCAAGCATCATGGAAAGCTTTTTCTGCTGGAGTGTCAGGGTAAGGTCTGCATGGATGATGTTGGCGTGGATGTTATAGGTGTTATCTTCGCACATCAGTCCGGACGGGATGTCGATACTTACCACCTTGGCTGCACTCTGGTTGATGTATTTCACCATTGCAGCAAAACCTCCGGCTAATGGTTTGTTCAGGCCACTGCCAAACATACCGTCGATGACAACGGTCTTGTCTGTGAGCTGCGGCGGATCAAGGTTGACCGTAATTTCTGTAAATTGTCTGATCTGTTTGCATTCTGTAAGCCTCTTCTTATTGGCTGCACAGTCTGCAGAGAGTTTATTATGTACGTTAAACAGATATACCGAAACCGGATAACCATCTTCTGCCAGTAGTCGGGCCACAGCAAGCGCATCACCACCATTGTTGCCAGGACCGGCAAAGACAACAATGGGAGTACGGCTGGACCATTCTTCCTCAATGCTTCGGGTAATGGCTTTAGCCGCACGCTCCATCAGATTGAGCGATGCGATAGGTTCATGCTCGATGGTATATCTGTCCAATTCATGAATCTGAGTACTTGTAAATATCTTCATATTTCTCCTATTTCTCCTGTTATTGTGGGGGTGTTCTTTTTCTACAAATGCAAAAGTACTAAAAAAAGCCCGATGAAAGCACGAAGTTTCGTATTTTTTTCGTAATTTTGCACAAAATATTATTTTCAAGACTATGGGTATAGTTAAAATCAAGGACAAAACCTTTAAGACTTCCATTCCGGAAGCAGAGATTTTGAAGAAAGTACAGGTCGTGGCAGACCGCATAAACAAGGACTTTGAGGGTAAGAAACCTGTGTTCTTGGCAGTGTTGAATGGCTCGTTTATTTTTGCTGCCGATTTGATGCGCATGATAACGATACCGAGTGAGATTTCATTTGTGAAATATGCTTCCTATGAGGGCACTTCCTCTACCGGCAGCATGAAGACGCTCATGGGTATCAATCAGGATTTGGCTGGTCGCCATGTCATTATTGTGGAGGATATCGTTGATTCAGGTTTTACCATGGCCCACATGATAGAGGAACTCAAGAAAATGAATCCTGCATCAGTAGAAATCTGCTCTCTTCTCGTGAAACCGGGTAACCTGAAGGTTAATCTCGATATCAATTATGCAGTGATGGAAATCCCTAATGATTTTATCGTGGGATATGGTCTGGATTATGATCAGGAAGGCAGAAACCTCCGTGATATCTATACGATAGTGGAGTAAGATTGTGGAAGAATAACAATATATAATTTTATATACATAATAAAGAAGATGAAAAATATCGTAATTTTCGGTGCTCCAGGTGCTGGTAAAGGTACTCAGAGCGACAAGATGATCGAGAAATATGGTCTCGGTCACATTTCTACAGGTGATGTTCTCCGTAATGAAATCAAGAACGGTACAGAACTTGGTAAGACTGCTAAGGGTTATATCGACAATGGTCAGTTGATTCCAGACGAGTTGATGATCGACATCCTCGCAAGCGTATATGATAGCTTTGGTAAAGAGCATAAGGGTGTGATTTTTGATGGTTTCCCACGTACCACTCCACAGGCTGAGGCTTTGAAGAAGATGTTGGCTGAGCGTGGTCATAAGATTGCTGCCATGATTGAGTTGGCTGTTCCTGAGGATGAGCTGATGGCTCGTTTGATCAACCGTGGTAAGGAAAGCGGTCGTTCTGATGATAACGAGGAGACTATCAAGAAGCGTCTCAATGTATATCATACACAGACTGCTCCTCTCATCGATTGGTATGAGAAGGAAGGTATTCATCACCACATCGAGGGTCTCGGTACTGTAGATGAGATCTTCGCTCGTGTTTGCAATGTGATTGACAACCTCTAATGATCATATTTAATGTGTAATGTTTAATGTTTAGTTGGGTTTGCGCCTTGGGTGCAGCTTGATGAAAATTAGGCATTGCACATTACTTTCTTTCAACCAGGAAGAGAATCAATCAGGAAGAGAATCAAACATAAACATTAAACACTAAACATTAAACAATAGAAAAAAATGGCTGAATCCAATTTCGTAGATTATGTAAAAATCAATTGCCGCTCTGGTAAGGGTGGTAAAGGCTCCATGCACCTGCGCCACGTGAAGTACCAACCGAATGGTGGTCCTGATGGTGGTGATGGCGGACGTGGAGGAAGCATTTATCTTCGCGGCAACCACAACTACTGGACGTTGCTGCACCTCAAATATCAACGTCACTTCTTTGCTGAGCATGGTGGTAATGGTGGACGTGATAAATGTCATGGCACTGACGGTAAGGACATCTATATTGACGTACCTTGTGGTACGGTGGTTTACAATGCTGAGACTGGCAAGTACGTTTGTGATGTAACTTATGATGGGCAAGAAGTGCTTCTGCTCAAGGGTGGTCGTGGCGGACTTGGTAATTTCCAGTTCCGTACTTCTACCAATCAGGCGCCACGTTATGCTCAACCAGGAGAACCTATGCAGGAAATGACCATCATCATGGAGTTGAAACTTCTGGCTGATGTGGGTCTTGTTGGTTTTCCTAATGCGGGAAAGTCAACTCTTCTCTCTGCTGTGTCAAGTGCTCGTCCTAAAATAGCCAACTATCCATTTACTACGCTCGAACCATCATTAGGTATCGTGGATTATCGCGATCACCAGAGTTTTGTCATGGCTGATATTCCTGGCATCATCGAGGGTGCGAGCGAAGGAAAGGGACTCGGTTTGCGATTCCTCCGCCATATTGAGCGCAACTCTCTCTTGCTGTTTATGGTACCAGGAGATACGGACGATATCAAGAAAGAATATGAGGTGCTGCTGGGTGAGTTGAAGAATTTCAATCCGGAGATGCTCGACAAGCATCGTGTACTTGCCATCACCAAGTGCGACCTTCTTGACGAGGAACTCATAGAGATGCTCAAGGAAACGCTTCCTACCGACCTGCCCGTGGTTTTCATATCTTCAGTGACAGGACAGGGTATTCAGGAACTCAAGGATATTCTGTGGAAAGAGTTGAATTCAGAGAGTAATAAACTCCAGGAGATTACTGCAGAAGATACGTTAGTTCATCGTGATAAGGATATGTCTCGCTTCCAGCAGGAATTGGCTGATGAAGGTGAGGATATCGTTGAATATATCGATGAGGATGATATCGAGGACGTAGAAGACCTGGATGATTTTGAATACGAGTAATGATAAAGGAATATAATATAGCCTCTGATGTCATGGCTTTTTCTACCACTCGTCAGGGTGGGGTGAGCCAGGGTAACTATGGTGAATTTAATATAAATGAGTTTTGTGGTGATAATCCGGAATGCGTGGAGGCTAACCGCAAGGCTTTGGCTCATGAATTGGGTGTTGAGGAAAATCTTATTCTCATCCCACATCAGGTTCATGGCGTGGAGGTAAGACAGATTGCAGGTGAGTTTCTTTCAATGCCTGAAAATATCCGTAAAATGGTGTTGGAGGGAGTTGATGCTATTATGACCAATCTGAAAAATGTCTGTGTCGGTGTTTCTACGGCTGATTGTATTCCTGTACTTCTCTATGATGAGGAGCATCATGCCGTGGCTGCCATTCATGCCGGTTGGAGAGGAACCTTGGCTCGCATCGTACATAAGACCCTGCAAGAGATGGCTTTTGCCTACAAGACAGATCCTAAACATCTCAAGGCTGTGATAGGTCCTGGCATCTCTATGGAGAATTTTGAAGTGGGAGATGAGGTTTACGAGGCTTTTGAACAAGCCGCTTTCCCAATGGAAGAAATAGCAGCGCAATATCCTAATGCTGCTTTCAAGGCTAATCCTGAGGAACGTGAGCGCATGGCAGCTGAGGGAAATATTGATCAACCTTTGAAATGGCACATCAATCTGCCACTTTGCAACAAGGAGATTCTTACCCATTGCGGTGTTTTGAAGGAAAATATCCATGATTGTGGCATTTGTACATTTGCTCATTCTGATGAATATTTTTCAGCCCGCAAACTTGGAACAGATAGCGGACGAATTTATACAGCTATTATGCTGAAATAATGATAAAAAAACATCCACGAAGCGCATTTCGGTACGTTCGTGGATGTTTTTTTATATTCTATTGATTACTTTTTCTGCGACTTGCGGTTGGCGCGTTGTTGGCGATATTTAGCTTTCTGACGAGCAGAGCCACTGCCGTGGGCGCCGGTAATGTACTTTTTCTTTTTGGTCTTAGTCTTCACTTTACCGTCGTCGTCCTTTTTAGGACCACCACCGCTTCTGAAGACCATGCCGCCCATGATAATATCGTCAATATCATTCATAACCGTGATATTTTAGTGATGGAACAAGCGAACATGTGTGAACGCCATGGCGATATCATATTTGTCACATGTCTCAATAACATTGTCGTCACGGATAGAACCACCAGCCTGTGCGATATATTCTACGCCACTCTTGTGAGCACGCTCGATGTTGTCTCCGAATGGGAAGAAGGCATCACTACCCAGGCAAACACCTGTGTTCTGTGCAATCCATGCTTTCTTCTCCTCACGTGTCAAAGGCTCAGGCTTCTCAGTGAAGAACTGCTCCCAAACACCATCCTGAAGAACGTCTTCCCATTCGTCTGAGATATATACGTTGATGGTATTGTCACGGTCTGCACGGCGGATCTTCTCCTTGAAAGGCAGGTTCATGACTTTAGGGCACTGGCGCAACCACCATTCATCAGCCTTGTTACCAGCCAGACGAGTACAGTGGATACGGCTCTGCTGACCGGCACCGATACCGATAGCCTGTCCGTCCTTCACATAGCATACAGAGTTACTCTGTGTATATTTCAATGTGATGAGTGCTATGATGAGGTCACGCTTGGCATCTGCAGGGAAATTCTTGTTTTGTGTAGGAATATCCTCGAAGAGAGCTGGATCATCGAGCTTCACCTCGTTGCGTCCCTGCTCGAAGGTAACACCGAATACCTGCTTGTGCTCGATAGGAGCTGGCACGTAGTCAGGATCAATCTGGATGACGCAGTAGGTACCCTTGCGCTTCTCCTTCAACACCTTGATGGCCTCAGGAGTATAACCAGGAGCAATCACGCCATCGCTGACTTCTCTCTTGATGAGGAGAGCTGTAGCCTCGTCACAAACATCGCTCAATGCTACGAAGTCACCATAAGAACACATACGGTCGGCACCACGTGCACGAACGTATGCGCAAGCCAATGGAGACAACTCGAAGTTGACATCATCGCAGAAGTAGATCTTCTTCAAAGTGTCGCTGAGAGGAAGTCCCACTGCTGCTCCGGCAGGAGATACGTGCTTGAAACTTGCTGCAGCTGGAAGACCAGTGGCAGCCTTGAGCTCCTTGACCAATTGCCAAGAATTGAAGGCATCGAGGAAGTTGATATAGCCAGGACGGCCATTCACTACTTCGATAGGCAGTTCGCTTCCATCCTCCATATAGATTCTGGAAGGTTTCTGATTCGGATTACATCCGTACTTGAGTGCTAATTCTTTCATTGCAAACATGTATTTATTAAGAATTTGCTGCAAAGTTACAAAAAATATCGCATTTTTGTAGCATCGAATCAAACTTTTTTGTACTTTTGCAGGCAATTAGGTAACGATAGAGAAAAAGTAGAGAATACGTTAGTAAAAAGATAAAGAGAATTGCAAATTTCATGATGTTATGAAAAATGACTTAGTACTTCTCACCCATGAGGTAGAGAAGAAGATTGGTAAGAAGATTCATGTAGGTTCTGATTTTGAAAAATTAGCTTCTATCTTCTCTGTGAAGCATCATCTCAAGGTGAGTGCACAGGGACTGCACAAGGTGTGGGGATATGTGAGTGGTAAGGAAAAACCTACCCATGAAACGCTCAATAAACTGGCACTTTTCGTAGGGTATCAAAGTTGGGATGATTTTCATGAGGCTCTTCATGGTGAAGATGATGGAAATCTGAGCTATGATACGGATGAAGATCATGAACTGAAGCCTGATTCTTCGGATGATATTGATTGATAGACAATTGTCTTGTGAAAAAACAAAAAAGGAGATTCCGCAAATGATTTGCAAGGAATCTCCTTTTTATTTTTACTTGGATAGTAATCAAGTGAATTACTCTGCGTTCTTGGCAATAGTCTTCTTCTCAGCGATACGAGCCTTCTTACCAGTGAGCTTACGCAAGTAATACAACTTAGCGCGACGTACTTTACCATGCTTGTTCACCTCGATAGAATCGATAGCTGGTGACTCGATAGGGAAGATACGCTCAACACCTACTGTACCAGACATCTTACGAACAGTGAAACGCTTCTTGTCACCATGACCAGAGATCTTGATAACAACACCACGGTAGAGCTGGATACGCTCTTTTGTACCCTCGATGATTTTGTAAGCGACTGTGATAGTATCACCTGCCTTGAACTCAGGGAACTTCTTGCCGGTTGCAAATGCTTCTTCAGCAACTTTAATCAAATCCATTTTTTGTATAGAATTAAAAATTGTTTATCGTTCCTGCGCAACATGGTCGGGCAACTCTTCTGCCCAGACAACAGCGGTTACGCCGAAAAGCGGGTGCAAAGTTACGCTTTTTTCTTCTATCTCGCAAATTTTCAACCATTTTTCTTAGTTTTTTCCACAAATATTCGTATCTTTGTGTCATCATGTTTTAAATTTAGTAAGTATGAAGAAAAAAAATAGTGGTAAATGTTTGCTGGCAGCAGCTGCTATGTTGCTGATGGTCAGTCCTTCTGCTGCTCAAAAATACAAGGTGGCAAAGGTGGAACGTACTCGCATTCTCATCGATCAGCGGTGGGATGCTAAACCTGATGCTGAGGCTGCCCAGTTTATTGCTCCTTATAAAAATAAGGTGGATAGTATTATGGGGCCTGTTGTAGGTAGTATCTCCCACGACATGACTCGTCATCGCCCTGAAAGCGAACTCAGTAATCTGCTCTGTGATATCTTAGTTTGGGGTGGTCAGGCTTTCAATGAACAGCCGGTTTTCTCTGTCTATAACATGGGAGGTATCCGTAGTAACCTCGCTAAGGGTAAGATTACTGTGGGTGATGTCAATGATATGGCTCCGTTTGAAAACAAAATCTGCTTTTTGACGCTTACGGGTGATAAGGTCATAGAACTCTTCCAGCAGATAGCTCATCGTGGGGGAGAAGGTTTGAGTCATGCTGTCCGCCTTATTATTACAAAGGATGGCAAATTGAAGGAGGCTACTATAAACGGTCAGCCTGTTGACCCTTCTAAGTCTTATCGCATTGCTACGCTCGATTACCTGGCTGAAGGTAACGACCAGTTAGTGGCTTTCAAGAGCGGTACGGATGTTCTTTCACCTAAGCAGAAAGAAAATAACGTGCGCTATATTATCATGGATTATTTCCGTGAGATGCAGAAGCAAGGAAAGTGCGTGGAGTCTAAGATAGAAGGACGATGCATAGTTGAGTAATGAGAAAAATAAAAGTAGAAATGATGAAGCATACATTATTATATATAGGAATGGCTCTTGCATTTTTTGCAATGCAGCCAGATGCAGCTCAGGCCAAAACGAAAAAGCCGGCTAAAGTGGAGAAACAACTGGTGGTGCTCCATACCAACGATACACATTCCTGTGTGATGCCTATCAATCCTAATCTCGCTGATACTGCGATGGCAAATCGTGGCGGTTTTCTCCGTCGTGTCGCTATGATTCAGGAGGAACGTAAGGCAAATCCAGACTTGCTGCTTTTTGATAGCGGTGACTTTTCGCAAGGTTCTCCTTATTATTCGCTCTTCAAGGGTGATGTGGAAGTTGGTCTCATGAACGAGATGAAATATGATGCGGCTACGATAGGTAATCATGAATTTGATTTCGGTATCGACAACATGGTGCGTATCTTTAAAATGGCGAAGTTTCCGATTGTTTGCAGTAACTACGATTTTACGGGCACTCCTCTTGCTGACATTGTGAAACCCTATGCCATCATCTATCGTAAAGGCGTGAAGATTGGCGTCTTCGGTCTCGGTCCTGAACTGAATGGCTTAGTAACTGAAGCCAACTATGGTTCTATAAAATATGAAGACCCGATAGCTAAGGCTAATGAGATGGTGAATATTCTGAAAAAGCAGGAGAAGTGCGATGTTATCATCTGCATCTCTCATTTGGGTTGGGATATTGATGGTATTGATGATACTGAAATGGTGTCTGGTACCCGAGATATAGATCTTGTCTTAGGTGGTCATAGCCATACCTATTTTAAGCAGTTGCAGTACCGTAAGAACCTTGATGGTAGGGAAGTGCCTGTTGACCAGAATGGTAAAAGTGCCATTTGGGTAGGCAAGATGATATTGAAGTTAGTTAAGAATACCTCTAAAAAATAGGAACTGAAAAATGCCATAAACGTATTACTTTGTCCACCTCCTGAATCAGAGGTTTCCTAAGTCGTACTTTTATGGCATTTTTTTTTATCTATGTTGTGGATTTGCTCAAATTCTATGATGTGGATTTACTCAAAATAGAATGTCAGTGCAATCATTTTACTATGGGCTTCCTTGGCTGCCAAAGTATATGGTAGCATACTTTTATCTTTCACGTTCTTCACATGATCTTTATCGTATATATTCATGAGTCCATACATGAATTTCAATTCAGGTCGCAGTTTGAAGAATGGAAGATAAAAGTCGCAACCAAGTCCAAGTTCAAGAAAAATATCTGTTTTCTTTAATTGGATGTAGTCGCTTTTATTACCGCTGAGGTTCATCATCGGATTGATACCAGCCATGATATAAGGGCGATGATTGTTGAATCTTGGAGCAGAGAAGATGATGTCGAAGGCAGAGGAGATGTATGCCGTCTTCAGTTCTTGCTTTTTATCTTCCTGTTTTGCGTTTCCGTCTTCATTGGCGTCTTGCATGATATTATGAAACGTAAAGTGTCTTGTTCCAAAATACATGGCAGGAGCTATTCTAAATTGGAAATGGGTGCTCAATCTGAATTCTCCTAATACTCCGACCGTAAATCCAGGATCCCATCTATCTTGATCGATGGTAACGTTGGAGTTGACTTCCGCTCCATTCTCATCTGTATAGGTGACAGGTCCGGCGTTGATGAATTCCAGGTCTTGCAGGTGAGTACCCACCATCACTCCAAAATGAAATGGGCGTAGGTCTGTATAAGGACGATTCTCTACCGTCCTTTCCTGGGCTAATGCTATTGTGGCAATAAGCCCCATCATGATGCTAAGTATTATTCTTCTCATATACTTTTATAACGTTATTCTTTTCATCTTATTGTGTATAAGTTTATTTCGACTACGTATAAATTATAAAAAAAGTAGTACCTAATTGTAGGTAGTATGAAAAATATTTCCTATCTTTGCATCATTAATTGTTGGTATCCCCAACATGGCAGGCGAAAATCGTCTGTTGCATATGATGCTTAAAAACATTATTAACATTATAAAACATTATTATTATGGCTTACGTAATTGGTGACGATTGTATCGCATGCGGTACATGTATTGACGAGTGTCCATCAGGTGCTATTTCTGAGGGCGACAAGTATTCTATCAACCCAGATCTCTGCACAGAGTGCGGTACTTGTGCTGATGTTTGTCCTAACGAGGCAATCAGTCTTCCTTAATTTTTAAGGATGATACTTTAGTTACATAAAACTTGAGAGCGGCTCTATGAGTCGCTCTTTTTTTGTATGCTCGGCATGAGCTTATTCTAATGGGTGCAAGTCCCTAACGAGCCCTAA
>ENA-OYYB01000175-OYYB01000175.1-human-gut-metagenome-genome-assembly--contig:-NODE-175-length-48219-cov-13.116083_pt1 | contig 48219 bp, 51 predicted proteins | sample MGYA00244059_ERZ653440 | MGnify/ENA primary metagenome ERZ653440 (study PRJEB26926, sample SAMN06164994) | human gut metagenome | biome: ENVO:00009003; feature: ENVO:2100002; material: ENVO:00002003... | reverse complement strand
CACCTATTAAGTCGTCGGCAGCGTCAGATGTGTATAAGAGACAGGCGTAGGATGGTGTTGTAATAATCAGCACGAATCATCTTGCGACCAAGTATGTGATGAACATGAATTTTAAACTTTAAATATTAAAATGGAAAATAACAATTTAACATTAGACGAGTATCAGCAGTTAGCTATGGAGACTGCTATTTATCCTAACCCTATCATTTATCCTACATTGGGACTTACAGGTGAAGCCGGTGAAGTTTCCGATAAGGTTAAGAAAGTGTTGCGTGATAACGATTCTGTTTTTACAGATGAAAAAAGTTGGAAATTGCCAAAGAGATTGGTGATGTACTATGGTATTGTGCAACACTTTCTCACGATATTGGATTCAAACTTAGTGATATAGGAAAAATGAACTACGACAAACTTCACTCTCGCCAGTTAAGAGGGAAGTTGCATGGTAGCGGTGATAACCGTTAGTTTATGGTATGGTACTCTAAAGTAAAAGGTCTTACAGAGAAAGTAATTGAGTTATATCCCATGATGTCTTCAAGAGAAATAGCAGAGATTACAGGATTTGCCAAGACTACTATAATTCGGTGTGCTGCAAAGAATCATCTTAGGCACACCGAAGAAACACAGAAAAGAATAGATGAATACGTAAGACAACGGAGGTCTTCTGGTAGAAAATCATACGACTATTCTAAATTGAGCAAGAAGATTACTCATACAAGAAAGATGGAATCGTGGCGTGTAAGAAGTGGTCTAAAACAAAATACGAAATATAAAGTTCGTATCACTCCAAAGCGCATACAAAATGCAATGTATCATCTTAGGCAAAAGTATGGTTATTTCTATGAAACTGTTGACAAAACTGTATTATATTACGATTCGCAAACAAGACGTGTGAAAAACGAGAATTACTATACTGAAAAGTATGGAATCTCTTTTATCCAGGCTGACGAATAACTTCTGCGCTGATCATGTTATATGTTCAAGGGGTGGCTACACTTTGCGTACGGTCACCCCTTTTTGTTTATAAACAACTAATAACCAAATAAAAACATTAGAAAAAACTAAGAACGTTTAATGTAGCTTTAACTTCCAGTATATCCAACCTAAAAATGCGAGAACGCCTATGAAAAGACAAACTGATGCAATCTTACCTATATTCAAAAATGCCCTGTCAGTCCTTGATAGTTGCTTCTCGACATATACTTTATCTTTCGATATTTTACTTATCACTGAGATTAATGAGTCACACTTGCTATGATATATCGCAGCACTATCCTTGTATTCCTTAAGGCTCGAAATACTATCTCTCAGTATCTGTACATCTTCCTGTGATATCTCGTGAAATTCGTAGTGAAATCTGTCTTCGCCGACTTTGTTTCCGTTCGCATCGTATTTCGAAGCTGTACTATCCCTTATATGAGTCTTCTCTTTCGTTGTAGACTTCACCGATTCCTTGTGAGATACTTTATATGATTCCAGTTCCTTAATAAGCCTTGCGTTAAAGAGTGAATCCCACTTAGCCTCGTTACGTTTATCAGTGATGTATGTCTGTTTTTCTATCACTCGCTCTTTCGCCTTACATCTACAGAACATTGATAGAATCAGCATTGCTACTGCAATAGCAATTACAACTCTTGTTATCTTATCAATTAGTTTCATAAGCTACTGAATTACAATCGTTACTTTTTCCTTTTTATCCCAAGCAATCTTCATTGTCTGAATAAGCTTGTTTGTCCAGAATCGGGAATCGCTTACCCAACCTTTCTTATTGTTTAATCCAACAATAATACAACCAAGCGTGTCTTTTGCAGAGTTACCGCTATGTATGCGTATTCCATCAAATCCTTTGACGTTCAGAAGTAATGGCAACATCTTCTTGAATCTGTTAGAGTAGGTATATACGCATTTATAACTGCCGCTTGGTATTGCAGTCTGCCCATACACCTTCTTCTTCTTGATTTCATCTATTGACATATCTTGTTGCAATCCTCTGTCTGTATCTTCAAGAGTATTGCATCCGAACAATTTGCCATTCACGTACAGACGACTAATAGTATAGCCATCTTTTTTCCAAGCCCTATCTATTGTAATTAACATGATTGATTCCCTTTCTGTTGTTTGTACGAGTTAAAAAATGATGCCAGGAAAGGTATTCTCTCCAAGAAGTATAGTCCAAGGCAATAATGTATGAAGTTCGCTACCATCCATGGTGGTGTGCCCTTCTTGAATATCTCCATCATCTTCTGGGTGATATTCATGCCGTAGAAGTAAATCACAACGTAGGTAATCATAGACACACACTGAATAGCTCCATCCATTTGCCCCTTCCACCTACCAATGGTATATACGGCTGCACATAGGACGAAGTATATCGTTGCGTGACCTACGCAAATAAGAGCCTTCTTGAGTTCAAATTTCTCACCTTTAGCTATCATACCGCTAAGGTATCCAAACACAAAGTTGAGAAAGAAAATCAAAGCCAATGTCTTCAATTCTCCATCAATAGGCTTTAAGTAGGCTACGACCGCCATCACGACCCATACTAATAATTCTCTTAATCTTTCTGTCATTTTCGTTATCCTGAATAATAAATAAAAATAAAGTTTCTGTCTTTTGATGCAAAGATAGCAAAAAAAACCGAAACTTCATTCAGAATAACGAAAAAATCAGATATTCAGATCATAATATGGCGTTCCTCCGTTTTCCAGGAAAGAAACGCATTCGTCGAAAATCTTTCGCTCGTAGTCGAGCGTGTTGATTTTTGGGAACCACTTCTTGATCTTTGCGTCGTTGCGTTTTACCATTTCACCCCAAAGAACGCACCAGTCTTCGAGATTGATGTTGTCGTTCTTGACCTCATGCCAATAGTCCTTGGCTACATCTTTAGTGTGAAGCTGGTCTATGAGACAAAGATGCATGTCTGCCATTTCTTCATCAAAATGACACGCGCCAACCTCTCCCTTGACTTGCTTCATCATATCAAGCATCACACTGTCGTTCATCCCAACTTCACAACAGTCGGCCATAATTGCGACGCAGTTCTTAATAACCTGCGTATCATTGCAAGATAGAATATTTTCAAACACCTTTTTCATAACCGTGTATATATTAGTGCTACTTCAAGAAATACTCTCTGATATCGTACACGCCATCCTTGTCTTTCAGCAAATCAAGCGCAAGTTCGTGAGCATATTTGACCAAATGTTCAGGATCAATGTCCTTCACACTGCCTTTGCTAAGAATCTTAGCGACAGTACAACCGTGGTCACTTACCACCTGGTTCATTGCAACATAAAGGGCATAGTCGTTGTAGTAAGGCTTCTCTTCTGTTGCAATCCCAAGACCGGTCATTGCATTGAGCCAGGTCTGCATATCCCAAGTTGCAGATGGATTCATACCGTTTACAATCTCAGAAGCCTCCTTCTTAGTAAGGTAGTTCTTCCACTTGATAGCGCACAACTTCTCTAAATATTCCTGCGCCAACTCTGGGTGCTTCGCAGCCATATCCTTCATCATGCAGCGCATCGTATTACCGAACACGTGCATATACTTTACGTTGGTTGATGATGACATCATTCCATACAGCTCATCAAACTTGCTCATAATGTCTTTTGCTTCCATATTATCTTATGTTTTACTGCTATTCGGCAGTTATTAAACTTTTCAATTCGTCAAAATCTGTTTTGGTAAAGCTGATACTTTTCTTGCTTCCGAAGAGTATGTTCGTTATGATGTTGTCTGGCAAGTCAATAGTCAAAATGCCGTCATCAATACGACCCTTAACGAAACCAAGGTCGAACTCATAATTACTGATACTTTCCAACATCTGCATAAGGTCTGTAAATATGGTATCAGCATCTATGTTCCCGTTTTCATCTGCAATGAATAGGGTAGCGTTGTCAATACTCTTGCCCCAACTATCTTTATTCTTTGCGATGATGTTGTGCGATGCTCGCTTCATATATACTGAAGGGATAGCCAATGCAGGGTTCTCCTTCACCATATCACTTATTCTTGCGTCTGCCCACAAATCAAGCGATGTAAGCAGTTTCTCTTTAAGTTCTGTTACGTTCATTTCTTAGTTTCTCCTTTCTTTGTTTTGTTGTACCAAGCGAGATATTCTTGCCAAGTCTTATCGCTATGATTAGTCATATAATCGTTGAGCATAGCAGATTTATGTTCCTCTGCTTGCGCTACTTCTTTTCTCAAACGCTGCATCAAAGACAAATGTTTCTTCAATGCTTCCTGTCCTTGCTGAGTACTCTCAATGCGAGGGCGTATGATGCGCAATTCCTCGTCTTGAACCAGCTTAGACACATATTGCAAGCTATTGACGTACTCCTGATTCTGCATCAAGTACTGACGTTGTGCGCCTGTAAGATTGTCCTCAATCTTATCAATCTCATCCCAGAGTGGTGTGGGTGACTGCTGCGCTTGCATATTGATAGATGCTCGCTTCTGCTGTATTGCCTCATACATCTTCTGTAGCTCCGCATCCATCATCTGCGGCTGTTGCTGACCTGTGCCCATATCAAGCAAAGGGCTGTTTCCGAAATTCATCATAATCAATATCTTAAAGTTGGTGATATATTATAGAGAGGTGAGAGGGTATCCACCACGAGGGCAAACACCCCTCACCAACTCATTTCTTCTTAGTCCGTCTAACCGACTTCCTTACTGCTCTGTTACGCTCCTGTAGTGGGAGTGGAAGGAGCAGTGCTGTTACAGCAATAGCTGCCGTAGCCCGAAACTACTGGCGTAGATGGAAGTACCAACTGACCATCTATCTTGCGGCAACACTTCTCGTTCACGTAAGCCATCATCAGCTTCTCCTTGTAAGGAGTGAGGGCTTCCATCACGGCTACCTTCTTGTCGAGGTCGCTATACTTAGCCTGTAGTGCGTCATACTGGTCTCTCTGATTCTTGTACAGACCGAAGTCCGCATCAATCTGAGACTTGTAAAGACCGAACTCAGCCTCCATTGCACGGCGGTTCTCAGCGTTGATAGCATCGTTAGCACCCTTATACATAGAGAACTTCTCTGCGATGTCGGTCTCGCGCATAGCGTAGAACTTGTTAGCTGTGTCGAGCTTCATACCGAACATGTAGGTAAGCAACTTCACCTCATCATCGCATTCCTTCTCCATTACCTGCAAGGCGGTTGGCTGATTGGAACTTGCGTTAGCTCCATAGGCGTTGATGTTCACGTTCTCAGGCATATTGCTGCCACCGAGTGAGCCAAACACGCTGCGGTTGTTACCGCCAAGCAACCAAGCACCAGCACCGAGTGCTGTACCAATAATCACTAACTTTCGATAAGGTACGCAACCACCTTACCCGTTCTCTAATGAACTGCTGTATGTTACCATACAGATAAGACTATATCTTTATCTCTCACGAGATACTCTCCATTTCCACTCGCTTGAGTGTACTCCCTTTCGGGATAGTCGTTGAACCTTATTGTGCATATTTCCATTTGTAACCTTTGCATGTAATGTAATGCCTACCAGATGGAGATACATAACCTCTACATACCTTTACAATTTCGGAGTTTAATTTTGAATTACCTAGACTTTCTCCAGCTTCTAAAGCGGAATTAAACCTTTTCAAAACTTCTCCACTTGCCGCATCTATCTGCAAAACAGGCTTACTATTTGCTGTAGATATAGCATTTTTAGCTTTATTCGTATGCTTTTTGTTGAAAAAAGGATTTTTGCTTCCTTTTCTTTCTTTGGCACACTTACTCAGTATAGCTTTTTGCTTATCGGATAGATGTTTACCATACATAGGTGCTCTCTCTCCAGTTCTATTCTTGGCTAACTCACTAAGGTAAGCCCTCATGTCTTCTGAATGCTTTTTTCCTTTAAAAGGATTGCTATGACTTTTATAGTAATCTTTGAGGTGATTTATCATATTTTCTTTAGATTTTCCTTCTAATGTATGACCCCTAACACCTTCTCCGCCTAAAGTCATATTATACCCATTTCTGTAAGAATCATACTTCTTTATGAAATACGATTCTTTTTCATTAAGAACGGGAATAGCATCCTCTTTAGAATCAAAATCATCCGAGAAAAGCACTTCGTACTTAAAATTATGTACTCCATATTTGCGTATAGCATTATCAAAGCGAGTACCGCTGTAGCAACAGTTATTGAAAAAACATCTTCTTCTATGTTTCTCATCTGTTGTCTGACCTACATAGGACTTTCCCGATGGGGATTCGTACCTATAAATTATACCTTTTACCATACTGCAAAGTTACAAAAAATATTTCAAAGAACGCACAATCTTGGCTGCTGATTGTCCTGTTTCTCAAGGAGTTCCCAGCAATTAAGAGAGTTTATACTGAGCATTATTTTTGTTTACCCAGTGTCAAGCCAGCATTACCTGTTGCCTTAGAAGCATAATCATCGTGCTTCTTTCCCTCTTCGTAGATTTTCTTCTCTACGACCTTTGCATCTGTCATTTCCATAATACAATCTTTTGAAATCCTTAATATTAACTAACACTATGTAATCGATTACGGATGCAAAGGTACAAAGAATAGGGGAGAGCAAATATAACTCTATCAAACTTTCTTTTAGTGGTTGATTATCAGTGATTTAAGGTGATAGTAGGTAATATCAAACGCAAATATAGTAGCGACAAAAACAAAAAATCCCCTATACCACGCCAATAGTATAGGGGAAATATCACATTCCTACTCGGAAAAGTGAAGCTCGATAAAATATTGCAAAGATAAGCAATAATTCCGAAACCACCAAATTTTTCGTCATTAATTTGTTAGATACAGATACAATCCTTCCCCGAACCACATTATCAATATCATAGTTGACATTGTTATCCAAGTCAAGAAGTACTTATCGACCTTCTTATATTCATAGGAAAGATACAAATAAGTAATGAACGCACTATTAACGATTACCATTATCGCTACTATAATCAAAGTACAAAACATATAATCCATACTCATATATGCTCGCTTATCCGTGATGCGATAGGGCTTATACGTTATGATTTTCTCTTACTCTTAATGAAGTGAAGAATATCCCACTTCTTCCAATATCTCGTATGCCCTCGTTTCTTACACTCGCCATTCGGAATATCGCCTCTAGCGACCATTCTGTTCAAAGTGGCATCAGAAACGTGCAACTTTTCCTTTACTTCCTCTGTGCTCAACATCGGATTGAGCATATCAGGGATGATGTCACATAGTCTATCCAAATCATCATCGCTCATTCCGCATGCGGTGATTTTTTCTCCGTTCTTCTGTTGCTCGTCAGCTTTAAAGCAAGCATCACTCAGCGACTTTAAAGCTGTTCCGAGTATCTTATAATTTAGTATCTTTCCCATATTATGCACAGATTTTACGTCCTAACTTGGTTCGACTTATAAACATGTCAAAAAATCCGTATATATAAAACATTGCTGTTACTACCATAATCGTAAAGCAGGAATCTATCATGTCATTTGTAGTGTACCAGCTCCACTCCACGATGTGAGCCGCATTGATGCTTGCAAAGTAGAAGAATGGAATGCGGTATCTCCAATATAGGAAGAAAAATCGGCTTGCCAGTATAAGAACCATAGGTAGAACATATACCATAAAGTAGATGAATAAATAGCAGGGAAAATTCTCATTGTTTGTTATGAACATTTCCCTTGGATGCTGACTAAAATCCCACATTCCGTATGCGTGGAAAAGCATGAGGCTTATTGGAACATACTTGCAGAACCATCTGAAGAATTTCAGTATTCTTCTGGAATATCGGTTACCATGCTTCATGAGCATCCCCATCAATTCCGTCACATCAATGTCCTTTATCAGCCGTTGGACTTCGGCTTCTTGTTCTTGTGTCATGAAAAACCTCCTTTTGTCTATAGTTAATGTTCTTGACAAAATTACAATTTTTTGCTCAAATCAATTCATTTTGTGTAAAATTTTAAAGTTAAACATTGCTAAAAGTAACAATCTGTAAGCAAATTATTCGTATATCAGTGTTTGATGAGCCATCTTTTATTCTATATCCTTATATTCCGATTTTGCATCGAAACAAGGACACCATTTCTTCCACTTCTTGCTATCTGTGCCCCAAATATCCCTGTGCCCCATGATGGTTGCGTGAGGGTATTGGCGATGCAACTCTACAAGCAACGACCTTAAAGCTACCTTCTGAGCCTCCGTTCTGTTGTCGATAGGCTTACCTTTGCTATCAATTCCACCTACGTATGCAATATTGATAGCAGTAGAGTTGTAGCCATGCACGCCGTTACTAACCTTACTAATGTCTAATAACTGATGCACAACTCCATCTTCCGTTACCACCTTGTGATAGCCTGGATTTCTCCAACCCTTCGCCTTAAACTCTTCCAACAGTTCCTTAACTCCCCACTTCTGAGAAGAAGCGGTACAATGAACGAAAATTCTTTTTATCTGTCTCATAATAATGAATCTAAAATTAAGTAATTAATAATACTACCGAGTACAATCACTACGGAATACCTCACAATATCTTCCCACTCAAACTTTGCCAAATGATAATGTTTGTATTGGCATATCTCTCTGCCTATCATTACAGGCAAAGCAAGCAGACCTATCAATATGCTGATAAGCAGCCAACAAGCAAGACCAATCCAGTCTCGCTTGTTAAATTTTAGCACATTCTTCATGATGCGAATATCCAGTAAGTTAAGTACATATCAAGAAATCCAGCTACCTCTGCCCAGTAATAACCTACAGTCTTTGGCTTTTTGGCTGGAGGAAAATAGATGACGAGTACCGTAATAGCTAATAACAGGGTAGGAATAAGGTTTACGCTTGCGCACCAGCCAACACCTCCTATAGCCGCAATAATAGCTGCCGTCTTATGCACGATATAGTCATCTTTATCAAGGTAATTAGGAGCAAATCCTACAAGCATTAACCCCGCACACCCTAAAAAGGCAAAAAACTGAATTCCCTTTTCTGAGTCAAGTAGGGAAATAAGCATCAATATCGCACTCGCAAACATGACCAGCGTAAATACACTTCCGTAATTATGCTTTCGCTTATCACCAATTACCTCACTACCAGTACATCCCTGTAGCTGATAATATACATCGCTTACCATCGAAGGAACGCCAAACCTCATGGCTGCGAGAAGTAGAAATCCTCCAAGTAGGAGAAAAGAAATAATACTTAATACATACATAATCTTTAGAAATTTAATTAGTTACACGTTGACACCATTTTGTTGACATCAGCAAAATGGTGCTACACACTCATCTCAAGCATCTTCGGATAGCCTGACTTATAGTCATAGGCTTCCACCTCCTCGATGGTCGTCAGCTCGCTCACAGCTGCCTTGTGGCTTGCCGTGACATTGAAGCACTCCAGGGCATACATCTCTAATGCTGAGAGTAGCTGAATAGCCTTGTCGCAGTCCACCGCCAGCTTCACGCCTCCAAGCCACAGGGTCGTTGTCTTCTGTCCTGCCGCCTTGGCAATAGTAGTGGAGTTCATTAATCCGACTCTTGTCGCTTTATCGAGCCAAACCAGCAGTCCGTTCAGTATAAAGCCGTTAACCTTGTCCGAGGTGTCATAGTCCGTTATCTCTGCAATCTTAGCCTTTTTTGCAAGTTCCAATGCTCGTTCTGACCATTTCTGTTTCCATGCTTCATACTCTCTCTGTAGTTCCTGCTCGTTGTATTCAGATGTCAGTACCGAACCTTCAACGCAAGAGTATGCGTTCATTGACGTATCCATAACTGCATCAAAACGGACGAGAATCTTATTACCAACTTTTTCAATCTTGACAAAATCCTTTACAGGAATAAATGTCTTTACAAAATTTACTTTCATAGCTTATTCTTTTTTAAATTCAACAATCTTTTTCATATTTACGCAATATATTTTATCTTTATAACTCATCTCCTTCCACGCTCGCCATCTTATTCCGTAGCTATAACGATGTACCAGATGTCCGAATAAGGAGTTTAGCTGAATCACGAACTTTTCTGTCTGTTCCTTCGATGGATTTTCTATGCTATTCCATTTCTCGATAACATCGAAAAGATGCTGAATCGTAGTATTACCAGCATACACTCTTCCTGGTTTAATTACTGCACCCGTAAACTTCACTCCCTTCTTTACTTCCTGAAGATAGACTTTATCGGGGTGCAAGGTAAGTTGCAGTTTATCAAAAAGGAAGTTACGAGAGTCATGGAGTATTTCGAGTAATAATCCTTTATCCCTGCTGATAACAACGAAATCATCCACATATCTGCCATAGCCCCCACTCTTACCGATACGACTCAATATCCATTTATCGAACGCAGACATAAGCAAATTAGCGAGTATCTGGCTTGGAAGGTTGCCGATTGGAAGACCTTTACCTTCTCCACAGGTAAATAGCGACTTGTTGGCAGGAAGTCTATCCCATAGACTCAAATCACCAACCTTTACACAATTCTTGCTCGGGTCGTTCATAATTACCTTCTTCCACAGCCACAGCCAGAAATCAACATCATCGCCGTGATATTTCTCCCTTATAACCTTCTCTACAATATCATACAACATCTGTCTATTAATACTCATAAAGAAGCCTTGAAGGTCGCACTTTAATATCCATGTTTCCTTGGTGTAGTTATCGCTCACTCGCTCCATCTGTTGCCTGATATGGTCGATACCGTAGTCAGTTCCCTTCCCTTTTCGGCAAGCGTAAGCGTCCTCTATCATTTCTCCCTCCAATATTGACAGGAACTTGATGGCAAGGATATGATGTACGATTCTATCTCGAAACTGCGCACAGAATACTTCTCTCAGTTTCGGTCTTGTCACACAGAAAGCCTTGCTCTTACCTATCTCGTAGGTCATGGAGTTCAGCTCGTTGTATAGCTGCAAGTTGTTGAGAAGGTAATTCATCTTGTATTCAAGACAACCTTCTGTTCCTCCCTTATGCTTGCAGCAATCCCTATAAGCTTCATCTATCAACTCAATAGGGATGTATTCTTTCATCGTTTTTGTATATTAATGGGCATACCCGAAGGATAATCGTCATCATGTGGTAATCGTAGAACGGAATCGCCATATAACTGTTCGTCTTGTTGTTGTTGTTGACAGCCGTAGTGAAGTAGTAGCTGTTGGCGGCGTTGTTCTGGGTTCTCAGCATCTCTATCTTATTCTTAGCTTCTTCACCTCTTCCGAGGCGACTGAAAGCGGATGCTCCTTGTCACTATGGTGACGGCTCTACTAAGTCGATGTATCTTCTTAGTTCTCACCTTTGCGCCTTCTCTCGCTCTTCAGCCAGCCGTACCCGTCTCTCATTACCTTTTCGATTTGAAAGGTGAGATTTGTCGCTTGTTTAACGCTAAGATATTGCGATTCAGCGAAGAGGGTGATTCTGCTTCTGACCTCAGACAAGAGTAAGATGAAATCCCGCAAATTTTCCTCTCTTCCATCGAAGCTGCTATTGATGCGCCTTACAAGGTCGAGAGCTGCAAAAGCCTTGTCGATAGCTTTACTGTACTGCCCGAACCTGATGATTTTCGAGACGTTCTTGCTATAATCCAGCAATAACTTGCAGAGTTTTCGGGTTTCTTTGTATATGTACAAATCCTCCGAGTATGCCATATTTTAAATATATTTTCTATTAAAGCCGCCCGAAGGTGGCATGGTTAAATCGCTTATCACACTGCCTGCGCCAAACTTTCATCCTGCTCATCTTGGAGAGATAAGAGAGATGGAGAGTCGGAGAGACAATCGTAGAACGGAAACGCCATAAAACTGCCCGTCTTGAAGTTGCCGTTGACAGCCGTATCGAAGTAGTAGCTGCTGGCGGCGTTGCTCTGGGTAGAAGTCCACTTATTGCCACCGAATGCTGTCTTGTTGACATTGAGGTCTGGGTACTTCTTATTGATAGCGTCTATCACGATATCAATATTCTGCCAGGTTAGCTCCCATTGGTAAGCTGTCGGCAGATAGCCCTGATAAAGCTTATCTCCATTTGTAATCGTAGAACTATAGCAATAATCAGCAGCCGCCGTAGTCAGCCCTCGTTCGTCACCTTCTGCTATAATGGTCTGTGTAGCCAACAATCCGTTATACACGAAGCGAGACCAGTTCATGTTATTATTGTCTAGACCATTGATAGGTATGTTCTTGAACTCTACGTTCTGATTACACCATTGCTTACTTATAGCTATCTTGGAGAAGTCCGCCATCTTGTCAATACTGATAAGTATGTCTCCTTTATAGCGTTGCGTCGCAAGCGTAGCAATACGTACAAACATCAGCTTGCTATTATCATTTCCGCTTGCCTCCCAGTCATCATAAGACCATTGCTTATTGTTGTCATCAATGAGCCAAATACCACTCTCGTAAGGACGGTAGACGAAGCTGAAACGATAGCTATCCGCAATAGCAGTTCTTGTGATAGAGTAGCGGTCATACTGCTCGTACATTCCGTCAATCTTGTCAACGCTTACCGTGTATGATGTTCCATTCTTTATTTCAACGATAGCCTTACCATCGGCATCCATAGCATATTCTGTTCTCTTTCCAGCTATGGTAACATACGCTTTACCACCTTCCCATGGAGTGACATTTCCGCTTTCGTCAGCCTTAGACATTCTGATAGTTAACCGTTCCACCTTTTCAGTTTCGGCGATATAGTTCGCATCAATAATTCTGTTACCTACACTTGCTATATGCTGTACAGGGTCTATGATGTTGCATTTTGGGACGTACGGGAACACAACTTTATAGGTTGCGCCCTTGGCGATAGTAAACTCAGCCTGTCCATTCGCATCTGTAGTGTACTGATGAGGGTCTGTACCATTATTAACATAGACGTTAATAACCAAGCCTTCCATACTTACACCATCCATCGTGGTAGTACAGTTGACTGTCACATGCTCGTCAGTATCGGTAAGATTTACTGACTTCTGTTCACCATTTCTATTAGTAACGGTAAGCACATTTCCATCCAGTTCTGCGTTGACCTTTTCAGCACCCACAGCAGCGGTTGCAGCGTCATTCGCAACCTTTGCTGCTTGCTCGCATTTAGTCTTAGCGGCGGAAAAATCAGACTGTCTGTTTTTCTCTGCTTCGACACGACCACTTTCAGCATTTACACGAGCTTCTTCCGCATTATCAAACTCCGTGCGATGATCATCGAGGCGCTTGATAGCGGTATCGGTATCAGACTGGCGCTTCTTATCAGCCTTTACTCGTTCAGCTTCTGCCGACGCACGACCAGTCTCAGCTTTTACTCTCTCGCCCTCAGCACTCACTCTCTGTGCTTCTGCGTCTACTCGCTCTGTTTCTGCAACAGCACGGCTGCTTTCTGCATCGGTACGAGCCTTTTCTACTTTTACTCGTTCAGACTCAGCAGCTATACGCTTCGTCTCATCACCCTTGCGTGTAAGCTCATTTGTCTGTCGGGTAATCTCGTTTTCTACGCGAGCCTGCTCTGCCTTTACACGCTCAGCTTCCACTGAAATACGGTTTTCTTCGGCTCTTGTTCTATCACCTTCAGCAGACACCCTTGCCTCCTCAGCAGACACACGTCCTTGTTCGGCAGTCTTCCTCAGAGTCTCAGCTTCCTTACGTGCTTCCTCGTTAGTATTGATGGTACCGTTTGTCTCCTTGTTGTTTTTCAGAGTCTCGTTAGCCTTATTAATGAGGTCTGACAATTCCACGGTAGGAGGCAGGATTACCATAGCGGTATCCATCTCCACGCTATTATCGCCCTCATCAGTTGTTCCAAACTCGGTGTCGGCATCGGCGTTGTTTGACACGATAGCAAACTGAGGGTATTCGTTGCTTCGCCAGTCGTTGCCGAATATCTTACCCTTCACCTCGATAGCATAAGTGCCGAGGCTAACCTTGTCGCCCTCAACTCTCGCAAGGAGTACATTATCCTCTTTTACATCAATCTCAAACGCAAGAGGTATGCGCTTGAACTGATTGCACACCTGTATCACCACGTCCGTACAGGCTGGTAGAGGGAAAGCCTGTGGTTGTCCCTCTACCATCTTCGCCACAGGGATTCGCAGCGTGAAGTCGTTACCTTTTACTATCTTTTTCATAAGCTTATGATTTTGATTCTTCGATTACTTTTTGAACCGCCACAATGACAGCAGGAACAAATGACTTCTCAACGAACTCTTTAATGGAATTCACCTCGTCGTCGCTATAATCAGTATCTTTATCTCCGTTCCACATTTTGGTAGAGAGAGCCACATCGGCAAGACCATTCCTACCTGTCTGATAGATAGCATTCGCTATTTCCTTACGTAATGCCATCGGTACTTTCTTGTCACTATCGAGCGACAACTGTACCATCACTTCGTCCAAATTCAATTTCATATTTTCTTATGTTTTATAAATTAATATCCATTGTTCTCCATCGTAAAATATCCAGTTTATCTGATAAAATGTACTGTCACCAAATGACGATACACCAGAAGGATTATTCTTTGTCATTATCTTGTCAGCATTACTCTTAAATGTTATATTTCGACCTCTGTGTATTACAACATAATACTGACCGTGTTGAGGATCATCGGGCAAAGTTAGAGTTATATCATTATTCCAATTCGTACACATAACTACAGTGTCGTCATCCCTTAGATGATAATCACTACCAACGGAGACTATGTGTGGTCTAAAACCCCATACTGTTCCATTTTTGATATATATTGCAGGGTCTCCCAAAAAACCACTAACATCTAAATGTATTCCACAAGCTGTCGCTGCAAAGACGTCAACTCTTATATCAAGCCCACACGATGTAAAACCATGCCTTGCTTTTGATGGGTCTATTGCGATTTGAGCATTCGTTGATGAATACACGACATCACCACCAATCGCAGAACCGCTTCCGTATAAAAATTCAAGTTTAGTATCAGATAACTCTAATCTTGTTCCGAATTTATTTATATCAATATTCGTTGCATCTTTCCACGTTCCAGCTATTATAGAGTTTGTATAACCAGTAGGGCTGATTAAAAAGCTTCCAATTTTTCCAGCCTTGGCATTCATGTATCCATCTTTTGACACATAGAATAAGGCTTTATCTGCCGTATCTGCGCCAACGAACAGCGGAGCATAGGTATCATTCACTTTGCACGCGTCAATCTCATAGTTTCCGAAATAACCAACCTTTGTAGTCCCGTCCTCAGATTTCGCCCACAGATGCTTAACCTCGATTTTATCAGCGTCAATAAAGTTGGCATTAAGCTTGCCTCCAATGAACATGGCGGCAGTTTGTCCGTTATTATTAACACGAATTCTATCTCCATACAGCAGCACCTCATCGCTCTTTACCTCGATTCCTGCCTTTTTCAGACTCGCCTTATCCACAAGGTCACTCTTGCGCTCGGTGTACTCTGTAACGACTGCACCCACCTCGATTTTCGGCTTCGTGATGGTCACATTCCAGCTCGTTACGCCAGTCTGCTCGGTATTGCTCGGGAACTGGAAGTAGAGTTCTTCAGGAAGTCTATCCTTGAATCGGAAGTGTCCCCATACCCTCTGCTGCTTAGACAGATCTTTTGCTTCAACCAAAGCAACATAACCAATAGTCGTTCCGTCATCTGTCGCTTCTATCATCGCACCATTCTTCGGTTCTTTGTAGCAAGTGAACTTGGTGTTTGTGACAGGATAAGAGACATACACGCCCATATACTTAGCATCACCTCTTACCTCGAAACTGATAGTATAATCTATGCCGAGCTTGAATGTACTGCCTTTTATTCGATAGAATGTATTGAAGTCATTACTACCGCTCGCTGTAAGCTCATAAGCATCACCCACAAGAGCCTTCTGACCCTTCGCTTCAATGACATTACCACCTGCATCAAGCGTCCTTGAATTATCAATCAAGTTTGCACCGATGATGTCATAATCGTCTTGTGATAGCGTCCAGCCATTATAGACGTCGCCTTCCTCGACCATCGGACGACAAATGTAAGCCTCGGTACGACCAACATTACCGTCGCAAGATTCGTAGAAGTTGAAGGCAATATAATCAGTTTTCGCATCTGTTGTGTCAATGACAGTTGTGAATAATTGCCATTCATTATATTTTGGCGAAAAAGCGTTTGGTGAAAGATATGTGGCTTGACCTTTTATCTCTGCATTTGTTTGATTATCTGTATAGATTGCTTCAAGATAAAAGTTCGCATTAATATCATTGGTCTTATAGTAACATGATATTGTATATTTCTTTCCTTTTTCAATCTTGATACTTCTTCCACCATGTGAACCATCCCAGTACACACCTACATAATGAAGATTTCCTGCTTCGGTATCATCAATGACTTTGATACAGTTTGTACCTTGATATCCACTGTTCATTTCAATTCTTGCATCATTAGAAATGATGAAGTCATTGGTTTGTTTTCTGAAATCACTTCCCACAAGCAGATTGCGCCTTGCTATTGACTTCTCGCTTACAGAGAGGGAAATTTTCCTTGCTGTTTGTTCGATTTCAGACTTTGCTTGAGTCAGCTCGTCTTGAGTTACAGTACCATCAAGTCTTTTTGATACTTCTTCAAATTGCGACTTGTAGCTCTTGTTATCAAATGCTACGACTCCAGTAAACTTAGCTACGTTGGCAGAGAAAGGAACTTGCGCAAAATAGGTAACACCATCGTAAGTTAATTGTATAACCGCATAACCTGACGTTGCAGAAACTTTTCCTTGATTTACACCATCAATAACCACGTCGTTCTTTGCAATATTACTGCCTGATACAGATACTTCGATATATCCAGCCTTCTGTGTTGCACCACATTTGCAATTTACGCACAAATCATCCCTTGAGTTAATATTGCTGCATTCATTCGAGATATTCAGGTTACCCTTCATTACCTTTACCTTCGCAGCCTTTGATATGCTAACAGGTACAATTCCATTGTCATCTGTGTCAAAAATGAGTGGAGCATCTTCTACAAGGATAGAGATAGCATCCTCTCCGTCTGTTCCTTTTGCTCCATCTTCTCCTTTATCGCCTTTAATGCCCTGTTCTCCCTTGTCTCCTTGGTCGCCCTTAACACCTTGATCACCCTTGTCGCCTTTATCTCCTTTCTCTCCCTTCTCAGCAAAGAAGAAGATATTGGAGGCGACAACTCTATTATCAGAGTCACGAAGCTCGACAGACAAGCTTTTCTTCCCCTTGATTTCATTAGCAAAAGCGTTGTATATATCAAGATATGTATAGCCAAACATGAGATTGTTAGTCATGTCGCCATTCCTAACTCCGTCAACATAGACAACACACCTTCCGTTGAAATCAATATCCCTAATACCGCCGCTTCTTATTTGCAGTCCGATAGACTTAACAAATGTGACATCAAGAACTTTAGTTGTCACGCCTGAAATCACAGCAGTTCCTTCCGAGAACTGAACACTATAAGATACCGCGTCATCACCCTTGATACCACCAGACAAATCCTTTCGCCAATATACAGTACCATCAACCGCTTTCTCTGTAGGAGTAATACCCTTAACAGGTTGCTTATCTCCGTTATAGATAAAAGTCCAATAGGCATTATCGTAGCTTACCCTGTCATAATAGTAATAACCAACAGCAGAGTCATAAGCACCTCTATCGTTGATGATTGTGATGTCCTGACCACTCGCAGCCTTGAACCTGAATACGGATGAAGATATAGTCACGTTGCTTGGGGAGATTACAAATACGTCCTTGTCTTTGTGAGTAAAGTCTGTAATGCCTCTATATCCAACGATGCGAGGGGTGTCTGCACCAGATGATTCGAGCATGAGAACATTCGTTCTACTTATATTGCTCTCTTCTCCCGTTTGTATCTGATGACCATCAAGAACAATAGTATCGCCATCGGCTGGAATATCGCTATTCGTCAGACAATTAGTCTTGGAAAGAACCACCCAGTCGAATTTCTTGTCACCATAGAGGTTTTCTCCATTATCATCTACAATATACTCACTCTCAGAAGAAACCGCAACAACACATCTCCAGTACTCTCTGTTGGATGCGTTTCCGTAAGCTCCAGGCTTAATATTAAATGTCTGACTTCTTGCTTGGTCTCCGACCGCCCATAAGTTCTGTGTAGCCATTGTTCCGTCATCAGAGAGAATGTAACATTTCCAACCATCGCATTCCTCGTCTGTAGATGTGATGTATTCGCCAACCTCGCTATTATAGACAACTGGTACAACCTTTACCAGTTTACTGCCAGCACCAGAAAGATAAACATTGCCTCCGGCGTAAGAAACCTTCCTTATCTCCAGCTCATTAAAGACAGCTTTTCCCCACACGATGAGGTCTGTAATACTGAGAGAGTATCTGCCATTATCGTCTGGCTTGATACCGAAACCCTGTTGTGATGCAGAGTTGAATCCGTCAGAAACAAGTTCTTTTATTATTCCCTGACCTCTTTCGCTAAATCCGTACCCTTGACCAAAGAAAAGACCTTTAAGGAATAATTGTACCTTTTCAAAAGTAATAGCACCTTTTACCGTATCATCAAACAGCTTAGAAATGAAAAACTTTCTTCCCTCAGTAGCCACCTGTCCCTTAACTTGAGCCAATGTGATTCCACCGCCACCTCCTGAACCGCCGTTTCCGTTCTCAAGAGATGTTATCTGCTGCTGGATTTTCTGGATAGTTCCAACCTCCTTATCCTCTCTAAGAGTAATCTCGTAAGTAGGAATTTTACCATCCTGCTCTTTGATGTTGAGCTGGTCTATGGTAATTGTGCCGCTAATATTCAGGTCGTCATCTCTAAAATCCATCAGATCACCTGCCTTCAAGGTGTCATGCAGACTTTTAATTGCTCCCGTTTCATCAGCCATGGCTGCGTCATGCTGTCTTGCCATGAAAATCTCATCCACCTTTGGCTGATAGACGTATCTTGTGTAGTCGTTCTTTTCGAGAAGAGCGATTGCGTACTTAAGGAGCTTCAGAGACGCAGCATTGACATAGGAATCAGGAAGAGTGATACCAGTAAGGACGAAATGGTCACCTTTTCTGATAGGATAGTCCTTGTATGGGAACCAAAGCTCAAGAGCATCATCCTTGATTCTCTCGATAGTGAGCCTCCATCTCCCATCAACCTTGGTTGAGGATGCTACCTTGAATGTACGACCGCCACACATACCATCTTTCATGGAGATTGAGAAATCATCGTCCTTCAATTCGTTAATATCGAAATTGACAGCTTTACTGAGATAGATGTCAATGTTCTTGACATTTTCGTTATCATTGAATCTGCCATCATCATCAGGAGCAACACCCTCATCAATCTCATCAACACGCACACCACCGATAACCATTTCTTCAATGGTAGGGTAGATTTCGATGATTCCATTTGTCTTATCATCGGTATCGAAGAACTGCGATGCCGAATGAAGGCCTATCTGTTCGATGTTTACGGAATCAATGTATGGCCTATGCGGGTCAGTAGAGAATCTGTGTTGCTTCCCGGTAGGGTTAACGTACTTCTTCTCCTCATCCGTTAGCGAATCATAAAATTCACTCAGCGCTACGTGAGGAAATCCAGGCAGCATAAGCCTGTTGATTGACATATTGTTCGGGATATTCTCTGCATATTCCTTCATGGATGAAGGAACAGTTTTCTTGTCGAGGCCGGATGTGATATACATTTTCGTGTTTCCAGCCTTAACCTGCGCAATGAATGCTTCAAGTTTTTCCTTTGACTCCTCATATCCGCTATCTACCTGGGTTCCCTTGAATTCCGAATATAATCTACACTTATTGGTATTGTATTTCTGTGTTACATAACCGGTAATCTCTGTCTTGAAATCAAATGTAACCTTAAGTACCCAACCGGAAGACTGCTCGCCAGTTTCTCCAGAAACAATATACTTTCTCGGATTCTTGAAATATGTCTCAATGTAATCAATATCAAGGTCGAGATCCACGTATGTTGTTGCATTAACCACCTTTGTGATATTCGCCACATACTTGACACCGAGGTCCGCATAATAGTGAGAAGGAAGGTTCTTCTCTGAGCCATAAGCCCTGAGTCTCGTGATAACCTTCTGATATGAATCTGCGTTCTGCTCAATCTCGTAAAGTCCGTTGCCACGGCCGTACTCAAACAGGTGCTCTGTCGTAACACCGGCTGTACCAACATAGACATTTCTTCCTCTTACGATGAAGTTGACATTCCACTTACTATTAACAAGAGCAAGAGCTTCCCAACACGTCATTGTGTCAGCCGTTATAGACGTCGAATCAATAACATTATCGTCCGTTCCTTCTCCATAAGCCTCATTCCATTCATCGGCAGTACACCCTCTCTGCTCGGATCTGTCCTTGTTACGAGAGAAGATTTTCCATTTTCCAGCTCCAATCTGCTCATTAAGGTTTGCCTGTATTCTGTCAAGCAAATCATCAAGAGTTTCTACATAGAACTGGAATTTTGGAAGGGTAGTGTAGTGGAGTTCGTTGTCGTTCAAAACTACATCGAAAAATTCCGCATCAGAAAGCTCATTCTGGAGAGAATTGAATTTCACGCTGTCATAGACAAATCCGTCCCCGTAAGTATTAAATCTTGCTTTCTTATCTTGCCCGGGTTCGTAATTAAGAACGAACTTTTCATTCCTGTAAATGATATAGTCTCCCATCATAAAAACAATAGGAGTTTCATGCCTGAACGTAACTGTAAGATAACATTCACCCATCCACGCATCCGAATATTCGAGACTTCGAATGTTTATATTATTTCCGTTGGCATCCTTAAGTATTGTGCCGTCTTTATGATATATTTTCCAAACGCCCATAATCGTTATATTAAATTTGTAACATTACCCGACGCATCTCTGAGCGGATTGATTTCCGTGACAGGATCATTAACCTTGAACTTAATCGAAAGAACAAGCAAATCCTCACTTCCAGGTTCTCTGTACAGAGTAGGAGATACGCTCTTTAGCCTTACATGCTGTCTTCCGATTTTATTGAACTCGCAGTACATTTTCATCATTCCTGACTTTCTGAGGTAGTCTAAGAAAGCCTTGCACTTATCTGTTGCACCAAAAGCATCTCCCTTGAACAGAAACTTTATATCAGTTTCATACGACGCCATATAGAGACCTTCTGGTCCGATATACTCATCGTCTCCATGTTCGTCATTCCACTCTCTTTTTGAAGGTTCTTTGACGGAATCGCATGGTTTAAACGGGTTCTCGCTAACATACATGCCAAAGGCGGCGATGGAATCCTTTACTTCATTCCCATCGCCCTCCTTCTGCATGTATATCCTGAAATAATCCTTCATACCTAAAAACAACTTTTTATAATTGCAAATATACGAAAAATAGAATAAATATGCAAGAAATACATGTATAAATATACATTAATTAAAATTAAAGTCGTGTCTATCCCTGATATTGACTGGTCCGGTAGCTTTTTTTACAGTTCCTCCGTATTGATAGACAAAGCACTTTGCGGTATCTTCACATTCAACATGAAGCTCTGCACCATCTAACAGGTTAACAAACACCCGAGAGAATCCCTTAACCTTAAGGTAAAGCGAAGAGTTGTGTCTTACGTATATCTCACCGCTATCCATCCAGTCATAGTTGATGTTTGCTACACACTCTCCATTGAGGATGACAATCTTTGGGTTTTGCAGGTCAACGTTCTCGTCAACATACACACCATGATCGTGAATGACATCACCAAAGTACTTCTTCATATCCTTGGTCGAAGGCCAGTTCTTTCCGATACAGAAGTCAATACCCTTAACAAACTTCTCGACCATCTCATGCTTGGATGAGTTGTCGTGCCACTCAGCGGTCCACTGAGCGCAAAGACCCAGTGAAACCGCCTCGTTCTTCATTCTGTCTGATAAATTTCTTTTTTCAAACATAATTATTTCATTTTTTATGCAAATATACAAATAAACGCATAAACATACGCAAACTATTGTATAAATATACGTTAAATGTATAGGTATTCATAATTTATTTTTGTATATTTGCATTGGGATAGGTCGGAGTAGCTACCGACTGACAAGGCTAATCCAATGGGCTTTCCCTTCTCTTTAATCATTGGAATAATTTTAATCATTGGAGGAAGAATAATGGATAACTATGTTATTTTGGGTCAATATGGAGACCGAATTTTGTGCTTAGATGGCGAAAAATGGAAAGAAATAGAAGGGTACGAAGGAAAGTATGCGGTTTCTACATGTGGAAGAGTTTTCTCTTTGACAAGAGTTAGATACAATATACCAGGAGGTAAGGTGTACAAAGGAAGGATGCTGTCACAAAACAAAATGAAATGTGGCTATCTTGGCGTTGCACTTCTTTCTGATGGAGCTCACAAACTCCTCAAGGTTCATAGACTCGTAGCACAGGCTTTCGTACCAAATCCATTCAACAAGCCACAGGTTGATCATATAGATGGGAATCCTAAGAATAACAATGTTTGCAATTTAAGGTGGGCTACGGCAAAAGAAAACGTAAACAACCCAAATACTATTTGCCATAAAAAGGACCTAATGTTTAGAAGCAAAAATCCTATGGCAAGGGCTGTTTACGGCATCAACATCTTAACTGGCGAACGTTTGGATTTTGACTGTATAGAATCTGCCGATAGATTTCTTGGCGTGAAATATCCAAGGTATATCGGATTGTGCTGTCGAGGAAAGTGGAAATCTTACAAAGGATATTATTGGTATTACGCATAAGAGTAAAGGGTGTGAGTTTTTATTCTTCTCACACCCTTTTTAATCTACTTCAACCTTAGACTCTTCGATCCTGACTCCCTTGTTACAGAGCGCATCCAATCATACATATCATCAAGTCTTCCGTTTCTGTACTCAGCAAGAGTAACAAGCTGATTCATAGCGGTAAGTTGAGACTTGGCGATTACGCTTATCTCTGGAAGCGCCGACTTAGTTAACTCTGTTAACTGCTTGAGATTTGCGTTATCTTCTGCGCAATATAATCTTATTGAATTGAGGTAGGATGCAAGAATATCAGCTGTTTCCTCGGTAATACTCTGGATTGAATTCTTGGTAGAAGAACTACTGCCGTTATCCATGAGATCCAAGCCTGTTTTCTTGAGAGCCTCAAAGAGGCCCGTAATCTGCGGAACAACCTCATCGCCAGCTTTATATAACAGATTAGCCAGCTTGTTCATATCGGTTTCATCGAGCTTTCCTTTGTCCTTTAGGGTCTTAGTAAGATAATTAAGCGGCTCTTGAAGAGCAAACTCCATGATTTTCTGTGTAACGATGTTCTTTGTCACATCCTTAACCATATCTTTGACCTTCTCCTTGTAAGCCTCAACAGCATCCTCTCCTTTCTCCCAGGCACCTACTACTGCATCTGTAAGCTCACTCGCCCAGCTCTTAAAGTCAATAGAATATATATCCTTTAAGAAGTCCTTCGCAAAGGAATCGATCTGAAGTTCCATTTCTTTAATCTGCTGATCGTAGTCGGCAATCTTTGAATTATCCTTCTTTTTCTTCTCGTTTTCAGAATTTCGTTGGCTTTGCAACTCGTCCTTCTGAGCTTTTAATGAAGCAAGCTCTGCGTGGTATGCACTGCCCGGTTTGGATTGGGCTTCCTTTACTGCCTCGTAGGTATCACTCGAATAAACACTACTAAAAAGGAACGGGAGGCTCTTTCCTGTCTTTGTTTTTTTCCATGCAGCAGAACGCTCGTAGTCAGAAGTAACCTTGTTAAGAGTATTCTTAGTATCCTCACTTACCTTGTACGAGTAAATTCCACCAAGTGTATCTTCAATGATACTCTTGACATTCTTGGTCATGTTGTCAAGTTCCTTCTGGCGCGCTTCTGAAGCTTCTATTTGCTTCTGTAGGGCCTTGTCGTGCATGGCAAACAGAGATGTAACAACACTCAACGCAGCACCGGCTGCCGCTCCATAAGGACCAAGATTTCCAAGACCAAGAGCATTCAATCCTCCAGATACCTGCGCTGCTGCTCCGAGAGCACCGTTTGCTACACTTGAAGCCTGGCCGAGAATCGTATCTTCCTCACCAAGCGCAGCGAATAAATCCACAACCGGACTCAGGCAGTCCTGCAAGGCTTTCATCTTTTTCGATAATCCTTCCAGTCCTTTCTGAAAATTATTGTATGCGCCTTTTTGCTCGTTTTCAAGCTCGGATTTCGTGTACTTCTGCCCTGCCTTTAGGCCCGTCTTTTTCGCCTGCTCTTCTGTAAGCACATAGGCGTTTCCGCTCATATACTGATTACCGAGATTACCCCTCAGATAATGACCGATTGCGTTTCCTCTCTGAGTGCTGTTGAATATGGCCGAGAAAGGATTTCTCTCAATCGACTCGCTGTTCAGTTTATCCAGGGCACTTCTCAGCTGTTTAACTACCTCCACTGACAGTCCTGCCGTCTTCGAGAACTTGTCTATCTTCTCAATCATAGAGTTAATGGTTGAAGAAGACACCCTGTCAAGGTCATCAAAGATAGTAACCCAATCAGATTCCTGCTTGAACTTTTCAAACTCAAGCTTAGCAAGATTTTCGTTATGCGTCTTTTCCGCACCTTCTGTTGCTCTATCACGCATACCGGCATCTTTGATACCCTTGATGAGTTCAAGCTGCCTCTCGTATTTGCGGTTTTCATCCTCTATCTGTTGGTCGATAGTGGCATTCTTTTCGACAAGGTTAGCCAGCAGGTCGATGGTCTCTTGCTTGATTTTTCTGGTTTCGTCGTCAAGTTTTTTTCTGATGTCGTAAACACGAGACTCAGAACCGTACCTATCTTTGACGTTATCAAGGCTCATTCCCTTTACCTCGTCAGTAGTCAAGTTAAGGCCTGACTGAATATTGTCGTGCTTTACTGCAATGTCAAGCTGCTTTTCCAGGAATTTCTTATAAGTATCATACTGAACGGCTCCGTCGAAAGCGATATTCTCTGCTCCCTTTTTATTTCCAGTCAGTTCGTACAACTTCTTATAAGTATCATACTGCGCAGATATAACATCAAGCTCTCTGTTAAGTAAATCAAGTTCGTCTCTCCTTTGATCCTGAAGAAGCCTTCTGTTTTCGGACGTAATAGCCGCTTTCTGTGTTTCAGCATAATGCTTTCTTTCTGGAGTAGATAAAGAGAAGCCTTTGAGAAGCTCTTTGATAGAAGTCTCATAATTGGTGTAGTCGGAGATAGGAAATCTCTTCTTGTCACTAAATATCGCTCCAAACTCCCCATCGTTTGCAAGCTGACCAAGAGCGCCTTTACCATAAAGTTCCTTGAACTTCTTGATTTCGGCATACATCTTCTTGTAAAGCTCGATACGTTCTTGCAGACGCTTAAGCTCTTTATCCTCCTGATTGACATGAGTATTCTTCTTTCCTGGCTTGTTTGATTTTTTGCCTTCACCTTCATAGTCGTAATTAAGAAGATCATGCGCCGCCTGTTTTACTGTCTGCCATTTCGTGTAAAGTTCCTTGACATTCTTTGCGTTAGACTTCTTCGCTGATAGGTATTCATTATACGACTTTGTAATATCCTCATTAGCAGCATTTCTTGCGGAGTACCAGCTATTCTCTTTTCCCCATCTTTCGGCGTATGTCTTGTATTGACCTGAGATGTCGCTCATCATCAGTCCACTATACTTGCCAGGAATTCTTTTAACCAGCTCACTCTGTAAGTCATTCAACTTATCTCCACCATCAATGACAAGTTTGATGACAGCCTGGAAGTTGGAAGCTGCAAGCATATTCTGGAGGGTACGTTCCAGTTCAGGGTATTTCTGGATGAGGCCATTCTTAGCGTCATTCATCAGCTCCCTTACCTTTGCTTTTTCTGCATCGTTAAGAGGTACACTTGCCCTAATCTTCTCTCCAATCATAGGGAAAGACTTATCAATCAAAGCAATCATACTATTAGACACCTCTGACTGTAGCCATGCGCTCTTGTCTCCGCATCCAAATGCTTGTAAGATGGACGTTCTGATAATATCTGCCTTGTCCTCTGGAACACCCATTGATGAGAATATACCGCTCATTGCTTGCATCGCAGCCTCACGCATTTTTTCATCTTTCCCGATATCGCCAAACTTTCTTGCAAGTTCATCTTTGAGTTTTTCAATATAGTTTCCAAACGCCTTTTCGTCAAGATATAGCGTCTTGTCGCCAGATGATGCACCAGCAGCCATAGCTGCAATACGCATATCTTCTCTCTTCTTGAATGCGTCAACTACTTCTTCGGTCGTATCACTCAAATCAGAGTAGTAATATCTGCTACTAAGCTTTGAGTTCGCAATATCATTGGCTTCTTTTAGCAGCTTAATCTCTTGCTCAAGATACTTAAGACGATCAGCGTGACTTTTCTTTTCGTCTGCCGTCATCAGCATATTCTTGTAACTATAAGGGGCAAGCTCTTTCAACTTTTCCTTGTAGCTATCAATCATATTGTCAATCTCCTTTGTGTCGCCACCGGATATTGCGATGTTCACGTTGTTGTCACGGAGAAAATCTCTTATCTGCTTGTTCTTGTCGGCTATTTCGTCTTGCGTCTGCTTAATCTTTTGACTGAGTTCCTGATATTCGCTAATGGCGTGCATGACACCAAAAGTAACGGCAGTAATGATAAGGCCAGGTAAACCTCCTATAGCTGACCAGATTTCAGCTGCAAGAGTCTTAGCTCCTGTACCTATAATTCTAAATGCAGCCAAAGCCGATGTCTGGAATGCTGTCCACACATTCTTTACAGAAGAAAAAGTGGTAGCAAGAGACATAGAGCGCATTGTCGCCAATGTGCGCAACATCTGCATACGTACCGTCTTTTCTCCTTTTTGTCTCAGAACAATACCTCTGTAAATATTATACTGCTCTGCCGTGATTTTTCCGGATAACCTCAACTGATTGAGTTTCTCTGTAGTCAATGCCCTTGCATTAGCCAACGCTCTCAGGTCAGCTCCAGTAATCTGGTTTTTAGTAACCAGAATTCTTTGTTCTACCTGAGAAATCTGCTGGCCCATCAGGACTCTTTTCTGAATGTCGGCAGCTACACTGGCTTTGTTAGAGAGGAAATTAGAAGCTACGCCTCCTGCAAGCATCTTTTTTAATCCATATCCGGCTAATATAGTTCCAGCAGGAAGCGCCAAAGAATGCAGAGATTGAACGAGTGTTGTAGCTCCTTCGATGGCAGTCTTGAAAAACTTACCAACGAGGCTTTCTCCGCTCGCAAACTCGGCAAGCATAATTTCCCAAGCATCTTTCAGCTTGTTATATCGTCCGAGCAAAGTCTCACTCAGAACCTGCTGCATATTATAGAACTGGCCACCTGCATCAGTCATCTGCCAGAAGATAGACTTCACATCATCGAAGCTAACCTCTCTGTTCGATATACGAGTCTTAATCTCTGACGTAGAGACATTTCGACCCTCTTGCTTAGAGTAAAACTCTGAAAGTTTATTAAGCAGAGGAATACCTGCATACGCAATCTGGCGAAGCTCCTTACCATCGAGCCAACCACGAGCCTGCACCTGACCAAACGCCAATGCGATACGGTCGAAGCTAACACCAAGACCGGAAGACATATCCGCAAGCCTCTTGGTTGTGTCATAGAGCTGGTCATATTCAACTCCATACGCGGCCAACTGCTTAACGTCTCGGTTCAACTCAGAGAACGTAAATGGCGAATTAAGAGCGAGTTCCTTAATCTGGTTAAACATAGTGTTCGCATTCTGCATATCACCAAGGATGGACTGGAGAGCAATATGCTGCTTCTCCATCTCGCCACCAGTAGTGATGATGCTCATAGCGAACTGCTGCGCGCCGAACACAAGACCGCCCTGCAAGAAGAGTGATTTCAAGTCCTGCACGGTTGAGTTCAGTTTTCCTGCATGACTGTTAGCCTTCTCGAATCCGCGAACCAGCTGAGACTGGATCTTAGCTCCCGAGTCAACGATTGCCTGCTGACGCTTCTGTTCGAGATCAACACCTCTTTGAACTGCCTTCTGGTCTTGAAGTATCCTCGATGCTAAAGTGGTATCGTGTCCACTACCAATGTTGCCAAGCATACCTAGGCCTTCTCTCCAATTCTCCGAATTGAGCCTGTCTTTGATGGTTCTAAGATTTCTCATTAAAGAAAGGAGCCTGCTAATCTCAGCTTCCGCTTTACTAACATCTGCTCCGACAGAAATTCCTCGGCTGTATTCAGAGCGAAGCTGGCGAACCTTATTGCCGAGAGAATCATACCGACGCTCCGTGTTCTTCAAATCATTCTGGCGTTGCCTCTCTGCATCTTTTGCCTCGCGTGCTGCGTCCTTTATAACCTTTGCATAAGTATTTGCTTTATCTATAGCATTGAGATATCCGGCACTCTTTACGACATCAGATGCTGTGAGTCCTGTGATAGGATGAATACCTCTGTTATTCCTGATCTGTTCTAACTCAGTTCTGTATTTAGACAGTTCTGACAACGACTGACGTATGTTGTTCGTTGAATCGACGCCAAACAGCAGTATTCCTTCACCATGGCGTTTGTTGATTTCGTCAATAATAGAAGATAACTTATAAAGTTCTCTCTCTGCCTTGTTTGCCTCCGTGGCAACGCTGTTAGGGAATATGTTGAATCCTGCACCTTCCTTAGACACATCTCCGAGTATGCGGCCTATTTTGTACAACCCGTCCTGGACAGACTCCAACTGCTGGAGTTTTTTTGGACTAAAGAAATCTTCGCTTGAAAATACAGCAATGTTATGACGTAATTCTTTAACAAAGTCGTTTAGCTTTTTAAAGCCTTGACCTCCCTTATCTCCAATACCCTTTGTTGCTTCGGATATTGCTTCCAAAGCATTCTGTGCCTGCTTACCTGTAGCATCAATCTTATTTAATTCTTTGGTAATCTTTTTGGTTTCCTCTTCAATTCTCGATTTAAGAGTGAGCGAGAAACTGATGTCTCCCATATTTCCACCTGCCATATCCTGAATATTTTTAAATTAGAGTTTATTGTTTAAGTAATCAGCAAGACTTATCTTCTTACCAACGAGGCTTCCTTCATTCTTCTTTTTCTCCATCCACCTATCGTAGAGGTCATCCATCTCCTTCTTGGTATGCTTCTTCGGACCGCCTTCCTTCTTGGCCTTTGGATAGACGACAAGAGGCTGGTCTGCAACCATGAGGTCAATCTGCGCCGATGAATAGCCCCACCAGTAGTCGTAGGCTGCGATGAAGTACTTACGCTGAAAGAGGAAACCGAACTTCTCAGCTAAAGAGAAGGCTGCCCCCCAGCTGGTTCTGCTTGGATAGCTTTTGCTTCGCTCCTCGTCATCGTCATCATCACGTCCGTCATCCCGGTCGCTAATATGGTAGCCAGTGAGAATGCGTTCGATGGAATTTTTTTTTTAGAAACATCGAGGACCCTCAGAACCTCGGCCACATCCACATCCTTGACGTAGTAGAGCCAACGCCAGTAGATCCAATACAGGAATCGAATCTTCCAGATGTTGTTGAGGAGGATGCAGACGCAAATCTTGACGTTGCGCTTCCATTCGTTCTTCTCCTTTGCCATGATGTGGGAACACCTGCTCATTGTTCCCTTTCGAAGCCAGCCGAGCTTGTGCTTCTTTCCACGGAACACGAACTCGGTAGGCTCGTCGTGCAGTACGCTGTCGAGTAACTCCTGCAAGTCCACTGAAGGCTGCTCAATTTTCTTTTCTTCTGCCATGATTGTATGCTATTAAATGAAGAAGGGCGGCACGGCTGTTGATTAGCCTGCCGCCCAACGGTTTGTTATCCTGAATCTAATTACCTAAAGAAGCCTTACACGTCGCCAGTTGTTGTGCCCTTAGTAAGCCAAGCGATACTGCGCTTACCTGCACCCTCGATAGAACCAGAGAACTTGAATGCAACCGGCTCTGTACCTGAGTTGTCCCACTGCAAGGTAGCGTAGAGAGCGATATTGGTGATAACCATGAGGTTCTCCTTCTCGTCGTCAACGATAACGATAGTGCCCTTGATCTTGAACTTCTTAGGCTCTACAGCGATACCTGTAAAGCCGGTAGTAGCGTCGAGGGTAGCGTCACCTGTACCATTCAGAGTAACCTTGGTCAGCTCTGTGATAGCATCCTCGCCGAACATAATTGTCAGCAAGTCCTTTGCCTTTGAAGGAACAACGAACTCTACGTTGAAGTCGCCGAGCTCTGCGGTAGTTGCCCAGTCACCAGCAAGACCGATAACCTTGTAGTGGTTGATGGTTGGGTCATCCATAGTCGCCTTCAGCGAGTCAACGGTAACCGGAAGCTCGACCTCTGGGGTGATGTCAACTGTAGCCTTGCTCAAATCGGTAATAGCCTTTGAGTAGAGCAGAGTTTTAGGACCATTGAAAATGTCCTTCATCTTGTCAATAGTTGTCATAGCCATAATCTAAAATATTTTAAATTGTTATACATTCGGAAGTTATTTCTTCCATTAAAAAATTTTTTCTTAACCTTTTTAAGAATTTAATCTTCTTTATATTGACGATATCGTTTTTACGCATATTGCTGTACCCGATATCATGCAAAACAGGTCGTCCGTTAGTGCTGCCAAAGATGAAGTAGTTCTTGCCTTTCCATCGAACCATATCAAAACGCTGAAAGCGTGACTTACCTATCTTGTGTGAGGCAATACAAGACCTACGAATGCCGCCTTTTTTCGGATTGACAACGTGTAATGCTCTTGTATGACGAGGGATGCAACGACACATAACGAAAGAACTCAATCGCCTAGCGTGTACATTATTCGCAATACAGAAGGCATCGGACGCATGAGTCTTGTTAACACCATTCTCTATGCGCGTGTGCTTGGTTATATATCCGTAGGTCAGGTGAACGTTTTTAAACTCTTCCTTTGCTCGTCCATAGACTGCCCAGCGCATAAAGTTCATTACCGCTGCATCACGCAACGAAATTCCACGTTTAATTTTCAACTTAAACTCTCCACGATGATAAGCCTTATGGCATGTTTCGCAAAGTGTTACAAGATTACCAGGAGAATCTCCGCCGGTCTTTCTACTCTCTAAGTGGTGAACATTTAGAATAGGGTCTTTGCTTTTACCCTTGCAATGAACACATATATGCCCATCCCTAGCCAAAACATACTCCCTAATATTCCAAAAGCCCATCTGTTCGCCTTGCTGATACTCTTTACCCTTGATGTCTGGATTCTTGATTTTCTGAGTATCAAACTGACCGACTTCGATAGTAGTCTTCGTTATCGGCAACAAGTCGTGAACTAGACGAATAACCTTCAAGTGGCTACCGACCTTTTGTTCAACACTGGGTGCTAGCCAACCATCTTTCTTCTTGCGGTTATCAAAACGTGCCTTGCGATAACGTGTCTTGCGGTTTCTGCGTGTCCGTCTCAACTCCCTGCGAATAGAAAGTAGGTTAACAACATCGTCTCTTAATTCGACCTGCACTGCAAGCAGCTCCTTCTTATCAGAACTTGCCGAAACGCCGATATGCTTTGAGCCAGCATCAATGCCAAGGCTCACATCCTGCGTATAGGTGGAAGTTTCATAATCCAACTGAACGACAAAAGGAACGCGACTAACCACATGAGCCTTGCCGTGACGAAGAAGATAACCTATCTTGCCACAACGTTCAGTCGGCATTAATGTCTTCCCATCTCTACTCCTTACGTAAATCATATTCACTAAATTAATTAAATTAATAAATCTCCCACCGAAGTGGGGTTGTGCGCCCATCGCCAATGTTATGGAATGGTTTCTTGCCGACAACACCGCAAGTTTCCTCGCTTTTAATCATCGACCGCAGTGGTCAGAACTTGGACGAATATTCTGACGTGCCTATACATTCATCCATAACGTAGCTCCCTGAATCCATTCGGGGCTGAGGCTAATCCGCTTCGGACGATTGAATGGATAATCGCTGTAGTTTTTCAACTACCGAAACTTGAATACCTGAATACTTATTTCGTACGTAACCTTCCCTGTATGATCGTCACGGAAAAACCTGCTCCGTCGTCAGTTTGCAGGGTTATGCGTGGATTTGTAACGACGAGATTCTTGGTTGAGATAGGGAACCTGTTCAAAATTTCCTGAACCTTCTTGTCGACAGCTGAAACGTCGAGCGTATTTGGGTTGCCTGCCGAAGCTTTATCTCGGACATATAATTCAATCTGAGCCGTAGTAGTGAAGTCGTTATAAACACCACTTGAGTTCATTTCGTTATTATAGATTCCGGACGGAAAGTATACTACGATGTAGCTATTGATCGTTTCATCAACTGCCTTTGGTCGGTTACGGGAGAAAATCTTGTCGCAAATTCCCTTCATTGCATTACCGACATCGAAATATAGAGTCTTAATACTAACCATATTTTACATCGTTTTAAAGTATCTAACCAGATATTCCCGAAGAGAGGTGATCACATCGTGTCCTTTCTTCACTTCGACAAACTTAGCGTAATCCACACCGGCAACAAGACGCATCTGCCACGTAGTATCGTACTTTCCTTTGTTGTGCTCATTGGAAACAAGCTCATCCCACGCCGTGTTTGGACCATATTCACCACCTTCTCCGTATTCTCCCTTGTAAGGTCTTCGTCCGCTATCCTTGAAAGAGAATGAGCTGCGATAATACCTGTCAAGATTATATCGTTCGCCGGCAGCAAGAGTTACCCTGGTTGGCTCCGGGCCAGGCGCATAGTGAATAGACTGCAACGAGCCGTTATAGTACGTACCGATAGCGGTAGACTTATAAAGGTTACCGGTTACGTCATCATAGTCGCGAGATTTGTCTGCGGCTTTCATTGTCATCTCGGCTGCACGTTCCATCTTCTGCTGCATCTTGACTACAGCCATCTGACGGATTTTCTTCCTGATATCTACAAATTGACCTGATAAACTTGCCATAACCTAAACCCTCGTTAAGTTCCAATACACAACAGTCCTGTTATTATCCGGTTCGCAGTCTTTGACAATACCTTTCTCGGTATTGTTACCAACGGTAGCATAAATGGTATCTCCATCAAGAGGACATTTCCCGGCAACCCATTCGTCATATCTGACAGGAATTGATGCCTTCCTCTTGTTCTGGTCAACATACTTATCTCCTTCGGTGGTAGTGTCAGTATAACTACGACCTTCTCCTTCGTAGATTACAATCTCCTCATCATGCCCAACCGGAGCATCATCATCGGCAAACGGATCAGATGGGTCAGTCTTTCCTACTATCATCCTCACAATCTTTATCCTGTGAGGGTATCTCGGATTTCTGATATTTTCTTTCAACATAAGCCTTTTATTTAATGATGTGCGGCAGAGGCTCTCCATAAGGAGAATAATTTGCCCTTTTCACTCCGTGCGAATTCACTCGGAAGGCAGACTTCTTTTTCAAGACCGAATCCGGCTCAAGTTGTGCGTAAATAGCATTTGCTTCAGCCTTCATCTCGTATCTGTCTTCGTCTGACAGTTCGTATCCGCCTCCCGAATGAGTCCATCCGTTATCAGAATCAGAGGTGTTGTTCACTTTGCTCGGTCCGATAATGAACCACTTCAGGATATCGGCATAGGCAAGCTCAAGGGTGTCGTTCTCGTTATCGCAGATAAGAGAATCCCTGTCAATCCCTCGCTTGAACATAATACCCAAAATAGTCTGCTCCGGAACCTCGAACTTAACCCTGCTTGCAAGGTAGTCGAAAGCCGTGAAACCTTTATTCTCTGAATCCATAGTCATACAGTATAGTTACGTTAATAATTAGCCCTTCTTGGTAATGTCGATAATCCAACGGTAAGGAGAATCGAGCATGGCAGGAACAGAAGCGAGGAACAAGTCTGTCTTGAATTCCTGGAACATACCGTTCGCTGTGACCATGTTACGAAGCAAACCGAGGCGGTTGTTGGTCTGTGCCCAAGCAACATCCACGAGCTTGTTACCGAGAGTGTCGAAAATTCGCTTATCGAGAATTTCCTTGCGCATGAAACGCAAAGGCTTGCCAGCAGGGCGAAGAACGACTGTTCCGTCTGCCCAACCACGAATCTCTGTAACTGTGCCATCGAAGCGCTTGTTGTGCTCAACCTCATCAACAATCTCGATAGGAGAAAGACCGTTGAGGTCAACAACAGACTTCAAGAACATTGCGTTGTTTGGACCGTAGTTCTGCAAAACTGCCACAAAGTTAGCGTTCGCCCAGCTCTTGTACAACTCAGCAATCTGCTTGTTCTTCAAGAACACGTTATTGTAGTCGTTCTTGGTCATCTGCCATACGAGAGGTACGCTGCGGTACTCAATATGGCTGTTGCGCCAATCCTCCTCAAATTTACGCATCTGCTCAAGCAAGTCGCAATTTGCATCGTTCCACGCAAGCGCACCCGCCTTTTTGAAGTTCTCCTTTGGAACCTTTGCGTCATACAGAGGCTCCTGGATACCACGACCAATCTTGTCGTAGTCGATGAAACCGGTCGAACTCAACTTGGCTGACATGTAGGTCATAGTCATGTCGAGTGAGTCGTACAATACCTGTACCTTGTCGAGGTAAGCATCAACCAGGTCAGCGTCGTTGCCGAACTCATCCTGGAGAAGCTTCATCTTGTGGTAACGCTCTGTCGCAGTCTCACGGAAGCCGTCAGCAGCGAAGTCTGGAATTGAAGCGGTGTACCACTCAATACCATCATGGTCGTTCTGATAGCCCTCGCCGAGAGGAGCACGGAGGTTCATCAAGGTTGCAGGGTTCAATGTACGTGTGCGAACCTTGAAGGTTGCATCACCATTGTTAGATGTAGGGGTGAGATTTGGATCAATGTCACCCTGTGTCAGATACCAGCCGTTGTTACAGCGAAGTACGCCGTCACGATTGACGAACTTCTGAAGGTAAGTGTTGTTGCCCTTACCAGTGAAGAACTTCGCGAGCTGCTCGACACCAATATCAATTTTTGCCATAATCCTGAATCAATCTTTTTACGTTAGACAATAGGTTAAATGTGCCAGAACTCTGGGTAGAGTGACTTGTTCATCGCCTTAACGGCAGGAGGAACAGGACCCATACGGTCAAGCCACATAACGCAGTCTGGATTCAACATACAGAAGTTGATGTTTGTACGAGGCTTGTGGTACTTGTCACCTCCGGCATCGAAATAAGGGAAATCGTTGTCGTTCGGAGCAAAGCAGTTAGGGTTGGTCACCATAGGCAATACAGAGTCGCCTGCACTTGCAGCCTCAACCAGTACGTCACCTACCTTCAACGCGCCGAGAGCAGCGGAAAGAGTAACCTTCCAAACATCACCTGCTGTTTCGTCAGTCGTAGCCTCAACGGCAGAAACAGTCACACCCTTTGCCTTTGTCTTGAAGTCCTTCTGACCGACCATGATGGTGTCTCCAGGGAACGGAATGTGAACGAAGCCGTTACGAACAATATAGATGTCTGTGTCTGTAGCCGTAGCAGTAGCCTTTGCCACGCCGTAAGCCTTCAGAATTTTGATAGTAGCACCAGGGCCATCGTTGCCTGCTGTGAAGCCAAGGTCGTGCTCGATCAAGTCGCCGGCATAAATCTTAGCCTGACCCTTGAATGGGTTGACAAGCTTACCACCAATAGGCGGGTGAACGAAGGCATTCTTGATGAGTGCCTCAAGGCCGGCGAACACGTATCGGGTTCCACCGACCTTACCTTCTGTCTGAATGATGGTCGCACCGTGGTTCAGCATACCACGAGTACCCATCTGTTCCATGTAGGAAATAGAAGTGTTGTCCATAATCTTTTTACCTTTTTAAAATTGTTATCCTGAAATTACTTTTTGTCTCCACCGCAGAATCTCTTCTTTCGACGCTCGGCCACTTCTTCCATAAACTTGTCATCATCTGTGGACGTGCCTCCGCTAGACGTGCGACTGCCTTTTGCAGGAATACCGTTTTCACCGGTAGCCTCCTTGTACTCTGCGGTGTAGATTTTCTCAGCCTTAGAAACCAGGTCGTCGATGTCGGCATCTTCGTCTGGAATCTCCAGCTTTGCGATTGCAGCATTGAGGAAGTAGTTCTTCATTTCAAGGTTTGCCTTGTCGAACTTATCCTTCAAACCTGCCTTTACGGACTCGATGGTTGCCTTCCTTGCAGCCTTCTTGTCTCTTTCTGCGTTAGCCTTTTCGAGAGCTTCGAGTTTCTCAAGCAGCTTGGAGTATTTGTCATCAGGATCGTCATCCTTGCCAGCCTCCTTGCGTTTGCGCTCCTCTTCATCTTCCTTCTTCTTGCGTTCAGCTTCCTCCCTGCTCTTCTTTACCTCGTCAGAGATATTCTTGTGCAAGTTGCCGTTGATGCGCTTCAGACGGTTTGCTAACTTGGTAACCAACTTGGAATTTGCTTCCTCGTCATCACCGAAATCTTCCAAAACATCATCAAGTTCCTCATTGATGGTCTTTTGGCTAAGTTCTTTGAACTTGGTGGTGTCAACCTCCTTGTTCACTAATGCTAAGAGTTCCTCTCTTGTCATATCGGTTTTTGTTAAAATTGTTACTTTTAAAATGTTTCCTCCATCTTAAAAGTGTATAAATATATATTTCGTAACACAAAAATACGTATATTTATGCAATTTTCCAAATATTTTTTCATATTTTTGCAATATAAATTGTATTTTTATGCAAAAAGATATATTTTCAGGATTAAAATTGGATAACGGAGAGCCTATTTACACCCAAGAGTATATCCAATCATTAAGAGATACCGACAAGAAGCATCCCGACAAGCTGAAGATTATAGCTCAGCGTGGCGGTCAGGAGCGTATGCTGTCCATTGATGCTGATATTAAGATAGTTGGAGGTTCGAGAGGTGGTCCTCTGGATGAAGACACGAGAGTGTTGACTACGAGAGGCTTCATTAAAATCAAGAATCTTAAATATAATGACACCGCAATAGGATGTGACGGAAAAGGACATAGAGTATTAGGTCGAATTGATTATCCGGATAGAGATTGCTACGAAATTGGGCTGTCTGACGGATCAAGTGTGGTGTGCTCGGATGACCACATTTGGAATGTATCAATCGATGGCGACTATAGGATTATGCCGCATCTTGCCTGCGAGATAGCCAGTTATATCAATGAAGGTTACCATATCGCTATTCCTTGCGTAAAGCCTGTGGAGTTTGATGAAAGGTTCGGCTTAGCATCTGTCGCTGAGAGAACGGAATCTTTAAGACGTATCATCGAAACATCAGGTAGGTTTTCTGGGAAATACTGGAAGAAGATTTTCAGGACAAGGAAGAAAGCATTCGATTTCAAGTATTTAGTTGATAGCCTTGGTTCTGTTTGCCACGTAAAGAGGAAGTCAAACAAGAAATGGGAAGTCCGATTCGATTGCAGAAAGAAGGAGCTAAAAAGAAGTATTATTAGCTGCAAACCTGTAGGCAAGAGAAACTGCTGCTGTATTGCTGTTGAGAACCCGGACTCACTATTTGTAGTCGAAGACTTCATAGTCACCCACAACTCCAAGTCCTTCTCATCCCTAATGGAAGTTCTGAAGGATATCAAAAATCCAGATTTTCATGCAACAATTCTTCGTAACGAAAAAGATGACTTGCAGTCCTTGGTGACAGACTCTTATAAATTGTTCTCCCAATTTGGAACTTATAATAAGTCGCAAAATGACATGACCTGGAACTTCGATAACGGAGGATGGCTCAAGTTTTCGTACTACGCAGGAGCCTATCAGGATTTCAAAACACGATTTCAGGGACGACAATATGCATACATATGCATCGATGAGGGTACCCAGTGCCCATACAAGAAATTCAAATACCTCTTGACAAATAACCGAAATGCAGCACATATCCGAAACCGCTTCTGGATTACCTGTAACCCGGACCCGGAATCATGGGTAAGAAAGTTCATCGACTGGTGGGTTGACGAGAACGGATACATCATACCGGAGCGAGACGGAGTTATCCGCTACTGCTTCATGGACGGCGATACGCCTGACTCAATCTACTGGGGCAACACGAGAGAAGAGGTGTACGAGCAGTGCAAGGGCATCATCGACAGCCTCTGGAAGGACAGCTACGAGGAACTTGGATACACAAAGCTCGAAATGTTCATCAAGTCTGCCACGTTCATACGTGCCGACCTCTCAGAGAATATCAAGCTTATGTCCACCGACGTGTCATATTTGGCCAACCTTGCCCAGCAGGATGAGGAACAGCGTATGCGAGACCTGGAAGCCAACTGGAACTGGAAAGCTGCCGGAGATGACATGATCAAGATGGAAGACCTTGAGGAAATCTACGACAACGCAGAACAGATAGGAGATGGAATACGAAGAGCTTCTGCCGATATTGCGTTCACTGGCGGCGATAACTTCGTGATGTGGCTTTGGGAAGGATACCATTGCAAAGACCTCATCGTGTCAAGAATCGACTCCAAGACACTCGTTTCTGTTGTACAGACAAGATTGCGTGAGTGGGGTGTTGAGGAATGTAACTTCACATACGACATGCAGGGTATAGGGCAGTACTTCAAGGGATTCTTCAAAGAAGCGGTTCCATTCAACAACCAGGCGGCTCCTATTCCTGCCAATCACCAAGAAGAGGAAGGAATCAAGTACTTATACAAGGACTTAAAGTCTCAATGCGCTTGGTTATTCTACAAGATGGTGAAAGAGAAGAAAGTATCCATCGACTCGCAGCTGTTGGAACGAAAGTATTCGGGTGACGGATTTGATAAAGTTCCCCTCAGACAAATTCTCCAAAAGGAGCGAAAGATGCTCCGACGTGATGAGGAAGGAGATGACAGGGGATTCAAACTTATGCCTAAAAAGAAGGCCAAGAAATATGTCGGGCACTCGCCTGACTTCTTTGAATCTTGGTTCTATGTAATGATATTCAGTTTAACAAAAAAGAAACATAAAAAGGTAAAAGGATTATGGATGCTATCAAGGTAAATAATGTAAGGGAGCTGCTCGTAAGGAAACCATTCTACGAGCTTACTCCTGCGGGGTACATGAAGCACTCGACTGTAAGCGATGTCGTTCCTGACTATTACGACGGAGCGATGCCAGACGACACCATGTATCGCCGCATCAAGACGCAGGCAGACTTCTTGCGTGAGTACTATCCATCTGCACACAGAATAATGGACGAGACGGAATACCCAGACATCTGGAAGCTGAACCCTGAGAATCACAGGTGGTACTGCCAGAAGATTCAGCGCACAGCCTTTGCGTTCCAGCAGCTCATCCACACGAAGCATCTGCTTCACTTGACTGGCAACGATGTTCAGTTCGAGCTTGCTGATGGTGATGACTACGAGGATGAGAAGAAGGTAGAGGAGAATCAGAAGCTCCTCGATGTATTCAAGAAGGGCTGGCTTATGCACGATATGGAGATTCGCTTCTTCGAAGCTGTAAGTGCGTATCTGAAGGTCGCAGAATGTGCAATCGTCGGTTTCTTCGACGAAAAGAAGAAATTCTGCACACGAACACTCTCTTATGATCGTGGAGATATTCTGTACCCTCACTTCGACTCGCTCACCGGCGACCTCTTGTGTTTCGCAAGAAAGTACTACGACTACGACGATGAGGGAAACGAGAAGACCGAGTATGTCGAGGCGTGGGATAACCGGAAGTTCTATCGCTTCAAGAAAGCTGTCAAGACGGGAAAGGTAAAAGAGGTGATGACGAAGATTGCTAAGATTTTCGGAATTGACGACTACACCCTCATTGAGGAGAAGGACCACGGCTTCCAGTTTGTGCCGGTAGCCTATGCCCGCAACGACAACGGACCTTGCTGGTTTATGGTTCAGAAGAACATCGAGGACTATGAGGAGGCATTCTCATATCTCTGCGAGAACAACAAGGCATACGCTTTCCCTATTCTTACACTCACTGGTGATGGCGAGGATATTTCTATAACTGGAGATGATATGACCGGCTCTGCGAAGACCATCATGATTACCGACACTAATGGCAAGGCTGAGTTCTTGAATGGCACGGATGCGTCCGATGCTTTCGCCACACAGCTCAATAAGTCGTATGACCTCATCTACGAACTGTCATTCACAGTAAAGCCGCCTGAGTTGAAGTCCGGTGACCTCCCAGGTGTAGCCATCAAGCTTCTCTATTCTCCTGCACTGGAGGTTGCAATGAACGATGCACAGGAGTTACAGCCATTCCTGGATAAGATTCTCCGCATCTGTCAGTTCGGTATCGGTACTGAGGAAAACTGCGTCGCTACAATGTCCGGACTTCCGATTAATGCGTGGATAGATCCATACATTCACCAGAACAAAACGGAGGTACTAACCAACCTCGCCACTGCGGTTCAGAACGGATTCCTCTCTAAGCAGACGGCTTCCGAACGCTGTCCTGACTTCCCTAAGACTGCCGAGTATGAGCGTATCATGCGTGAGAATAAGGAGGAAGACCAGCAGGACCTCCTCATGGATATGCAGCGTGCGGATAACGAAACAGAGAATGCCATCGAGCAGGAGAAAGCTACAGCGCGAATCAATAAACAGCAGGGTGGTAACGACATAAACACCGGCGGTGGCCGCAAGGCAGGGAGGCCGAATCGCAGCGGCAAGAAATGGGATGAAAATCGCAACAATGACGTGGACGACAAGAATAACTGGAAGCACTACAATCAAACTCATTAATAGCCTATGGATGAATTAAAACGTTCTGTCGATTACAGCAGGAAACGCTTGCAGGCTATCCGAAACTGCGAGGACCATGTTGCAGATATTCTATGGAAATCGACACAGAAGATAATTACCGCAAGTAAGCGATACAGAGGTGCGGGAAGGCTCTCAAACGAGTCAGCCCTGCTCTCTTACGCCAAGAATGTTACTGCTGAGGCAGAGGAGAGCATCAATAGCTACATCTCTGCTTACTCCAAGGCTTCATGCAAGATTCTCGGGATTGACAGCGAAAATATAGAATCGTTTCTCGTCAGCGACATCTACGGAAAGACGACATCCGAAAGAAACGCCGTCTATCTCGGAAACTTTGCTGAAGATATTGTAAGGATGATCAAGGCAGGAACCTTGATGGAATATTCAGACCAGCAGCTCCTGTCTTCCATCCGCACAGGCTATAAAGACCCATATCACACATCAGTCATCACCAAGGCGAAGAGAAAGGATATCAACATCGATGTTCCTTCTTACGGAAAGGGCTATTACAAGAACGCCTATCAGAACATCGTAAGAAACGCTTCTCAGGTGATTGCTTTGGCGTGGGGGCAGGCAGAGCAGGAATATGGGCAGGAGAACAAGGCTATCGGGTTTTACGTCAAGAGAGGAAGTAGTTATCCGTGCGAAATCTGCCAAAATGAAGCCGATGCTGGCATCCATTCTTTCAAAGACCCATATCCACCGTTCCACGTTTCGTGTTGTTGCTACACAGTATTTGCATTCAAGGATAATAAAAAGAAATAAGACTATGATTGAAGAAACAAAAGGATACACGTTATCCGTCGATACATACAAGAAGGCGAAGGCTCTCAAGATGAAGGACCCTCGCTATTACATCTACGCCAGTCTCCGTGGTTCAGGAATGTCTATGCGTGACAGTTGGGCTATTGCCTTTCAAGGCTATGGATTCAACTGGCCAAAAGGAGAGCTTGAACGAGAAATGAACATACTCGAATCGCAGGAGTCTGTTCAGACAAGAATCGCAGAGGTGCAGGGTAAAAAGATTGAAAACGAGCATAGTGATGAACTTACACAAGAGGAACTCATTAAAGCTACATCAAAGGAAGAGATTCTTAGAAACCTCGTTATCGCTCAGCGAAAGCAGAAATTCGGCTCTCCAGAGTGGCAAAAGACGACAGCCATGATAGCAGACTATTCTAAGATTAAGCAGGATGAGATTGATACTGAAAACAATGTGATCCATTACTACATTCCTATGTCGATGCCTCGATGCTGCGAGGACTGCATTATCTTTAAAAACGGCCAGGCGACCTTCCAAAAGAAGAAGAAATAGTTAAATTCGTGTTAAAGTATTTTTCTTTTACTTTAATCTCAACAAAAGAAAGTACCTTTGCAAGCAATTATGTGTTTCTCGGATTCTTATCTGTGAATCATAATTCTAAAATTGGTTTAAAGGGATGGTATCTTTACGGACGCCATCCCTCATTTTTTATACCCCAAAAAACTCAGGCAGGATATTTGTCTCCAGTGATGAACTCAATGGCAGTTCTGACCTGATCATCAAGAATAGAATCGTTAAATGTAGGAAGAGTAGCGTATGGTGGCAGTTTCTTTGTCTCTGCGGCCTCCAAAATAAACCGGATTGCCTGTACTAAAGAAGTGTGGTCCTGAACGACCTCAAGCAATTTATCACTCATGCTGACCTCCTTCCTTCTTAATCTGTTCTGCCATACCAAGGAGAGTTTCGGCGTGCTTGTCGCGATCAATAACCTCCTGTACGGCCTCATCACTCTCCTTGCGAAGCTGCTCTTCAGTCTTGCCCTTGTCAGCAGCAGCGTTTCTTCTTGCAGCCTCACGAGCAATGTATTCGTCACGGAGCTTCAACTTACCTGCCGTGTATTCCGCATCGCCAGGCAACGATGTATCCGCATACATAAGCTGGGCGAATGCCTCGATGATGTTTCCATTATCCTTGGAGAACTCATAATGGTCTCCTACAGCCACAGGAACACATTCATCGAGTGCAGCGTACATGGATGTTCCGATAGAGAATTCAACACCCAATGTACCAGCGATGTCAGAAATCTTAATGAAAGGCAGCGAGCCTCTCTGTAAATGCTTCTTGATCTCAGCAGGGATATCCTCTCTGAGTGAAGCAACTTCTTTCTTAGACAAGCTCTTACTGAACTTCAGTACGGTGAAGTGTCTTGTCTTGATAGTCTTTCCAAATGGTAATGCCATGATAACAATATTTTAAAGTTCAACTTTTATTTCCTTATACTCGAAATCTGTGCAAGATGGATTCTCCTCAGAAGTAAACCTAATCTCATTAGGGGTATTACAAGTTCCATCCTTAAAGAAGAAACAATCCTTACAAGTGTAATCAGTCTGTCCCATGTTCCTTACGTTTTTGATATTCCATCAATGTCAAGATACAATAGTTAGCGCAATCCAATAGAGCATCTTCCAACGGCTCGTTAGCAACTTGCGCCTCATTGTCCTTCAACGTCTTGATGCGATTCACCTTCTCTCGTATCTTTCCGTAGCCGTAGTTGATACCAAGCTCATCGTACATTTCGGAAAAAGCATTCCCATAATCGTGATTCTTACGCTTATAGGTATCGCTCATCTTGTCGGTGATAGCTTTGAAAGCTTCATTTGATTGTTCAGCGTTATTCTCGTATAGCGGCATTTTGAGCTTGTAATGATACCAATCATGTATAAGACGGCTTTTGTTTCCGCTGCGGCTACCACCAACTATAATTGCATTTTGCGCCCAGTTACGTTCAGGAGTCGTCTGGCAGAATACGTTATCTATCTGACTTCGCTTAAATAAAGGATAGTTGTCGCAAAAGAAATCGTCTATACAGCTATATAATACACCATTAAATTTTTTCTTGCTCATTACGGCTTCACCATATTCTTCGATAAAAGAAGAATCAATCTGTCTCATAAACAAATCTCCGTCGACATCATTTATATTTTTAGCACTAACTATATCAAACGTACCTGTTACGTTCTTCACTTTTGTTATGCCAATAACTCTAAGAATTGGTCTGTGTGCCGTTACTAACGTATCCTCTTCTCCGGCAAGACGTATGTCTGTGTAGTATCTATGACTACGATATTCTTTATTGCCAGATATCAAACGATTGTAAAATTCCTTCTTTTCTGCCTCATCATTGAACTCTCTATATGGCAAGACGAACTCCAGTACAACCTTAATATCTTCTATTTTAATCATAAGCTATTTCTTAACTAAACGTTCATAATACTCCTTACACTTTTTGTAAGCCTCCGATTCAGACAATGCCATAGCATCATCAAAAGAAATACTTTCATCCATCAAGAACAATCTAACGTTTCTCTCACCAAGCTTTTGCAAGTCTCGGTTAATATAATGCGAGAATCCGATTTTTGAAGCCTTGGCAGTATTCTTTGCTTGAAAATAGAATTCATCATGCTCATCATAAAACGTTCCTTCCTCGTACACCTCACACATCACACCTTTTTTACAAAGCTCTGTGTCGTGCTTTGTTTTGTCAAGCTCGTACACGTGAATACCAGTAATGGTATCTATCTTATCGTGACTTATCCATCCATTCTTTGAAACCTTATAGCAATAATTTCTCATAAGCTATTCCTCCTTATCTTTTAGTTCAACGAAATCACCAATACCCAAACGAGCCTTGTTGATACAATCACATATCCAACCCATAAGGTATGCCTGGTGTTCATTGTAGGCACCCCTGAACCTCTCAAGGTCACAGGCGTCATTCATTGACGACAGAACATGAAATGCCTCATGACTGACATTTCTCATAGTCATGTCTTTCTTCTTTGGGAAGACTACAAGGTTCCCTATGTAGTTACCAGCCTTGCACATACATTCATCGTACACCATGCCTCCATAATTACCTTCTTTCATAGGGGTGGAGTTGTGAACAAGAGGCTTCTCCTCCAAGTCGGTAAAGCATTTGTCAATCTCGTCCTCACTTGTGTCGTACATTACCCACAACCTCCTTGGGTAAATCCCGCTGTTGTATTCGTAATATCCCTTCTTCTTCATATTCTCAACTATTTCTGTTTTGATACAATCTCGATAGCAGACAATAATGTCTTTTCGCTGATACCTTTTCCACTACCAACACCATCTTTCTCTATTCTTTCAAGAGATTTCTCAATATAGCAAAAATCATCCTGAGAATTACTTATAAAGCAATTAAGTTCATCACTTACACTACTGATACCATCGTTGGCTTTTTCAACAATAGCATCAAGACGATCGAAACGCTTGTCTATATAACCCTTCAACCTTTCTTCGTGCTCTATAATATTAACGCAGCTGACGACTTTTGGATTTGCCCAGTTATCTTATACGAGCGCATAATAATCACCTTTTTCTTCGCTGTGTCTTTTGTCGGCCACAACTCTTAGACACACAAAATTATCTCCATTCATTACTGCGTAAATACCCTCTCCGAATGGATATAGTTCGGCTTTTTCAATATCCGACCTACTACTTTTAGCTGCTATGAAAGCGACCTTTCCTAAAACATTAACTCTAATCTCCATATCTAAACTATTTATTGTGTAACCTACCAATATGCCACTTTGAGCAAACCTTGCATAAGTAAGGATGCCACCCAAGTTCCTTTAACTTCGGATTCTGATTCAGAAACTCCCAAGCATCATCCTCAGTCTCGTATGCGACCTTCGCCTTCCAAGAATGAACCTTCCTGGTCCAATGTTCTGGGTCCGGCTTGAACGGAGGTACTTTATTAGGATTGTGATGTCTTCTCATATCTTGCCCCAGATATATCCATTTTTATCCTCGTACTCATCAAACTTTTTGCGTATCTGTTCAAACCAGAATACTTGAAAATCGTCATCGGAAGCCTTCCACATCTTCTTCAGCCATTCAAAATTAAGGCGTTCAATGGTTTTCCTAATTCTGTCGCCGTAGAGAATTTCGAGCATCATCTTGTCAAAACCACCTTCCAGTTCGAAGCTCACGTCAAGCGTTATGCTGTGATTCTTGTATCGGCAAGACGACATCTTGATACCAGACTCGAATGCTTTGCACATAACATTACGAATATTGCCGCGGATTCTTTCACCATCCAAGACGGCATCTGGTATGCAATATATAATTTCTTTGCCCATAAGCTACAAACATTTAAATGAAACACTGTTCAACGTCCTGTTCACTGCAATCTCCCTCTCGTGACACATGGTTCTCATGCACTCCAGTGCATCCTCGCGGATAGCAATCATAATCTCCTGCATTGAAGCGGTCGCAGGAACCACATTCTTCTCGGTCTTGAGATCCGTGATACCGGAGATAATTCCCTTGATATATTCCTTGTCTATCATAGAAATCAATTTTAATGGTGGCCAGAAGCCGACCGTGGAAGGGACTCGAACCTCCTGTCTGCCCGGACTTATATCCGAAGATACGTCCCACCGCCTTGCACAAAGACCACCAGTGTTATTTTAATCATCAGGCTGAATGAATCCGTCTGAATGTTCCTCTTCACTCCTCATTTCAGAGATGAGTATCTGGTTCTTGAAGTCAGGCTCGGTAACACCGAATACCTTATAGACGATTCCCTGCTTGGCTTTCTTCTTCTCAAACCTGAGCGTTGCGCCCCACATGACCCTTCCGAATTTCTGTACGGTAGGAATGTCTTCATCAGAAAGGTCGTTATCCTTACAGAATTTCACGAAGTTCTCATAGAGCTTCTGCGCTCCGAGCCACAGGAAAATCTCACCCTTCGCAGCAGCATAGGACCTCATTCCGTAAGCACGAACCCATGCCACGACAGGCTGGCTTCCGAGAAGCGACATAAGAAGCTGCCTCTTGCTTCCCTCTGCCGCAGGGAACATGTACTTCCTCTTCCTGAGTTCCTGCGCGCCCCTGTAAACCCAGTTGAACACACCGCTCAGCTCCTCCTTGATAATCTTCATCGCCAGGTCCGGATCCTGCCTCTCCTTCGGAATGGTAACATCGAAGCTCACGTACTGGAGTCTTCTCACGAAACCGAGTGAAGCATCATCGGAGAGAGGAAGGTCGTTGAGGTTGAAGATGAGGTAGGGAATGGAGTTGATGTCCGACACGTTCTTCTGTAATCCTCTCACAGGAACAGGCTCACCGCTCACAAGCCTCTTGAACATACCGGTATTCTTTCTTCCGAACTTCTTCGGGTCGGAATCAGACGACCAGTTGAAGATGGCATTCCTTATAGGATACCTTCCTCTCATTCCCTCGTCGCCGTCAGCAGTAAGCTCGGCATAATCCATCTTGCTGATTTTCTCGGGACCGAACAGGTTACATGCGACATCGAACACGACACTCTTACCGTTTGCTCCGCTTCCTATGAGAAGGAGGCAAAGCTCTATCTTGGAATAGTGGGCATCGTTATTGTAGTTGTATGCAGCACCTCTCTGGGTAAGACCGAGGCCGAGGAACATCTGGAGTATAGTCCTTGACGTCTTGTCGGGAAGAACCTCGTGCAGGAAGTTCATCCATCTGTTGCACTTGGCATTCGGATTGAAATCATAAGGATGGTAGTATGTCACATGATACTCCGGAGAGAAAGGCATGACAACAGGTTTTGCGTTTCCGCCTATACCGAAATCGACGACACCATTGTTGAATGCTACAATATCAAAGGTAGGTCGCAGAATGTTGAAACTCTGGATGACCTTCATGAAACAGTCGTTCCTTATATTCGCCTGGAATGCAACCGGAGCAATGTACAAATCCGAAAGCAACATCTGGTAAGCCTGTTCAAGAACAATGTTGGGAACAGGTTCGTATATCCTTCCGTTGAACATATAATAATGACCGTCCTTCTCGTAGTACTTTACAGGAGTGTCCCTTGCAAGACTCCTGATGGATCTGCTGAAATCTATCTTGAGACCATTATATTTCTCAGAATTAGTCCTTCCCCAGTCACATCTGAACCTGTCAAAGCCGTACTTGGGAGACCTTGATAATTCGATCAACTGACCATGCAATGTATCTATCGCTAAACCATTTTCCATATATATGTATCTAAATGTTCATTTTTTAAAGCTTTCGGTTGCGGATAAACCCCGATAAACACTGGGATTTGCGCAATAAATGTATATCTCGAAACGCCCTAACAATACAGGACATCATCAAGATTGATATTACAAATATAGTAAAAATATCAGTATAAATATGCACAAACCTTTATATATAGGGTATTTTTATACATTATTAACGTGCTACCAAATTCAGGATAGATATACACCTTTTTGATACCAAGACAATAATCTCAAAATCTAAACGTTATATTAAAAACAGACCGAAAAAAGGAGTTGAATAAATATTCATTCTTTGAGTGAAGTAAGTTTATTTTACAAGAGAAGAAAAAAATCGGAAGAAAAAATTTTTAGATGAGGTGACTACCGCGCTGATTTATGGCTATATAGGGGTGTGGGGGTCTGTTTTGAAAAGATAGGACAAATTATGTTAGTTTACACTATATAAACTACCAAAAATTTCTATTTTTTTGACAATTCTAAATTGTTGGTTTATATTGTTTGTAAATTCTTGTAACTATCTGACTATCAACAAGTTACACATAATTTTAATTCTATCTTTTTGTATTTTATTTCATAC
>ENA-OYYB01000171-OYYB01000171.1-human-gut-metagenome-genome-assembly--contig:-NODE-171-length-50269-cov-7.061676_pt1 | contig 50269 bp, 29 predicted proteins | sample MGYA00244059_ERZ653440 | MGnify/ENA primary metagenome ERZ653440 (study PRJEB26926, sample SAMN06164994) | human gut metagenome | biome: ENVO:00009003; feature: ENVO:2100002; material: ENVO:00002003... | reverse complement strand
AATTAAACCACATGCTCCACCGCTTGTGCGGGTCCCCGTCAATTCCTTTGAGTTTTAATCTTGCGACCGTACTCCCCAGGCGGAGTGCTTAACGCGTTAACTTCGTCACCGATTTTACACCGACAACAAGCACTCATCGTTTACAGCATGGACTACCAGGGTATCTAATCCTGTTTGATCCCCATGCTTTCGAGCCTCAGCGTCAATATACAGCCAGATAGTCGCCTTCGCCACTGGTGTTCTACCCAATATCTACGAATTTCACCTCTACACTGGGTATTCCACTATCCTCTCTGTAATTCTAGCCACATAGTCATAATGGCAATTCCAAAGTTAAGCTCTGGGATTTCACCACTATCTTACATAACCGCCTACACTCCCTTTACGCCCAGTAATTCCGAACAACGCTTGCCCCCTTCGTATTACCGCGGCTGCTGGCACGAAGTTAGCCGGGGCTTCTTTAGGTGCTACCGTCATCATCGTCACACCCGAAAGAGCTTTACAATCCGAAAACCTTCTTCACTCACGCGGCATGGCTGGGTCAGAGTTGCCTCCATTGCCCAATATTCCTCACTGCTGCCTCCCGTAGGAGTTTGGACCGTGTCTCAGTTCCAATGTGGCTGATCGTCCTCTCAGACCAGCTATAGATCGTCGGCTTGGTAGGCCGTTACCCCACCAACTACCTAATCTTCCGCGGGCCGTTCTTTCGGCGATAAATCTTTCCCCCTCAGGGCTTATGCGGTATTAGCAGTCGTTTCCAACTGTTGTTCCCCACCAAAAGGTACGTTCCCACGTGTTACTCACCAGTGCGCTACTTTCATTGCTCGGTGCAAGCACCCAGCAAATCACGTTCAACTTGCATGTGTTAAGCCTGCCGCCAGCGTTCGTTCTGAGCCAGGATCAAACTCTCATATTAAAATGATTTCTCAATCCTGTCTAAATTACTCATAAAAGAATTTCTTTGGTTCCTTTGAATACTTCAGACTTTATTCATATCTTCTCAATATTAAATACCGTCTGCGTATCCTCTTTTTTTCTTCTTATTCACTCTGTTCTATAACTGCCATTCGGTTGGTGTTTTAAGTGAAGCACCGTTACCGTGTCGGCGAAGTGGTTTATAGGACAACCCAAGCAAGATGTCAACACAAAAAAGCAAAAAAATTTGATTTTTTTTCACATTTTTTCTAACTCATTGATTAGAGGATAATTTTTTGTGCATGTTTTTTGAAAGGAAAACGAGGGTTTGTTTCCTTTTTTTTAACCTTATCGCCTTACTATAGGTTCAATATAGCATAACGAAAAAAGATAACAAGGTAGCATTTATGTTAAAAAACAGTATCTTAGCTCTAACTTTAGTTGTAATCCTTTCGGCTTGCGGGAATCAGGAGAAGCCGATATTAAAAGGAGTCGACGGTTCCGAAGTTCCGCCGGCGTTTGCAAGTTTTCCCGATGTTCCGTTTCCGGAACCCTCTTATATAGATATGGGTGAGACCAGAACTCTGGGCAGCGGGCAGAACTGGAGCGGCAGTTTGATTTTTTCGACTCCTTTTTCAGCCAACAGCATTTATGATTTCTACGTTTCCGAAATGCCGAAGCTGCGTTGGTCGGAAGTGGCGGTTGTGCGCGCAAAAATCAGCCATATGACTTACTTGCGCGACCGCAGGGCAATTCAAATTCTGATTGAGCGGCTGGGCAGCGACGAATCGCTGGTGACCATCACGGCAATTCCGAATGACACCGGCGTTACACAAAAGAACTGATTCAGGAGTCTTAACCGATGCGATTCGACTTTTTTACTCTGGGCGGCAGCCAATTCTGGGAAGACGTCTTTTTTTATCAAAAGTGGCGAATCCAGAGAAATTATAAGACGAAACAATACCGGCTCTTGGACAACTGGGACATTCGGCGCGCGGAAGGCCGTTTTGAGAACTGCCGGCGTGCTTTTCTTAAATATATTGAAGTCTTCCAGCTTTCGCGGCAGAAGGGACATATGGTTATTATGCTGCACGGACTCGGCGAAAGCAAAAACATCTTCAAGCCTTTGTGGCGAGAGGCGCTGAAAAACGGCTATATGGCCGCGGCAATCAACTATCCTTCCACCCGCAAGAGAATCGACGGACACATTCGCCAGCTTGACTTTTTTATGAATCATCTGGAAGACGTACAGGAAGTTTCTTTTGTAACAAACGGTATCGGCGGCGTCATTTTAAGGAAATTGCTTTCGTTTGATTCGCCGTGGCGGCACAAAATAAAGCTCAACCGGATTGTAGAGGTCAGCCCTCCGAATCAGGGAAGCACTCTGTTTAAGCTGTTGGACAAATACCGGCTTTTTCAACGGATTCTGGGACCGATTCTGAAAGATGTTACGCCGGAAGCGGCCAAACGCCTTCCGCCGTTTGAGAATCCGCAGCAAGTCGGCATTATCAATTGCGTGCCGGTGTGGAAACGAATCCTGTTCCTGCTGCCCGAAAAATGGCGGCAAATGCTGGGAAGCGGCGAAGATGCCGAACTAAAAGGCGTCAAACAAACAATTACGATAAAAAATACGTTTTTTAATCCTTTTAAAAATGAAGAAGTTGTTCGCAGGTGCGTCAAATTTTTGAATCAGGGCAAGTTCTGAAACATGGCGAAAAAATCAAAAAACTGTAACAAATTTTTTTACTTTTATATGCTAGAATAGAGATAGCATGAAGCAGAAGCTTTAAAAAACCGAGGATATGATGAGAGCAATACTGGTAAACATAATCATCTTTATGGCCATTATAGGAGCCTATTATATTGACTTCTTCGGCTGGTTTACCTCTCGTTATGCCTTTTGGGGCGCATTAGCTCTGGTGGCGGTTGTATTTATTATTGCAATAAAAGTTCTGGGCAATCCTTTTGCCGGAGGAGACGACGATGACAATAAATAAGTTTATAAAATATACCTCCCTGTTAGTGCTCGGAACCTGGATGCTGTCTGCTCCGGGCAATGCTTTTGCTGAAAACGAAGCTGTCAGCAAAGATGTTAATGAAACGATCAATCGCTTGATGGCACCTGACGATAACAGCACTGGTGCAAAAAAATTAGAAAATGAAGAATTAGCCAAAATCCGCAGTAAACTGCTTTCTAAGATTAAAGGTCTCCAAAAGACATACAAAGAAAATATGGAAGGGATTGAAAATTATCAGAAACAGATTGAAGAATTACAAAAAAAAGTTGGAGAAGTGGAAAAAGAACTAAATGGTTTTGAAAAGACGGCAATTATCGGCGGCGCCCTTGCCATTATCGGTACAGTCGGTCTGGCAATCGGCACCGGGGGCGTGGGATTGGTTATCGTCGGTGTAGCTACGGCGGTAGGAGCCATAGCGGCAGAACACTATGCCGAAGATCCGGATTCGCTGAGACGCTTGATTAACGGCAGCTATACATGGTCCACACAGCAGCTGATTTCCAATACGAAAACTATTGATGCTTCCAGTATTACTAATGTGGAAGCGAAAGACGAGAAACAGAAACAAGCCCTGCAAAAGGCCCTCAGTGTCGTCCAAGAATACAATGCCGTTGCTCAACAACTTCATAAACTTGGCGAATTTGCACTTTCTACAGCACAGCAACTTGATCAGAAAGTCGAAGAACTTAACAGCATGCAGACAACCATTAAGGCCGGGCAATCTCTTTATAAATATACGGTCATGGGTAAAGACAAAGATGGCAACCCCACTATCCTTGCTGAATATTATTTCATAATGGAGGGCGACAAATTCCAGTCCATTACCGGCGTTACCCGCGGTTGTGTACCGTTGCCGGCCAAGCTGGCAGAATCCAGAAGCTGTATTTACTGCCCGTTATTTAAAACGATTTTCAATGCGGCACAAAGCATGTCCACCAAAGCTTATGACAAACTGGCCGGGCCGTTGGCCAATGTGATGCTGATTGGTTTTGCCATTGTGATTGCTTTTATGGTTTTGAAAAACGTCAGTTCGTTTACCAAGCAGGATGCACCCAAATTCGTAACCGAGCTGCTGGTCAATATGTTTAAGGTTCTGGTAGCTTATTATATGTTAAAAAACGCCAACATTGTTTACGGCTACATTGTGGGCCCCGTACTTAAAGCCGGCTTTGAATTCGGTTCAAGTCTGCTGTTTGCTAAAAACGACAGCTATCTGGCAGCCTGTGACGTTTCAAAAACGCTTCAGAACGTGTCAAACGGGGTTATGCCGGCATATCTTTACACCAATCTGGATTGCTTTATCAGAGCCGTACAAGCCGAAGTGGCCGTTCCGCAGAGCGTCGGTTCGTCTTTAATGTGCGTTGCCCGCAATGCCGGTAAAGAGAGTATCGGACCGGTCCGCAATGTTTTGTGGGATTTCGGCATGATGTTCCAAGGATTTGCCATTTGGGTCATGGGCTGGATTATCTCTTTGGCTTTTGCTTTCTATCTGATTGATGCGACAATTCAGCTGGGCATTATCGGCGCTTTGATGCCGTTCCTGATCGCCTGCTGGCCGTTTAAGGCAACCCGCAACTATACGAGCAAAGGCTGGGGTATCTTTATGAACACATTCTTCGTTTATGTTTTCATGGGATTGGTCGTCAGTATCAACGTTGAATTGCTGGGACAGGGATTAACCGGTTCCAAAGGCGGGTTTGATGCCATTATGAAAGCCTTGAACGGTAACAACGTTCAAGAACTCAAAGAATTACTGGATATCGGCTTTGCCGGCTTCCTGGTCTTGGTTGCCTGCTGTCTGTTTGCCTTTAAACTGACCGGACAAGCTTCTGATTTGGCCGGAACCATGGCCGGCGGCGGCGGACCGAAAATTGGTGCCAACATCGGCGGTCTGGCTTATGGTGCTGCGACAAAAGGCGTTCAGGGGACCCTTAAGACAGGTCTCGGCGCGGCTAAAGCCGTCAGTGATAAAACCGGGCTTACCAATGTTGTCAACAAAGGCAGAGATTGGGCGAAAGATAAAGTTTGGGGTGCTGTCGGCTTAGGACGCCGCAGCGGCGCTGCCGGCAACAAACAGGCCAGACGTTCACAGATGGGCGATCAGCAACAACAGCAAAGCAGCACGGACGGACAAACTCCGCAAACGCAGACAAGACCTGCCACACCGGGTGCACCGAATCCGACTGCTCAGAATCAAATCAAGAAGATGCAGCAGGCCGGACCGCGGTCGCAGCAGCCGGCAACACCTTCGCCGCAAACGCCGACGAATCCGTCAACCCCGCAAGGCGGTGCCGCTCAAGGCGGAACACCGCACGGAAATCAGGCGGATGCGCAGCAGACTCAGACGCCGCAACAGACACCCGAGCAAATGAGACAGCAGCTGGAAAGCGATTACAACAACACCGCCAACGGCAGAGCCGGCCGGCAGATGATTCAAAACCAGACGGCAGAAGTTGCCCGCAACAAAAAAGCGGAAAACGAAGCTCAGGGTAAAATGAATTATCATAACCGCAGAGCCGATGACTACCTGAAAAAGGCTCAGTCTACCTCCGACCCGGCTCAGAAAAAGAACTTTGAAAACCTGGCAAACGCTCAGTTTGAAGAGGCCGTCAAAGCCGAAGCCTCCTATAACAAGGCTAAAGCCGACACTCAAAAGGCCCAAAGCGAGCTGGATGCCATAAAACAGGAGAATGAGCGCTACAAGAACCAATATGTTCAAGACGAAATGAAAAAACGCAACCCGAAAAAATAATTATTTTATAACAGAGTAACGACAATGTGGAAAAGTATTGACATAGGACGAGTTTTGAAACTGCTGCTGGTGGTTGCAGTCTCTATGTTCATGCTTACCGCCTGTGCCAGTGACGATAAAAACCCGGATACATCGCGGGCAGCCGTAAAAGGGGACGTTGATGAACAGAGAATCGCGCAAGATCAGGCAACATGCTGGCAGGACTCTATCATTGAACTGCTTTATGACAACATGGGCAAAGTGGCAATGGGAACCTATAATAAGATTACTTCCGGCGCCCTGACTTTCATGATGGTTGCCTTTGCGGTTTGGCTTTCTATCCGCCTGCTGAAACATGTCAGTTCGTTTACCGAAGAAAACATCGGAGAGACCTGGACCGAAATTGCCCGAAAATTCTTCCTTTGTTTTGCCTGCGGTTATGTGGCATCATCTCCACAGCAGCTGCTGTTCTTCATGAATGACATTATTTTTCCGGTTTATAACGCGTTTCTGGAATTTTCAAGCGAATTGCTGGCTCACGCCTCGCTCAGCGACAGCAAGGCCAATTCCATAAAAGTTTTCGGATTTAATTTTACCGCAGGCAAATCCATTATCTGCAAATTGTCCGACGCTGTTGCCAATGCCGATTTGAGCGGTTTCCCCGAATCGCCGAAAGAGATGATGAAATGCATGGTCTGTGCCATGAATGACCGGATGAATCTGGGACTGGCAATGGCTTATAAGGTCTTGAAAGCTCCGGGCTTTATGGCCACGATTATCGGTCTGATGATTATCGCCTGCTTCACTTTCGTCAAACTCGGATTTGTCTTTTATCTGGTTGACACTATTTTCAGATTTACGATTATGGTGGTTATGCTGCCGATTTTGATTATGGGATATCCTTTCGGACCAACTAAAAAATGGCTGTCGCAAGGCTTTGTCACCATTTTGAATTCTGCCGCATTTATGATGTTTATGGCAATTATGATTGCAATTGCCATGCTGGCTTTGGAGCAAATTATCATCGACAATGCCGACATTTTTGAAAACGGCACGGATAAAGATTTCAAAGAATTCAGCATTCCGTTCATGTGCCTGCTGATGATCGGTTTTCTGATTGCTTCTTCCGTTCAGCTGGCGCAGCAGGTAACCGATTCTCTGGTCGGCGGCAGCTCAAAAGGCAGCTTTAACGCCAAAGCCAAAGCAGTTATTATCGGTGCAGCCAAAGTTCTGGGCAGTATCTTTACCGCCGGTGCAGTTGCCGCCGTCAGCAAGGTCGCCGCCGGACGCAAGATTATTGAAAAAGTTCAGAACGGAAAAGCCAAAGTCGCTTCGTTCAAAAACAAAATGAACAGTTTGCGGGGGAGGTAAAAATGACTGATAAACTCCTCAAACATATTTTTAACTTCTTTCTGGCAGGATTTCTTTCCCTTAGCGTTATCCGCCCGGTTAATGCTTGGACGATAAATTTTACTGAAGAAACATGCGGCTCTGCTTATCAAGGCCGTTCCAAAGGAGAAAAAGCTTTTGAGCCTTTGGACACTCAAAAAACGCAGCAAAAGGTTAATGAAGTTAATGCAGCTACAACAAAATTAAAAAATTTTTGCGAAAAATTAGCAAAACACTTAGAACAAAGAGAAGATAATGGTGAAAAAGTAGATACAAATGTATTTCCAACTCAATCTTTTGACTGGGGATGGAAACAGGAAACTGCTGACGAATACAACCAAAGATTTGATAAAATTATTGCTCAAAACCCCAGTTTTAAAAATGAATACGACAGCTTAAAAGCGGAATATGAAAAATTAAACACGGAATTAGAGTTTGCACGTGCCGAAGAATTAGCTGAGCATAAGCGTGCCGTTGCAGCCGGAGAATATCAACCTTGCGGCAGCGAATATCCGCGAGGATGTCCGGAAGGTATGGAATGCTACTCCAGCTACAGTATGTCAGTTCAAGGGACGGGAGGTTCATATTCTTCATCAACATTATCTTATACATGTAAAAAGCCTGAAGATGTGAAAAAACCTTTATTTGGAGAAAAACAGAAACCTGTAGAAAAGGGTACGGATACCAGTACCGTTGTTACAACGACAGCCGGATTTTCTTCTTATACGGTTAAGACTGATGAAACAGGGAAAAACACAACCGAAGAGGACGGCATAACGGTAAAACGCGGGGACAATTCGGCTTGCAGTATTCCCGACATGCAGAAGATGTATCAGTCCACCTGTTATTCCTGCAAAATTATCATGACGCTGATTACGACGTTTATGAATGCCTGCGGCAAAGTTTATGATTTAACCAGAGAAGCCGGAAGCAAGGTGTTGGTTATCGGATCAATGTTGTGGCTGGCCGCATTTGCCCTGAAGCTTGTCTCGGCTTTTACCAACCAAGAACCGATGAGCATTCTCAACACACTGCTGATCTTCATGTTCAAGGTTGCCGCCGCCTATATCGTAATTAACGTGGGTATCGGCGCCATTGTTGACCTGTTCGTCAATCCTTTGCTGCTGGCCGGTGCCGACTACGGGCTGGGATTATTACAGGCGGCAAATCAGGGAATAATCAAAGTTGCTTTGACCTCAAACTTTACCTATAACGGTACAGAAATTATTTCTCCGGTAGTTATTAACAAAATTATGGCTTTAACCGAGGGAATCGACAAGACGGTTTCCACCAATCTGGTTATCGGACATGCCCTCACCTGCCACTCTTTTAATGCAGGCATGTTGGAATATACCGGCGGATTATTCGGTGTTAACGTCACTATCCGTATTCCTGACCTCTGGATTTGGCTGTGCGGTGCCGCTATCTGGTTCTGCGGTTTTATGCTGACTTTAGGTATCGGTTACTATCTGCTTGACGTTTGTTTCAAAATCGGATTCTGCATTATGGCACTGCCGATTGTTATCGGTCTCTGGCCGTTCGGGCCGACATCAGGCAAGTTTACATCGTGCATGAGCATTATTTTCCGTTCGGCAGCTTTGTTTACTTTCCTGGCTTTGACCACTTCTTATGCATTATCGCTGATAAGCGTGTCATTAGGCGATTTGACGACTTTCTATGCCAAAATCAAGGCCGGCGATGCGGAATGGGTTTCCAACACCTTTTCCATTTCAGGCGCAAACTTTATCCTGATTATGTTTGCTTATGTTTACAGCATTAAAATGATCGGCGCCACGGTTACCGGTTATGTCGGAAAATTCTTTAACGACAGCACATTCGGTGATGCCTCTCCGATGCACATGAAAGCAACCCAGATGACCGCCTTTGTAAAAAACAAGGTCACTCAGGCCGCGTCTTTTGCCGGCGGCGTTGTCACTCATCAGGCGACACGGGCTGCCGGAGCCGTTGCCGGCGGGGCCGTCAACTTTGTCAAAAACAGGGTAAACGGCGGCAAAGATGCCAACAAAGACAATAAAGACGCAGACAAAAAAGACAATGAGGGCAAGAAAGAAGGCGACAGCCCGAAAGACAACAATAAGCCGAATTAAGCAGGTGTTATTATGGAGATGATGACTAACATATCTAAATTGACCAGACAAGCCGGATTGGCATTTGCCGCCGTTTTATGGCTGGGCTTGAATACGGCCGGCATCTCCTCCGCTCGGGCCGCAGACGTGTCTAATACCTGCGCCGTTCAATTTCATCCCTGTAAAATTGACGGTGCCGCAGCTTCAAGGAATCTTTATCCCAACAGCCGAATTGAAGAAATGCAAAAAGGCTGTCTGAATACTGTTCCGGTTGAAACCAAAGGTTCTCTCAACTCCGTCGGACGAATTTCCGAAGAAGCCTGCCACCGTTCTACCAGTTACAACAGTTCATACAGCACAAAAGTAAAATATCCCGACGGCAAATGTTATCGTGAACATCAGGGGATGGATGTCGCCGTACCGGAAGGAACTCCGGTTACCGCAGCGGCCGACGGAGTTATTTTATCAATCAGCTCCTGTTACGGCGGCGGCGGCAATACTGTTATTATGCAGCATGAAAAAGCCGGCGGCGGACAATATACAACAACATATATGCATCTGCAAAAATTTGCCGACAAAACAAAAAAAATTGCAGGAACCAAAGAAAAAATCGCCAAAGGAACGACCATCGGCTACGTCGGAACCACCGGTTGTTCGGACGGCACGACCAAACACGGCGCATATGGCGCTCACCTGCATATTGAACTGCGTGACGGCGGCACGGGAAAAGGTAAGATTTTGTCTCCCGCCTGCGCTTCGGCAGATGCTTTGTGCGACGGCAACGTTCCGGTTCCGGAAGCACCGGTTATCGAAAACGATCCGGATCCGCAAATGGTGACGGCGGAAGCCAGTTTAGGCAAATGCGGCAAACTGCTTCCGGCAGATAATCTGTCCGCTTTTCACCAACAGGGTGAATCCGGAGGCGATGCCGGCGCATTCAACAAATGCTGGGCAGATGATAAAGGCGGCTGTTCTTATGGCGTTTCGCAAATGGTCTGCTACCGGGATTCCTCAAAATGGAATAATTCAACAATGGCCAGTTATTTGCAACATTTGCAGAAGAATGATCCCAGTAAATATAAGGCACTGGAAATAGGCGGCTCATTGCAAAGCACCATTAACGCCGCCTGCAATCCGCCGGCTACGCAATTTTCGCAGAAATGGCAGGCCTTAGCCTCCCAAGACAGTTCTTTCGGAACTTCACAAAGAGAATATATTGAAAATCACTATTTAAGCTACGGCAAAAGTGTTTTGAAAAACGCCGGCATGGGAAGTTTGCTTAACCGCTCTCCCGAAATGGATATGATTATTTTAGCCGGTGCGGTTGCCGGTGCAGGCCCGATGAGAAACAATTTTCAGGCGGTTCAAAGAGCAATTGCTCCCGAAACCTTTGAAACGGCTTCCGACGAAACGATTATTTCCGCTTATTATGCAAGCTATGCCGAAGTCATGTATTCGGGATATGCAGATAAAACCCCTTATGCCAAACGCGCGGCCAAAGATGAAAAATTAGCGCTCGAATCGTTAGCTATTCGAAAAGAAATGGAAAACGGCTCATCTTTGGAAGAAGCCTCACAAAAAGTTACCGGCAAACGCGCCTGTGAAGAAGACGAATATCCGTCGGCTTCCGTCCGGCTCGGGCAAGCGTCCCGCCCGGCTTATTTAAATGAATATACCGGCGCGGTATCTACCGAATCCGCAGATAAAGGCGATCGCGAATGTAATGTCGAAAGTTATCGCAGCAGTTTCAAGACATGTATTTTCTGTGATATTTTCGGTGTTTTGTTTAATACCGCCAGCTCGGTTGCGAAAAAATCATACAATGCACTGGCAGACGGCGTTATCATGCTGGTTTGCGTCGGCTTTGCCCTCTGGCTCGGCATTACGGTTATGCAGTTTATTTCCTCCATGGAGCAAAAGAATCCGAGTATTCTGGTTAAAACAATTTTGAACAAAGCGTTTCTGGTGCTGATTGTCGTCACGCTGCTGCGTCTCAATTCGGCAGACTTTTTCCGGCTGGCGATGGAACCGATATTCAATACCGGGTTTAAACTGGCGCAAATTGCGACTGAAGGTGCGAACGGCGAAACCTGCGACGGATCCACGTTTGATATTTTAACCGAAGAAAAAGGTGCAGGCCTTCCGGCCAGTATGGGTGTCAGCATTTTGTGCACAATTAAGACCATTCAGGATAAAATTCTTGATGTTATGGCTTTGGGCTCGACATCCATTTGCGTCGCTTTGTATGTCGAATCATGGCACGGCCTTGCCCTCTTCCCGCATCTGGGCTATCTGATTGTCGGTCTTGTGTTGTGGATTGCCGCAATTCTGCTGCTGATTATCTATCCGTTCCTGCTGATTGACTCGGTTTTGCAGCTGACGGTGGCGACGGCGCTGCTGCCGGCGGCAATCGGAGCTTACGCTTTCAAATCAACGCAAAAATATGTGGGCAAAGTGTGGGATACGTTCCTTAACTGTATGTTTAACTTTATTTTCCTGTCACTGATTATCTTTATTCTGACCAACGGTCTGATGGATGTTTTATCAAAAGCAGGGGTTGAGAGCGGCGGAGCGATGTCTGATGTCGGAACCCGAAGCGGTTACAAGGTTATTTTGAGCAATCTGGCATGGTGGGGAACCACATTCCTGAAACTCGTTTTCTATATGATTCTCGGCTGGGCGGTTCTGGGTGAAGCCAATTCCTTTGCCGGAAGTTTCGCCAAGAGCATCGGCGTCAAAGACATCGGTTCGAAAGTCGGCGGTTTGGCCGCATCCACGGCAAACACCGCGGCAATCGGAGGGCTCAAAACAGCGGGCAAAGCAACCCGTAAAGTCGGCGGCATGGCTCTTGACCGCGGGCGGGAAGCTTATAACTCATATAAAGTAAACCGCCGAGCTAAAAAAATTGAAAACGATGACCGAACGGTAACCGATGCCGACGGCAACAAAACTTTGCAACACCGTACCTGGTACGGCCGCAAGGTTACCGATACGCTGCAAGTTGCTCCGGACGGCACCAGAACGGTTACACGGGCAAAACAGAGCCTGCGCGGAAATAAGGCAACCTCCGTTAACAATGACAAGTTCATTCAGAACAAGAAGACTTATGACAAAGACGGAAACCTTATTCGCGAGGAAACAAGAATGAATACCGCTGCTGGGAAGACATTGCTGAACCGTGACGGCACCCGCAACGAAGTGGCCATTCATGCAATCCGCAGCGGCAGCGGCATGTCCAATGACGATGTCGATAAGGCGATTATGAACCAGATGATGCAGGAACGTATGGGCGGTGTTCCCGGGGCAGATATGAACCGCGAATTCAAAGACCGCGAAGTCAGCCGTACGCTGGATGACCAGGGACGCGAAGTCTTCAGGGTTAAGCAGACCAATGCCGACGGCTCGACCAGCATCTTTGAGATGACCAAGGGTGACAAGCGTGATATGCTGACTTACACCCACATCGGCAAAAACGGCAAAGCCGAAAGCTATGCGTCCGACGGCATCATCAACAAAAAATCAAATTACCGTCTGAACAAGGATGGCACGGTTGATGCCAAGAGCGTTAAAAACAACTATGCCTTTGCCAAAAACTATAATTCGGCACACACCCGCTCGATGGACAGCAACGGCAAATTCAACCGGTCTGTTCCGGCAGACGAAATTATGATGAGCGAAGCGGATATGCAGCTTTTCAGAGAACAAGTCGCCACTTACGGAAAAGACCAGCCGATGGCCGAATTCGGAAAATAAGGCGGCAGCCGTCTTGATTAAAGCCGGGAAGAAATTCCCGGCTTTACAGTTATATTTGTACACAAATTGTCTTTTTTTGTACTATTTTCTTGATTAATATAACGCTTATATTTATGATACAAACAAATTATGAAGTTGTGTTTATTACAATAAAAGGTGGACTCAAATGGAAGAAATTATTTTCCCGAACCAAATCAGAATGTACAGAAGACTTCGCGGACGCTCGATGCAGGAACTTGCCGATCATTTGTCTGTCAGTCTTTCTGCAATCTCTAAAATTGAAAAGGGTTACCGCCGCGTGGACCAGGAGCAGCTGGTTCGTGTTGCCGAATTTCTGGACTGCCCGCTGCAGGATTTATTTGTTAATGAACAGAATTCCCAGCAGGAAGTCGTCCAATCCTGGAGGCGCGAACAGGAGAGAAGAAACAAAATCAACGAAAAAAGCGGTTTGAAAACTTTGGGTGCCGGTTTGCGTCAGATCCGCAACGAAAAGAACCTGACGCTGATTGAAGTTGCCGAAAGCGCCGATATGACCCTTTCCGTTTACCACCGTATTGAAATGGGCCAGCGTGAAGTTTCCGACAAAGAATTTAAAAATATTGCCAAGGCCATCAATATGGCTCCGGAAGAGTTGAAAGAGCAGATTAAAGCTCTGGAAGACAAAGGCATGCTGGAAGAAATTATTCAGCGCAACGATGCTAAATACAAACTGTTGTCCACCCCGCGCGGAGCAATTTCCGCTTTCGGAAATTCCAATCAGGACGGCGTTAAAATTTCAGTTTACGGCGTGGCCGGAAAAGACGGCGACGTTATCATTGAATTCAGTCAGGAGACCAAAAAAGTTCAGCGTCCGCCGCAGTTATACAACAAAAAAGACGCTTATGCCGTTAATCTCTGCACCCGCCGCCTCGGAAGCCTGTTGCCGACACGTTCAATTTTGTTTGTCGATCCGCAGGATGTTGTCAGCGTCGGAGACATTGCCGTTTATTACAGCAATGAAAAAGAAGCCAAAATCGTCAGTATCCGCGAAGATGAAAACGGACAGCTTTACGGCTTGAGATGGAATCCGGACGAACGGATTGAAATCAGCAACGACGATTTGAACAGCCTTCATAAAGTGGTTGCAATCTACCTTTAAGAAAAAACTCCGCTGCGGCGGAGTTTTTTTTGATTTCTGCCGTTTCCGCCACATTTTATTAACCTGAAATTTACAACATCAGAAGTAAAATCGGTAATATGGATAGATTTTAAACTGATGACAGACAGATTCGGGTAAAAAATTGGTAGAAACGGCCGGAAAAACAAAAAAGAACTACAATAAAATCGGGACAGAGGATGACCCGGTTATTATTGCGCAGCGCTTTTTAAACATCTTCCGGCAGCTGCATATTTTTACCGACGAAAGAAAACAAGCCTTCAACCAAATGATATTGGAACAGCCGGCAGAAATCCGCGGTATGTTCAGTTCGCTGCCGGGCGGAGCCGTTTTGCAGCAGTATGTTGACGAGCTGGAAGAAAAAAACGGCTTGGTTCGCAGTACGCCCGATGCCGCACCGCAGGCTGATTATGAAGAAGAGACCCGGGCCAAAATTCTGGCAACGGCTTTGGCTGAAGCAAACAATCAGCATCATACCCCCTCTGCGGATACTCAGGCTGAAACGGCACAGATTGCGGCTCAGGCAGCCGCAGAAGCCGCGGCCCGAGCTGCGGCGGAAGCTCAGGCCAAGATAGCCGTTCAGGCTGCACAGGCGGCGAAAGAAGCGGCTGCCGCCGCTCAGGCTCAGATACAAGCCCAAGCGCAGGCTTTGGCTCAGGCACAGGCGCAACTACAAGCCCAACAACAGGCACAGCAAACCGGACAGGCCTCTCCGGCCAAAACCGTTTTCCAGCCGATAAGTTCGACGTTTACGGCTGATGCGTCCTTTGCCAAAGAAATTGCCTCGGCGCTCAAAGAAGCCATTGCCGCCAACGACGATATTCGAAAAAAAGATTCCGAAGCGGTTACACAGGCCATTGTTTCGTCGCAAAACAAACTGGCAGAAATCATGGCTCAGAACAACAAGGCCAATATCGAGGCCCAAAACCGGCTGGCGCAAATGCTGGTTCAGAACAACACGGCTGCCAATGCTTCAAGTTCAAACAACAATGCCAACAATATTCAGATAAACACCGCGGCAACCTTTCCGCCGGTGGATGAGATGCTGAACGGCATTGTCAAAATTCAGTCGGAACTGTTCAGAGAAATGGCTAAAACCCAAACCAGCGAGTTGTCATCTATCATTACGCTGGCTCTGAAAGAAAGCCAGCAGCTTTCGACACAGTCGATTATTGCAGCCATCAAAGAAATGCAGAAAGAAAACCTGAAATTTCTGCAGGCTCATCCCGTTGTCTATACGGCTCCGGCGGCGCAGGCCGTGCCGGAAGATTACCATGTTTCGCCGGTTCCCCGGGCTGAGCCGCTGCGGCCCTTGCCCGACGAAGAAATAAACGCAGCGCCGGCTGCTCCGGTTATTCAGACCACCGATATCAGCAGAGAAATTTTCGGCGACGATACCGAAGACAACGATGATACTGAAATTATTGCCGGCGGTGAAGAAATTGCCGTACAAAAAAAGAAAAAAAAGAAGAAGAAAAAAAAGAAAAACAGTGAAGGTTTGTCTCTGGACAGTCTGGCCTCTTCCCTGTTTGACAAGGTCAGCACACTGACAGACAAAGTCAGTAATCTGAGCGGTAAAAAGAATCAAAAAGAAGAAGATCCCGCAGAAAAAGCAGCAAATGATTTTTCTTTCCCCGAGAACCAAGAGGCATCAAACGGCGGTCTGGATTTCTCACTGTTTGACAATGATGTACCGTCTGCCGCGGCCGAACCGGAAAAAAACGCAGAACTCTCTCTGGCTTCCGAAGATACTGCCGCCGATGAAGACCAATGGGAGTATGTCGAAGTTCCGGCAGAAGAAATTTTGTCCCAACTTCAGCCGGAGCAAACCGCTCAAACGGAAGAACCGGCCTCTGAGGAACAGTCTTCCGCGGTTCTTGCGGACAATGACGACTGGGGATATCATACGACAACGGAAGAATTTCCGGCAGAAAATATTCCTGCCGAACCGGTAGATTTACCGAGTGAGGAAATTGCCACCGACTGGGGCATTGAGTCCGATACCTCTTCGGCAGAAACGGAAGGTATTAGCAAGCCGATACAAAATTCTCCGCTTAGCGAAGATACAGTTTCTCCTGAGGAAACCGCGGCCGAGCCGGATACCGCCGCAACTGACGAAGCTCCGGCAGAAATTGCCGACGAAGGCTGGGAATATGCTGCGGTTCCCGAAGAAGAAAGCGTTGCCGAGCCGGATACCGCCGCAACTGACGAAGCTCCGGCAGAAATTGCTGACGAAGGCTGGGAATATGCTGCGGTTGCCAATGAAGAAACCACGGCCGAGCCGGATACTGCCGTAACCGACGAAGCTCCGGCAGAAAATGCCGACGAAGGCTGGGAATATGCTGCGGTTCCCGAAGAAGAAACCGCGGCCGAGCCGGATACCGCCGTAACCGCCGAAGCTCCGGCAGAAAATACCGACGAGGGTTGGGAATATGTTGCGGTTCCCGAAGAAGAAAGCGTTGCCGAAAGTGCTGATGGAAATACGGCGGAAGGCGACTGGGAATGGGAGTATGAAGAAGTTTCCGAAGATGACGGCAACACAGCCGAAACGGCACAACCGGCGAACAGCTCCGCAGCAGTTCCGACAGGCCCGGACACTGAAAGCAATGAGGCCCAGGATTGGGAATGGGACTATGAAGAAGTTTCCGAAGACGAAGGAACTTCTGCCGCAGATGCCGGTTCTGCCATTCAAACCCAAAGTGAGGATGAAGGCTGGGAATATGTCGAAATTCCCGAAGACGAGGCCGGCGCCGACGAAGACTGGGAGTATGTCGAGGTTCCGGAAGAAGAAGCCGAGGCAGGAAACGGCGACGGTGAGTGGGAATATGTTGAAATTCCCGAGGGTGAAGAAACATATCAGGCCGACAGCGGCGAAGGAAGCGACTGGGAATGGGAATATGAAGAAGTTCCCGAAGATGACGGCAGCACAGCCGAATTTCCGCAGCAAACAGAAAGTGCGGAAACAACTCCGACAGACGATCCCTATCGCCCCGAAACAGCTTTGCAAACACCGGCGGAAACCGAAACGACCTCACTAAGCTCGATGTACAGCGGGGAAGTTTATTTTCAGGATAATGTTTATGACAATCTTGAAACCGCCAAGGAGGAAGAAACATTTAAATTTCCCGAAGACATCGGCGACGGGCCCGGTTTGGCCGATTTAGAGACCGGAGAAGCCCCAAATGAACCTTATAAGCCGCAGGGAACCATATAATTGGGTAAAGCTGTGAGAAAACAATTTACAAACCCCGGCGGCTAAATTAAATTGAAAAGACAGTTAAGGAGCTGATATGGAACCAAATAATTTGACGGAACAAAATCCGGTTAATCCGCAGGCTCCGGCTCAACAGCAGCCGGCGCAACCGAAACCGCAGGCCAATCCGGCCGCGGCGATGCCGAATGCGGCTCCGCAACCGGCGGCTGCCCGGCCTCAAACGGTACAACAGCCTCATCCCGGCATGTCCCAGCCGCAGGCTCAGGGCGGAGCCAGCAAGGAAAGCCTCTGGTATCTGGACAATTATATTCTGCTCAAAGACTATTATGACCGGACAATTTCCCGGATTGCGGCACGTTGCGTGCGAATGGGTAATATTGCCATGGAAGAATATCCTTTTTACGGATATATTTTGGATGTTTTGGAGGAAATCAGCGATACCGGCGATTATATTCTGCAACATAAGGAACTATATCCTTATGTGGAAAAGAAAATTGCCGGCGGCCTGAACGAATTGAAAAAGACGCTGAGCGAATATCAGGAAGAACTGCGCAACAATTCGTCCCCGGAGATGATTAAAGAAGACGCTTCGGAAATTGAAAAGATGAAAGAGGCTTTGGGTGCAGTAACCACCGTGGCTGACGACCCGACTCTCGGCGCGGGAATGAACATGGATCAGCTGATGGACAAACTTATGGCTCAGGACCAGGCCAACAAAGAACTGAAAAAAGTAATTAAAATAAAGAAACCGGTTAATCCGGAGGGCGGCCAGGCAGTTCCGCCCAAAAACGAAGGTACGGAAGAATAATGAAGAACTGGTTTGAAAAAAGCCGTTTAGGTTGGTTATTAATGGCAGTCGGAATTATCGCGGCCTGCGCTCCCAAAGAGAAGCCGCGCGAACTGACACTGGATGAAAAGATTGCCTCGGAAACCATTCTGCCGCAAGATCCGAACATGATACGCACCCCGAAAGGCGCCAGTTCATTGGATTTGGAGTCTCCGCTGCGCTGTTACGTCAACTGGAACACACAGGAAATGATTACGACCATTCCCTATAACGTCAAGGCGTTCAATATGGTTCGCAACGGCAAGAATGACATGCTGCCCCGATTTGAGGTGACGGGCTTTACCTTTGCAACCATGCCGGCGGAAAAAGCCATGTATAAGCTGACCAAGGAAGCAGGCATCAAACTGGTGGCAAAAGATGCGCCCTATGCCAGCATTTCGGCGGAAAATCTGCGCGGCGAACTGTCGGAAGTTATCGGAATGATTGCCGATGCCGCCGAAATTTATTATGCCTATAACGCCGAAACCAAAACACTGACCATCAGCCGCAAAGCTAATTTCAGCCTGTATGTACCGAAATCACGCCCTATCCTGCTGGCTTTGCTGGACGTCTTGCGCGGATCGGGCATTACCGACGTGACGACGGACTGGGCCGATTACTCGGTGACATTTGAAGCCGATTTCGAACTGCGCAACAAGATTAACAAACTGGTGGCCTATTTTGAAGACAATCCGACACTGATTGCCTTTGACGTTAACGTTTTCCGCATTTACCCTTACAGTGCCGATGATGATATTGAGTGGCAGGACTTGTTGAAAACCTTTGATTTCGGCACTATTAAAACCACTAAGACCGGCGTTATCGGGCGCGCGCTGACCACGTCAAACGACCTGAATATTTCAACCCTGCGCAGTTTTTTGGGGCAACAGGCAATGGTTATCCCGGTTGCAGAAGGAAAATTCGTGGTTCCGAATTTGTGGTTTGCCCGATTTGATATCGGCAAATGCAGCGCCAGAGATTCTCTGGAGACCGGATTGTCGGTTTTGGCCAAGGCTTCGTTAGAACATAACAACCGGATTTTTTCAGACATTACTCTGGAGGCGACCAACGGTCAGATAACACAATTCAACGTTCGCAGCCGCATTGGTGAAAACTTTATGATTATCGGCATTCCCAATCAGATATTTGATAAAAAATCGCCGAAATCAGAGACTGTCGTCTTTATGGTTCCGCGTATTATCAGAACCTTGAAAACAAACAAAACATTACAAAATAACAGGTAAGGATTTCCCATGACAGACATGAATCCCAATACTCCGAACCAACCGCAGAATTTTGACCCGACACGCAGGCTTAAAAAAGTCAAGCGCCCGATCAAAAGATATATCGGACAGCCGAATCCGTCGGCTCCGCAGGCTCCGGGCATGCAGATACACGGCAGCGAGCCGCAGGGAGGCTTTTTAAGCAATCAGGGACGCAGCGATTATAATATTGACGATATTCTGGACGGCAATGCCAATCTGCCGGCGCTCAATCAGGAAAGCAACGTTTACAATCAGCAGGAAGGCTATCAGCCGCAGTTTATCGACGAAAGCGACATTACCCCGCAAAAACTGCCGTTTAAAGAACAACTGATGCAAAACAATATGTTCACCATGAAAGGCATGTCGATTATTGCGGCAATGGTTTTTGTCGTCGGCTTTATGTTTGCCAAACTGTTCTTTACGCAGCAAACGATTGTCCGCGACGGTTTGCAAGGCGTCGTGATTAACCCGGAAGTGCCGCGGGGACGTGCCCGTTGCGGCGTGGCCGAACGGACGCAGGGTTGTGTTTTATATATTATGAATCCTCAACGGCAGGAGCTCAGCGGACGTGATTTCTATGATTTGGCGTCCCAGCTGACCAGCCGTCAGCGATTTGTGATTGAGACAGGAAACATGCGCTATTCAAATGTAAAAATCCGTCCCGGAGACATTGCCCAGCTGAACATTCCGCCGCTGCAATAAAAAAAAGCCCCTTTGAAAGGGGCTTTTTTTTATTTATGTTACTTCGGTTACCGCACGCAGGTTACCGTCGCGGTTGATTTGGACAACACGGAGTTTGCGGTGCATTTCCTTAATGGTTTTTTCACGGTCAATTGTCGGATAGCTGTGCAGAATACGGTCAACAAAAGCTTCATAGGCTGCTTCCGAACTTTCGGCGTGGATGGTGGCCAGGCAGTTATCGTGACCGGATCCCATCAGCTCCCACAATGCGCCGGCGTTATTGGTGGAAATCTCGCCGCCGATGATGGCATCGGGCGTAAAACGAACCACCAGGTCGATAATTTTCGAATAGTCGAACTCGTTAGTCTGCTCGGTACGGGACATAACAATATGAACACGGTTCGGATGCGGCACCAGCAATTCGCGTGTATCTTCAATTGTGATAATCCGCTTATGAATGTCCAAAATCTTAAGCAGGTTGTTTAAGAACGTAGTTTTACCGGTTGCCGTAGCGCCGGAAACGAGAATATGGTCCCCGCGTTTAATGCTCAACAGCAGACGCTCATAGGGATCTTCGGGGTCCTGAATATCTTTCAGAGGATTAACCTTATGCAGGCTTTCGCCTTGTTTCAGGCCATAGTCCTGCAACCCGAAAGCAACATCGTCGCTGTGGACACGGATTGTCAGAGCGACACCGCCGGTCAGATCATCCTGGTCATACATAACGTTACGTCCGCTGACGGCAGAAAAACGGTGGTCGCCGGGAATGGTGGCATAAACCACCGGCGTTCCCTGTACCGGGTCAAAGGGAAGTTCATAGGTATTGGCAATAATATAAAGCAAATCCGTCAGATATTCTTTAGTAAGTTTTTCATCTTTATACATCACCCAGGGATAAGCGCGTTTGCCGCGCAGGCGCAGCCAAACCTGCCCGGAGCGGTTGACGGCGACTTCCTCGATGTTTTCCTGGTTATACCAGTAAGCCAAGGGACGAAGAACAGATTCCAGAACCTTAAAACTCATTGTTTAAACTCCTTAGAACAGCTGCGGAACGCTGTTATTGGTATTATTGCTGCTGCCGGTGTTGCTGCCCGCGGTTGCCGCTCCCGGAGTGGAGGAAGTAGCGAAAGAGGGCGGAGGCGGCGGGGTTGCCCCGGCGGCCGGGCTGGAAATCAGCGGCGGCGGATTATTGGTTTTCTTGCCGGAATTAGACGGCTTGCTGTCATCAATCAATGTAGGCGTTCCGCCGGCGGCTTCAACGTCTATATCCTGAGATTCATAAACAACGCTGCCGGCACCGGTCGGAGCAGTCTCGGTCTTGCCGAGGCTGCGGCGGTTCTTTTCAAGCTCACGCTTACCGGTGGTCTGCGGGTCATCAATAAAGACGTCTTTCTTGCCCTGGCCGCCCAATTCCTGCGGATTGCGTTCACGGGTGCGCATCCAGAGGTCAACGTTCGGATAAACAATGATGCGGGTGCCGGCGGGAACATAAGTCAGCGGGCGAATATTGGTTTTATCCGACAAAATCTGTTCAAAGACCTGGTTCATCTGATTCAGGAAGTTCTGGCGGGCATCATTGGCGGCCTGCTGTTTCGGCGTTTCGTTAACGCTGCCGCTGTCGGTATTCTCGTCATCGGCCATCATATAGGAAGTATAGCTGGTCAAAGCCGTGGTCATAATCGGCAACGTATATTTCTTAAACAGCTGCTGGTCAAGATAGCCCAAAGCACCGCCGCGGCCCTGCGCATCGCCGGTGACACCGCTGAAGACAAACAACGAACCGTCCGGACGAATCAGGCGTTCCCAAGAAATTTGAACTTTCGCCGACTGTGACGTGGTTTCCGAGGTTCCGGTCAGGCCGCCGAGAGTTCCCATAATACGGCTGCCGGCAGGAATAATGATTTTACGTCCTTCCTCGGCGTAAATATTACGTTCAACATAGGCGGTTACCGGGGTCGGATTGTTACTGTCAATCGAACGGGCAATAACCGCGGGAATCGGCTTATCGGCGAAAATCATTTCACTTAAGTCAACCCTCCAGGAGGAAATGGCCTTTTTAATGCCCTGCTCATCCCAGTTTTTCTGCATACCGTCGAAAGCATCCGGACTGATGTTGCTGCTGATTTTGCCGACCTGCATATTGCTGCGGCGTTCCTGCTGCGCGGCATCAAGCGCAGCGGCTCGCTGGGGATCATACCGTTCACCGGGGCCAAAGCCGCCGCCGGGACCAAGATTTGCACCCGGTCCGGTTCCGGTGCCGTAAGCACCGCCTTTGCCGAAGGTTCCGGCGGGAATAAACATTTCACCTGCGGCCGGCTTTTCACTCTCCTCAATACCGACCAGAGCGCCTTCGTCATCAATAATCAAACCGTCGGGCATACGGTGGCCGACAACTTCTCCGGCCTTGTTAACGACGCGACCGTCTTCCATAATTTCACCAAGATATTCACCGTCCGGCGTCAGGGCAATGCCTAAAGACTTGCGATATTTTTCGGTTATTTCGCGTTCTTCCGGCGAAAGGCCGATTTCAGGCAAAGCTCCGGGACGTTTGTACCAGGACGGTTTTTTAGCATAGCCGATGACTTTGCCGTCAGCACTGACGACTTCACCATTTTCATTAACGCGGCCTATTACCTTGCCGTCTTTGTCAACCACATCGCCGTTGGCATTAACGCGGCCAATGACGCGTCCGTCCTTGTCAAACGCCAAGCTGTCAATATTTGCTTTGCCGACGACATTTCCGGAATTGTCAACAACTTCACCTTTAGCATTAACCCTGCCGATTACCTTGCCGTTGGCGTCAACGACGGTTCCGTCGGCCAACACCTGTCCGATAACTTTTCCGTTTTCATCAAAAGCCAGATTGGCCGTGCTGGCGCTGCCGATGACATTACCGTCGGCATCTACAACCTCGCCGTTTTCATTGACATGGCCGACAACATTACCGTTCAAATCAACAACAGAACCATCCGGCAACAAGCGGCCGATAACATTTCCGTCAGCATCATAAGCCAGCATTTCTTTTCCGGAAACGCCTATCACCTTTCCGCTGTTGTCAACGATTTCTCCTTTGGCATTAACATGCCCGATAACGTTACCGTTGCCGTCGATAACCGAACCGTCGGGCAAAATCCGCCCGAGGACATTGCCGTTTGCATCATAGGCAAGATTATCGCCGCTGCCCGGCCCTTTAATGGAACCGATCAAATTACCATTTGCATCGGTAATTTCACCGTTGGCTCCGACTTTGCCAATCACTTTGCCGTTGGCATCCACTACCGTTCCGTCCGGCAGAACTTTACCGATGATATTGCCGTCTTTGTCGTAAGCCACTTTCTCGCTGGCCAGCTCACCCAACAGCTTGCCGGATTTATCTACGACTTTGCCGTTCTGGACGTAGCCGATAATATTTCCGTTTTCGTCGGTTACCGAACCGTCGGCGTTAACATAGCCGATTAAGTTGCCGTTTTGGTCATAAACTTTTTCACGGGCAACCATTTCTCCATAATACTGCAGCGGTTTGGCCATGGCCACGACGCGCCCGTCCTTGTCTATGATGCTGCCGTTTTTGGTGACCGTGCCGAGAACATTGCCGCTGTTGTCACGCAATTCGCCGTTCAGGTATAATTCGCCGAGAATCAAGTTGCTGTCGTCGCGAATGTAAAAATCTCTGTTGCCGCGGCCGGTAACTTCGCCGTTTTTATTAATCAGAAAGCCTTTGCTCAACGTTCCCAGATTTTGGTTAATAAAGGAGAGCACGGTACCGTCTTTCAGAATATAGCCGATTGCCTCAAAATCATTGTCATAAACATACATATCATACAGAGCATAGCCGATTTTATGGTTCTCCCGGGAGACATTGCCTTCAAAATCGACGGTTCCGACGACGGCGCCGCTGCCGTCAATCACTTCAGCTTTTTCATTAATGCGGCCGATATATTTGTTGGCCAGGCTGAAAGCATGACGATATTTAAACAGGTGGCCGACCGGCATACCGGTTTTGGAATTAACGTTTCCGTTGGCCTGAGTGTAGCCGATGAACTGGTTCTGGTCATTGACAATCTGTCCGTCCAGGATATTGCGGCCGATAATTATTCCGTTAAAGTTCATAACAGGGGCATATTCAATCGTATGAGCCAGAGACATTCCTTCGTCAGATTTCAAGAAACCTCTTTTATCGACACAGCCCAGAACATCATTGTTATAGTTCATTACCTGTCCGGTGGCCGACACGGTACCGATAATATTGCCGTTATAGTCAATGACCGCCGTGGGTTTAACCGCATAGCCCATATAGCTTCCGTTCTCGGAAATAGCCTGTCCGTTCAGCAGCGGGCGCCCCATGACCGTTTCACGGTAATTGCGAATGTCGCCGCGGGGCGTTATCACGCCTAAAAGAGAACATTTGTTATCGATGACCGGCGCATAGCCGACAGTGCCGCCAAGGCTGGAGCCCATATTGTCAAGCACCATATCTTCAGCCGCCACTTTGCCCAAACGCGCCCCGTTGAAATCACGGACAATCCCGGAAGGGCCGGCGTAGCCGATCAGACTGCCGCTGAAGGCCAGAACCATATTATTAACCGAACCGCGGCCAACAACCGGCATCATATTCACCGATGTATTGCTGTCTGCGGAAACAACCGTGTTATCCGGCAGAAGTTTGGCAACCGGCTCCAGATTATTGTTCAAAACCAGATTGCTCTCGGACAAATTGCCGAGGCTCTGTCCGTCCGGACCGACGACATAGCCGGCTTCCAAATTCTTGCCGATAACCAGATTACGTTCGTCAATATTAAAGCCCGACTGAGTCAATTTGCCGATAGCCGCCGCATTTTTGTTAATCAGACCGCCGGCCGGAGTCATCTGGGCAACCGGCGCTCCGGTCAGATTATAAATCGAAGACAAAGCCAAGCCGCGGCCGCCGGTTTTGCCGTCAGCCGAAAAGAGATAGCCGAACGGAGACATAAATTTGCGTTCTTCGCCGTCCATGACCATACCGCTGATGCCAACCATGCCCAAAGTTTGGTTGCCGGTATTGATTGCCAGCAGATTTCCCATGGTGGCACCGATAGCCCGACCGGCATTTTCATAAGCAATGTTGTCCATAATATAGCCGGCAGGGGTTCCTTCCAGCAAAATGACCGAAGCATTTTTCAGCGCGTGACCGCGGAGACCGCCGCGATAGTCAAAAACAGGACCGGCCTGTATCAATTTACCGTTTACGGTACCGTCGGCAGCATAAGTTATTCCGCGGGCTCCGACCGAGCCGATTATATCCCGGCTGCGGGCAAGTTTGCCTTCCGGCATAATACGCCCCAGATATTTACCGTTCAAATCGGTAGCCGTCGCGGCAAAATCAACCACATAACCGATTAATTCCCCGTTGTCTCCGGCAATCAAACCGTCTGCCTGCAAATGGCCGACCACGTTATTTTTATTGACGACTTCGCCGTTATAAGTCACAAAGCCGAGATATTTTCCGTTGTTGTCAAGCGCATAGCCCGAGCGGACGATACTTCCGATAATCTGATTATTTTCATTATAGGCAAATCCGTTGGCTTTGATAAAACCGATGGTAACCGCATCAAAATTCGTTACATTGCCGCCGGGAGCCACACTGCCGATAAATTCGCCCGACTGCGAAACCACCATTTTGGAGGAAATCAGGCGGCCGTCCAGAACATATTCCTGTCCGACCCGGCGATAAGCATAACCGTCAGGAGAAATGAAACCGATTTCCTGCCCCTGCAGATTGGTATAGAGACCGTCACCGGTCAGGCGGCCGACAGTACGCCCGTCATCAGAATAGACCAGACCGGGGAACAGCACGGCGCCGGTTATGTTGAAAAAGTCATCAACAACCAGGCCGTTAGGCAGCACTTTTGCAATAATCTTTCCCGAAGCCAGACGAACGGAGCCGTCGTTATTTACTTTACCAAGCGGTTTATTGTCGTTGCCGATGGCAATACCCTGCGGAATAACGCCGCCGATGATGTTTCCGTCAAAATCGGTAATCAAGCTGTCGGCGGTTACGTTGCCAATCAGCTGGTTGTCAAAACTGACGACCTTACCGTCGGGAATAACTTTACCGATTAAATCGCCGTTAAAGTCAACAGCGGTAATCTCCTGAGCGGCCGCGACGGACAGGTTCAGCAAGAGCATGCCCGCGACAATACAGGCCCCACGGATTAATCTGGCCAGCAAAAAGTTATATCCGTTCATCCGCAAACTCAATTCAGTTCCTCCGGTTCTTTGCGACTTCCTGAAGCGCATAGCCCGCCACCTTCTTATCCAAATCAATATAAGAGCCGTTGTTCTTCAGGTAACCGATGGATTTTCCTTCGGCATCGACAACGGTTCCTTCCGCCGTCAGACGGCCGACGTAATTGCCGTCATTACCCAAAACCGTCGCTCCGATTTTGTAAACCTTTCCCATAATATTGTCATTGTTGTCAATGGCTAAATCACCGGACAGCATACGCCCGATCAGACTGCCGTCCCGGTCTCTGATTTTACCATCAAAATTGACATAGCCCACAACTTTATCAGAGTTATCAATAACAATATCGCCGTTGACCACCTCACCTATCAGTTTGCCGGCCCGGCTGATGACGTTTCCGTCGGAGAGAACTCGGCCGACGGCAACGTTTTCACGATCAATGACGGTTCCGTCCGGCATAACGGCCCCGGTCAGGTTGCCGCCAAAGTCAATTACCGCACCGCGGTGCAGCAGGCTCAGGTTCTTATCGGTCGAGCCTCCGGGCAAAACAGCGGAAATAACTTCATCTTTCAGGTCGATAACATCGCCCAAGGAGTTGACGCGCCCTTTATAATTGCCCCAGATGTCAACCACGATATTTTCAGGAATGACTTCGCCGATGACTTTATTTTTCAAGTCAACCACCTTGTTATCCGAGGTTACCTGTCCGACTTTGGCTCCTTCCATGCTGATAACCGCACCGTCGGTTACGGCGTAACCGAGGAAAGAACCGTCATAGCCAATAGCGCTGCCCTTGGACACAACACCGCCGCGATAGTCTCCTTTGGCGTCAATAAAGCTTCCTTTGGCGTCAATATGCCCCAAGACCTCGCCAAAACGATTGATAACCTGCCCGTCATGGTTTACCAAACCAATCGGATTGCCCTTAAAATCGGCAACCAGCCCTTTTTTGACGACGGCACCGAGCTGACGACCGTAGAAGCTGGCCAAATCGCCGTTGATTTTGCCGACGGCAACACCCTTTTCATTATAAACCTGCCCGTCAGGAAACAGGCGGCCGAGGAACTTTCCTTCCGGCGTCAGAAGCGTCGTCTTTTCATCCATCAAAACGCCGATAATTTCATTGCGGTTATTGGCGACCAGATTATTGGCATAGAGGCGGGCATCAGGCTGGCCGCTGATTGCGACCTTGCCGTTCGGCCCGACAACATTCATAAAATTGCCGTGCAAATCATAGGCATAAGTTTTATCCAAAACGCGGCCGATATAGCTGCCGTTTTTGCTGAAGACATCACCGTAAGTGCCGACACAGCCGACCGGCTGCTGAGACAAAGCGATAACCAGACCGTCAGGAGAAACCTGTCCCAAATATTCGCCGTCATAAGAGACCGCCACGCCGCTGCGAGCCACGCCGCCGATAATTTCGCCCTGCTCGTTCAGCACGGTTCCGTCCGGATTAACGCAGCCGACGTAAACGCCTTCCGGCGTGCGGACAATTCCGTCGGTTCCGACATCGCCGAGATAAGTGCAGGTATTGTCAAAGACCCGTCCGGTTTTAACCACCTCACCGACATAATTGTTTTCGGCATCAAGAATGACACCGTCCGGCATCGGCTTTAATTTTGTTTCCTGATTTCCTTTGCGGATTTTTCCGTCGGCTTCCAGATAACCGATATTTTTACAGCCATAGCCGACGACCAGTCCGCCGCGCACCAAACGGGCGATAACTTCCGATCCCGAGGGATCGCGCACCAGACCGTTGGAAAGGACACGCCCGACCGTTTTCATATCCTGAACGACGGTTCCGTCGCTGTTCAGGCGTCCCAAAACCGTTCCTTTCGGCGTAATCGGAATCATCCGGGTTTGGACCAAAGCACCCAGCGTTTTATCCTGAGTGCTGACGATATTGCCGTTTTCATCAACATAACCGATTTGATTGCCGTTTAAATCATAAACCTTGCCGTCCTCGGTCAAATAGCCGATAACTTTACCGTCTTTATCCAGCACCAGATTCACCAATTCACCGGCTTTGCCGATAACATTGCCGTCCAAGTCAACCAATGTGCCGTCTTCCAGCATCTTGCCGATAACGTTGCCGTTAAAATCGACCACATTGCCGTTTTCATCGATGTAGCCGATGACATTGCCGTCTTTGTCATAAGCCAGGCGGCGCTGGGCTCCGATATTCATATCCGCTACTTTGCCGATGACATTGCCGTCTTTGTCAACCACCGTTCCGTCGGGCAGAACACGGCCGATAATATTACCGTTGGCATCGCGGACATTGCCGTCTTCGTCAACATAGCCGATAACATTGCCGTCTTTGTCATAGACCAGACGGCGGCCGGGAATAGTGGCGGCCTGACCGATAACGTTGCCGTTGGCGTCAACAATGGAACCGTCCGGTTGGACTTTGCCGATAATGTTGCCGCCGGGGTCAATAACATTGCCGTCTTTGTCGATATAGCCCATAATATTGCCGTTTTTGTCATACGCGAGACGGCGCTGGGGCAGAGAAACGGCTTTGCCGATGACGTTGCCGTTTTCGTCAACAACATTTCCCGCACTGTCAACATGGCCGATGACATTGCCGTGAGCATCTACAACATTGCCGTTTTCATCAACATAACCAATAACTTTGCCGTTTTTGTCGTAAGCAAGCTTGACCTGTCCGCCGGCATTGCCGAGGATGTTTTTGCCGACAACCCGGCCGTTTTCATCGACAAAGCCGACGATATTGCCGTTTTTATCAACGACAGAGCCGTCTGGCATAACCACGCCGATAACATTGCCGTTTTCATCAACGGCAACCCGTCCCTGTTTGCTGACGCGGCCGATGACGTTGCCATCCGTATCCACAACTTCGCCTTTTTCATTTAACCGGCCAATAACATTGCCGTTCATATCGACAACGGAACCGTCAGGCTGGACACGGCCGATAATATTGCCGTTTTTGTCGTAAACGAAGCCGGCATCGACCGCCCGGCCGATAACATTACCGTTCAGATCCACCACCGTTCCGTCGGGAAGCATGCGGCCGATGATATTGCCGTCTTTGTCAACCACCGTTCCGTCAGGATTGACATAACCGATGACATTGCCGTTTTCATCATAAACCAGGCGACGGTTTTCGGCGACACCGATAACATTGCCGTTTTCATCAACCACCATTCCGGCAGAATTGACGCGGCCGATGACATTGCCGTTGGCATCACGGACATAACCGTCTTCGTCAATGGTACCGATAACTTCGCCGTTAGGGCCGATGGCATTACGCGTTTTCAAAGTGCCCTGAGCTGTCGGCGCATCTGTTTTTCCGGGCAGAGTCTGCTCACAGAAATTACAATCTTCTTTGCGGATGGCATTGCCTTCAACCGGAACTTTTGCCGATTTGGCGTTTGCATTGGTTAAATTGGCCTCATGCCAGGCAATGATAAAGTTGTTTTGAACGTTTCCGGGGACAACCGGCGACCAGCCCATGGTAATATCGCAGGTTTCATGCCCGCGCAAAGTTTTTCCCGAACAGTCGTCTTCAAAGGTAAAACCGTCAAACGGCGGTTCGGCCAGCTGAACGGAAATAATGCTGACGGCAGCTTTGGCGTTGGTACCAAGAGTCAAAACATTTTTGGCATCGGTTCCGAGCACGACCTGCCCCATTTGAACCGGGTTCGGCGTCGTGGTTATCGGCGGTTCGCCGTCATCAACCACCCCGAACTCAATATTATCCGTCGGACCGGTATCATTGGAAATGTTCAACGCATCATCGTTGTCCGTAAACACCGGCTCGGTATAATCCTCCTGAACCGGGCCGCTTTGCATCAGAAGCATCACCCCGATTACGAAAATTACAAACGAAGTAAGACCAACCACAAGAATAATGCGGTTGGTTTTCTTCACATAACTTTCGGAATGGGTTAAGACTTCTTTGCTCATTGCGTTCTGACTACACTACAAAATACACCGTTACGTCCAAGGCGGCTGCACACATTGTCGCCCGCTTCCAAACTTTTGACCGGACCGACCCGGAGGTGGAACAGTTCTTTTCCCTGCCCGTCTGCCGGCGCGTCAACCGAGAAGAAAGGTTCATAGCGGCTGAGGACATCAGGATATTTTTTCGACAGCTGGCTCCAAAGCGTTTCCAGATTGCCGACATTGGCGTCGGTTCCGAGTTCGATGGAAATATTGGAGCTGTCCGTATCGGCAAACCCCGCACCGAAACCAAAATTGCCGCCGGGCGCTCCGGCTCCGCTGCCGGCATATTTATTATTGTTGCGGATATGCTGCATTTTCGAATAATCAAATCCGTCATCGGGCCGCGGGCCTTGGTAATTGACATTTACATTACCGCCACCGCCATTGCCGTAACGAGGCACGACAATTTCACTTTGTCCGACCTGAATATCATACTGGCCGGGCATTCCGCCGCCAGCAGCCCCGCCGCCGTTAAACTCGCTGTCACTGCCGCTGCCGCCGGAGACCTGTCCGTTCCGAGCTTGCTGACCCGGCATTGCGGGAGGAACGTCCCAAGCAGAATCATCAAAATCGGTCGCATAAGTTGCATTTTCCAGACCGGCATCGTCCGAGCGGCGCATTTTCAGGCAAACAATCCGCTTGCCGTTGCGCAGAACCATATCGCCGATGCCTTCAACGATAATCAGACGGTTGTTCGGTCCTTTGGTGCGGAAGCCGACCGGAACTTCAATGCGTTCGACAATCAGGGTTACTATCGGACGCTGGGTCATATTCAGAGCTTTTTCGCCCAAATCAATATAAGTAAAGATATCATCGCGCCAGACACGTTCCGGAGCAATGACCACATCGTCAGGATTGGGAACATAGACCTCTATATCAAAGCGGAACTTGGTCGGGTCAAGCGGAATTTCCTTAATCCAGTCACTCCGTTGAAACCGCTTAGTAAAAAGGGAATCCGCCGAATGGCTGTTACCGGCCTTATAAGAAGACGCGTTCATTCCCGAACCGCCGCCGACGCTGCCGCCGACCATTCCGGCGCCGCGGGAGCCGGCCGGACCGTCAATGACATCAATATCAATAATCGAGTTGGTCAGGCGCTCGGTATTAACACCTTCGCTTCTGACATAAAAGACATATTTATTGCCGGAGCGGCCAAAGATAATAATGTTGGTATCGACGCCAACGTTAGCCCCTTTGCGCGGATAGAGCAAAATGGTGTTCGGGCCGGAAATCTGCCCGTCAAAAGTAGCGTTGTCACCGATATACATATCTTCAATCAGTTCCCACTGCGGAAAATTAAGCAGGGTAATCATTCCTTCGCGGAGACGTATCGGCAAAATCAGATCGGGCGACCAGTAATATTTGGAATAAGCCGGCTTGCTTTGACCTTCGCCCAGATTTTGCAGAGGATCAAGCCAGGCGGCCTGCGTCATTCCCAGAGAGTTAAAACCGGCATAGCCCAGGTTCATCGGCATATACTGCCCCTGGCTCTGGTCGGCATTCTGGTCAAGGCTGCCCATTGTCGCCTGAGAATAAGCCGCGCGGCTGAACAGAACCGCCAAAGCGCCGATAAAGAATAATTTGCCAACTCTCAAAATCATTTTTATATACCTTATAAACCTACTTAACTTTATTAAACGTCAACGAATAGCGGTCAACCGTGAAACCGACGGGATTATTCAGACGCTCGCCGTATTTAACGCTTTTGCGGCGATAGCTGACACGGAGCGAAGCCGTCCAGTAATTGATTTCCGGCGCCGTGGAATCAGGATACATATCCTGAGTTTCATATTCCACCTGCCAAAGTCCCTGCCCCAACTCGTTAACCGTGAGAATACGGACATTCCGCTGCAGGCTCCGGCTCCGAATTAAATCAATCGCCCGCTTGGCGGTTTTATTCAGAAATTCCTGATAAACCGCGGGAGACGACATCTCCTGAATGGGGCCGCCGGGCATCCAGCGGGCTTCCATTTCCGGAATATCACGATCAAAGGAACTGCGCTGGAGCACATATTCGCGCACAAAAACTTCGGTAATCGCCTTTTCGTCGGTCAGATTGCCGCGCACCGGCATAATGTTGTAAACCTGTTCGGACTTAGACTGAAACGTAAGGAGAAACGGCTCAATACGGAAGAGCGGCATAACCTGGGCAATCGCCAGCAGCAAAACGACATTGCAGCACAAGCTGATTGCGGTAATAATCGCAAAAGCACGAGCCGTCCACAGATAACGTTTTTCACCGACATTGGCAACAAAAACGTCACCGCTCTCACGCCGCGGTGCGGACTGGGGAGCGGTTTGGCCGCCGATTAAACGCTGCTGAGTATTGTTTCCGCCTAAACGATTGTCCATTTCATCAGTCCCTAAATTGTTTCAACAAACCAGTCGGGAAGCGTTTTGGGCAATTCAATCTGCATGCAGGCGCAAGGAGAAAGCTTAAGCTCGTCCACGCCTTTGCCGACGCCGACAGGCTCGGCTTCATAGTAAGAGCCGAAAACACCGCAGGCCGAGAGCAGCAACAGCAGGAAGAGCACGATAATTTTCTTAGACATGTCTTATCCTTTTAATCTATGTTTCGTGAGTACTCGTATAGATATTACGAAATTATACTCTTTTAAATTAAAAGTCTAATATCGTCTTGAGGAAATCCCCAACTTATCAACAGTCTAGAGAATTTCGACTTCAGCCTGCGAATAACGGACGACGGTAAAACCGATCGGATTGATTAAGCGCAAGCCGACAAATTCACGGCCGGGGATAAAGAAAGCGGTAACCGATGCGGTCCAGTAGCGCACGCTCAAAATTCGCGCTTTGGTCTTTTGGTCCACGGCATTTTGAGACAGCTCATAAGTTTTAAAGTCAACCTTCCAAACCGGGCTGCGCTCCCCGCCAAGCTTTCCGATGGAAATAATTTCCACCTCCCTGACCACGCCGTCGTGGCGAATCTGCCCCCAGATTGATTCCCGATACTGAGTAAATTCATTATACACCCGGGGAGATGAAAGAAAGCTTAACATTCCGCCGGGATACCAGCGGGTCTGCATTTCACGTTCATCATTAATGATGGTGTTACGCAGGATGACATACTGCTGAACAAATGTTTCCATCAACTGGTTTTTGGAGGCCATACGGTTGGTTATCGCTTCAGCGCGGACAATTCCGTCAGAAGTATCCTGATTGATAATCAGAAACGGTTCGACCGTCACCTGCGGCGCCAGTTTGAAAATTGCCAGCGACGTACTCATAAAAACCAGCAGTGAAACAATGGCGAAAAGAATAAACAGGCGCGACAGCCACATGTAATATTTGAGCTTAAATCCCGCTTTTTCCTGTTCGGTTTCACTGATGAACTCATGCGCCCGACCATTTGCATCCGTCAAAGACAGAATTTTGGTCCCTTCCAACATATTGTTCAAATCGCTCATCAGTTTCCCCGTCGCTTAATCTCAATACGCCGCACAGAACGGTATCGGATAAGATTTAAGCTGTTTTTCAAATTCTTCATCGGCCCGTTTCTTATATTCGGCGGTCACCTTATGATTGGCTTCTTCGGTTTTAATCCGTTCATCCAGTTCGGCACCGCTGTCCGTTACATCGCTCAAAGAGATGTAGGCTTCTTTATCTTTGCGTAAAGCGGTAAAGATATTCTTAATTTTATCCAGGCGTTCTTCAACAATCTCGTTATCAGAGACATTAACGGCCTCCATTTCTTCTACACCCTCGTTGACCAGCGTATTTTTGCGCCGGTTCAGCGTATCTTTGGTCAAATCATAATCGGCCTGGCGGGCCAGATTATAGTCGGCCGACGGTGTAAAGCCGATTTTTTCAAATTGTTCGAACAACGTTTCTTTGGCTTCGTCCACACTCAGTTTCAATTCTTCCAAGGCCTGGCGATAACTGATTTCCTGCTCGGCAAAAGTCAGGAAATTGCCAAACTGGTTATGATCAAGCATGGCTTTTTTATAGACTTCGTCCTGCATATTTTTGGTATAGGACGAATTATCCTGGCTGGCTTCTTCCGCCATTTTGCTCAAACGGTTAAAGACGGCGGCAGGCGCATCGTTAAAGAAAACGCCGTTGTCAGCCGCCTTTAACAGCGTTCCCAACTCACTGTGCGCCGCTCCACCGGCAAAATCCTGAAATGTTGCGACTTTGCCCTGCGCGGTTACTTCTTCAACTTTGTCTTCTACCGTTACATAAAACTTGCCCAACAAACCCGGCGTCCCTTTCAGGGTAATTTCATTGCAAACCGGCATCAACGACATGGCGGACGGGCGGTAAGCCTTCTGTTCGGCCGTTGCCTTACTCGGCAGAGCCTTGCTGGTATAAATTTTAAACTGTCCGTCGGCGTTATCGATATCGACAATCTGGTCATCCAATTTGCAGGGATAACGGCCGCCGCGCATAAAGGTTGCGGCCTCACCGCCTTCGGAAAGCAAAACCTTCAAATCAACATCTTTATCGACAAAGGCTTTGCCGTTCAAGATGCGTTTCCAGATTTCGGGCATTTTGGCCCCGCTGTTGAGGAAACCTTCACGGGTAATGCCGCCGTCGGCCGTTTTGCTGACATTTTCATAATCGACATCATCGAAATGAACCATTTCCCGCAGCGGCGGCAGATATTCCTGCGGCGCGTTTTTGGGAATCATAAAGTCACGGTCTTTGGCATAAGAACCGACAAAATATTCTTCATCAACTTTGCGGCAGTTGTCATTGGCACACGCCTGCTCAACCAACACTTTCTGGAACATGGAAGTCAACGGTTTGATAACGGCATCCGTTTTGGCATAAGCGCCGACGGCAGAAGAGAACTCGCTCAGGCCATCCACCGGAAGCGCCTGCAGCTTATCCATCAGGCCGTTATGAATTTCGGCAATCTTATCGCCGGCACGGCCGACATAAACAGCATCGCCGAGATTAAGCATTGACTTTTTGGCATCGTCAATCAACTGGTCGGCATAATTTTTGGTATCATCGGTCAGGCCGGTTGCGGTTCGTAAAATATTCAACAGACTGAACGGCGGAATTAATCCGTTGACTCCGGCTACCGGCAAGCCGATTTTTTCCTTGTAATAACTGATCAAATCCAAGGTTTTACGTGCATTGCGCTTGCTTTCAACATACTTTTTGGCTTCCGTCACTTTCTGATTGTAGGCCTGCTCAATCTGCTGAACTTGTGCAATATAACTGTTTTCAACCGCATCCATCTCGGATTTTACCGTTTCCAACTGCTGATTTAACCGCTCAATTTCTTTTTGCTTCTGCTCAACCTGGGTTTTAAGCGAAGCTGCGGTTTTTTCGCTGGCGGCGGCTTTTTCTTCATTTTCAGCACGCTGTACCTTTGCCAGAGCCATATCTTCGGTATCTTCCGCATTAACCTCCATGGTTTCCGATATTTCTCCCGTGGTATAGGTTCCGGTTTCAGCTTCGGTTGTCTTTTCTTCAACAACGGTTTCTTCTTCATAGGTCGTTGTTTCGGTCATTTGCGAGGTTTGTTCATCCAATTTGCGGTCAAGCTTGGCTTTTTCAGCCTGAAAATCTATCGGCTCAGAAGCGTTTGCGTTAACGGTGAAGGCCTGACGGCGCCCCGAATTAGGATACTGGGCACCAAAATACAGCGTCTGCGATAAACTGTATTTGACGGGCTGGTAAGCCGAATTATCACTGAACGGACGACGGAAAAGCGTTTTTTTCTGTCCGCTGTCGGTGCCTACCGTCGGCAGTGCGGCGGCGCCGTTTTCAGGATAGAGGCTGACTGAGCCGTCGTTATTGCTGTTGGTTTCAACCGGCATCAGCTTCTGGCGGGAAGCGGCTTCCGCTTCGGCGGCGCTTTGCTGTTCCGCCCGGTATTTCAGTTGTTTTATTTCGTCTTGATAGTCGGCAACGGCTTTATCGGTATCAAACAGGGCTTTTTTCTCCGTTGTCGCATTTCTTTTAACGGAATAGACCTTTTCCGTTTTTTCCGGCGAAACCTCGTAAGTTTCTTCATTATAGTCAATATCGGTTTTGCGCAGCATATTGTCTTCATCATCGCCGCGGCGTTCTTCCAAATCGACAATCAAACTTTCCTTGACTTCGACACCGGTATCGGCAGTCAGTTTATTCTGTCGGGCACTGTTCAGCTGTTCACTGTAGTCGGACAGCAACGTCGAGGCCCGTTCCATTTGCGTTTCCAGTGTTTTCCGGCGGCTTTCCAGCGGCTGCATCTTAGCGGCTTTGCTTTGCTGCGCCTGTTGCAGCAATTTATCGCGGCTGCTTTCCAGATCTTTCATTACCGAAGCCGGATCCGAACTTTGTTCTTCACTCTTTAACATTCCGGCCAGTTTATCAAGTCCGGCGCGGTTATTGGCACGCTCTTCTTCATCGTCAACCAGCAAATCGTTTAAAGGATAGGCAATATCGACGATAACGCTGCTGACGTCAAGCTGATGCAGATAATCTTTGACATTCTCATACTTGCCGTCAAGATACTGAGTATAGAAATTAATCTGGTCATTCCAGACGGGAAACTTCGTGCTCGGCATTCCCCATTGCGGCGATGCTTCATATTGATCCTGCGCCAAAAGCTGCGCCGCTTCGGCACCAATGTTAAAGGAAATCATCTGCGATTCACGGGTGGCCTTTTCAGCGGCAGCCGTCTGTTCCGGATTTGCCAAACTGGCCATATCCTGCTTTTCCAGATCGGCTTTAATGGTTTCCATGCTGTTGACATCGTCAATATCAATATCGGAGTTAATATCAATTGTTCCCAGTTCGTCGGTGTCAATCGGCAGCGATTCCTCCGACTTGGCAACTTCAAAAGCCTTAACGGCCCAGCCGGAAATTCCCCGGCGGGCATCATAGTCATTTATCGCCGCATCGGCAATGCTGCCTTTCCAAACCTGTTCAGGGTCGGGATAATAGCGTTTCAGGTATTGAATTGAACATTGGTCGGCAGCGGCAACGGCATCCAGAGCCTTCTGATGCAGCTGTTTATATTGCTCATAGTTTTCAAATATTCCGCGATAGCTGTCGAGTGCCTGAAGCAGATTATGAACGTCCAGTGCATCCTGCGCTTTTTCGTAAAGCGGGGCAATTTTATCAAGTTCAAGAACTTTTTCCTCATTCCCGGCAAAAGGCGAAGCAATCAGCGGTTCGGAAGCATCTTCAAAACTGACAGTGCCGTATAAGGAAGGATCATAAACATATTCTTCGTCATCATCCTCCTCTTCAACATCGGCTGCCGCCGCTTCATTTTCGGTTTTTAATTTGAAATCAGCCTGCGTTATCATTCCCAATTGGCCGAAAGCCAGCGTTTCACTGGTTGAGACTGCGCCGAGAGAAGCCGTTTTTATCGGTTCATCACGCCACAAAGACGAGGTTTTAGCGGCCTCTTTGGCTGCTTTTTCTTTAGCTTTACGCTCCTTTTTGGAGACATAGGGCGCAGGTTTTACCTGTTCACGAAGCATCAGCGCCGCTTCGTACTGGGCTTTCATCGCCGTTACTTCCTGCGTAATTTTAAGAATGCTGTCCATGGTTTCGTAAGCATTAAAGGCGTTTTTGCGGGCGCCGTTCTCGTCATCGCCGCTTTCGGCACCGTCACCGCCGCCACCGCTGAACGTAGCGCTCAGCGATTCAACCTGAACCGCCAAATTAGGCATTTCCTGCTCAAGCAGGCGCACCGAAGTATAAATTTCAATAACAGTATCCTGATAAAATTCTTCGGCTTTTTCCTTATAAGCCACACAGGCGGCAAAGCTGTCGGCATCTTTTTCGCAATCGACCGGATAAGCCAGGAACAGCGTATATAAAGCCTTTTTCACCGATTCAGCATCATAAATATCGGCGATTTTGGATTCCTGAATCGTCTTGGAGCCGGGAATAGCCTGCTTTTCCTTTTTCTTGAACAGTCCGCCCATAAAGCCGGTAAACTTGTCCATATATTTCTTTTTGGCCGACTTGGCGGCTTTGGTCATATTATTGGCATAAGTCTGAGCCTGAGCGGCATACATCTGAGCCGTCGCTCCGACATTTTCAAGACTGAAAGTAACGTCCGTCGGAGCATCGACCGTCGGCGTTACCGGTCCCGGCGGGAGCAGGAATGCATGAGCCGTCAAGCCGGAAAATATAACCAGAGAGGAAGAAAGCGCCGCAATTTTAGTCAATTTAATCATTGTTTCCTCCTACTTTAACAGCCCCGTCACACCGCTGCTGTTAAGATCCTTAGCGGCTGAACCGGCTTCTTTGGCCAAATTCAGAATGTTTTCTTTATTTATTTTGCTCGGCTTTTTATATTTATAATCGTCCAGATTAAACTGGGTAACGTCTTTGCTCGGGTCTCGCAGTTTATAAACCGTCAGTTTAGCCAAATCCATCGCGCTGCGCATTTTCATATCTGCAATCAGCATCTGGGTATAGACCAGCAAAGTTTCCATATTTTTGACTTTAAGCTGGGTGTCCATGGCAATTGCGGCCGTGGCGCCGTCCATCATGGTTGCGCTGTTAGCCGTCTCCTGCGCATCTTCATTTTTTTCGTAACGGTTAATTCTGACCTGCAACGCCGTTGCATAGGCGGTCAGCACATCGTTTACCGCGGTTTTGTTACGGTATTTTCTTACCTTTTTGATATTGGCGGAAGTAATGTCCTCGTTTTCGGGAATAAAGTTATTGGCAATCGTTTTATTCAGTTCGGCGGCAGACTGCTTGTTGCCGAACAAAGATTTGAAAGCTCCGGCCGCTTCGGTTGCCAGCCCCATGCTGTCAGCCGCGGCAACATCGCGGAGATTTTGGATTTTGGCGTCAACTTCGGCAATCAAAGCATCGCTTTTGGCCTTTTCTTCCGCTTCGCGTTTATCAAACTGTTCCTGCAGAAAGCGAATAGTCTCATTATTAGAGATAATTTTGGTTTCCAGTTCTTCTTTACGGGAAGGATCCTCGGCAATCATCTGCTGATAGGCCGCATTGTTGTCCTGATAAGATTTTATCTGCCCCTCAAATTCGGTTTTGCGGGCCGCGGCGGCGGCTTCATATTCGGATTCAAGCGACGAACGCTCATTTTTCAGCTGCAAAAGCTCTTGCGCCGACTGGGTTTTGGATGCCGCCGCAGAGACCGCCCCGGCAGCACCTCCGGCCACACCGGCAACGCTTTCGCCAGCGGCTCCCGTTACATCGCCGACGGTTCCGGTTACTTCGCCCTGAATGTCAGAGACGGTTGAAGTTGCCGTATCTTTAACGGAATTGACGGCTCCGACAGTGTCGCTGATAGTCTGGTCAACCAGCGCCTTTTGTTCTTTAACCCATTTGGCCATTTCGGCCACGCCTTTGCCATAGGCGATCATGGTCTGAATGGTGGTAGATTCTTCAAATGCCGTTTGTGCCTGCTTGGCCCATTCACTGACGGTTTCCTGCGCTTTATTGGCGGTGTGGCTGACGTCAAATTTAATGGTGGCAGAAGCCTCCCCTCCCGCAACGGCAAAAAACAAAGCCAAAGGCAGTATGTGTCCGAGCTTATTCATCTTCATCCTCCTCCGGCACAAAAGAGAACTGGCGGCTGCTTTGCGTGGTTTTGAACTCAAACAGGGCAGCGTTAATAATCATGATCCGGCGCCAACGTTCTTCCATTCTGAGCGCGATTTCCTTAGTGTTTTGGAGAATTTCCCGACTGTCCTTATGCTCTTTGTCTTCCGACTTTTCTTTGGCAAGATTGGTGCGGATTGTAAAAGCCTGCGCATAAAGGTTGGCAAAGTTTTCACGCTGAACGGCCGCCATTTTTTCGTCCTGTTCCTTGGTCACTTCAACGGAATTGACCGCTTCGGCCTGTCCGTCGGCAGAAACCGAACTCTTCGGCCGCTGGGCAAAATAGTTGGTTTTGACCGCATCCCGAAGTTCTCCGGAATCATTGGTATCAACCGTGGTCATAAAACCGGGCAGTTTGCCGCCCATCGTATTTAAAGCGCCTTCGGGGTCGCTGGCAATATTTTTGGCGGCATCTGCTTTGTCCTTAACGGCCTGAATATTGCTTTGAGCTTCATTTTTAACGTCATTTACCGTTTTGGCGGCATCTTTTATCGGCCCGGCAACGCCTTCAGCCGCAGAACGCAGATCCGCCTGAATTTCATTCAGGTCATGCTGAATGCTTTCGGCCTCCTTAATACCGGTTTTAACAGTACCGATAACTGTCTGCGGAGCCTCAATGTCCGCCCGGGCGACAGAGGAAAAGCCCAATATCGCCAGCGGCAAAGCCCAATATGTGACGAAATGCTTTATCATTCATCTTCTCCCTCTGTTTCACCGAGGTCTTCCTTGGTGAAACCGCCGACCTGATTGAACGCGTCAATGCTTAACTGAGCCGCAGCCATTGCGCTTAAGGCATTAAGCAGCGTTTGCTCGCCGCTGTTGGTCATGGCCAAGCCGCCGGAGTCATCACGCGACGTCGAAGCGCTGGCCAATGTTTCTTCCCGTTTGTCCTGTACCTGTTCCTGATATTTGGCAGCAATAACCTTTTGCTGCATGCTTTCGGCTACCGTTGCTATGGCAATTTCTGCCGTAGCTTTGGTGAAAAGCGCTTTGCCTTCCTCCGCAACCTGATTGTCACTGTCAGACTGGTGGGTAATCAACTGTTTCAGGCAGTTCTGCATAACCGAAGTATCCTGCAGCTGATTAACCCCGATGTTGCAATAGTCAACAATCGTGTCTGGAATAATCGTCTCTTCATATTCGCCGTTATGAATTACACCGTCGGGAATGCTTTCACCGCTGTCTTCCGCACCGAACATCAGGGTTTCGGAATAACTGCCGGCAGCCAGATTGACGGATTGTTTCAGCTCAAAGAGCGAAGCCTGATTGTCTTTTTTTATCGTTGCCCGCTGGCGGAAACTGCGTCTGGCCGGTTGGGTTTTAACCGCGGCAGGAGCGGTTTCAACAGCGGCTGACGGCGTTGCTGCCGATGTTGCCGGAGTTGCGGCTTGACCGGTTGCTGCTGAGGAAACCGCAGCCGGAGCTGTCTGAAGGGTACCGGTTACGGTTGAAACGGCCGACGATTGGACAGCGGCAGTTCCGGCTGTCATATCTTTGCGGCCGAACGGACGGCGATTGAGTTGTTTTCCGCCGGTGACCGTCTGAGCTGCGCCGGTAACCGCGGCAACAGGCTGCTGCGCCGACATATCTTCCGGGGCAACCACAGCCGACATGTCTCCGGCTGCAGGCGCAAGAGCTGTTTCGGCTTCATCTGCCGGTTCAGCGGCAACATCGCCGGCGGCAGGAAGCGTTTCAGACACGGCTTCAGAATCTGCAGCCGGCATCTGTTCATAAATCTTTGCGTCAGAATTGATTCCGGCTTCATATTGAGCAACATAGTCATCGACAAAACTGCTGTCGGCGGCGGCACTGCCGGATTGTCCGCCAATGGCCGACTGGAGTTCGTTCTTTTCTTCACGAACGGTTCCGACGGCATCGCCGACTGTCGATTTGGCGTCGTTGACGGTTGATTTTACTTCACCGACCGTTGACTTGGCATCGGCAATTGCTCCCTGTGCGGTTGCTTTGGCATCGTTTACCGCAGCCTGAGCGTCGGCAGCCATTTGTTTGGCCTCGTCAACCTGAGATTTGACGTCGTTGACCATGTCTTTGCCTTCCTGAATTTTCTTTTCGGCGTCTTCTTTCAGTTTTTTGGCTTCTTCCATGGCCTTTTTGGCTTTTTCAATTTTCTTTTTCTGTTTTTCGAGTTTTTCTTTTTTCTCTTCTAATTTTTTCTTCTTTTCTTCCAGGCGTTCTTTTTCTTTTTGGAGTTTTTCGGCTTTTTTCTTGGCTTTTTCGAGGTTGTCACCGGCAAATTTGGTTACGGAGGATTTGGCATCGCCGATGGCACTGTTCATTTTGCCGCCCAGTTTGGTGGCTTCGGTTACGATTTTGGACTGTTTGACCAGTTCGATTTTGGAGGAAATTCCCTCTTTAATTGCAGTCAAATCCAGCGTAGGCCATTGCGCCTGTGCCGGAGAGGACAGAGACATGAGCAATGACAACCCGAACAGGGTTATCAGTTTTTGATGTTTTAAAATACTCATTGCAACCTCCATACGCCAAGTAACCGTATATTTTAATAATACCAAAATTTGCGCCATTTATAAACGCCTAATATGCATATCAGCCAATATTTAAATATTTTGTAACAAAGTTCGCTTCGCCGTATTCTTTAATCAGTTCTTCAACCAGCAGAACGTTCTTACGGCCGGAATTGTACAGTTTCAGATACGGCCCGAGACCGCTTAAATCGACGTCCAGAATAACGGATTCACCGGTTGCCGGGCGGGAAAGCAAAATCGCATAAGGAAAATCGCGGTAGCTTTTGCCAAAAATAAAGTCGATTTCACGCTGGGTCAGGTTCCAGTTGGCATAGTCTTCCGGCATGGCCTGCGGGTTACGGAAAAAGATGACGGTTTGACACTGACCGCGAATAACCTCGCCGACACCGAGTTTGTCAATGATGTTCGGCTGTTGGAAGGCGCAGAGGTAAGCCTGACGTTTTTTACGTCCTTCCTGCAGACCGATGATAAAGTAATCGCGGAACATCGGGTGTTTTAACATCGGCGCGGTTTCATCAATCATAATCAGCGAGGGTACGCCGGTATCGCCGGTTTCGGCCATAATACGGTGCATGATGTAGCTGATGACGGCCGGAGCCAGCGTTTCGTCTTCAAAAATATGGGTAAAGTCAAAAGCCATAAAGCGTTTGCTGGCCAAGTCCAGGCTATCGTTTTCGGCATTGAAAATGTTGCCGTACTGGTCAGGATTAATCCAGCGGAAGAGCTCGCGGCGCATATTGCCGGTCGGCGAAAAACAGCTTTTGTAAAGGTTTTTCAGAATCCGTTCCTCGGGTTTCAGATAGTCAAACGCCGTGGTCACCGCGCGGCCGATTTCCTTTTCGGACAGGGCATCGTCAACCATGGTAATCGCCTTCAGCCAGCGGCGGAGAAAGGCGCGGTTGTTTGGCGTGTTGCGGCAGTCAAACGGGTTAAGAGAGACGTTTTTTTCATCGCCGTCAAAACCGACATAAGCCCCTTGAACCGCACGGGTAAAGATTTCCGCACCGCGGTGACGGTCAAAGAAGAAAACTTTCAGGTCATGGTGGCGCATCGCCTGTCCGGCAAGGAAGGTCAGCAAAGTGGTTTTACCTTGTCCGGTCGGTCCGATAATGCAACAGTGGGCCACAGCGGAATCTTCGGTTGAAACATGGAATTGGAAACGGTAAGCCGAACCGGAAGTGGTGCGGAAAATGGAAATGGCTCCCGGACCCCAGTCACTCTTCGGCAGGCCTTCAGACGGTTTGTCAAAAGAAATGGCCATGGCAACAACCCGTGACAAATAACGATAAGTGCGCGGATAAGCGTCATAAGTCGGAAACTGGTTAAAGAAAGCCGCCTGAGCCACCCAGCCCTCCCGAACCGGAGTAACGCTGAATAGACGGCAGATACGCTGCACTTCGCTTTCGCCGAATTCGATTTCCTCCATGGTTTCGCCTTTGATAATAATGTCCATGGCATATTCGGTCAGCGCCTGATAGTCGGCGTCGCTGTCTTCAATGGCAGACAGGGCTTCACTGTATTGGTTGATGACATCCGGCGAAAAACTGGTCACTGCGGCCATGCGCTGCTGCTGCATCAGCAAAGCGCGGGCGTGCGGTTTGAAAATAGGCTTAACGTTATGAAGCATGGTCAGTTCGCAGTCAATTGAGAGCAGCGAGGCAATCATTCCCTCGTCCATATAATCACCCGAACTGCGAATGCCCATAACAATGGCAAACATTTCCTTGTCGCCGGAGAAGAATTTAATCAGCCCTTTTTCATCGGTAAAATGGATATGGTCGGCAGTCAGCAGTTCATTGAGCTGATATCCCTCGGCACCGCGCACTTTGGGCATCGGCTTGGAGAGCGGGCTGCAAATCTTGGAAAAAATTGCCAGCGGGCTGTCGGCGGCGGCACTGTCTTCAGTTTCAAACATCGGTTTAACGCCGTAATCGTTCAAAGTGGCGAGCAGTGCCTGAGAAGCATAGTTGAGGTCTTTCAGTGCCTCAGGGCGGTCAGCCACGGAAAGGACGATATAGTGGCCGTTGCTGTAAACGCGGTCCAAATTGTTGCGCCAGGTCATGGAAATCTGCTCCAGCAGCTGGTTGCCGAAATCGCCGCTGTCGGCTTCCATGGAAATTCTTTCGCGCAGGGTAATCACCCGGCAGACCACCTGCAGGTCGGACATTGAATCAATCCATGATTTGCGCGCCTCCATCATGGACAGGCTTTTTTCATCCGTCACAAACGACAAATCGACCCCTTCAACCTTGAACACGCGGGCAAAAGAGCCGTTATAGCAGCGGATGGTTATGCCGTCGGCCATCAGCTTGTTAAAGGGCAAAAAGTCAGCCACCCGGGATTCCTGCGGCTGAGGCAGAATAATCCGGCCTAATTTGGTGGCCCATAATCCGGCAAAAGCGGCCGCGGAAACAAAGCCGATGACGGCGACCGCAACCTCAATGCTGGACAAGCCTTGAACAAAAATCGTAAAAAAGTCAAAATCAGGGCGCAAATTTATTCCCCTTTTCTTTATAAAGGTTGTTACTAATCCGGCGGCATTGGCCGAAAGCCTGAATCATGGAGGAAATGTGCGGTTCTTTGCCGCCCCAGAGCACAATAACGCCGTGTGCGGCAACAATCGTTACAATGAAAATCAGCGGGTTCATTTTAAACACGCCCATGCACATAAACATCAGCGGAAACTGAATGCCCAGATTTAAAAGCGTCGGCAGGAACGGCCCCCACAAGATCTTGGGAGGATTGGCTACGGCTTTTAATATCATTTCTCTCATCGCGACAAATCCTGACGTTTGGTTTGATTCTAGCGCAATCTCATTTAGTTGCAACAAAAAGCTATACTTAACAACACCCTGCCCGTCGTTGAGCCTGCGTTTCAAAAACGAATCTCAACCGCCGGGAGAGGGTTTCCCTTATTGTTCAGTATATCCTTTTTTTATGAAAAATCCCTTAACACGAGGACAAACAAGACAGGAAAGGAATATGCGGACAGCATAGCGCCACATAAAAAAGGATGTCTTCGGACATCCTTTTTTTAGCTATCAGGTTTGTGCATCAAAATTATTTTGAAGGAGACGCCATCTTGAAACCGCATTTTTTACAAGCGGCAGTAAGATTAGCATCTGCACCTTCCGGTGCATAAAAGCATTCTTCTTTCGCTCCTTTTTGTTTACACCATTTTTCCATTTCTTGATTTGCCGCTGCATTTGCCGCTGCATTTAATTTATTCTGCAATTCTTTCATACAAGATTTATATTCACTTTTTGTATTCTTGTTAGCACAGATTTTACAATCAGCGCGGACTCCCTCGCTCTGTTTATCACAAAGATCTGAACGCTGTTTTTTATCTGCATCTGTCATTACATCATTAGATTTTTGCGTTGTTGCCGCAGGCTTTTCTTCCTTTTTCTCCTCTTTCTTTTCTTCTTCCTTCTTACCGTTCAGGGCTTCTTTGACACTTTCAGCCGTTGCGCGGTTATATTCGTTGACCAGCTCGGTTTTAACCTTGTTGCCTTTGGCATCGTAGGTCACTTTATTACCCGCGCTGTCAGTAACGGTTCTGGAACCGTCCGGGCTTTTAACAACCGTTGTCCCGTCTTTGGTGGTTGTGGTGGTGCCGTCCTTATTGACTGTGGTTACAGTCTTACCGTCTTTGGAGGTGGTGCGAACCGAACCGTCGCCAAGAGTTTCGACCTTTTTGCCGTCAGCGGTTGTCTGCGTGTTTTTAACATAGCCGGAAGTCTTTTTAAAGGCCTCTTCTTCGGCTTTAGCCTGTTCTTCACGTTTGGTTGCATCACTGCGGAAGTCAAACATTCCGTTTTGTTTACTTTGTTCCGCGGTATCCATACCTTCGGTTACCGCCGTTCCGACACCGAAGCCGACACCGAGAATTTTACCCAAAGCCCCGTCACCGCCGATAGACTGGCCTTCATTGGCCGCATTGGCTACGTTTTTAACCGAGTTCGAGGCATTGTTGGCAATGTTGCCGACTTTGTTAATTCCGGAGAGAATGGTCGAACCACCGCCGGCTCCGTCATTTTCAAGCCATTTATTAACGCCGGTTTTATTATTGTTCACCGTTTCTTCCATTTGTTCCATATATTTCTTTTCCTGCTCACTGCAGTTACCGGCATTACATTTTTTCGTTAACTTATCAAGCGTTTCCTGAGCTTCGGCCCGGGCCTCACGCGCCGCATTGGTTGAACCGGCGTCACGAATATTGTTAGACAGATTACCGGCATTGGTCGCAATATTATTGGCCAGAACTTGCCCGGAGTTGACAATCGTACCGGTTGCATTGGCCACAGCGCCGGCCGCATTAATAATACCGTCCAGTCCGCCGCCACCGCTCTTAATCTGAGCGGTCATATTGGAAACCGCAGATTTAACGTTGCTGACCGTCGATTTGGCCGCTTTATACATATCGCTGGCATTGCGGACCGCATTTAAACCGGCCGTAATCGAGCCTTTCAAATCTTTTAGTGACCACTTCTGCTTTTTCCCGGTAACCGTGACTTCCGGCAAAATCTGATTACAGAAAGTGCTGTTTTTATCCAAATCTTCATCGCAGTCGGTTACCTGACCGTCACTGCCCTGAATATCAGAGAAACCGGCCGGCAGATATTTACCAAAACGCAGGGTATTATCTTTGCCGGTGGTAAAATACTCGATAAACGGCGTCATCATCGACAAGAGGAACAAACCGATACCGATGTTGGCCAGGTGTTTCCAGTTCATTTTTCCGAAAATAGCGGCATAAGCAAGCGCAACCATACCGAAACCGGAAATAATGTAAGCGATGATCCGCAAATCGGCCAAGGTGGTGGTGGCTTTGCAGGCAATCAACAGAAAGACGTTACCGCCGATTTCATCCGCGCTGCACATTTTCGGCGCATTGGACTGAGCTTCGGCCAAATCTTCCTTGGCCTGCTCAATGATGCCGTCGGCATCATCCGCAGCGGCAATAGAGGCCTCCTGCGCATCTCGTTCCGCCATATATTCGGCAGCCGCTTCATCTTCGTCCTGAGCATAAAAAGCATTGGCTTTCTGGTTGGCCGCATCTAAAGCCGTTTGAGCAGATTCCGCACTGGCTCGGGCAGCAGCCAAATCGGCCAGATCTTCATCGTCGCATTTGCCTTTGGCGCATTTTTCTTCAAGTTTTTCAATCTTTTTATTGGCCTTTTTCAGGTCTTTTTCCGCCGATTTCTGTTCTTTTTCAATAGCCTTGCGCTGCTCTTTTTCGGCTTTGGCTATGGCTTTTTCTTCTTTCTTAGCTTCTTTTTTGGCGGCTTTATTGTCTTTCTTAACGTCTTTCTCGACTTCTTTCTGATTTTTTTCAGCTGTTTTCAACTCTTGCTGAGCTTGCTTCAACGCTTCATTGGCCGCCTTCATTTCTTCCGGCGTGCTGGCGTTTTTCAAGCGTTCCTGAGCCGCCGCAACACCCTGCTGGGCCTGCTTGGTCAGCGCTTCCATATTTCTGACGCGTTCATCCCCGGCATTCAAGGTGTCGGCATATTTTTCTTTGGAGGCGTCACGCTGGTCATATCGCTGCTGCTGCGCATCATAAATTGCCCGGGCTTCGTCACTTTGTCCGGCGGCGGCATTACGTGCCTGATTTTTGGCAATTGTTTCCTGAGTTTTTTTATCCAGTGTGCTCCAACCGATTTCTTCTTCATCGGGAGTTTCTTCTTCCACCTGAGCAACAACGTTAACAACTTTACAGCTGCCATCGGCATTACAGCCATTCGGACAAGCAGGACTGCATTCGACAGCATAAGCCGGAACTGCCGCAAGGCTCAAGCCGAAACCAAAACAAAGCAGAAATGATAAATTTTTTATCAATTTAAGTAAGTTTCTCATAGCAGCCTCCTTGTTTAGTTCCGTCTCTTTAATAATTTTTTTCAGCCGATATAATATAAAAGCTTTCAGCTCCGTGTGATTAAATCATCCGTCATTTCTGATTGTCATTCGCACTAATCAAACTGTCCGTTATCATTTCGTCGGTGATGACATCGCTGTCAACCATATAGTTGATGATACCGGCGGTCAGCGCAATAACGACCAAACCTATGATGATCGCAACCAGCCATTTCCAGTTCAGAGTTCCGAAAAAGCCGCCGATGGCAATCGCGACAATACCGAAACCGGACACGGCATAAATAATCTCCCGCATTCCGCCGAAAATTTTAGCTCCGTGATTGGTTAAATCACTGAACAGGGCCTTATCTTCAGCAAAGGAGTTTGTTGCAAATAAAATTGAAGAAACAGCAAACACCATTACTGAAAAGACCAGGAATTTCTTTAATTTTACGCACAACATCTTCTCACCCTTTTCCCGTAAATAATTTCTGAGCTTAGCCAGCAGATAAGCAAAAGGGAGGGTATATGGCGTATGTCTCGTTAAGTTTTCCATAGTTCCCTCCCTTTAGTTATCATTAAGCAGCTAAGCGCTGATTAAATATTACCGAAAGTCGTTGCCAAGCCGGCATCGGTAGAACCGGTTGCATATTCAACGATTGAACCGGCAGCAGCCAGAATACCCAGACCAACGGCCAAGCCTGCAAACCAAGTCCATTTTACTTTACCGATAATGGCCTGGAAGGCAATACCGACCAAACCGAAACCACCCAGAATAAAGGTAATGGTTTTTACGTTATCGAATACGTTACGGGTTTTTGTCTGCGCCGTGCTCATCAAGCTGGCACCGTCAGCCCAGGCATCCCCGCACAAACCCATTGCAACCAACAAGGTCAGGCAGCAAAGAGTTAAAATATTTCTCTTTAAAAATTGCATAATCTTTCTCCTTCAATTAATTTAGCAAAACTTCTTATACTCTTTTAGGATAGCTAATTTTTAGCATTTTTACCAGCCTAAAAAGACTTGAACAAAAAGAGATAACTCGTTGTTTTAATGTAATAATTTTTCCTGTAACAAAAAATTCACAGAAGTTAAATAAACCTAAACACCTTATTTCTACCCCTAAAAAGTAAATTTTTCTCTAATAAAGCCGAAATCAGAAAATCACTTTCCGGGAAAGCAAAGCCCCTATATTCCGACAAACGGAAAAATTTTTTTCAAACCTTTGTGCATAAAATTATATCTGCTTGCCAAGAGTCGCATATTGAATTATCAAGGCTTTAGAGGGATTTTATTTTATGGGAAAAACGAGTTTAAAAACTTTTGTTTGCAGCTTTGTTTTCTCTTTGTTCACGATTTTGAGCGTAAACAAGGAGTTTTTCAGTGTTCCCAAACCCTCTGACACTGAAATTAAAATTCCCAACAAAAATATTTCCCTGTTTTTCAAGAGCCTGCCCTCTCCCGCCAAAGCAGCCAAAACCATTCCGGTTAAAAAAATTGCCCTGTCGGTGCCCGTTTCACCCTCAACGGAAAAACTGTCCGAAGTTTCGGCTGAAGACCCCATCCCTCTGACTTTTGCCGGCAACGACATTGAATTTGACCTGACCGAAAAAACCGCAGAAGCTTCTGTTAAGGCCGCAGAGGCCGTTTCCGCGCCTCAGCCGGCTCCGCAACAGGCGGTTTCCAAGGCGGAACCGGCGGCTCCTCCGGCTGAAAAGCCGCAGACCATGGAAGACAAAATTGCGGCAAATTATCAGGAAATTATCGGCAGCGCTCCGCCGGTTGACGAAAACGAATTACAGCAGCCGATTGAAGACCCGGTTCCGTTCAGCAACAAAATCGTTCAGGCCAAAGTTCAGATTATCCGCCCCAACGAAGAACGGGCCCGGAAGAAGAAAATGACCACCGTTTCCCAAGAGCCGGAAACGGTTTTGGCGCAAGCGGACATTCCGATTACGCGGGAAGAAAAAGCCGAGCCGGCTCCCAAACCGGAGAACATTCTCGCCCCCGAGATTGCGGAGGAAGAGGAAAGCTTTATTATCGCCCGCGTTCCCGATGAAGACGACAGCGGAGAAAACAACGAAGACAACCTTGTCTCTGTCTCTTATACACATCTGACGCTGC
>ENA-OYYB01000146-OYYB01000146.1-human-gut-metagenome-genome-assembly--contig:-NODE-146-length-56091-cov-17.071597_pt1 | contig 56091 bp, 44 predicted proteins | sample MGYA00244059_ERZ653440 | MGnify/ENA primary metagenome ERZ653440 (study PRJEB26926, sample SAMN06164994) | human gut metagenome | biome: ENVO:00009003; feature: ENVO:2100002; material: ENVO:00002003... | reverse complement strand
GTGGGCTCTGAGATGTGTATAAGAGACAGGTAATATATTAGATATTTTTTATGAAGGTATTGGACAATGAGTAGCAATGATAGTACTGCTAAGGAGCAGAGCTTTCTATTTAATGTAAACAAAATATTTCTTGTCATCCATCTGCTGATGCTATTTATGTTTTCATCATTAGGTGTAGATTTGATGGCAGGAGTCAGTCTGATCAGCATATGCTTTTATTTCCTTGCATTCAGTCTGACAAAATCTGAAAAACTGAGCATATATGTTTATAGTGTGGCTGTTGAGATATTGCTTCATATGATACTTGCGGTGGTTTGTCTCGGAATTCAATGTAATTTCCAGCTTTTTTTGATCGATGCAATGTTTTTTCTTTTTGCCATGGATTATGTGGTCCTCAGGAAGAAAAAAAAGAATCATGTTGCCATTCTGCTTTGCTGTGTATATGCTATTGCTCTGATTATTCTTTATATGCTTGATGGCTTTTATACACCTTTATATAAGTTGGATTCTGTTGTAATTAAGAGTATTTCTATTGCTATGATTTCTGGTGTAGTTTTCTTGATAATAACATGTATGATGTGCCTTTTGCATTTTATGTCTTCCGAGGAGGGGGCAATGGAAAAGCAGGCACAGTTTGATGCGCTGACGGAGCTTCCAAATCGTTTCTATATGATGGCAAAGCTTAAGAATCTTTTTGAGGCTGAGAAGCAGGGGGAATATTTCCTTGCAATGATTGATATTGATGATTTTAAGAAAATTAACGATTCATTCGGACATAATGTAGGAGATGATGCACTTAAGATGCTCGCTCGTACTATCGTAAACAAGGCTCGAGGTGTTGAGCTTAGCTATTGCAGATGGGGAGGAGAGGAGTTTTTACTTCTTGGTAAATGTGTCGACGGAGAGGTGCCTAAGAATTTTCTCGATGAGCTTCGTGTGGAGATTAATTCAAAATCCTTCTGGACATCTAAGGGCAGTGGAAGGATGACAGTGACTATAGGTGCAGGAAAATATAAAGTGGGGCAGGATTACAAGGAATGGATTAATTTTGTTGACAAACAGCTTTATGTCGGAAAATGTACCGGTAAGAATAAGGTTGTATGCTGAGACATATTTCAAGGCTTTGACATTTTTAAATGAGCTGTAATCGTTGCTGGTCACACTGTTAGGCGTGAACAGTCACAATCGCATTGAAATTTATATTGAAATTACAAATTTTAGTTGCATGAAGTCAATAATTGTGATAGAATATTGACTGTTCGTAAGACGCCGGCATGTCGGAATGGCAGACGATGCAGACTCAAAATCTGTTGGGCGCAAGCCCGTGTGGGTTCAAGTCCCACTGCCGGCACTATTTGCAAAACCCCGTAAATCCAAGATTTTCAGTAAAATCAAGGGCTTGCGGGGTTTTTCTTTACTTACAATCTTTCAAAAAATTAAAGAAATTAGGGTACTTTTAAGAAAAATTTGCCCCCAAAAAGGTACCCAAAAATCTGCCATATAGGCTGTAATATCAGATAGCAAACAGGAGCATTATGATGATAAAAAAGATTTATAAAAAATATGAAATTATATTCAATGTTATATTTTTCTCGATTTTCCCGATTACGGCTTTTTATCTTATGGAGTTCTACGAACATAATCCTTTTGAAGAAGTCAGATTTATGGCGGGATTTTTTAATATTATTTTGTTTGAGCTGATTGCCTGGATTCTTTATTTTGTTACGGGCAGGGCGAAATGGGCACTTCGTGCAGTTTTTATCGTGGCCATGGTTTTTGGACTGATTAATCATTATGTTATGCTTTTCCGCTCGACTCCTTTTGTTCCATGGGATATTTTTTCAATTGGTACGGCGACAAGTGTTGCATCCAATTATGATTTCGCACCGACTGCAGGAGTAGTTGTTGTTACAGTTATATTTATAGCTCTTATTATGATGATGCATTTTGTTGATTTCAGAATTAAGTGGAAATTCAGGTTCAGACTAATTCCGACAGTGCTTGGATTACTTGTGATGTGCCTGTTTGTGAATGCCCTGCAGGATGAGGATTTCCAGACGGACAATTACCTGTATCCGTTTCTATTTACACCTGCATATATGACAAAGGTGAATGGAATGGCGGTGACCTTTGCGATGGATCTTAAGTTTGTGGCGGTTGATAAGCCTGACGGGTATAGCAGACAGAAGGCTAAGGCGCTGCTTGACAGCTATGCCGGTACAGATGATAATTCAGATGCAGCTAATAATACTTCAATTACAGATAAAAGTGATTATCCGAATATTATAGTTGTGATGGATGAGGCATTTTCAGACCTGTCAGTGCTCGGTGATTTTGATACAAATACAGACTATATGCCGTTTGTGCACAGTCTTGAAAAGGGCAATGAAAACACCATAACAGGATATCTGAATACGTCTGTATGCGGTGGAAATACCGCCGATACTGAGTTTGAGTTTCTGACAGGCAATACGATGGCTTTTCTTCCGGTAGGAAGTATTCCTTATCAGCAGTATATAAAGAGCACGACACCTTCCCTTGCAAGCTATTTAAAAAGCATAGGCTACGCAACGTATGCACAGCATCCGTACTATGGCAGTGGATGGAACCGGGATACGGTCTATCCTCTTTTGGGATTTGACAATCTTTCGTTTATGCAGGATTATTCTAATCAGAGGTTTGTGCGCAAATATATAAGTGATGAGACATCCTTTGACAGGATTATTGAGACCTATGAGAACAAACCGGATGGTCAGCCGGCATTTATATTCAATGTCACTATGCAAAACCATGGTGGATACACGGATACCTACTACGGCTTTGACAATACGGTGACAGCGGATAAGCTCAATAATTCTGCACTTGACCAGTATCTTTCTTTGATTAAGCTGACAGACGAGGATTTAAAGAGCCTCATTGAATATTTCTCAAATGTGGATGAGAAAACTATAGTGGTATTTTTTGGTGATCATCAGCCAAATGATACTGTGGCAAGCTCCGTTCTTGCAGCAAACGGCATGGACTATAATAATTTATCAAATGAAGAGCTTAAGCTGCGTTATCAGGTGCCGTATGTGATCTGGGCAAATTATGATATTGATGAGGCGGCAGGAAAAGACACGAGCGTTAATTATCTGGCTGCAAACGTACTTAAAGCGGCAGGTGTGCCGACAAATGACTATCAGAGCTTTCTGCTAAAGCTGCAGGAGGAGTATCCAATTATATCAGCGGTACGCACAGATAAAACTGCAGATAAGACATTAGATAAAGCATCAAATAAATCAGACAAGGCAACCGGCAGCAAAAATAAGCAGGCTGATTCGGATATGCTAAACGATTATAAGCTTTTGCAATATTACAGACTGTTTGACTGGGAGGATAAGTGATGAATTTTGTTAAAAAGCATCCACTTTTGACAGCGTTTTTAATTCCGTTTTTCATATGTATAATCATCTGTATAGGAAATGGTGTATATCCATTTGGCGATTACTGCCTTTTGCATATGGATTTGTATCACCAGTATCTGCCTTTCTTTAATGAGCTGTGGGAGAAGCTAAGAAATGGTGCGAGCCTCATGTATACATGGAATATTGGGCTTGGCAGTGATTTTGTATCGGTATTTGCCTATTATCTGGCGAGTCCGTTAAACTGGCTTGTGGTGCTTTTTCCAAAGAGCCATATTATTGAGTTTATTGAGCTGCTTATCATTTTTAAGATTTCGCTTAGCGGAGCGACATTTTTCTATTTTTTGAAGGAGCATTTTGTGCTTCTTGGAAAGGATAACAGATATCACAATAATACATTTGTGCCGGCATTTGTTTTTTCTACGGCATATGCGCTTTCCGGCTTTGTAGCTGCGTATAGCTGGGATGTCATGTGGATGGATGTTGTGGCGGTTGCACCGCTTGCGATAGTAGGACTGGAGAAGCTTGTGCGGGATAAAAAGCCGGTGCTTTACTATGTATCACTGGCACTTTGTATATTGTCAAACTATTATCTGAGCATCATGCTTTGCATCTTTTTGGTATTCTGGTTTGCATGGCTTTTCTTTACGCAAAATGGCGGTAAAATGGCTGCAATTGTGAGATTTGCCGTTTACTCGCTTTTGGCTGGAGGCACTGCGATGGTGCTAATCATCCCGGAGCTTATCATTTTAAGCTACAGCGGTTCGTCGGGCATCGAGTTTCCAAAGCAGATAGAGTGGTATTTTAATCTCTTATCGGAGGTCGGCAGGATGTGTACGACAGCAAGCGTCTATGAGGGTGCAGAGAACTGGCCGAATCTGTATGCCGGAGCCTTTAGTGTGATGCTTTTGATACTGTTTGTGCTCAATAAAAGGATTAATTGGAAGAAAAAAATAGCTCCCGTATTGTTTGTGTTGTTTTTCATGGCAAGCTTTGCCAATAAACAGCTTGACTTTATATGGCACGGACTGCATTTTCCGGATTCGCTGCCTGGCAGACAGTCGTATCTGTATGCATTTCTTGTATTGACCATAGGCTATGCTACAGTAAGAAAGTGGCGTGGCATAAGACTGTGGCATATTGGCGTGGCAGTGGTATTTGCATCGGCGCTTATGGCAGTAAGCACGATGTTTGCCGATGAGGATGTGACAGAGTATTATGCAGTTATCATAAGCATATTGTTTGTTGCGCTGTACGGCATTATGACAGTACTTTTAAAGCTTGCAGCAAGGAAAAACAGGGAGCTTTTGATGGTTATAACATGCGGTATTGCGATTGTGGAGCTGGCTGTCAATATGGCTGTGACAGGACTTGGATGTACCGGCAGAAGCAGCTACAATGCCAATGTGGACGATATGCAAAAGGCACTGGAGCTGGCAAAAGAGGATGCAGCTGACAACGATGTACCATTTTACAGGGTTGAGGATACAGGCCGACTAACTAAAAATGATGACACACGATACGGCTATGCTTCTGGAACACAGTTTTCTTCCCTGATGAATATAAATGTGAGCCATTTTTATCAGGCTCTTTATATGGAGGGAGGCAAGAATTTCTACTGTTATAACGGTGCCACACCTGTCACGTCAGCCATGCTTTCGGTCAGATATATGGTTACAAAATCCATACAGCCACAGAATGAGCTGACTACACTTGTTGGAAAATGCGGAAATCACTATCTGTATCGGAATAACTACACACTTCCGCTTGGTTTTATGATGGATGAGGGAGTGATTGATGCGTGGAAGCCATCCTCGTCATCGAAAATCTATTCGATTAATTCCCTTGGCAGGCTCCTTGGCGCAGCAGATGATATGCTGACCATGACAGAGTGCACTCAGGACGAAAATCCGGGAACTACGACTCTCACCTTTGACCATGACGGATATTATTATGCGGCATACGATTCGTGCAGCACTGACAGTCTGACCTTCAGCCACGGAGAGTATGAGACCACATATTCGAAGACCACTCACAGGTATCTGTTTGACCTGGGATATGTGAAGGCGGGGGAGACAGTTTCCGTCACAAACACTGATGCCGATGCTGTACGATTTAATGTATACGAGCTTTCCATTGCTGCAGTTGAGAGTGCTTACAATACACTCAATGAGCAGACACTCTCGGTGGATGATTTTTCAGATACACACATAAGCGGACACATTGATGTGAAGCAGGCAGGACAGCTTGTACTTTCTATTCCGAGTGAAAAGGGATGGACTATGAAAGTGGATGGAAAGGATGCTGAGTATGAGGATTTTTCCGATACATTTGTGAGCATTCATCTGGATGAGGGAGAGCATGAGATAGAGCTTTATTATGAGACACCGGGGCTTAAGGCAGGTGCAGCTATAAGCGCAGGCTGTGTGGGCGTCTTTCTACTGCTTTTATTGTTTCGTCAAATAGTTAAGAGACGCAGCCGTTTAAAGTTTAAAGCGAACAGTGACAGATAGCGAATGCACTGACAGACAACGCATACTGTTCATTTATGCGAAACACAGAATGTTCAAATTGTAATAGTATAATTCAATAATAAAAATAAAACAGGAGATTAACAAAATGAACAAACAAAACAAAAAAATCGCACAGGAAAAAAGAAGAATCGAGAGAGAGAAGGCAGAAAAGAAGGCAAAGGTTGTGAATCTGCTGAAATTCTGGGTGCCGGTAGTGGCAGTCGTTGTGGTAGTCATAGTGCTAATCTGGGCAGTTGCGACATCGGGCGGTTCATCGTCAAAGGGCACTGATGGTACGCAAGCTGCATCACAGACCACGGAATCTCAGGCATCCGAGACACAAAGCAGTGATTCACAGACAGAGGCAGCAACACTTAATACAGAGGTTGACACGGTTGCAGAAAATGGAGATAAGGTAAATATTGACTACACCGGATATATGGACGGTGAAAAATTCGAGGGTGGAAGCACTGATGGACAGGGCACAGACCTGGTGCTTGGCTCAGGCAGCTATATAGATGGCTTTGAGGACGGAGTGGTAGGTCACAAGGTGGGAGAAACCTTTGATTTAAACCTGAAGTTCCCGGATGATTATAAGGTAAATACAGAACTTGCTGGAAAGGATGTTACGTTTGAGGTGACTCTTAACGGTGTATATAAATAAAGAGGATAACACACATATATGGAAAAATCGTTTGAAGAGATACTGGTACAGTTTTATGTTGACCAGTACAGGGAGAATGCGAAGAGAAGTACAGGTAAGCCTGTAAAGCTGGCACACTATATTCACAGGCTCAATAGTAAAGCAAAATCAATTAAATATGCGCGATTTTCAAAAAACGAGACAATAGCACTCGACAAGCTGCATCAGGAAATAAAAAGGCTTGCATTGATCACCTACTATTCCAACAATAAGAATGCAAGGCAGATTTTAAATAGAGAAATCCTTCCGCAGCTCGTCAGGGTGGATATGGAGCAGTTTGATGAGAATGAGGCAGAGTATCTCACAGAGGATTTTTTAAAGCTTTTGCGCAAGGAGTATATAGGTGCGATATGTACAAGGAGCATGAAGGCGCTTTACAATGAGTACCGCAGCAAGGAGCTTAGAAGAGAGATTGTCACGCTGGTTCCGGCACGGCCGGAGCTTGAGTTTCCAAAAGCACAGAGCATGAAAAGGCACTTCATACTCCATATAGGCCCGACTAACAGCGGTAAGACATATCAGGCGCTTGAGAGGCTTAAGCTGGCGCAAAACGGAGTTTATCTGGGACCTCTTAGACTTCTGGCACTTGAGGTATATGAGAAGATGAATGATGCAGGCATACCATGCACCATGCTTACAGGCCAGGAGTGTCTTGAGGTATCAGACAGCAGAATTACAGCATCGACAGTGGAGATGCTTGACTGTGACAAGGAGTATGATATCGCAGTGATTGATGAGGCACAGATGGTTGCAGATGATGACAGGGGACATTCATGGACCAGGGCAATTCTTGGTACACTTGCAGGAGAGATTCATATATGCATGAGTCCGGTGGCAAAGGATGTAGTCATTCATCTGATTAATCTGTGCCATGACGAGTATGAGATAAGGGAGTATGAGAGAAAGACAGCTCTAAAGCTGGAGGATAAGCCTTTTTCATTTCCACAGGATGTGAGAGAGGGCGATGCCTTTATCGTCTTTTCAAAGAAGTCGGTACTCAATATAGCAGGGCGTCTGGAGGAAAACGGCATAAAGCCAAGTGTCATATACGGAAGTCTGCCACCGGAAATAAGGCGCAGGCAGATGACGCTTTTTAATGAGAAAAAGACACAGGTTGTCGTGTCAACAGATGCGATAGGAATGGGACTCAATCTGCCGGTCAGAAGAATTGTATTTCTGGAGGTGGAAAAGTTTGATGGAGTATCAAGACGTCCGCTTGTCATCTCTGAGATAAAACAGATAGCGGGCCGTGCAGGAAGATTTGGTCTGTATGATACAGGCTATGTGACAGCTTTGGGACAAAAGAATCTGAATTATCTGAAGAATACGCTAAATATACCGGAGCAGGATATTGATATAGTAAGTCTTGGCTTCCCGCAGGTGCTCCTTACAATGGATGCGCCGCTTGATGCGATAATTAAGCTCTGGCATGAGGCAGAGCCATCAGCACCGTTTAGGAAAATCAATGTCGATGAGATATTGTTTTTGTATGGATATGCGTATAAGGAGCGATACTTTATCGCAGATTTTGATGACAAATATCTGCTTTATAAGATGATTACATGTCCTATAGATATAAAGGACAGGGAGCTTGTCAGACAATGGCTGCGCTACTGCATGTCGTATACATCTGATATATCTCTCGACAAGCCTGATAAGCATTCAAAGTATCAGGGGCTCATGAAATACGAATCCTATTACAAAAAGCTTGATTTGTACTATCAGTTTTCAGTCCGCATGGGCAAAATTGTGGATGAGGACTGGCTTGAAAACGAGCGCGACAAAACACAGGCAAAGATTATGCAGCTTCTGTCAAAGAGCAAGGATGAGTATATTATCAGATGCCGGTATTGCGGCAGAATACTTCCGATTGGAAATTCACGCAATATATGCAGAGACTGCTACAGTATGATACGCAGGTAGCAGCCGGTTTATATTTTACGGTCAAGTCGTTGAATTTAGCTGTCCAATGTGGCATAATAGAAATAAGACCAAAATATGAATGGAGGAAGTTTTTATGGCAAACAATGAATTACAGATTGCCGGCTCACAAGGGGAACTTAGAATCCGTCCTTACGAGCACCACGCAAAGTATTATGAAACAGATCAGATGGGTATAATCCACCATTCAAACTATGTCAAGTGGATGGAAGAAGCAAGACTTGATTTGATGGATCAGATAGGACTCAACTACAGGCAGATGGAGGATATGGAAATCATAAGTCCGGTGCTGTCGATATCGGTAGAGTATCACAGTATGGTACATTTCGATGACACGGTCGTCATCTACACAAAGCTGCTTAAGTATAACGGAATAAAGATGGAGCTTGAGTATGTCATGAAGGACAAAGAGACAGGCGAGCTTCGCACCACTGCAAAAAGCAGCCATTGCTTTTTGAACAAATCCGGCAAACCAATCTCATTAAAGAGAATGTATCCGGAATTAGATACAAAATTTTTTGAATTTAAAGAGGCATAATAAAATGATACAGGATAGATTAAAAGCATTGAGAAGCGAGATGGCAAAGAGGGGCATCTCGCTGTATGTGGTACCTACTGCTGATTTTCATGAGTCAGAGTATGTAGGAGAGCATTTTAAGGCACGCAAATATATTACCGGCTTCACAGGCTCAGCAGGTACCGCAGTCATCACTATGGATGAGGCCGGACTATGGACAGACGGCAGGTATTTTGTGCAGGCGGCTGCGCAGCTTAAGGATACCACTGTAAAGCTCTTTAAGATTGGCGAGGAGGGCGTACCGACAGTTGATGAGTATATAAAGGATACTCTTTCGGATGGCGGTGTAATAGGTTTTGACGGCAGAGTGGTAAATGCCGCATGGGGCAAAAGGCTTTCTGAAATCGCAAAAGAAAAGCACGGCAGCATGTACGTAAATGAGGATCTGATTGACCTCATATGGACTGACAGACCACCTATGTCAAAGGAAGCTGTCATGATTTTTGACAATAAATATACAGGTGAGGATATAAGCTCAAAGCTTAAAAGAGTCAGAGAGCAGATGGCACAAAAGGGTGCAACACTTCATCTGATGTCATCACTTTACGATATCGCCTGGCTTTTAAATGTCAGGGGAGGCGACATAAGCTATGTGCCTGTAGTGCTTTCATATCTGGCACTGTCACAGGACAGCTGCATATGGTTTTTGCAGGAAGAGGTTGTGACAGAGACTCTTAAGGCATACCTCGATAAGAATGGTATACAGACAAGACCTTACGATGATTTTTATGAATATGTGAAGCATATTGATGAAAAAGAGACAGTGCTTTTAAATACATCGATTGTAAATTACCGCATCTGCGACAGCCTGCCGGATGGTGTTAAGGTGATTGATGCGGAGGATCCTACAGTTGTCATGAAGGCCGTAAAGAATGAAGTACAGCTTGAAAATCTGCGCAAGGCACATTTGAAGGATGCAGTTGCGATGTGCAAGTTCATGTACTGGCTTAAGACAAATATAGGTAAGATACCTATGACAGAGATTTCGGCTTCAGATTATCTTGCATCGCTTAGAGCTGAGCAGGAGGGCTTTCTTGATTTGAGCTTTGCCACAATATGCGGATATGCTGATCATGGTGCTATTGTGCATTACTCTGCAACAGAGGAGTCTGACAGGCAGCTTAAGCCTGAGAGTCTTCTTTTGGTTGATTCAGGCGGACATTATCTGGAGGGAACCACAGATATCACGAGAACCTTTGCGTTAGGACCGGTGACTGACGAGATGAAGGATATGTTTACGAGAGTTTGCCGCTCAAATATGAACCTGGCAAATGCAAGGTTTAAGGAGGGCTGCTCGGGACTAAACTTTGATATTCTGGCAAGAGAGCCTTTGTGGGAGATCGGCATGGACTACAATCACGGTACCGGACACGGTGTGGGCTATGTGCTCAATGTTCATGAGGGACCAAACAGCTTTCACTGGAAGCAGTACCCGGGCAGGACTGCAGAGCGTGTGATAGAAGAGGGCATGGTCACTACAGACGAGCCGGGCATCTATTTAGAGGGCAAATTCGGTATTCGTACAGAGAATGAGCTTATCTGCCGAAAGGGTGAGAAAAATGAGTATGGCCAGTTTATGTATTTTGAGAATCTGACCTATGTACCGATAGATCTCGATGCGATTGATCCAAATCAGATGACAGACAGGGAAAAAGGATACCTGAATGCTTATCATGCTAGAGTTTATGAGCTTGTTTCACCATTTTTGAATGATGAGGAGGCTCAGTGGCTTAAGAAATATACAAGAGCTATTTAACATTACTGCCTGCACTGCAGTGTGACCGGCAGCGATTACAACAATATTAAGTAATAAGGAAAGTATAAAATGAGTGAAAAGCTTGTACTTATAGACGGACACAGTATTTTAAACAGGGCATATCACGGGCTGCCTGATCTGACCAATTCAGAGGGACTTCACACAAATGCAGTCTATGGTTTTTTGAATATCATGTTCAAGATTCTTGACGAGGAAAAGCCAGACTATCTGACGGTGGCATTTGATGTGCATGCGCCGACGTTTCGCCACAGAATGTTTGATGCGTACAAGGGCACGAGAAAGCCTATGGACGAGGAGCTCAGGCAGCAGGTGCCTATGATAAAGGAAATGCTTACCGCTATGGGCATTAAAATCGTGGAAAAGGAAGGCTATGAGGCCGACGATATACTTGGAACCTTATCTGTCAGGGCAGAAAAGGCCGGTATGGATGTCGCCATCATTTCCGGAGACAGAGACCTTTTGCAGCTTGCGACAGACCATGTCATGGTAAGGATTCCAAAGACCAAAAAGACAGGAACCGAGATAGAAAACTACAATACAGCAGATGTTATCGAAAAGTACGGCGTCACTCCAAAGGAGTTTATCGATGTAAAGGCTCTGCAGGGAGATACGTCTGATAATATTCCCGGGGTACCCGGTATCGGCGAAAAGACAGCAGGCGCACTTATAGCAAAATATCACTGTATAGAGGCAGTACATGAGGACGCTGAGAATGTAAAGCCGCCAAGGGCTTCAAAGAATATAGTGGAGTACTGGGAGCAGGCGCTTATGAGCAAGGAGCTTGCGACAATCATACTTGATGCGCCGGTTGACTATGAATTTTCTGATGCAAAGCTTAGTGGCGGAGTAGAGTCACTCTACACTGAGGAAGCCTTTTTACTGTGCAAAAGATACGAATTCAAAAACATGCTGTCGCGGTTTAACGTGGAGGCTCCTAAAAACAATGCCGAAGAGCATTTTGTAGTAGTAAGGGACTTGAAGACTGCAGAGAGTGTGTTTGAGAAGGCAAAGGGCAGGGAGGTCGCTTTTGCGGTAGTACCGGGAGAGTCTTTGGGAAACAGCGAAAGTGATGGACAGCTAAGTCTGTTTTCGGAGCCGGCTTCGAACGATTATCTTGCTGTTTCGATTTGTTTTTCAGAGGAGGACATTTATTTTATCTGTACAGGTGATGAGATTTCAAGCAGCTTCCTCGATGAAAAACTAAATACTCTGGAAGTAAAGTCATGGATATCACCGGATTTAAAGACCAATCTGCACAGATTTAAGAGCAAAGAGATAAAGGCAGATGACAGAGGCAGATATTTTGACATGATGGTGGCTGCATACCTTATCAATCCGCTTGTCGGGGAGTATCCCTATGATGCGGTTGCAAAGGACTATCTGGGGCTTATGATCTCATCTAAAAAGGATTATCTGGGAAAGCTTGATTTTACTCAGATGATGAAGGAGGATGAGAAAAAGGCAGTGGACTGTGCCTGCTACGAGGTTTATACTGCCTGGAAATCAAAGCCGGTTCTTTTGCAGAAGCTAAAGGAAATGGATATGCTCACTCTTTATAAAGATATCGAGCTGCCACTCGTTTTCGTACTGTATGATATGGAAAATGAGGGTATAAGGACTGATGGAATAAAGCTTAAGGAGTATGGAGACAAGCTTGCTGTTTCGATAACTGAGCTTGAAAAGAAAATATATGAGGCAGCAGGTGAAGAGTTTAATATAAATTCGCCAAAGCAGCTTGGAGTCATTCTCTTTGAAAAGCTTGGACTGCCAAATGAAAAGAAGACAAAGACCGGTTATTCTACTGCGGCAGATGTGCTTGAAAAGCTGGCACCGGAGTATCCGATTGTCGCGGATATATTGGAATACAGACAGCTCACAAAGCTAAAGAGCACATATGCTGACGGACTTTCGGGATATATTGCATCCGATGGCAAAATCCATACTACCTTAAATCAGACAATCACTGCGACAGGCCGTCTTTCAAGCACAGAGCCTAATCTGCAGAATATCCCGATAAGGATTGAGCTGGGCAAGCTTATCAGAAAGGTATTTCTGCCAGAGGATGGAGATCTGTTTGTTGATTCAGACTACTCACAGATCGAGCTTCGGGTGCTGGCAGCGCTTTCAGGGGATGAAAGGATGATAGAGGCCTTTAAGAATGGTCAGGATATCCACAGAAGTACAGCGTCCCTTGTGTTTGACACACCGTTTGATGACGTCACAGATCTTCAAAGACGAAATGCAAAGGCTGTAAATTTTGGTATCGTATATGGTATCAGCGCGTTTGGTCTGTCTAACGACCTGGGTATCTCAAGGAAAGAGGCACAGGGCTATATAGACAGCTATTTTGTCAAATATCCAAAGATTAAGGAGTTTTTGGATCAGACGGTTTTGGATGCCAAGAAAAATGGCTATACAAAGACCATGTTTGGGCGTATCAGACCGATTCCAGAGCTGAACTCGAGCAATTTCATGCAAAGACAGTTTGGAGAGAGAGTTGCGATGAATTCACCTATTCAGGGTACAGCAGCCGATATCATAAAGATTGCCATGATACGTGTGCATGACAGGCTTCTTGACGAGGGCTTAAAGTCAAGGCTTATCCTTCAGGTGCATGATGAGCTTTTAATTGAGACAAAGGAAGCTGAGAAGGATAAAGTGATTAAGCTTCTGGAGAAAGAGATGCGTGGTGCGGTGAACATGAAGGTATCCATGGAAGTGGGCACTGAGTGTGGCTATGACTGGTATGATGCGCATTGATGACAGAAAAGGAAACAGTATGATTTTTATAGGAATAACAGGTGGTGTAGGTGCCGGAAAATCGGCAGTGCTTGGCTATCTTAAGGAACTTGATGGCGTAAGGGTCATGCTCTCTGATGAGATAGCACATGAGCTGATGGAGCCGGGAAGCGACTGCTACAACAGATTAAAGGAATTGTTTGCGGGCGAACCGATATGGCTTGAGGACGGGCATTTTGACAGACCGGCACTTGCCGGAGTGATTTTTTCGGATGATAAAAAAAGAGAGCTTCTAAATGAAGTAGTGCATCCTGCAGTAAAGGAATATGTGCTTAATGCAGTTAAAGAGGCAAAAAAAGATGGTCTGTTCATGCTTGTGCTTGAAGCAGCACTTCTTATAGAGGAGGGATATGGTGAAATCTGCGACGAGCTGTGGTATATTTATGCAAGTGAAGAAGTCAGAAGAAAAAGACTTAAGTCATCACGCGGATATTCAGATGAGAAGATAGATAGTATCTTTGCAAGCCAGCTTAAAGAAGCTGAGTACAGAAGGCATTGCAAGGAGGTTATCGATAATGATGGAGATATCGAAAACACGATAGCTTCAATAAATAAAGCGCTTAGCAAATACAAGGAGTAGTGGAAATGAATAATGTATTCGGTTTGGATATTGGTACAAGAAATGTTGTAGGAACTGTCGGCTATCAGACTGATGACAAGGAATTTGTGGTTACAGCACAGTATGTCAGGGAGCATGAGACCAGAGCGATGCTTGACGGTCAGATACATGATATAGGCAGGGTGGCAAAAACCATTAAGGAAGTAAAGGACGAGCTTGAAAAACAGACAGGACAGCCACTTGAAGAGGTGTGTATAGCAGCCGCAGGACGAGTATTAAAGACTGTCACGACGCATGTGGAGTATGAGTATGCGCAGGAGTCTGTGGTGACCGGCGAGGATGTCCATACGCTTGACCTGCTTGGCATAGAAAAAGCACAGGAGGCACTCAAGGAGGTTAACGATACAAGCTATAAGTTTTACTGTGTGGGATATTCTACAGTCAAATTCTTTTTGAATGATGAGGTGTTTATCAGCCTTGAGGGGCATAAGGCAAACAAAATAGGCGAGGATATCATAGTTACATTTCTGCCGGAGGATGTGGTAGACGGACTGTATGCGGCGGTGGGACAGGCCGGGCTTAGTGTAGCCAATATGACATTGGAGCCTATCGCCGCTATCAATGTGGCAATTCCGGAGAACTATCGTATGCTTAATATCGCACTTGTCGATGTGGGAGCCGGAACGAGTGATATCTCAATCACAAGAGACGGAAGTATCATAGCCTATGGCATGATACCGCATGCAGGAGATGAGCTGACAGAAGTTATTGTGCAGCATTTCCTCGTGGATTTCAATATGGCGGAGAGCATCAAGCTTCAGTCTACTACAAGTGATACGGTTACATACAAGGATATCATGAGCATCGAGCACACAATTCCTGCAAAGGATGTCTGGGATGTGGCAGCACCTGTTGTTGATAATATTGCGCAAGAGGTATCGACTAAAATCAGAGAGCTAAACGGTGACAAAACAGTGAGTGCCTGCTTTGTAGTCGGAGGCGGAGGCAAGATACACGGCTTCACGGAAAAGCTTGCGGAAGACCTTGACCTGCCGGAGAAAAGAGTCGCTCTAAGAGGTGAGGAAGTGCTTGGCGATGTGACCTTTGAGCAGGAGGATATTAAGAAGGATCCGCTTCTTGTCACTCCAATTGGTATATGTCTGAATTATTATGACCAGAGAAATAATTTTATCATGGTCAGATTCAACGGTGAGAGAATAAAGCTCTATGACAATAACAGGCTTACAATAGTCGATGCGGCGCTTCAGGCGGGATTTCCAAACGATGAGCTGTTTCCAAAGCGCGGTACCCCGATAAACTTTACGGTAAACGGTGTGGCAAGGCTTGTAAGAGGCGAGGCCGGAGATGGCGCAGTGGTGACCATGAACGGAAAGCCAGCAAGCATCAACACACCGCTTGAGCCAAACAGTGAGATAGTCATCGAGCCGTCCACAGCAGGAGAGGCAGCAGTGTATAAGATATCGCAGCTTGATGAGTACAATCATTCTGTCATTACTTTTATCATAAACGGCAGAAGGGTTTCATGTCCTAGGTTTGTCCAGGTAAACGGAGAGCTTGAGCCGGAGGATTACAGCATCAGGGAAAATGATGTGATTGAGACAAGAAATTACTATACAGTGCGCCAGATTGCGCAGTTTATGGATCTCGTTATTGACACAGACCAGATGATATTTGTAAACAATGAAGAGGCAGATCTCGACACTCTTGTATACGAAAATTTCTCTGTTGAGTGGAAAACAGATGAATATGGTGTTGCAAGAATCGACAATAACAATTATAATGACACACAAGAGTCTGATTCAGATGATGCTTCGGTCTTAGCTGAGCAGGATGCAAACAGCACAGAGTCAGACAACACAGTGACCGGAACATCAGAGCAGATGATGAATCAGGTGCTTGATGAGCTGCATGATGATTTTGCTAAAGAAGCTGAAGCATCTGCTGTGCCGGAAAACGAACTGCCGGAAAATGAATTGCCAAAAAATGATATACAGGAAGATATACAGGAAGAAGACTCATCAAAAAATACAGTTACAGTAATTGTAAACGGTGAGCCTGTAGAGCTGTCCGGCAAGGATACATATATATTTGTCGATATATTTACCCATATCTCATTTGATTTACAGGCAGGAAAGGGCAGGGCAATAGCCACTGTAATAAATGGCAGAGATGCCCGGTTTTCCGAGGAACTTCATGAGGGAGACAAAATAGAATTATACTGGAAAGAGAATTAACATGTTAGAATTATGCAGCATTGCCAGCGGCAGCAGTGGAAACTGTATATGTGTGGGTACGGATGATTGTCATGTGCTCATAGACGCGGGCATCAGCGGTAAGAAAATAGAAAACGGACTGAATGAATTTGATATGACGGCCACAGATATGCAGGGGATTCTCGTGACACATGAGCATATAGACCATATCGCAGGGCTTGGTGTCATGGCAAGACGCTATCATATTCCGATTTATGCAACAAAGGCCACAATCGGGGCCATAAAATGTACCAAATCCGTTGGAAATATAGATGATGAGCTTTTTCATCCTGTTGAGGCAGGCGTCGATTTTACAATAGGCGATATAGAGTTTGAGCCGCTTCACATATCACACGATGCGGCTGATCCTGTCGCGTACAGATTTAAAAACGAAAATCATGCGATGGCGGTCGTGACAGACCTTGGCACGTATGATGATGCACTGGTTTCAAAGCTTCAGAACCTGGATGGGCTGCTGCTTGAAGCCAATCATGATATAAATATGCTCCAGACTGGGGCATATCCGTATCCGCTCAAGCGCAGAATCATGGGTGACAGCGGACATTTGTCGAATGAGAGAAGCGGGCAGTTGTTATGCGAGCTTCTTCATGATAAATTTGGCTCAGTAATACTGGGACACCTTAGTAAAGAAAATAACTACGAAAAGCTGGCGTATGAAGCTGTCAGGCTTGAGGTCACAATGGGAGACAATCCATATAAGGCAAGTGATTTCCCTATGTATGTGGCTAAGAGAGACAGGGCATCAGACCGCATAGCCGTAGAATAAGAGAACAGGAGAATAAGTTGTTATGGATAACACAAAGAACAAAGTAATCATCACAGTTGTCGGAAAAGACACAGTAGGAATCATCGCAAAGGTATGTACATATCTGTCAGAGGGCAGTGTAAACGTGCTTGATATCTCACAGACTATCGTTTCAGGCTATTTCAACATGATGATGATTGTGGATATGGCAAATGCTACAGCTTCATTTGCAGAGATTTCTGACCAGCTTGATGCACTTGGAGAAGAAATTGGTGTAACAATAAAGTGTCAGAAGGAAGAAATCTTTGAGATGATGCATCGAATCTAGTTTAGCATATAAATGTCATACACAGTTAAAGGAGAACAGCAAAATGATAAATATTGGTGAAGTAATTGAGACCAATGACATGGTGGAGAAGGAAAATCTTGACGTGCGTACAATCACACTCGGTATCAGCCTGCTCGACTGTATAGACTCAGACCTTGCAAAGGTAAATGAGAATATCTACAACAAGATTACAACACTTGCAAAGAATCTTGTATCAACAGGAAAAGAGATAGAGAACAACTACTGTATCCCTATCGTAAACAAACGTATTTCAGTTACACCTATCGCCCTTGTCGGCGGTGCGGCCTGCAAGAGCTCAGAGGATTTTGTTACCATAGCAAAGACACTTGACAGAGCTGCCAAAGAGGTCGGTGTCAACTTCATCGGTGGATACTCAGCACTTGTGTCAAAGGGCATGACAAAGGCGGATGAGCTTTTAATCAAATCCATCCCTCAGGCAATGCTTGAGACAGACCTGGTATGCAGCTCTGTAAATGTTGGCTCTACAAAAACCGGAATCAACATGGATGCAGTAAAGCTGATTGGCGAGATGATAAAGGAGACAGCAGAGGTGACAAAGCACCTTCCTGTATCAGGCTGTGCCAAGTTTGTAGTATTCTGCAACGCTCCTGATGACAATCCGTTTATGGCAGGAGCATTCCATGGTGTGACAGAGGCAGATGCCATCATCAATGTAGGTGTCAGCGGACCCGGAGTAGTAAAAACTGCTCTTGAAAAGGTAAGAGGCGAGAACTTTGAGGTGCTCTGTGAGACAATCAAGAAGACAGCTTTCAAGGTTACACGAGTAGGACAGCTTGTGGCAAAGGAGGCTTCAAAGAAGCTTGGAGTGCCATTTGGAATCATAGATCTTTCACTTGCACCTACACCGGCTATCGGAGACTCTGTAGCCGATATTCTCTGTGAGATAGGCTTAGAGAGAGCCGGAGCTCCGGGAACAACAGCTGCACTTGCACTCTTAAACGATCAGGTGAAAAAGGGCGGTATCATGGCATCCTCATATGTTGGCGGACTCTCAGGTGCCTTTATTCCTGTATCAGAGGATCAGGGAATGATAGATGCCGTAAATGATGGTGCACTCACTCTCGAAAAGCTTGAGGCTATGACCTGTGTGTGCTCAGTGGGACTTGACATGATTGCAATCCCGGGCGATACAAAGGCCACCACAATTTCAGGAATTATCGCAGATGAGATGGCTATCGGTATGATAAACCAGAAGACAACAGCCTGCAGACTGCTTCCGGCAATCGGAAAGGATGTAGGTGATGTGGTAGAAATCGGAGGACTCCTTGGATCTGCACCGGTTATGCCGGTAAACAGATTTTCTTGCGATGCATTTGTAAACCGCGGAGGAAGAATCCCGGCACCTATTCACAGCTTTAAAAATTAGTAAATAATGGCATTGTTTACAAGCATGTACTTATAAGAATAACTTATAAGTACATGCTTATTTTAAAGTGATACTTGACAATGACAAAAATACATGATTAAATAAAGACAGTTATATGACTGACGGAAGTGGATAACCACATGGAGTATAACAGTTGATTGCCGACCGTCTGGGCGCACATTTATATAAGTTTCCTGCAGAGCTTTATATTATTATGTGTGTTCAGACGGTCTTTTTTATTCTGGCAGGCCCGAGTAATTTGGGGATGCAGACCATATTATCAGAAAACATGGAGGATGACATGGAAAGAGTATCATTAGCAAAGGAATTATCAAGCACAACATACCCTGGCAGAGGTATCGTAATCGGCCGCACAAAGGATGGTAAGAAGGCTGTAACAGCATACTTTATCATGGGCAGAAGCGAAAACAGCCGCAACAGAGTATTTGTAGAGGATGGCGAGGGCATCAGAACACAGGCATTTGACCCTTCAAAGCTTGAGGATCCAAGTCTTATCATTTACGCACCTGTAAGAGTGCTCGGCAACAAGACAATTGTCACAAACGGTGACCAGACAGATACTATCTATGAGCTGATGGACAAGCAGCAGACATTTGAGCAGGCCTTAAGGACAAGAGAGTTTGAGCCTGACGCTCCTAACTATACACCTAGAATTTCAGGAATCATGCATATTGACAATGGTGAGTTCAACTATGCTATGTCAATCTTAAAGAGCAACAACGGCAATCCTGATGCATGCAACAGATATACATTTGCATACTCAGCACCGGTTGCAGGAGAGGGACATTTCATCCATACATATATGGGCGATGGAAATCCGCTGCCAAGCTTTGAGGGTGAGCCTACATGGGTAGACATCGATGGAGATATCGATGAGTTTACCGATATGGTATGGGAGAACCTTAACGAGGACAATAAGGTATCACTTTTTGTCAGATATATTGATATCGCAACAGGCGAGTATGAGAGCAGAATCGTAAACAAAAACAAATAAAACACTATATAAACGGTCAAATATACAAGATAAGCAGATAAAAACAGGAGAACAGAAAAATGCAGGAATACGAATTAAAATACGGATGTAACCCAAATCAGAAACCAGCCAGAATATTTATGAAGGAGGGAGAGCTTCCTATAAAAGTGCTTAACGGCAGAGCCGGATATATCAACTTCCTTGATGCCTTTAACGGATGGCAGCTTGTAAGAGAGCTTAAGAAGGCAACAGGTCTTCCGGCCGCAACATCCTTCAAGCATGTTTCACCTGCAGGTGCAGCAGTTGGACAGCCACTTTCAGATGTGGAGAAAAAGATTTACTGGGTTGATGATATGGATATTGAGTTTACACCACTTGCAAATGCATACATCAGAGCAAGAGGAGCTGACAGAATGTCATCATTTGGTGATTTTATTTCACTTTCAGATGTATGTGACAAGAGCACTGCACTTGTAATCAAGAGAGAGGTATCAGACGGTGTTATCGCTCCGGGCTACACAGACGAGGCTCTTGAGATTTTAAAGGCTAAGAAAAAAGGCAATTACTGTGTTATAGAGATTGATCCGTCATATGAGCCGGCACCTATTGAGAGAAAGGATGTATTTGGCATCACATTTGAGCAGGGCAGAAACGAGCTTCATATTGATGATGATTTCTTCTCAAATATTGTGACAGAGAACAAGGAGCTCACAGAGCAGGCTAAGATTGATCTGGCAATCTCTATGATTACTTTAAAGTACACACAGTCCAACTCTGTATGCTATGTAAAGGGCGGCCAGGCAATCGGTATCGGAGCAGGCCAGCAGTCTCGTATCCACTGTACAAGACTTGCAGGCTCAAAGGCAGACAACTGGTGGCTTCGTCAGTCTCCACAGGTGCTTGGACTTCAGTTCGTGGATGGTATCAGACGTGCAGACCGCGACAATACTATTGACCTTTATATCGGTGAGGATTATATGGATGTGCTTGCAGAGGGCGAGTGGCAGAAGTTCTTCAAGGTAAAGCCGGACGTATTTACAGCAGAGGAGAAGAGAGCGTGGCTTGACAAGAATACAGATGTAGCACTTGGCTCTGATGCATTCTTTCCATTTGGTGACAACATTGAGCGTGCTCACAAGAGTGGCGTGAAGTATGTAGCCCAGCCGGGTGGATCTGTGAGAGATGACCATGTTATTGATACATGTAATAAGTATGGTATGGTAATGAGCTTTACAGGAATCAGACTTTTCCATCACTAATCACAAGGTATAGCGGTTATTAAGCTGAATTTAAGCACAATAAGTAATTCAATAATAGAGGACTTCATGATATAATTACAGTATACATTTTACACAGTAGTTAATCATGGAGTCTTTTTATGTCATTACAGTTTATCACAGGTAATTCAGGAAACGGAAAAACAAAATATCTCTTTAACAGGATAGTGAAAGAGGCAAAGGCAAACCCAAGGGACAATTATCTTGTAATAGTGCCTGAGCAGTTTACAATGCAGACGCAGAGACAGCTTGTAGATTTGTCGGAGAATAAAGCTATCATGAATATAGATGTGCTAAGTTTTAAGCGCTTAGCCTACAGAGTGTTTGATGAGCTTGGAATCACAAATCTCACGGTGCTTGAGGAGACAGGTAAGAACCTTGTACTCAGAAAGCTTGCGGCACAGGAGGCGGATAAGCTTGGCATAATAGGCAGAAACTTAAACCGCATCGGCTATATAAGTGAGGTAAAGTCACTGCTTTCGGAGCTTGTGCAGTACAATATATCACCTGAGGAGCTCGGAAGATATATTGCCTCAGGCAGGCTATCGGATACACTTTCAGATAAGCTCAAGGATGTGCTCGTGCTCTACGAAGCATTTGAGAAGTTTATGCAGGACAAATATATCACTGCAGAGGAAATACTTAATGTGCTTAGCAATGTGGCGGAGGAGTCTGCCATTCTTAGAAATTCAGTCATTGCATTTGATGAATTTACCGGATTTACACCTATACAGAACCAGCTTATCAAAAAGCTCTTTGTCATTTCAAAGAAAATATATGTAACGCTCACAATAGACTGTCGTGAGGATATCTTTAAGAGCAGAGGCATGCAGGAACTGTTTGACATGCCAAAAAGGACAGTGAAATCACTCACCGAAATGGCAGCGTTTTATGGCATAGAAGTCGAGGAACCTATTATCCTTGATAAAAACTACCGGCTTGCAGAAAACGAAGAGCTAAGCTTTATGGAACAGCAGCTTTTCAGAAAACGAAGATGCTCCTTTAAAAAAGTACCAAAGCACATTCATATAGACTGTCTGCGTGACCCGAAGCAGGAGCTGACAAAGATAGCCAGAAGAATTAATGAGCTTGTAAGGAACGAAAATCTGCGTTACCGAGATATTGCTATAGTCACAGGAGATGTGAATATATATGCAGGTTATGTGCGTGAAATATTTGACAAATACAATATTCCTTACTTTATCGATGCCACACAGGAGATACTTTTCCATCCGTTTATTGAGTTTATCAGGTCAATACCCGATATTGCGGCACAAAATTTCTCGGCAGATGCGGTGTTCAGATTTTTGCGGTGCGGCTTTAGTGAGCTTTCGGCCAGTGAAATAGATGTACTTGAAAACTATGTGCTCGCCTGTGGAGTAAGAGGTAAAAGCGCATGGGACAAAAAGTGGGTCAGGCTGCCAAAGCATAAGGCAGGCTATGACATTGAGCTTTTAAACCAAAGCAGGGAGTATATAATGGAGTTGCTCAAGCCGGTATATCAGGTGTTTTCCGATAAAAAGTCAACGGTAAAGGACTATGTGCTCGCTATATATAAGCTGATAGTTTTGCTTGATATACCTGATAAGCTTGCAAAAAAGGAGCAGGCACTGCTTGATGCAGGGGACCAGACCGCATCAAAGGAATACGGACAGATATACAAAATAGTCATGCAGCTCTTTGAAAAATATGTGGCGGTGCTGGGTGATGAATGCATGGATGCAGAGGAATTTACACAGATACTGGATGCAGGACTGGATGCGGCAGATGTAGCAGTCATACCGCCGGGATACGACACTGTGACCATCGGAGATATTGAGAGAACGCGTCTGACCAACATAAAGGTCATGTTTTTTGCAGGCGTAAACGATGGGATTGTGCCAAAGGCAGCAGGAAGAGGTGGCATCATATCCCAGTATGAGAGAGAGGCACTTAAGGAGCTGGATATAGAGCTTGCGCCTGGGGCAAGGGAGCAGGCATTTATACAGAGGTTTTATCTGTATCTGAATATGACAAAGCCATCCAGGGAACTTTATATCAGCTATACGAGGCTTGACAGTGAAAAAAAGGCTGCCCAGCCATCGTATCTCATAGGTATATTAAAGGGGATGTTTCCGGAGCTTGTCGTGACTGAGACAGAGGATGTAGAACAGCTTTTGGATATATCAAGCAGGCAGAGTGCTCTGGATTATCTGCTGTCAAATGAGGTGGATGACAGATGGTGCGAGATTGCAGCAGCGGTGATGCTCTATGACGCATCAGTCAGTGATGCAGGGGACTGTAATGAAGTAGACGATAAAGAATTTACTCAAAAAAATTCCGTGGAGCGGCTCATAAATGCAAGGTTTGAGCATTATTCAAAGGATCCGATTAGCCGAAATGTGGCAAGAAGTATATACGGCAGACACATGGAGGGCAGTATCACGCGCTTTGAGCAGTTTGCCAGGTGTGCATATGCGCATTTTTTAAATTATGGATTGAGGCTTACAGAGCGTGAGGAGAGCGGCTTTACATCCCTTGATATGGGTAATATATACCATGAAGCACTGGAAAGATACAGTAAGAAGCTTGATAGGGAGAGTACTGACTGGTTTAGCGTGACAGATGCAAAAAGAGATGAGCTTGCGATGGAAGCAATAAATGAGGTGATTGATGAGTATGCAGGCTTTGGCATATTTGATACAGCGGAAAGCCAACATTCGATATCACATATGAAGGCGGTCTTTAAGCAGACAGTATGGGCACTCACAACCCAGATACGAAGAGGCAGCTTTGTGCCTGAGAGGTTTGAGTTTTCCTTTTACGAGAGCCTTGATATGGCAAATGATGTGACGGTTGATATAAAGGGACGCGTGGACAGGACTGACACATATACGGATGAGGGCAGGCTTTTTGTGAAGGTACTGGATTACAAGTCGGGAAATACAGTTTTTGACCTGGTGAAGCTGTACTATGGCACGCAGCTTCAGCTTGCAGTGTACATGGACGCTGTCATGGAACAAAAGAAAGAGGCGCTAAAGCAGGTAAGTGTGGAGCCGGGCGGTATGCTGTACTATCACATCGACGATCCTGTAATTGATTTAAAGGATGTGACACCGGGCACTGAGCTGTCTGAGGAAGAAATCAATCAGATGATATTAAAGAAGCTCAAGCCTGACGGGCTTATCAACTCTGACGAAAAGGCATACAGAGGCATGGACAGGGACTTTGAGAAAAGCTCTGACGTAATCCCTGTTACCTTAAAAAAGGATCAGACACCGGCTGCAGGCTCAAAGGTGGCAAACGCCGAAGAGTTTGATGTGATAACAAGGTTTGCGAGAGAGAAGCTTCGCGAGATAGGAAGAGAAATATACGATGGAAATGTTGCCGTCAATCCTATCAAGAACAAGAAAATAGACAGCTGCGCATATTGCGCTTTTCAGGCCATATGCAGGTATGATTCAAGGATACCGGGCTTTAGCGAAAGAAGCTTTAACGGTGACAATAAGGAAGATGTACTTGATAAAATGCGTACACAGATTGCAGCGGCAGAGCATAAAGCATGCTATGGAGATAATAATATAAAGCCATAATCGGGAGACATAATATGGATGTTAAATGGACCAGTGAACAGAAAAAGGTTATAGATTTAAGAGACAGGGATATACTTGTATCGGCGGCAGCGGGCTCAGGAAAGACAGCTGTACTCGTTGAGCGTATAGTAAACAGAATATGTGTGGATAATCCGCCGGTGGATATCGACAGGATGCTTGTGGTGACGTTTACCAAGGCTGCAGCTGCTGAGATGAGGGAGCGTGTCAGTCGTGCGATAGACAGCTTGAAGGAGCAAAAGCCGGACGATGAGAACCTGCAGAGGCAGTCGACACTGGTTCACAATGCGCTCATCACTACAATCGATTCGTTTTGTCTGTTTGTGGTGCAGAATAATTTCGCACAGCTTAATCTGGATCCTGATTTCAGAATCGGTGACCAGGCAGAGCTTAAGCTTATGCTAAAGGATGCTTTGGCACAGGTATTTGAGGACAATTATGCAAGAGAAGACAACGAGGCATTTATCAACCTTATAGACACCTACAGCAAGGGGAGAAATGACTCTGCCGTCAGGCAGATGGTGGAGGATATCTACTATAAGGCGGGCAGCTCATCATGGCCGAGAAAGTGGATGAACAGTCTCCTAAGGCTCTATGATATAAAGTCAGCTAAACAGCTTGAGGACTCAGAAATCATTAAGGAGATAGTGGATTACAGCAGGGTGCTTTTGGAGGAGGCTGTTCAGGAGCTTACAATGGCAAAAGACCTGGCATCAGCTACACCCGGGCTTGAAAAGTATGCGCTTACACTTTCAGAGGATATAGCATTGTTTGATGGAATGGCGGATGTGACAGGCTATGTCGGCATGCAGGAGTTCTTAAACAAAATATCCTTTGGCAGAATTGCTGTCATCAGGAAATTTGACGGAGACGAGAAGAAAAAGGAGCGCGTGAAAAGTATGCGCGATGCTGCCAAGAAGAAGGTAGACGGAATAAAGCAGAAATACTTTGGCATGTCAATTGAGCTTATGTATGAGCAGCTGGAGCGTCAAAGACCATTTGTTAAAGAGCTGATAAGGCTCTCACTTGAGTTTTATGATGCGATGGAGGCTGTAAAGACAAGAAAAAGAGTATTTGATTTTTCTGATATAGAGCATTTTGCGCTTCGCATACTGGTGGATGAACAGACACTGGAGCCCACAGAGACGGCGCGTGAGTTTTCAAAACATTTTGAGGAAATCATGATTGACGAGTATCAGGACTCAAACCAGGTGCAGGAGGATATACTTACCGCTATTTCAAGAGAGCATCAGGGAGTCGGCAACATGTTTATGGTGGGCGATGTAAAGCAGAGCATATACAGGTTTCGAATGGCGCGCCCTGAGCTGTTTATGGAAAAATACAACACATATACATCAGATGACAGTGCACACCAGAGAATAGACCTGCATAAAAATTTCAGAAGCAGGAATGAGGTGTTAGACTTTACTAACGACATATTCTACAAAATCATGGCAGCAGATTTGGGCAATGTGCAGTATGATGACGATGCGGCACTGTATCCCGGTGCAAGCTATCCAAAGGAGACGATGCGTCCTGAGCTTTTGCTTGTTGACTATAAGGATGAGGATCTGTCTGAAATTATAGAGGATGAGGATGGAGATAAGGTGCAGATAGAGGCGCTTTTGATTGCAAACCGTATCAGGAGTCTGATGGAAAACGGCATGGTGACTGATAAAAAGACAGGGCAGCTAAGAGCCGTGCAGTACAGGGATATAGTGATACTTTCGAGAAGTGTTGCAACCTGGGGCAATACAGTGGCAGCAGTATTAAAGGACTGTGATATTCCGGCGCATGTAGAGTCGAATACAGGCTACTTTTCATCGTATGAGATACAGGTGATTCTGTCCATGCTTCGCATACTCGATAATCCGCTGCAGGATATTCCGATGGCAGCAGTGCTTGCTTCGCCTATCGTGGGCATGGATGATGAGGAGCTGGCACAGATTAGGTCTGCCTTTAAGGGCGTAAGCTTTGCACAGGCTGCACTTAGCGCCATGGCAGGTGAGAATGGCTATGAGGACGAGAAGCTTAAAGCCTTCGCTTTGGTATTTGAGAGACTAAGAGGTGCTGTAGCTGATACGCCAATCCATGAGCTTTTGTACATGATGCTTGATGAGACAGGCTTTTACAGGTATGCATCGGCCATGCCGGCAGGAAAACGGCGCAGACAGAATATAGATATGCTGATTGAGATGGCCGCAGCCTATGAAAAGACCAGCTACAAGGGGCTGTTTCACTTTGTCAGGTACATAGATATACAGCAGAAATACGAGATAGACTACGGAGAGGCCGATACCGCAGGCGAGAATGACGATGTGGTGCGCATTATGACAATCCATAAGAGCAAGGGTCTTGAGTTTCCTGTAGTGTTTGTTTCCGGGCTTGGCAAGGGCTTTAACACGCAGGACACAAAATCAGACCTGGTGATACATGAAAAGCTTGGGCTTGGCCTTGTGGAAAAAACAAAAAGCCCAAGGACAAAGCGACCATCACTAATCAGAAATGAGATAGAGAGTCGCATTAAAAGGGAAAATCTGGGAGAAGAGCTGCGTGTGCTGTATGTAGCGCTCACCAGGGCGAAGGAAAAGATTATCCTGACAGGGGGACTTTCAAATGCCCAAAAATCCTTTGAGAAGTATAGAGGCAATGTAAATGCGAACCAGCCAATAAGCTTTGGACAAAGGGAGGGAGCAGGGTGTTACCTGGACTGGGTTATACCTGCCATGCTGTCGTACCCGGATAAGTATACGGTCTCCACAGTCGATGCAACAGAGTTCGCTGCACGAACTGCGATGGATATGGCGGCAAACGATATATCAAAAGCGCAGCTTATTGGGCACATAAGTGCAGCGGATGAAACAAAAGCCAAAGAGCTCGCAGAGGAATTTGATTTTGAGTATGCATATGCTTCTGATATAACTAAAAAAAGCAAATATTCGGTATCTGAGCTGAAGCATGACTCTATGGTTGAAAAGTACGACAGCACAGAGAGGGAGGCAGAGCGTCCTAAGTTCCTTTTGGAGGAGAAGGAGACGTATGTGCCGGACTTTGCGAGGGATGATGAGGCAGGCGGTGCTTCTAATGAAAGCAAAGAGCCTAAAAATGCAGCAGGTGTGAATCAGGGAGCGCTGCGCGGAACTGCAGTGCACCGTGTCATGGAGTGTCTGGATTTCGAGAGTCTGTGTGATATAGATACAAAAGACCATGTGGCAGTCAGTGCATTTGTGAAGAAAAGCATGGATGAAATGCTAAAAAAGGGGCTTATCACAGATGACATGTACAGGCTGACCAGACCAAAGCTTATAGAGCAGTTTATATCATCAGATGTGGCAGCGCGTATGGCACAGGCGGATAAGAGAGGCGATTTGTATAAAGAGAAGCCTTTTGTGATGGACTATGAGGGAGTATTGGTTCAGGGAATTATTGATGTATTCTGGCTGGAAAATGATAAAATAGTGCTGCTTGATTATAAGACAGACAGGGTAAACGCTGCTAAAGAGCTTATCGATAGATACAGCACACAGCTAAAACTGTATGCTGATGCACTTGGAAGGATTTTTTCTACAGATGGGAAAAGCATACAGGCGGATGAGAGGCTCATATATTCATTCCGTTTACAGCAGACAATTGTTACCTGTTGTGAATATAAAAAATAGTGGCATGTCACAGCAATCTATTATATAATGTCTAACAGGCGGTACAAAAATACAATATATTAATATATCAGACATAATTGCTGTATGAACAGCTGTATATAAGGCCGAAGAAAAGAGATAATTTACATGGAGGAATACAATATGTACGAATACGATGACGAGGTTTTAGACACATTTTTAAAGAAACAGACACAGCTTTTTAGTGAGGAGGTCGCAGATACTCCGGAGGCTGCAGAGGAATTTTTAGAGGACTGCATGGCTGTGGTATGTAAGAATATAAAAGAAGTAAGAGATTACTTTGATGAGGCAGGCTCAGATATTTCGGGCATGTCAGATGATGAGCTTATGGACCAGAGTGAGGTCTTTGCCATTGCGGACGGCAGATTCCTTGTTGTGGAAGGATAGCAGGTATGAAGTATTTTAAGAAAACGATGTGTATGCTGCTTGCATCAGCGACACTTCTCACCGGCTGCAGTATTGGCGGCAAGGAGATAGTGCTTGATATAAATACCACGAACAGCCATACAGTTTTTTCCGTGGACAATATGAAGTGCGATAAGACGGAGGCACTCATATATTTAGCCAATTACAAAAATCTGTATGGCACTATGTATGATGTAAACCTGCTTGAGACAGATGATGCGTCGAACGTGGAAAAATATATCAGGGATGTCACTGTTGATGAGCTGACGCGCATATACTGCATGGTTTCAATTGCAAAGCAGAAGAAGATTACACTTACAGACAAGGAAAAGAGTAGTGTGTCAAAGGCTGCAAAGGAATACCATGATTCATTAAATGAAGCTGAAAAGAAATTCACAAAGGCTGATTTATCAGACATTGAGAGCGCATACGAGCATTATGCGATTGCGCAAAAGCTGTATAATTCTCTATCGAAGGGCGTTGATACAGAGGTGAGTGATGAGGATGCAAGAGTTATCCATATACAGAAAATCTTTGTAAAGAGCAAGGAGAGCGCAGATTCTGTGAGCCAGAAGCTTTTGTCAAAGGAAGATTTTGCAGCAGTTGCATCAGGCAGCAGTGAGGATAGCCAGACAGAGCTGTATGCTGCAAAGGGCACTCTGCCACAGGAGGTTGAGGCTGTAGCATTTGAGCTTGGCGATGGAGAGACATCTGATATGATAAGCACAGATGACGGCTACTATTTCATCAAGTGTATATCCAAGCTGGACCGGGAAAAAACAGAGCAGAACAAGGTCACTATACTGCAAAAGAGACAACAGGAGCAGTTTAATGATGACTACGAGCACTTTGTAAAAAAAGCAGGCTTTAGTTTAAACAGTGACCTGTGGGATTCAATCAGTATAAAGGATGAAAAGGATGTGAAAACAAGCTCATTTTTTACTGTGTACAATAAATACTTTCAGACCGACAATTGAACAGGCAGATAATAATTAATAATAGACAGGAGCATATAATATGGACTGGGAATTTGACATCCTGTATGCAATTCAGAGCATCAGAACACCGTTTTTAGACAAGCTAATGGCGTTTTTATCCACCATCGGAAATGCAGGCGTATTGTGGATTGTGATAGGTGTAGTGCTTTGTGTTTCAAAAAAATACCGCCGTGGAGGCATGCAGATGCTTTCGGCAGAGCTTTTGAGCTTTATAGTGGGCAATCTGATAATAAAAAATATGGTCGACAGATTGAGACCATGTCAGATAGATGAGACTGTCAGTCTTATTGTAAAGATACCGTTTGACTCATCATTTCCTTCGGGACACACGTTAAACGGCATAACAGCGGCAGTGACACTTATGTTTATAGACAAAAGAATGGGAATACCGGCGATTGTACTTGCGGTACTTATAGCGTTTTCACGTATGTACAACTTCATGCATTTCCCAACGGATGTCCTGGCAGGAGCAGTGCTTGGGGTGGTATCGGCTGTGTTTGTGAACTTTTTGTTTAAGAGAGCCGGTAATTAATAAAAAGCTGTACACATGCAGGTCTATGAAACCTGCATAGTGTACAGCTTTTTTATGTGATGTTAACAGTAAAATTACTTTGTTGGATTACTTTGTGAGAAGAAGCATGATATCATTACTTCTCTTTACAAATTTAGTCATCTGGTCAACTGAAAGCGGCTGATTAGAAAGCATTGCAAGGTCGTAAAGCTGCTCAGCAAACATTGGAACGTGCTCAGAATCCTTATTGTCTAAGATGTACTTTACAAGCTCGTTGTTGGCATTTAATGTGAGTGTCTGGTCAGCGGCAAACATGCTTGGATCCATTCCACCCATGCCTCCGGCTGCGTACATCTTCATCATATCCTGCATACGTCTGCCCTGCTCTGAGAGTGTGAGCACGGATGCTACATCTGCGTTCTTAAGGTTTTCTACCTTTACAGTAAGCTTATCGTTGTTCAAAGCCTTTTTGAATACCTCTGAGAGAGTAGTGGTTGCCTCTGTGAGGTCTGCACCGGATTCATCCTTGAGAGACTCTGTGAGGTCTGCATCTATTCTCATGAACTTGTAGTGGTCATTTCTCTGCTCAAGCTGTGTGATGAATGAGGTATCGATATTGTGGTCAAGGATAACAGCGTTCATTCCCTGCTCCTTGAACAGCTTGATATACTGACCCTGCTGTACTACATCTGTGACATAGTAAACTGTATTCTTCTCAGGCTCCTTGTTTTCATCAGAGGCATTTGCATCAGTATTGTCAGCTTTCTTTGTATCATCAGAAGCATCGGCACTTTCTGCATCTGATTTTTCATCCTCCGCAACAGGTGCGAGCAGCTCCGGAAGAGTCTGATACTTGTCATTGATGTCCTTGAAAAGAATATAGTCGTTTATCTTGTCACAGAACTTCTCGTCCTTTAAGCAGCCAAACTTGATGAATGGGCTGATGTCATCCCAGTATTTCTCATAGGCTTCCTTATCTGTCTTGCACATACCGATGAGCTTGTCAGCTACTTTCTTGGTGATGTACTCAGAAATCTTCTTTACGAAGCCATCATTCTGGAGAGCAGAACGTGATACGTTAAGCGGTAAATCAGGACAATCGATAACACCCTTAAGGAGCATCAAAAACTCAGGAATGACCTCTTTGATATTGTCTGCGATAAATACCTGGTTGTTGTAAAGCTTAATAGTTCCCTCGATTGAGTCGTACTCTGTGTTGATCTTAGGGAAGTAGAGGATACCCTTTAAGTTGAAAGGATAGTCCATATTCAGGTGAATCCAGAAAAGAGGCTCCTTGTAGTCTAAGAATACCTTTCTGTAAAACTCCTTGTATTCCTCGTCGGTACACTCATTCGGGCTCTTGGTCCAGAGTGGGGTTGTATCATTGAGCGGAACAGGGCGCTTAACGATTTTGAGCTGATCCTTTGCAGGAGATACCTCTACCTGCTCCTTCTCGCCCTTGTCATTTTCTTTTTCCTCGTACTTGGCGTCTTCATGGATTTCCTCGATGACAGTGTCAGTGTCACGCTTGTCGGCCTTGTCTATTGTCTCGTACTCCTCAGGAGCATTTTCCTTTGCAAGGTAAATCTCAGTAGGCATGAAAGAACAGTACTTCTCGATGACCTCACGTGCGCGGTACTCGTTTGCGAACTCAAGACAGTCGTCGTTTAAGTAGAGAGTAATCTCTGTTCCGACGTCGTCCATGTCGCCATCCTCCATGTTGTACTCTGTGCCACCGTCACATGACCAGTGTACAGGTGTAGAGCCTTCTTTATAAGAGAGAGTATCGATTGTTACCTCGTCGGCTACCATGAATGCTGAGTAGAAGCCGAGACCGAAATGACCGATAATCTGGTCATCGTTTGACTTGTCCTTGTATTTCTCGATGAAGTCTGTAGCACCTGAAAAAGCGATACGGCTTATGTATTCCTCAACCTCATCAGCTGTCATACCAAGACCGTTATCTATAATCTTTATTGTTTTTTCGTCAGGGTTTACGAGCACCTGAATCTTGCCCTTGTAGTCTGCAGGAAGGGAATATTCACCCATCATGTCGAGCTTTTTGAGCTTAGTGATGGCATCGCAGCCGTTTGAGATGAGCTCACGATAGAAGATATCGTGGTCTGAATATAACCATTTCTTTATAATAGGAAACAGGTTGTCGCTGTCAATTGAAAGATTGCCGTGTTTTTCTGTCATTTTTACACACTCCTTGTTTTTTATTTTACATTTACGCCGCGGTTATGAGCTGTGAAGTTGCGGTGTAGCAGCCAATAATTCCTCAGAGAAAATATGAAGTCAGCCACAGGATTTTGTATGGATAGTTTGTGGCATAATTCTGGTTGTGCCGCCTTGTCCGGTAATGGAACCCTGCGGCAGTTCATATTTTATCTTCGGAACAACTGTCTGTTACCCGCAATTTAGCTTGTTTCCGCGAGTGTAGGTCATTTAATATTTGCAGTAAATCAGCTTGTTATATAAGCATAATAAAATAATAGTTCGCATTATCGGAAAAGTCAATAGAAAATTAGCACTCAAAAATAGTGAGTGCTAACAAAATAACAGAAAACCCCATGAATTGGGCATTTTTGGAATTGTGAAAAGTTTATAAACTTATTTTCCACTGGACATTGTGGCGTAAAAATGCTAGGATTTATTTTATAATTAATATATATATAAGGAGACTGATATGTTACAGGCAGGTATTAAAGGTAAGAAAGAGATTACAGTGACTTTGGATAAGACAGCGAAGGCTATGGGAAGCGGCACGATGGATGTGTTTGCTACTCCGGCTATGATTGCGCTGATGGAAAATACAGCTTTTGAGAGTGTTGCGTCTGAGCTTGAGGAGGGAAGTGGTACTGTCGGTACTGCGCTTGATATTAAGCATGTTTCGGCTACACCGGTTGGCATGAAGGTGACCTGTGAGTCGGAGCTTGTGAAGGTGGATGGTAGAGCGCTCACTTTTTCTGTAAAGGCTTTTGATGAGGCAGGACTCATTGGTGAGGGTACTCATGAGCGTTTTATAGTATTTGAGGAGAAATTCCAGAAGAAGGCAGATGACAAAGCAAAGTAGACCGGATTTAGATAGTAAAACACCGGAAATCAAAACGGAGAAACGTAAGGCCGTAGGTGGTGATTGTAAAGAATCTAACATCGAAGGAAAAAGTGCGAGGAAATACAGCAGAAGATGGGATATCATTGTGACAGCCTTTGATTTTGTGACTAATTTTTCAGAGAGCTCTATTTCTGCATACGCAGGGCAGGCAGCCTTCTTTTTGATGCTGTCGTTTTTCCCGTTTTTATTGTTTTTCTTTTCGCTGTTAAGCTGGACACCGCTTACAGAGGCTGATTTTTTGATGTGGGCGAGCTCGTTTATTCCGGAGTCGTTTGGTGACATCATGAAGGATCTGGCAAGTGAGGTGTATGCCAGCGGCACAGGCAGGCTTTCTATCACGATGATTACAGCCGTGTACTTAAGCTCAAAGGCTTTTATTTCATTTCAGCTTGGGCTTGATGATATGTACCATGTGAAGGAAAACAGAAATTTTATTTTGCGGCGTATATATTCGGTGCTTTACAGTATCGTTTTTGCACTGGCGCTCATTTTTTTACTTGGTATCATGGTGTTTGGAAATATGCTCAGGAAGATGTATTTTTCGAATGTTCATCATATAATTGGAAGTATAATAGGCAGTGTGGTCGATTATCGTCTGGTAATCTGCCTGCCGGTGCTTATTTTATTTTTCTGGGTGATTTATGTGTTTCTGCCAAACAAGAAGCAGAGGGCAAAGTACCAGCTGCCGGGAGCGGTATTTGCGGCGGCTGCATGGATGATTTTTTCGGGAATCTTTTCTGTGTACGTGGATAAATACAATAATTATTCTTCATTTTATGGCACAATGACCACTATTGCGCTTATAATGGTATGGTTATATGGCTGCATGTATGTGCTTTTCATAGGCGGTATAATAAACCGCACATGGGAGGAGCGTATGGAGGCAAAAAAATATTATAAATAGTAAATTCGGAGGCTTCGAATATATGGATAATAATAAAGAAATGATAGAAGGGCTTGTATCACAGATACTTGACGATTATCATGATGACAAAATCATAAATCAGCAGGCACTTTTTTCACAGCCAGACAAGGAGGCTGTTTGTGATCTGCTCTCAAAGCTTATTAAGATAATGTATCCGGGCTATTTTAAGGGCACGAGCTTCAGATATTACAACCTGGACAGCCAGATTGCCGTTCTTTTGGAGGATATCATGTACAATCTGCGCAAGCAGGTGGTGCTTGCCCTGCCGCAGAATCCTAAATACAGGAGCTTATCACATCACGAGCTCGTCAATATGTCTGAGAAAATCAGCAATGATTTCTTTAAAAGGATTCCAAAAATCAGGGCTTTGGTGGAGACTGATGTGGCTGCGTTTTTTGACGGAGACCCTGCAGCCTACAATTACAATGAGATTATCCTTTGCTATCCGGGACTGCTTGCAATCACTACAAACCGTATAGCCCACGAGCTGCATCTGCTTGGAGTACCACTCATCCCGCGTATGATGACAGAGCATGCACACAGCAAAACCGGTATTGATATCCATCCGGGTGCCACTATTGGCAAGAATTTCTTTATAGACCACGGAACGGGCATCGTGGTAGGTGAGACCACTATTATCGGTGACAATGTCAAGGTATATCAGGGTGTGACTATCGGAGCACTCTCTACCAGAGGTGGTCAGAAGCTAAAGGGAGTGAAGAGACATCCTACTATTGAGGATAATGTCATCATCTATGCTGGAGCTTCTATACTTGGTGGTGAGACTGTCATCGGAAGAGGTGCTGTCATCGGAAGTAATGCATTTATTACTTCATCTATCGAGCCGGGGGCTCGTGTGAGCATCAAAAACCAGGAGCTTTCCATCAGAACAGGAGAGCGAAAGGAGCTTGTGGCCAGCGAGATGGAGACGGATTCGAGCTGGTTTTACGTAATATAATATTATAATATACTTTTTTTGACTGAGGTCGGTACGCGCGCCCCGGGCACTTGGTGTCGCACACGTACTCTCCTGCAGGCTACGCTTTACAGTTAAGATACTGTATGAATTATGCTTTTTAGGGTTTCTATGCTTGACGAAACCGTCGAAACGCGCCGTCCATGGCGCGGTTCTCCTCGCTCCTGCGTCCTTGCAGGAGCGTTTCTGCGTTTCGTGGGCATAATTCTAACAGTATCTAAACTGTTTCGCTATGCGCCTGCAGGAGAGTACGTGTGCGCCACCGGTGCCCGGGGCGCGCGTACCGACCTCAGTCAAAAAAGTATATTTATTAAGTAGGACTAAATTAGCATAATGTACAATAGCCATAGGTTGATAGCATAGTAGGCAGGCCCTTGTGGAGCTGTAATCCATAAAACTTTTAAAACAGCTCCCAAAATCAACCCAAAAGCCGAAAAAAATCCAGAAAAAAGTAGCTGAAACCGCAGAAATCCCCAAAACAGCTCCTAAACCAAACCCAAAAGCCGAAAAAAATCCAGAAAAAAGTAGCTGAAACCGTAGAAATCCACAAAACAGCTCCCCAACCCAGCCCATAAGCCAGAAAAATTGCGTGAAAAAGAAGCTGAAATTGCAGAAAATCCTAACAAGCATAATTTCGTACAGTATCTTAGTAGCGAACGCGAGAGTACTAAGCTGGTGAGAATCCGCGAGCAAGCCCGATGGTGCCGAGTCTTGGGCCCCCACACTATTAGCCACAACTGAAAAAAGTAAGAAAAATCTAAAAAATATTATTGACATCTAAGCTACGTTAGAGTATACTAACAGCCGTAAGAGGTACCAAATGATGTTTTTTATCATTAAAGTCGTGAAGAAAAGACGTGAAAAGAGGTAAATATGATGCCATTATCAATGAGTGGTGCTGGGGAGGCACAGATAATCAAGAAAATCGGCGGAAAGGAAGAGGTGAGATCTTTCCTTGAGAAGCTGGGCTTTGTAGTAGGCGGAGAGGTGACTGTCATCTCAGAGATAGCCGGCAATATGATAGTCAATGTAAAGGGCGCCAGAGTAGCAATCGGCAAGGACATGGCAAATAAGATCATGGTCTGATATAACATATGTAACAGGCATGGATATAGCATGTATGACATATATAACATATATAACACATACAACACATGCATCAATGTGCTGTATAAGCTGTAATCATTTAAGATTTAAACGACTTTGTATATGATATTATGCAAACGTTTATATAAATTTTTTAAACAACAATAAAATTAAAAAAGGAGTAGTCAGCATGAAGACATTAAAGCAAGCCAAAGTAGGCGAGACAGTCAAGGTTGTCAAGCTCACAGGCCAGGGTGCAGTCAAGAGACGTATCATGGATATGGGAATTACTAAGGGTGTTGAGATATTTATCCGCAAGGTGGCACCGCTTGGCGATCCGGTAGAGGTGACAGTGAGAGGCTATGAGCTATCACTTCGTAAGGACGATGCCTCTATGATAGAAGTAGAGTAAATTTTTTTTGACTATAGGTTAGCAAATACAAACTATAGGCAGAATGAGCAAACAAAAATAAGGAGATTAAAACATGGCAGTAAAAATTGCTCTCGCAGGAAACCCGAACTGCGGAAAAACAACACTGTTCAATGCCTTAACAGGTGCCAATCAGTATGTTGGTAACTGGCCTGGTGTTACAGTTGAGAAAAAAGAGGGAAAGCTTATCGGTCACAAGGATGTAGACCTGGTGGATTTACCGGGTATCTACTCACTTTCTCCATATACTCTCGAGGAGGTTGTTGCAAGAAATTACTTAATCGGAGAGCAGCCTGATGCGATTATCAATATCGTGGACGGAACAAATATCGAGCGTAATCTGTATCTGACAACACAGATTATCGAGCTTGGTATTCCGGTGCTTATGGCTGTCAATATGATGGACATTGTAAAGAAAAACGGAGACACAATCAATATCAAAGCACTTGGAGAGAAGCTCGGCTGTGAGGTTGTTGAGATTTCAGCTTTAAAGAAGACCGGAATCAAGGAGACTGCAGAGAAGGCAATCCAGATTGCAAAGTCAGGTAAATCCGTTCAGAGGGTACATCACTTCGCAGATGATGTGGAGAGTACAATCGCAGGCATCGAGGATAAGCTTGGTCTTGCAGTAGCAGAGAACCAGAAGAGATTCTTTGCAATCAAGCTTTTGGAGCGTGACTCAAAGATTTCTGAGGTATTAAAGAGTGCTCAAAACGTAGACGCAGAGATTAAAGCTCTCGAGGAAAAATACGATGATGATACAGAGAGTATCATCACAAACGAGAGATATCAGTACATATCTTCAATCATCGGCTCATGCGTAAAGAAGGCACGCGCCGGAAAAGAGACAGTATCAGACAAAATTGATAAGATTGTTACAAACAGATTTTTGGCACTGCCTATTTTCGCACTCATTATGTGGGCTGTATATTATGTTGCAGTATCATCACTTGGTGGAATTGTAACAGATTGGACAAACGACACACTCTTTGGTGAGTGGATTCAGCCGGCAGTACAGACATTCATGGAAAATGTAGGCTGCTCTGAATGGCTCGTATCACTTGTAGTTGACGGTATCATCGGAGGTCTTGGTGCACCTATCGGATTTGCACCACAGATGGCTATCGTATTCTTATTCCTCTCAATCCTTGAGGACTGCGGATACATGGCACGAGTAGCTTTCATCATGGACAGAATCTTCCGTAGATTCGGTCTCTCAGGAAAGTCCTTCATCCCATTCCTCATCGGATCAGGATGTGGTGTACCTGGAATCATGGCAACACGTACTATCGAGAACGAAAAAGACCGTCGTATGACAATGATGACAGTAACAAATATCCCATGTGGAGCAAAGCTTCCAGTTATCGCACTTATCGCAGGCTTTATCATGGGTGACGGCTGCTGGTGGATGGCACCTCTTATGTACTTTGCAGGAATCGGCCTCACAATCATCTACTGTATCATTTTAAAGAAGACAAGAGCATTTGCAGGAGAACCTGCACCGTTCGTAATGGAGCTCCCACAGTATCATATCCCTTCAGTAAAGGGTGTGCTGTTACACGTATGGGAGAGAGTATGGGCATTCATTAAGAAGGCCGGAACAATCCTTTTCCTCTGCTGTGCAGTTATGTGGTTTCTTTCAAGCTTCGGCATCCAGGATGGCGCATTCGGACTTGTTGACAAAGAAAACAGCTTACTCGCAGTAATCGGATCTGCAATCGCAGTTATCTTTGCACCACTTGGATTCGATACATGGCAGGCAGTTGCATCATCACTCTCAGGCTTTGTGGCAAAAGAGGGTATCGTTTCAACAATGGGTGTACTCGCAGGACTTGGAGAGGTAGAAGAGTATGCAGTAAGCATGCATGATCAGTTTGCAGCATTCTTCCCAACAACAATGGTAGCAGTATCATTCTTGCTGTTCAACCTGTTTGATTCACCATGTCTTGCAGCCATCTCAACAACAGCAAAAGAGCTTAACAACCGTAAGTTCTTCTGGTTTACAATCATATTCCAGAACGTATCAGCTTACTGTGTAACACTTATGTTCTACCAGATTGTGGGACTTTGCATAGGTGAGGTAGCCTTCAACTTCTGGACAGTAGTTGCATTTGTACTCCTTGCAGGTGTATTATACTTATTGTTCAGAAAAGACCCTAATAAGGCAACAGCAAAGAGCACTTCATTTGCGGCATCAAACGTGTAATAGGCGTTTAAATGAGAATCAATCTGGAATTTAACACGGCAGACCTCATAGCAGTCATAGTTCTTCTATGCCTGCTGGGGCTTGCCGTAAAGATAATAATAGGATTTTTCAAGGAAAAGAAATAATGCAGTAGTATATTTAGTAGCATTTGTAGTGAATAGGAGATGATGACATGCTGGCTGATATCATTGTAATTGCAATTCTCGTAGTGATAGTTGCACTTGTAATCAGGACAATAATCAAATCAAAGAAAGCAGGCAAGAGCCTGCAGTGTGGAATGGACTGCAGCCATTGCAAGGGCTGTCATTAATCCACGGCATGGTGTGTATGAAGCACAGGATGGGTATTTCATGGAAAGAACTCATCTGCCGCTTAAGCTGCATCTGCCGGCATCGGTAACGATAGGAGGATGTATGTCGAAAGAAGCAATAGAGCAAAAAGAGGTAATCGTTGGCAAGCTAAAGGACAGCGGATGCAGGATTACAAAGCAGAGACTTATTTTGCTTGATGTAATCCTCGAGGGCGAGTGCGGAAGCTGCAAAGAGATTTATTACCGGGCATCAAAGATAGACCACTCTATCGGGACTGCTACGGTGTATCGGATGATCAATACGCTCGAAGAGATTGGAGCGATTGACCGCAAAAATATGTATAGAGTGCAGGTGTCATAAGCCTGGTTTTATAGGAATTGTATAAAAAGAAGAACGGCAATAAGGAAAGCACACTGAGAATTAAAGATTCTTAGTGTGTTTTTTGTTGCAATTAATTGAGAATAAAAAAGTGTAAAAATGACAAAAAAATACTTGACATATAGGTATAAGTAAGATATATTTAACTCAGGTTAGAGATAACTAACACGAAAGGAGCCAAAATGTGCCAGGAAGTATTTCAGATTGCTATGAGCATGGATTTAAAGAGCGTGGAAATGCAGCTTGCCCTCCAGTGCGCCCCGCTAATTACAGGAGCGAGAATTTCAAATATGCTCATGATAGACAGCGCTGATGAGAGTGCCATGAGAGTGATTCTGAGGGCTTCCGGGATATCGCATTTCAGGCTCGCAGCAAGGAATGAGAAAACCGCCTTCCTCTTATTCCGCAGGAGCCTCTTAGAAGCATATCTGAATAATTCAGAGGCTTTGGACATACTAAAGAAAGCGGGATATGAGGATTTTTCATTCGGCAAGATATTGCTTAGATTCAAAAAACACTACGAAGCATATCTGAATGACGAACACAAGCAGTTTCCGCATGAGATGGGGCTTTTGCTTGGATATCCGATAGAGGATGTGAGAGGCTTTATAGAGCATAACGGATGCGGCTGCCTGTATTCAGGCTACTGGAAGGTGTACCGCAACGTACCACTCAAAAAGAAGATGTTTGAGGATTTTGAAAAGGCGAAGGAAAGTGTCATACAGCTATTGGCCGAGGATATAGATATGAGGCTGATACTGGAAATATATAAAGAAGAACCGCAGCAGATTGCGGTATAGGAGGAATTAAAATGAGCAAAATCAGTGTAGTTTATTGGTCACAGTCAGGCAATACAGCAGCAATGGCAGAGGCAGTGGCAAAGGGCGTCACAGATGCCGGAAAGGAAGCAGAAATCGTATTCGTAAGCAGTGCTTCAATAGATGAGCTTAAATCAGAGACAGCATTCGCACTCGGATGCCCTGCAATGGGTGCAGAGGTACTTGAGGAGGGCGAGATGGAGCCGTTTGTCACAGAGCTTGAGGGCTGCGTGGCAGGCAAGACAATCGGTCTGTTCGGTTCATACGGATGGGGCGATGGCGAGTGGATGCGCGACTGGGTAGAGCGAATGACAGCAGCCGGAGCTACAGTGGTAGGCGGCGAGGGTGTTATCTGCCAGGATGCACCGGACGATGATGCAAAGACAGCCTGCGAGGAGCTTGGAAAGAAGCTGGCAGCGGTATAAGCAAATCAGAACTATAGCGTGGCCGCGACAACATGAAAGGCCACGAAAAACATATTTTATCTCCGCAAAGTATAAACTTTGCTCCTAGTGTAAATCTGGGCCGGCGAACTTCCCATTCGCCGGCCCGCTCTCTTTTTAATGACATTTGGGCTATTGCATTGGATGGAGCTATTATTATATAATATATATGTCATAGGTTATAAATATAAGAGTATTAGGGAGGAGGAAGAAAATAATACCTATAACCTTTCTGCCTGGGAGAACAGAAAGGAGAATATAATGGCTGACAAAAAAGCAATTATAGATGAAACGCAATTTGAAGCTCAGTATGATGCAGAAGCGAAATTGCTATTAGCACAGAAACCATTTCTAGCAAATATTTTAGTGCGTACAGTAAAGGATTATATGGGATTAAATCCATGTGATGTTGAGGAGCTTATAGAAGGAGAACCTTATATAAGCACAATACCGGTCGAGCCAGGATTTACAAATTCAGTGCAGATTAAGGGGATGAATTCTGAAAATAAAGTTCGAAATGAAGGGGTTGCATATTTTGATATCTTATTTTATGTGCGTACATCAGATGGATTATCAAAGGTAATAATCAATATTGAGGCACAAAAGTCTGAACCAATAGATTATGATGTTGAAATGAGAGGTCTGTATTATGCGATTAGAGAGGTTTCATCGCAGTTGGACAGAGAGTTTGATTCTCAGAATTATAATGATATCAAGAAAGTATATTCGATTTGGATTTGTATGAATGAAAAGGATAATATGCTGGAAAAGATATATCTAACAAAGAATGATATTATAGGAATATCACGATGGAAAGATATGTATGAGATTGTTAATGTTGTCATTATTAGACTGGCTAAAACATTGGACTTGCAAACAGAACATGAACTTCATCGGTTTCTGGGTGCTTTGTTTCTGCCAGAACTAAGTGCTGAGGAAAAAAACGATATGCTGGAGAATGAGTTTGATATCAAAATGGAAGGTGACAGAAAGGAGTTGTTGAAATCTATGTGTAATCTCAGTCAAGGAATAAAAGAACAAGGAATCGAACAAGGAATTGAACAAGGAATTGAACAAGGACGAAGAGAAGAGCGAATTTCTACATTGGTGACCTTCTTCAAAAATGATGGTACTGTAGCTGCAGCAAAACAAATGCTTAATTCGTCAGATGAAGACATTAAGATTGCTAAGGAACGTCTTTCGATGATTGAAGAGTAAAGATACAAGAAAACACCTCTATTGCAGTGCAATGGAGGTGTTTTTTTGCTAATGCCTAATCAGAAAGAATGTAATAAAAAATTCGCAGATTATTACAATCTGCGAAATCCAACCTCCCTTATGTATAAAATAAGCATTTTATATAAATATGACCATTTTTCTGACCATTTATGGGATAACTATAGAATTGATTGCGGAGCGCTTGGTCTCCAGATTTGGATGCACATAGCGATTCAATGTAATATTTACATTGGAATGTCCAAGAATCTCACTTACACTCTTAGCGTCGGCGCCGCTGCTGATACAGTTTGTGGCAAAGGTGTGGCGCAATGCATGAAAGTGAGTATTCCCGATACCTGCTTCTCTTAAATAGATATGAAATCTATTCTGATAAGTGCGGGGATCCATAGGCTGATTTTTCTTTAGAAAATAAGAGTCACCTTTTATTGAAGTGTTATAATAATCTGACAGCTTGTCATATATAAAGTCCGGGATAGGAATCTCACGAAGTGAATTTGAAGTCTTTGGTGAATCTATATATAAAGAAGTCTTTCTCGTGGCTGTGTGGTTATTTTGTGATGAACCGGATGTGTGTACCGTATCTACCGGAAGTCTCTGCACTGTGCGATTGACATGCAGAGTGCGACTAATCATGTCGATATCTTCCCATTTCAGGGCACAAATTTCTCCTAAACGCAGCCCCATAAAAAGGCACAATAAAATACCGAGCTTATAGATATCAAGCTCGGTAAGAAGATACTCGGTTAGCTTTTGCTGGTCTGTTGTATTGATTGTATTTATGTTATTTGAGGATGTGACGGATGAACGCTTTGACCTGTACGACAGATGAATTTCTACGGTGCCATATGTGGCAGCTCCATATGCAAGGATTGAATTGAATATACAAAGTATGCTCTTTGTAACGCTCTCACCGGCTGTCTCAGGCAGTAGCTTAAGTATTTCATTGTGATTTAACTGATCTATGACACTTTCTCCCCAGTTTGGTTTGATATATTTGTTGTATATAGTAGAATACTTTTGAATGGTAGAGCACTTCCGGCTGGATGCTATACTTTTAAGCCATTTCTCAGCGACTTCTTTTACGGTGATAGCAGACTGCTTTGGGGCTATAGTTTGATTAAGTGAAGCTGCTTTTGCTGAAAGCAGCCTTTCTGTTACTTCCTTATAGCTGTGGCCGTATACCGATTTGCACTTTTTACTGCCGGCTGTGTCTACTATGTAGTAGCGGCCCTCCCAGCGTCCGTCGGCTCTCTTTCTGATGTTGGTTCCTCTTCTTGACATAATGTATGCCTCCTTGTGATTATTTATTTCAATAGAAGAGGAATGAAATACTTAATATTTATCTGTTTTCCATATGTCTTTACCATTTTGGAATGCTCTCAGCTTTGTGAGTTTCTTTTCATATAATGCTTGTAGCCTTGGGATACGCATATAACGTTCGATTAAATCTTTTTTATACAAACTAAAATCCATTTCTGCTTTATCAATATTTACAATATTTCTATCCTTTACATATGATAGAAGCCGTACTTCTTTAGAAATAAAAGAATGTGTCTTTATCTCATCAATACGAATTGAACCAAGATGCTCGTATGGAATATTATAGAACATAGAATTACCGGAATCATATATAGGTGCAAATCCAAGTATTTCTAATGTGTCAGGATTTCTGACTATAGAAATATTATTCATGTGTCTGTCGGTATTTGAAATGAGATAGTCAGTCATTATTTCATAATCCATAAAATAATCAAACTCTTCTTCTTTTATTCCCAAACCAAGACAGACCTTTTTCAATGGATAATAATATGATTCATTTTGCTTAAGCTTGACTGATTGCAATAATTCCCATGCACTGATACATTCCAGATTTTCTGAGCAAAAATCATATGAAAGACATCCAAGTCCTTCAATTCCACCTTCTACTGTTAACAATGTGGGAGTGTATACTGTGAAATTTTCAAATTTTTGTTTTCTATGAAGTTCTGTTGCAAATAGTTCGTTTATACTTTGCTGGTATGATTCTCCATAATTACCTTTAATCATATATCTGCGGCCTGAAGTGTCAATACACCATTTTTTCTGAAGTTCTCCCTGTGAAGCAGCGCAGTTAAATTTTGTTTTCTTCCTTAAATCAAGTAAATTGTCCTTGTTTAGTGTTATTTCACCAAATGTATCTACGAAATCATTTGTAAACAGATTTACATCTTTCCATTCGATATCTTCACCACGAGGTTTAATCCAATAACAATCCGACAAACTTAAGGCCAAATTATCTACCAAAGCACTGTTTGTTGAAGAATATCCAAGTCTTTGCAGGGCAGTCTTAGCTCCGTGCCTCGTCTTAGGAATAGCCCTGTCCTTCCACCAATCATGAAATTTCATATCATTCATCTGTCCACCTATAGGAAAGTGGGCAAGAGCTGCTTCATTTTTTCTGTAATTTCCGAGAGTTCCACCTTCTGTCAGCTCCATCAGGCAAACAGGTATATCTTTATGCATTAAATAGTATTCTTTAGCTATTTTCTTCGCCATATATTAACTCCATATAATATCTTCTGTTTTATCAAGTCTACAGTCACGATTAAATTTATCAACTATTTCATAATAGGATTCAAATAAATCAGCCACATATAATGAAAGATTTTTTTCCTTAACACCATCAAGATCTTCACCTATCTTGATTTTTGTACCTATTGAATCAATTAAATACCCAGCGTCTCTGTTATAATAATAAATCTTACCGTTATTATCTTCAATTTTACACATATTATCATTATCTATCGGTAACTGGTTGGCAATCAATTTTATAATATACGGCGTTGGCGAGCTTTCTCCCTGCTCCCATTTTTGCAATGTACTTATTGGTATATTGAACATCTTTGAAAAACTACGTTGCGAAAGGCCGGTAGTATTTCGTATTTCCTTAATGTTCATAATAACAAACCTCCCATAAAAAATATATCCAATTTGGTTACTCTTTTTGTTATTATACCCAAATCGGATATATAATGTCAATATAATTTAATTTATTTCTGACCACAATTTTGACCATCTAAAACTAAAAAATATATAAAATACATCCCAATATTCCCTTAAAAATGTAAAAAGATACAAAAAAAGATACAATAGTTGACACAAAACGACTTAAGTTTTATTATATATCTAGTGTTTTTTAACAGAGGTGATTTTCGCAGATTGTAATAATCTGCGAAATCCAACCTCCCTTTTAATGTAGTGTTTCACCCGGAGGCAGCAAATGAGCATACATCTTTACAAGCACAACGAAGATGCATACAGAGCAGTCGAGACCATGCTGGAGGACAAGCAGATGGCAGCCGTCATCCATCCGACAGGCACGGGCAAGTCGATGATAGCCTTTAAGCTCGTGGAGCAACATCCACACAAACACTTTCTATGGATATCACCAAGTGAGTACATCTACAAGACACAGCTTGAGAACATAGATACACAGTTCTCAAACATAGAATACATGTCATACAGCAGACTCATGAAGCATGAGGACAGCATAGACACCCTGCGCCCGGACTATATCATACTCGATGAGTTCCACCGCTGTGGAGCCGCAGAGTGGGGCAAGAGTGTGAGAAAGCTTCTTGAAGCATATCCGAAGGTAAAGCGCCTGGGGCTCTCAGCGACAAACATACGCTATCTGGACAACCAACGCAATATGGCAGAGGAGCTCTTTGAGGGCAACATAGCCTCAGAGATGACACTCGGAGAAGCAATCGTGAAGGAAATACTTCCGGAGCCTAAATATGTTATAGCCATGTATTCATACAAGAAAGAGCTCGAACAACTGAAAAAACGAATCGAGGGCTTATCAAACCCGGGACTTGTATCGGAAAATGAAAAGCTTCTAGAGCAGCTAAAGCGTGCACTCGAGCAGGCAGACGGCCTCACAGAGGTCTTTGCCAGACAGATGACGAAGCCGGATGGCAAATACATAGTATTCTGCTCAGGCAGAGAGCACATGGATGAGATGAAGGAGCAGGCTACCGACTGGTTTAGCAAGGTGGACAAAAAGCCACACATATACACAGCGTACTACAACGAAGCATCGACCAGCAAAGCCTTTGCCGAATTCAAAAAGGACACAGGAAGCCACTTAAAGCTCCTCTACTGCATAGACATGCTGAACGAGGGCATACATGTGGACGATGTGGACGGAGTAATACTGCTTCGCCCTACAGTGTCGCCAATCATCTATCTGCAGCAGATAGGCAGAGCCCTGTCAGCAGGAAGCAAAAATCAGCCGGTCATATTTGACCTGGTCAATAACTTCGACAGTCTCTACTGCATAGATTGCCTGAAAAACGAGATGCAGGAAGCATTTTTGCTGTATCCGGACACTCACTCGCCAAGAGAGCACTTTGACGACAGATTCCGCATTATAGACGAGACCAAGGACAGCAGGGAAATATTCATGCGCCTGCAGGAGAATCTGGGAAGTGCTTGGGATACATACTATGAGGCAGCAAAGCAGTGGTATGAGGAAAATGGTAATCTCAAGATACCAAAGAGCTATGTCACAGGGTCAGGCCTCACACTGGGAGCATGGATAAACACCCAGAGGCGTGTGAAGTCAGGCAATATATCCGGAAACCTCACCTGGGAAAAGATACAAAAGCTAAACGACATAGGCATGATATGGGATGTCACGGACTCAAGCTGGCAGGAGGTACTTGAAGAGCTGAAATGCTACCGCAATACCTACGGCAATCTGGACATCAAGGCCAAATACGTATCGCCTACAGGTTTCAGGCTCGGCTCATGGATCAACAACGTGCGCTTCAAGGTGAAAAAGTACGGCATAGAGCAGGCACTCACCGATGAGCAGAGAAAAGCACTCGAGGAGCTTGGCATGATATGGGACCACAACAAGCAGAAGTGGGAAGAGTACTATAGCGCAGCCAAGGTCTACTACAAGGAGCATGGAAACCTTGAAGTACCTGCAAAGTATGTCACAGCAGACGGCATACCGCTTGGACGGTGGCTATCCAACCGGACCAATAGCAACTCAATGACAGACGAGCAGCTAAAGTGCTTGCAGAGCATAGGCTACAGGTCAGAAAGCAAGACCGATATACAGTGGAACAGAAAGTTTGAGCTTGCGAAAACATATTACGAGAAAAACGGCAATCTGGACGTGCCGGTATCATATTCCACAGACGGAGTGAAGCTGGGACGCTGGATATCAAATATCAGATGTAAAAGAAAAAACCCGAAGGCCAGCGGCATGGTGCTCGACACAGAGCGCATAGCAAGGCTCGACAGTATAGGGATGAACTGGAAATAGGGTAATCAAGAAATACAGGGAGACACAGAAAAATGTACAGAAAGAAAGGAAGAGACTGGACAAAGCATATAGATTTCATGCTCTTAGATGTCCTGTGTATGCAGATAGCATTCATATTCTCATACATATGGCGCTTTGGACTTGGAAATCCATACATAGATGAAGACTACAGGATACTGGCAGTAGCATTTCTGTTCATAGATTTCTTCGTGGAAATAGTATCCGATGCCTTCAAAAATGTATTGAAGCGCGGCTATCTCGATGAGTTCATAGTTACATGTAAGCATGTGGCACTTGTAGAAATAATAACAACCTTCTTCCTGTTTACCACACAGATGGGTGAGATATATTCGCGTATGTCTTACTACATCATGATTCCAATATATATTCTCGTGTCGTACTTAGGCAGAATGGTGTTAAAGAAAATAATTAAAAAAAGAGGCTTTGCTTCATCAAAAGAATCACTCTTTGTCATAGCACCGGAAAAGCTCCTTGAGGAGACACTTCAGGGACTAAAGGAAAATGGCTTTGGATACACACAGATAGTGGCAGCAGCGACAGATGCCGACCTGAAGGGAAAAACAATATGCGAAATACCAATCGTAGCAAATCACGACGGGATAGTGGACTACGCCTGTGAGGAATGGGTGGATGAGGTGCTTATCCCATCGTGTGCTGAGAGCGAATATCCCTATGAAATGGCAGACATATTTCTTGAGATGGGAATAGCTGTTCACAGAGGCATCACTAAAAACAAGGCCATGTCAGGCAATTTCAATCAGATAGAAAAAATAGGTGACTACACAGTCATCACAGCCAGCATGAACTATGCGAGAACCACACAGCTTCTTGCCAAAAGAGGCATGGACATACTCGGAGGGCTGGTCGGATGCATCATCACCTTGATAGTGACGATATTTGTGGGACCAGCAATCTATATAGCATCACCGGGACCGATTTTCTTCGCACAGGAGCGAATAGGCAGAAACGGAAGAAAGTTCAAGATGTACAAATTCAGAAGCATGTACATGGATGCCGAGGAGCGAAAGAAGGAGCTCATGGCACAAAACAAGGTGAGCGACGGAATAATGTTCAAGATGGACTTTGACCCGAGAATCATAGGTAACAAGACACTGCCGGATGGAACAAAGAAAACCGGCATAGGACAGTTTATCAGGAAGACATCAATAGATGAGCTGCCGCAGTTTTGGAACATCCTCAAAGGAGATATGAGTCTGGTAGGAACACGACCACCAACACTCGACGAGTGGGAGAAGTATGAACCACACCACAGAGCCAGAATGTCATTCAGACCGGGATTGACCGGGCTGTGGCAGGTGAGTGGCAGGAGTAATATTACGGACTTTGAGGAAGTGGTAAAGCTGGATACTCAGTATATCAATGAGTGGAGTGTTAAGGGGGATATGAAGATTATTTTTCAGACAGTGCTAGGAGTATTAAGAAATGATGGTGCAATGTAAGGAAAAACTTAATATTGCTATGTTTGGGCAAAAAAGAATTCCATCAAGAGAAGGTGGAGTTGAGATAGTGGTTGAAGAACTTTGTACAAGGATGGTTACACAAGGACATAATGTGACTTGCTACAACAGAGGTGGTCATCATGTAAGTGGTTCAGAGTATGATTCAAAACGACTTAAAGAATATAAAGGAATAAAGCTTAAGACAGTTCCAACCATAGAAAAGAAAGGTCTTGCGGCTGTTTCGTCTTCATTTTTTGCAGCATTATGCTGTGCTTTTGGCAAGTATGACATTGTTCATATCCATGCAGAAGGTCCAGCTTTTTTCTCATGGCTTCCAAAGATGTTTGGAAAGAGGGCTGTGGTTACCATTCACGGCATAGACTGGCAGCGTGAGAAATGGAAATTGGGGTTCGGTTCAAAATTCATTCGACAGGGTGAAAAGAATGCCGTAAAGTATGCGGATGAAATTATTGTACTAAGCAAGGGTGTTAAGGACTACTTTAAAGATACCTATGGTAGGGAGACTCACTTTATTCCCAACGGTGTGAATCGACCAGAGATTAAAGAAGCAAAATTCATAACAGAAAAATTTGGTCTAATAAAGGATTCCTACATATTGTTTCTTGGTCGCTTGGTGCCGGAAAAGGGCATTCGATATCTGGTTGAGGCATTTAAAGAGGTCAAAACAGATAAAAAATTGGTTATTGCTGGTGGCTCTAGCGATACGGATTCTTTTATGGTGGAATTGAAAGAGCTGGCAAAGGATGATAATAGAATCATTTTTACCGGATTTGTTCAGGGGCAGATGCTTGATGAATTATATAGCAATGCGTATATTTACACATTACCTTCTGACTTGGAGGGAATGCCATTGAGCCTGCTAGAAGCTATGAGTTATGGCAATTGCTGTCTGGTTTCGGACATTCCAGAGTGCGTAGAGGTTGTGGAAGATAAGGCATTGATTTTCCAAAAGTCGAATGTAGAGGACTTGCAAGAAAAATTGCAAAATGTCTGTGATCATCCTGAATTGGTTGTGGATATGAAGAAGCAGGCAGCTGATTTTATCTGCAAAAAATACAACTGGGATGAAGTTGTAAAGGAAACGATGAAACTGTACAGGAGAAAATAAGATATAGAATAAGGAGAAACTTAACGTGAGGACGCTGATTTTGAATAAATTTCTGCACCGAAACGGCGGCAGCGAGACGTATATATTCAAATTGGGTGAGGCATTGGAGCAGCATGGACACGAGGTTCAGTACTTCGGTATGGAGCATGAAGGCCGCTGCGTAGGCAACCGGGTCAATGCTTATACATCTGATATGGACTTCCACGGCGGCAGCAAATTGAGCAAGCTGACTTACCCGATCAAGACCATCTACAGCAAGGAAGCACGGGTGCAGCTACGGAAAGTGCTGGACGACTTCAAGCCGGATGTCTGTCACCTGAACAACTTCAACTACCAGCTGACACCTTCCATCATTCTGGAAATCGTGAAGTGGCGCAAGGAGACCGTAAGGGATTGTAAGATCATCTTCACGGCACATGACTACCAGCTGGTCTGCCCGAACCACATGCTGAACAATCCGAACACGCATCAGAACTGTGAGAAGTGCCTCGGCGGTCATTTCGTGAACTGCATGAAAGGCAAGTGCATTCACGGTTCCACGGCGAAGTCAGCCATCGGCATGATGGAAGCCGAGTTCTGGAAGTGGAAGGGTACCTACAAGTACATTGACACTATGATCTGCTGCTCTGAGTTCATGAAGAGCAAGATAGACAGCAATCCTCTGTTTGCAACAAAGACCGTGGCAATGCACAACTTCATCGATAAGGTGGAGCGGAAAGAAACTCCGAAGGAGGATTACGTCCTCTACTTCGGCCGCTTCTCGGAGGAGAAGGGTATCGGCACGCTCATCAAGGTCTGTAAAGAACTGCCGGATGTGCAGTTCATCTTCGCCGGTACTGGCCCGCTGGAAGAGACGGTAAATGGTATTAAGAACATCAAGAACGTTGGTTTCCAGAAAGGTGAGGCACTGGAAAAGCTCATCCGTGAGGCACGGTTCTCCATTTACCCTTCTGAGTGGTATGAGAACTGTCCGTTCTCCGTGATGGAATCCCAGATGTACGGCACGCCGGTGCTGGGAGCTGAGATAGGTGGTATCCCGGAGCTGATTCAGGTTGGCAAGACCGGCGAGCTGTTTGAGAGCGGTAATGCGGAAGACCTGAAGAATAAAGTGGAAAAGCTCTGGGGGGATAAGAAGCTGTGCGAGCAGTATAGCAGAAATTGCAAGGACATCAGCTTCGATACCATCGATGAGTATTACGAGAAGATTATGAAGGTGTATCAGCAAGATTGATATGTGATGAGAAAAATTGTGGCTACAAAAGCGAATCGATACGATGGGCTAGATGGCTTGAAGGCGTATGCCATTATTGGCATTGCGCTGATGCCCGTTCTCGCAAATGGAGAATATGGGATAGGAGGATTTGTGTTTGAACGGCTGATACCATCTTTTACAAACCTCGTTTTCCTTTCCAGTGGTTTGATCTTCCTTTATCGGAAGGAACTGGCCGAGTTTGCATCGAAGTACAAGGTCATCGCCGGAGCGATTTTACTGATTGCCACAGTTGCTTATTTTGCATTAGGCGGTTCTACGTTCACAATGCTGTTATTCTGTGTGGTAGCACTGATCTATATCCTCGGTTGTAGAACGGGGGGACTGGTCAATCCAGTCGCCAGATTCCTTGGAGGTATCTGCTTCGAGATTTATCTGTGCCACATGGTAATTTATCGTGTGCTTGAGAAGCTACACCTCGTCCATCAATTTGGAAACGGTCTGCTGGCATATATCTTCACGGCGGTTGCAGTATCTGCGGTTCAGTTGTGTTCTCAGTATGTGCCAAGTGGTTCTTAAATAAAATCGAAACATTCTTAAAAGAGAGAGTAAACAATAGGAGAGTTAATCATGTCTGAAGAAAAGAAGTTAAATGGTACGGTCATTGTCACTTATCGCTGCAACGCTCGTTGCTCTATGTGTAACCGTTATAAAGCACCTTCCAATCCGGAAGAAGAAATCAGCATCGAAACCATCAAGAAGCTGCCGAAGATGTACTTTACAAACATCACCGGTGGTGAGCCGTTCATCCGCACTGATTTGAAGGATATCGTGCGTGAACTGTACAAGAAGTCTGACCGTATCGTTATTTCCACGAACGGTTTTTTCACGGATCGTATCGTTGACCTGTGCAAAGAATTTCCGCAGATCGGCATCCGTATCTCTATCGAGGGTCTGGAGCAGACCAATAATGAGATTCGTGGTCTGCAAAACGGCTACCAGCGTGGTTACGGCACGCTGAAGAAACTACGTGAGATGGGCATGAAGGATGTCGGCTTCGGCATGACCGTTCAGGATAAGAACGCTCCTGACCTGGTTCCTCTGTACAAAATCTCCAACGAAATGGGGATGGAGTTCGCAACGGCTTCTCTGCACAATAGCTTCTACTTTGTTGAGGCAAAGAACATTATCCATGACCGCCCGATGGTTGCCAAGTACTTTGAGAATCTGGTCAACGAACTGCTCCGCAGCAACAGCCCGAAGAAGTGGTTCCGCGCCTATTTTAATCACGGCTTGATCAACTACATCTATGGCCAGAAGCGTTTGCTGCCGTGCGACATGAGCTTTGATACCTTCTTTATCGACCCATATGGTGATGTTATGCCTTGCAATGGTACCAAGGATAAGGAGGTCATGGGCAACCTGAACAACCAGACTTGGGATGAGTTGTGGAACAGCCCGGAGGCAGAAAAGGTTCGTGCGAAGGTTCGTTGCTGTGACCGTGACTGCTGGATGATCGGTAGTGTTTCTCCGGCAATGCATAAGTATATCTGGAAGCCTGCTACCTGGGTTCTGGTTCACAAGTTTAAGGCTCTCTTCACCAAGCAGCCGTACAACATGTATGAGCTGAAAATTTGCCGCGACTATCGTGATGGCAAAGTTACCAAAGAGGAACTGGATAAGTGCAGCACCTGCGATATGAACTGCGTGATCAACAACGGTCTGAGTGAAGCATCTAAAGAGCAACTGAAGCATAAGACTGGCGAGGAAATCGTGGATGCTGATATCGCACAGCAGATGGAGACGAAGTAATGAGGCTGACAATCTTACCCCCCACCATTTATAACCGGGGGGGGGTACTGCCGCAACTATATGACTCACTGAAAAAGCAAACATGCAAAGATTTTGAATGGGTCATCGTAGATGACGGGAGTAAGGATAATACCCAAGAGGTTATGAAAACATGGCTATCAGATTCTGATTTTCGATTCAATACTTTTTCAAAGAAAACGGTGGTAAGAATACGGTCTTGAACTACGCAGTTAAGAAAATCGAATCAGAATTGACTTTTATTGTGAATTCTGATGATACCTTAACGACGGATGCAGTTGAGACTGTTTTGCGTTATCACGAAAGGTATGAGGATGAAAAGAACATCTGTGGCTATGCCTTTTTAAGAGCGTATCCTGACGGAAGTGTAAATGGAAAAGAATTTGTTACGAATGAACGGGTGGCATCATACACAGAAGCTAGAGTAAATTCGGATGACACGATGGCAGATAAAGCAGAAGTGTTTAAAACATCATGTCTGAAAGCATTTCCGTTCCCAGAATATCAAGGTGAAAGATTTCTTGGAGAAGATATTGTGTGGGTTAGAATGGCAAGAAAGTACATGATGGTTCACATTAACAAAGCAATTTACATAGGAAACTATCAGGAAGACGGGCTTACGAAAAATAGAAGGCTCAATAATATTAAATCGCCTATCGGTTGTATGAACAGGGCAAAAGAATTTATGGGGTCAGAGTTTAAGAAAAAATATAGGGTGAAGGCTGCTCTACAGTATATCATCTATGGAAAATTTGCAGACGTGAGTGTTGCGGAAATTTTAAAGAATACGCCTGATAGAATTTTGACATTGGTTTGCATTATTCCCGGATTGATTTTACAAAAAAGTTGGAAGCGAAAGTTTTGTTCTAATCATTAAAAAGAGCGGACATCGTTTCTTATGAGTTACACTTGGAGGAAAACATTATGAGAAAAGGCGTTGTTTCGGTGGTTTTACCAATCTACAATGTGGAAAAGTATTTAAACCGTTGTGTGAAGAGCGTTGTTAACCAGAGCTATAAGAACTTAGAGATTATTTTAGTTGATGATGGTTCGCCAGATAATTGTCCAACACTCTGTGAGGATTGGGCAAAAAAAGATAGCAGGATAAAGGTTGTCCATAAAGAGAATGCTGGACTTGGGTATGCAAGAAATACGGGCATTGAAAATGCAACGGGTGAATATATCTGTTTTTTTGATAGTGATGACTACATTGCGTTGGATGCTATCGAAAAAGCATATAGTCTAGCAATAAAGGAAAAATCAGATATTGTAGTATTTGGCTTTTGTGATGTCAAGTCAAATGGTGAAACGGGAAAGCCTGTTATTCCAAAAACTGAACGAGTTACATATTCGGGCAACGAAGTACAAAATGTGTTTTTGGCAGATTTGATTGGTCCAGATGTGAAAAATGGCATACAAACAAATTTGTGGATGAGTGCTTGGGCGAGTATGTATTCTCTTGATATGATAAGGAAAGCGTCTTGGAAATTTGTTTCGGAGCGTGAAATTATTTCAGAGGATATTTATTCGTTGCTAGAACTTTATAAGTATGTTAACAGAGTTTCGGTATTATCCGAAGCATTGTATTTCTATTGTGAAAATGCGGGCTCTTTGACACATACGTACAAGAAAAATCGCTATAGTAAAATCAAAGATTTTTATAATGCATGCTATCAGTTGATTGAGAATAATGGCTACGATGTGGCGGTGCTAAATAGAATTACATATCCCTATTTGTCTAATACGATTGCAGCATTGAAGATGATAATTCTTTCTGATGCTAGCAAGAATGTAAAAAAACAAGAAGTTAAGGAAATAGTGGACGATGAACACCTGCAGACTGTATTAAGATGTACAAATTATGATAATGAAAAGCTTACAAGAAAACTACTGCTTGATTTGATGAAAAGTAAGCAGTATAGATTATGCTATATTCTACTAAGCATAAAAGCAAGGTGAGGGAATGAAAGGCGATTAAATATGGCATTAACGATAGAAAAGATGGATTTTAGAAAAACAAAGCTTATGTATATCATATTGTTTTTGTTAGTCTTTATGAATAAACTAACAACGATATATGTGTTTTCACAGATGGAATTTCTCGGAACTGTTATTAACTTTGTGCAAGTTCCTATGTATGGGGGATTAATCTATATTATCGTACAAAAAAAGTACGCTTTAAAAGAATTAATGACATTTCTGGTTGTTGGGATACTGTTGCTTATAGGATATGTTGTTAGTGGTCAAGCAGCCTACTTTAAAGGCTTTCTTCTTATAATTGCATCAAAGAATATACCATATAGAAAAATTTTAAATGTCTGCAGAAAAGCGTTGACATTCGTTTTGGGATTGGGAATTTTTCTTTTTTTGATTGGAATTTCTAACGCTGGAATATCGAGACGTGGAGCTAGTGGTCTTGGATTTGGCCACCCGAATGTAACAGCTCAGCTAATAATGATTATTATTTTATTGTGGGCATCTGAGAAGGCTGGAAAATTGAAGCTTATTCATTATATAGGAATTGAATTAGGTGGACTGATAACTTTTTTACTTACAGACAGTAAAACATCTACTATCGTAATACTTTTAATACCACTTGTTATGGTGTTTAGTGAAAAAATAATGAGTCGGACATGGTATAGTAACTGTCTCTTATACACATCTCCGAGCCCACGAGACATCTCAGGATCT
>ENA-OYYB01000138-OYYB01000138.1-human-gut-metagenome-genome-assembly--contig:-NODE-138-length-57986-cov-24.487511_pt1 | contig 57986 bp, 49 predicted proteins | sample MGYA00244059_ERZ653440 | MGnify/ENA primary metagenome ERZ653440 (study PRJEB26926, sample SAMN06164994) | human gut metagenome | biome: ENVO:00009003; feature: ENVO:2100002; material: ENVO:00002003... | reverse complement strand
CCTTTGTGAAGAAAGACTACGATTCAACTAGAATATACAGAAACACACAAAAAAAGGGTGCGTCACAGACTTATGACACACCCTCTATTTTATTTTTCAAATATTCTACTGATAGATAAAATGCAGAATTATTTCACTACTACCTTGCGAGTTGAACCATCGCTCATGCGGATGATGTTGAGACCCTTCTGAGGAGCAGAGATGCGCTTGCCGTCAGCAGAGAAACGAGCCACCTCGCGAAGCTCTACGCTGTTCCACTTGTTGGCAGCAATGCCAGTAGAAACATTCTTTTCGCAACCTACATTGTCGATGCAGACATAGGTAGATGTATTCAGATAGCCATAGCTCTTATCTGTACCATCGAAACTAATGCTAAGAGAAACCACCTTGCCCAAAGAAGAAAGGTCAATCCAATCCCAGTCTGTCAGGCAAGTCCACTCAGACTCATTTTCAGAACGGTAATCAGCCAGATAATAATCTACAGAAGCAGTTGACTTGTCAGCCTTAGTACCGGTAAAGATTACCTTGAACCAAGAACCCTGAGCAAACTTCTTGGCAGATCCATTGCCATTCTTCACGCATTCTACAACCCAAGCAGAGTTGGTGATGTTTATACCTGCGATGATTCTGCCTTCAGCACCACCATCAAGCACCTTGATAATCTCCATTGGCATATTAGGAATAGAATTACCGTACAATACGCCATAATTGGCAGAACCAGTTGCACCATGACCTGCTGCAGAATTCCACTGGTCTTTATCTAAAGATTTAAATGAAGTTGCGGTCTTATTACTGTAAGAACAACCCATCCAGGAACCCCAAGCTGGGTTTACAGAGTTGACAAACTCATAAGAGCCACTCTTGAATGTACCAACCCATTCCGGACCATAATTACCCTGAATTTCCTCAGCATTGTCAGCTGGTCCCCACCAGTAGCTCTCAGGCTCCAAAGTCAAATCGTCGAAGGTAGCAATGGTTTCATCCTTTACTGTTACATCACTGTTATCCTGTGCATTCGCTACAGATGAAACACTCAACAAGGCTGCAACGAAAGCAGCCGACAAAGAATACGAGTAAATCTTTTTCATACTTTACCTATTTAAATGTTATTAATTGTTTTTTCAGTTTGACTGATGATTATCCAGGAAGATAACCTTGACAGGAATCTTACTTGAAGATTATCTTCTTGCCATTTCTGATATAAATTCCCTTCTGCGGAGTAGCCACACGGCGACCCATCAGGTCGTAATAGCTATCATCCTTGGCGGCAAACTTACTGTCGGTTTTGATGACTGAAAGTCCTGTAGAGGTACGAGGGGTGATGATGATAGGATTCTCATCATAGCCTTCTACCAGATGAAGATCCTGGAAGCCTGTTACCTCGGTAGAAGTCTCACCCAGCCAACCACAATACTGGAAGGTTCCACACACCACTTTTACAAAGTTGATTTGCTCCAAATCCACATGGTTGCCCTGCTCATCCACCGCCCAATCGATATCGAAAGTGGAGTAATCGTCATCGTTGAGAGAAGCATCCACATAGCCATACGCATCCTTGGCGTAGCGATAGAGCACCCAACTCTGAGAGCCGTTTGTTCCGTAATTCACGGCATTGTTCGGCAGTTTTCCACCCTTGAAAGTCAAGGTTTCTCCTTCCTCCCACAAAGGCCAGAAAGACTGCTTGTGGAATAAAATCTTCATGTGATAGCCCGTAGAATCCCGGCGTTCACCATTCTTATCAGTCCATGAAGCCTCCCACTTGATGTAGTTATCAAACGAAGAGCACATCTGCGAATGCTCTCCTTCCTCTGCCACTGGCTTGTGATAGGTGATGGAGAAATCGTGAATCTCCGAAGTATAATACTCAGAGCCAGCCAGTTCATACCACTTGCAGGTGTTCACATCATCGCCCACACCCACATACACGATGCCCGGTTCAAAAGAACCGCCGATGGTTTCCTTGCCATATTTCGGGTCACCACTGCTATAGAAGCCGTTGCCCTTGATGCGGAGGTCGGAACCTCGCTTGTTCTGCACAGGATGGTCAAACTTCACGGTTACGTATCCGCCGTAAGTACCCAGATGCACAATCTGACCATCATTCAAGGCTTCAGTAGCCTCCTTGCAAACCTCCTCGTGGGTGGTTCCCTCCTCAGCCTGAGGCATGGTGTTGACAAACTGGCCTGGAGCTGGATGCAACTCCACTACTTCCACATTCTGTGTCTGTGCCGAAGCCACTCCCATCGAAAGGCTCAGCAAAGTGCTCATAAAAATTCTATTCATATCTTTCTTTTATTAAAGCTGTTATGTTGATATTTCCCACTTATCTCACTAATTTCACTTATTTTACTAATCTCACTTGTTTTCATAAATCGGCAAAGCCAGGATATGCGCCGGATTCACATACGTTTTCTGCGGCGCAAACACCGGCTGTCCCTCCTTGGTGTAACCATAAAGATAACCCGCTGAGCCATAACTACCCGCATCCGTGAAATAAACGTTGCCTGTATAAGGCGAGATATAAAGCTCGTATGGCGAAGTTATCTCCTTGATTTTCTGAGTGATGGCTTCGCAGAAGATTCCATCCGTCACCTCCAGGGTTTGAGGATTGATGGTCTTGATATAATATACGTATTCGCCTGTATTATATGAAAATTCAGAACCTATGGTATAAAAATATTCCCCATCGCTGGTATTGTAAGTAGCAGGGAAATCGAAGGTTTTCACCTCATCCGTCTTGCAATCAACAATCACCGTCTTAGGCTTCACATTGTAATAATCTCCGCAGGAATTGATGCAAAGATACTGTCCTGCCTGCGACATTTCGCCATAGAGATTAATGCAGCCCGTATCGATGGCCTTAATGGATTTCATCGTCTCTGCATCCACCACCTGCACGGTGGTTTCATACCCATGTCCCTCGGAGAAAGCGTAGCCTCCAGTATTTGCCACATAGAGTTTGCCTTCGTAAAGGCGCACTCCCTCTGGCTCCCAGCCCACCTCGCAAGTAGCAATCACCTGCTTGGTCTTCACATCTATCTTAGCCACATAACCTTTTTCGAAGGTCTGGTTGCCACATTTGTGAGCATAGGAGGTGATGTAGAGATAGTTGCCGTCTGCGCACATTCTGCGATTGTTGGGCACATTCTCGGTAGCCCCGCAAGCCGTTCCGTCGGGATGAATATACTGGATGATGTTCGACCAGTTCACGGCAATGGCAATGAGCGTATCATTCACCTGGATAATATCATTGGGCGTATCTCCTAACTTGCTGCCGTTCACCTTTCGGAACCATTTGTTGGTGAGCACGCCCGCCATTCCATCATAATAGGAAAGCTGCCCGTTATCCGACTGCCAGTTTCCCTCGTTGCAGACGATGAGATTCTCGCCGATAAGCGTAGGAGGATTTACCGGCTGGGAATCATCCGCTCCATTCTCATTGGAACAGGCGACAAAACTGAGCGATAATCCTATCATCGCCAGCATTCCTAATATCTTATTTTCAAATTTTATTCTCATTTTCAGAAACATGATTAATTGTTAATTATCAATTATTAATTCTAAAGGTTACGCCAAATCTCCTTCCCGGCATCGGCCAGCGCTGAATCATCTCGTAACGCTCGTCAAAGATGTCCTGGCACTCTGCCTCCACCGTATAGTGGCGCAGGAATCGGTAGCCTATCTTCAGGTCGGTGCAGTTGTACGCCGACAGGGGGTCTTCTATGGCATTCTCCGCCGTCCAATATCGCTTATCCACAAACATGTGGGAGATGGAAGCCGTCCACCCCTTATATAATAAGGTATAGACCGCCGTCATCGACCATCGTGGCGAATAAGCGATGAAATCATTGTAGGCATCTTCTTTCGGATCAGTGCGATTCCGATCATCCTGATACGTGCCCGTAAGGAGCAGAGAATGCTGGCGATAATGCGCATTCACGCTCACATCCACACCCATGCAGCGGGTGTAGCCATAGTTGAGCATCGTCCACTGATACGAACCCTTCAGCGGCAAACAGACGATGCGGTCTTCCACCCGGTTGTAATACCAGTCTGCCTGCACATCGATGAAAGGCTTGCGGAAGGTGATTCCCACATCCACCTGCTTGGTGTATTCTGGTTTCAGATTACGATTGCCCACCATCGTATAATAGAGATCGTTGAGGGTTGGTGCCCGGAACACGGTTTTGTAGAACGAGCGGAGGGTCCAGTCGCCCAACGTATAGGAAGCCAGCGCATTCCACGTCATCTTATGCAGAGGCTTTGCCTTGCCCTGCGTATGGTCAGCCATATTCGTATAAAGTCCACTCACACTCACCTTTAGTCCTCTGTACTGATAGAACGCCGAGAGCGAAGTCTTGCTATCCAGGCGATAGACATAGTGGAAATTCTTCACATCGGTAGTGAGGTCACTCCATCGCAAATCGCTGGAAGCCGAGAAGCCGAAATCATGAATCAGATAAGATGCTGCCAGTGCTGCATACGCATCCTGCTGATGATATCGGTTGTTGGCATGTACAGATATATTCTCCGGATAATCCGAACGGTAATGAAGGAAATCGTTGGCGTATTTCAATATCGCCCTGATGCCTATCGAATGCTGATTTTCCGATGAAGCCTGATGCTTTCCGAAAGGAATCTGCGTGCGATACGACAACTGCGAGAAGAAGTTGCGATCCCATTCCCTGCCCACATCAGTATAGGCATCCGAGAGTCGGCGCACGATTCCACCCGGCAATCCCCTACGGGAATTGAAGTAATACGTGTGCCATTGCAATCCCTTGTAGAAGGCGCAGCTTTCGATGCGGAACATCGTAATGTCGGAGTTGCGACGCGTTCCCGTGGTGTCCTCGTATTCCGTATGATATTCAAACGGATAATTGCCCTTGCTATGGGTAAAGGCTGCATCTATGAAGCCCCAATTCCGGTAACTGTAAGTGGCTGCCAACTTGTGGGTTCCAAACGAGCCCAACTGGTAAGAAGCCGTCAGCTGAGTGCTATCGGGGCGATGGGTCTTGAGATAGACCGTGGAGGCGGAAGCATATTCCGAAGCCGTCATCAGCATCTCCGTCTTGTTGGCATTGAAGAGCGAAACCGATTCCAGGGTAGAGAGCGAATACTTTCCCAAATCCACCGTACCGTTCTGGGCATTGGTGATGCGCACTCCATCCAGATAAACGCCCACATGCTGAGATCCGAGCGACCGCACGTTCACGGTCTTCTGTCCGCCCAATCCGCCATAGTCCTTGATTTGCACGCCCGCCATATATTTCAGCGCATCAGCCACATTGTTGGAAGGCAGGTTTTGCAGTTGCTGATAGCTGATAGACTGATGGGGAGTAACCTCTTGCATCGCCTTCACCACCACCTCATCCAAGGTCTGCACCGAATCTGTCCTGAATTCCTGAGCATACGATACACCACTTGCTACCATGCATCCCACGACGCATAGCAGTAATTTTATTATTCTCATTTAATCTCCTTATACCTTAATATAATAAGTAAATATATAATATGTCTCCATCACGAACCCATCCCACGGGGTTGGATAGAATCATCGGATTTTTTCCTCTAAAATTCCCCAAAAATGCTCTTGGGAATATCCATTCCGATGGCAACGGCAGGTCTTCTGACTTGCATCCTCAAACTCATGGCAAGCGATCTTCCCGAAAAAATGTCAGTGACCATGGTGCTTACCGCAATAAGACGCTTACAGCAGCGGGACTGTCCGGGCTTCTCACCCGATTCCCTTTTAATCACTACGCACAAACCATGCCTGCGGCGGCAGGAAGTGGCAGCAAACCAATTGCGCTTGCAAAGGTACAATAAAAAAATGAATAAAAGATTATTTCACCTGCTTTTTTATTCTACAAGCGATAAAATAATCTTTCATTCATTTCCTGTTTTATTCTTTTACTTCTTGATTTTATCTTTTTACTCCTTGAGCATTTTATGTTTTCAGAAACATTTATCCTTTTAGGATTTCCTGAAGTTCGGCGAAATCATCAATGATCCATTCTGCAGCGGCAAGCTGCTCACGGGTTCCGTTACCATAAGTTACGGCACAGGCCCTGCAACCGGCATGATGCGCCATATCCACATCGAAATTCATATCACCAACCACTAAGGTTTCTTCAAGCATATCCTTCACGTCATCAGGCGAAGTTACAGGATTTTTCATTCCTCTCATCTCTCCCAAAGCCTTGAAAACCATATCGGGAGCCGGTTTTACATGCTCCACATCATCACCCGCCACAATAGAGGAGAAAATATCCTCCAACTGCATCTGCTTCACGTATCCGTCCAGCGAGCAATGATTTCTGCTGCTTGCCATTCCCAAAACATAGCCCTGACGGTGCAACGCTCTCAAGGTTTCTATCACATGAGGGAAGGGCTGCACGATCATCGTCTTCTTGTTATCCAGAAAGATTTCGCGATAGGTAGCTGCACACTCCATCCCCTCTTCATCACTCATACCGAAGAGTGAGACGAAAGCCTCATCCAGTCTTAAACCGATAGTCTTGGCACAAGCCTCATCCGATTTCACTTCCAGTTTTCTTGCACGCATCGTATCCTGCAATGTCCTGACTATCAAACTTTGAGAATCTCCGATCGTACCGTCAAAGTCAAAGATAATATATTTCATGTTTCTTCTATAAACTGTTTAAAATCTATTATTGTAAAGATAACTTTCCCGAGATTTCTCTTTACGATTGCAAAGTTAACGATATTTTGCGACTCCACCAAATTTGGGGCGACGATTAAGCCCCACATTACATCTTTAACAACTTTTACTGATAGAACGGCGAATGTTAAATATTACATAAATTCTTTGCCAAAAGTTTGCAGATAGTGAAGAAAAGCGTATATTTGCCGTAAGAACAGTAAAGCAATTTATTATGAAAAAGAAATTAGTTTTGACAGCAGCTGTCATAGCAGCTCTGTCAGTTGGTTCTTGCAATAGCAAGAAGACCAACAATCAGGAAGCTGACCAAGATAGTCTCAGCTATACAGAAAAGGATTCACTCGAATCCAATGCCTTCGTCCTCGATTCTATCGCAGGTACTTACGAAGGAACACTCCCTGCAGCCGATTGCCCAGGTATCAAGACCGTGCTCACACTCAATGCCGACAGTACTTACCAGTACTCAGCCGACTATATCGAGCGCAAGGATGGTCACGACGAAGCAAGCGGAATCTTCAAGATGCTGGCTAATGGCGTAGTAGAAATCACCCGCCCTTCAAGTGGCGAGAAGTCATACTACAAGGTAAAGGATGCCCAGAGCCTCATCATGACCGATTCTCTCGGCACAGAACCGGAGGGCGCAATGGCCAAGCACTATGTGCTGACCAAGAAGAAATAAGCCCACAGACTTCAACCGTCAGTATCGTCTCAAAGGACGATATCTGACGGTATAAATCTGGTTGAAGTAAGTCTTCCATTCATTCGGCTCCTTATCGTCGCTTCTGACAATACGGATGCCATAAAACCGGGTGCCCGTCTCCTTGTATTCCTTGAATCTCGACAGCATAGCCTGCGAGGGATTCGGAATCAGGAAGTCGGTTATCCAAAGTACGTCTGCATTCACATAATGCAATCCATCATGATCGAGCAGCTCGAACATCTGGCTCATCATTTTCTTCGCTGATGTTCCTCCACCGATAAAAGGGAGATGACTGGCTGATGCAGTATCTTCCGCACCTTCCACAATATTGATTCCAATCTTCTTCAGCCGTTCCGCCTTTCTCTTTGCCATGAGATCGATGGCACGTGTACTCACCGAGAAATCTATCAGAAAACAGTCTCGCTCCAGTTCTTCTGCCGTTTCTTCTATCAGGGAAATGAGCGTGGAAGAAATTCTTTCTGGAGTGCCATACATGCTCGCAGAAGTATCGAGGCAGACAATCATAGGACCCTTGCGTGAGGCATGTGTAAAACCGAGTTTGCGGGAAGGCTTAGCCATCTCACTCTTGTAGCGGAAAGTCTGCAACCTACGCGTGCGATACTTATATATAAAGAGTCCCTCCATGTCCTCATCACTGTATTGTGCAAGTTCGAGCGGAAGAAGCGAGTTGAGATCATCACCCACGGTAATGCCTTCAATATCACTTCCTGAGGAATGTTCCATCTTCATATCGACACCCGAAGCGATGGTCAGCCGGTCCTTACCATTGGCATCCGCCACACGTCCCATCTTCGCTACAATCTCCTTGATTTCAGGATATTGATCCTGTATTTTCATTTCGTTCAGTCGACGCTCAAATTCCGTCTCTGTCCAGGCGTTCTTCATCATTTCCCATGCCTGTACTGCCCGCTGTTCAGAAATACCCTTCAACTTCATATTGCGGGTTATCTGATCCATCATGCGGACCAATCCGGTCTCGAAATGAGTCTGTCTGAGCGCTATGAAGTCCTTCAATTTAGAAATCACCTGCTGCTCTATACAAGCCTTCCAATCCCTTACCAGCCGTTCCCAGTTCTCAGCTTTGGAAGCGCCGATAGAGGAATGCAACCTGTCAGTATCTCCATCATGAATTTCTCCATTATGATTAGCTTGAATAGACTCCTCCCCGAATAGCCGGAGGAAGAAAGTTTTGTCGAATCCATCATTCCGATGCTCCTCATCAATCTGGTCAAGCAAGGGTCTCCAAACCTCTTCGTTCATCCTACGGAAGGGAGTCCAGTCGAGCACATCATCAGCCCGATGACTTTCCGTCCAGGCTCTCTGTCGCTGGAATCTCATGTGGTGAACACATTCCACGATGAATTTTCCTACAGTCTCATAGAAAATCTTGCTCTTGATTCTGCTGTTAACCACCTGGCGCTGGAATTTCTGCACCTCTTCACCTGTCTCTGCAATAGTAACTTTCAAGGTAAAGAGGTGAATCAGATAATCCTTGAGCGGATCTTCCTTCAAATCCCAAGGCATAACTGTACTTGCCGGATCAGGAATCTTCACCTGTCCCGACTTGCAGAAATCATCCAGCATTTTCAGGTAGAACTGGGATTCTACCAAGTCCTTATTGGTCTGATATTTCATTTTTCCATCAGATATTCAGCAAAGATGCGGGCAGCACTCTCCACCTTTGCAGCACAAGGGCGAGACTTGTAGTATTCTGCCGTACGGGCTGAAGCCACATAACTGGACTGTGCCTTCTCATATCCTTTCAGACCGAGGATTTCAGCACAGATGATACTACCATTCTGCAGCTTTGACTTAGCTAACAAATCCTGCACTACCTTGTAGCAGGCAGACTTACCCTCGCGGTCGTCGCCCTCGGTCTGACCGCAATCCAGTCCCACCAGCACAACAATACCTGATACTGCGCCACACATCATGCGCATTCTACCCACTCCGCCGCCGAAGCCAGCACCGATACGTTTAGCCATTGTTTCATCGAGACCATACAGATCAGCAAAAGCAGCCACCACAGATTGGCAGCAGCCATAGCCCTGCATGAAATTCTCCACTGCCTGATGCACACGAGCCTCCAGTTCAGGAGATAATATTTGATTTTCTTGATTCATATTTCCTAAATTCTAAAATTGTTTTGCAGAGATGCAGCTTATCTTATACAAAGATAATGCAAGCGAGCGCAATGTAAGCTTGCTTGCAAATTGCCGAATGCAGCTTATCTTATACAAAGATAATGCAAATCGAATGCAGAATATTTTCTGCAAAGTTACTAAAAATCCACGGGAATTACAACTTTCCTTCTAGAAATCCACCACTAACCATTCTATTTTTCGCTACATTCTGAGCAACTAACTCCGTAAATTTTTCTTTTGAAGAAGTTATAGATTTCCAAGGCATACGTATCCATTTAAACTTTGAGCGATACATTATTCATTATAAATTTGCTCTTTCACAAAAAAATCACTATCTTTGCAGGCATAACATCGAGTATCATAACTTCTATAAGTTCCTTTTAAACAAATAAATTACGAACTATAATAATAAAATTGATATACAATGAAGAAAATCATTATGCTATGGCTTTTCGCCATTATCTCCATCGTAGGTATTGCCCAGAATACCACGGAGCATCTTAGTTATATGGGGATTCCTATCACAGGAACTATCACGCAGTTCCAAACCAAATTACAGGCAAAAAGATGTTCACTTGATAAACAGACAAGTAATTCTTTAGGAGTGGGATGTCGTGCTTTCAAAGGAAATTTCATTGGAAATAAAGTAACTATTTTTGTCTATTATGATGAAAAGACTAAGGTTGTCTATCGTGTTAAGTCTGTCATTTCCAAGATATCAGAAAGTATTGCCGACCAAAAGTATGAGTATATAAAAAACATGTTGTTACAAAAATATGGCATGACATATAGTAATTATGGTGAGCAAACAGGAAAGGAATCATTTTCTATACTTGTCGAAGGAAAGTTATTGAATCCAAAGATGGACTTAACAAGCCTGCCTTTATCATCAAATGGATTCAAAGGAAATATTGACCTTTTTATCGCTAAGGATGAAACATTTTTAAGCTATCCTTTTGACTATAACTTGCACATTGACTATTACGATGCCATCAATTATGAGAAACATCTGAATCGAGATTTAGAAGACATATAAACTTTAAAATAAAAAATATGAAGAAGTTAATTTTAATATTAACCATTCTACATATATCAATGAAGGTACAACAGAAGGTAACATGATCTATGACATTAGAGCAAGTGAGACCACATCCTTTTGGATTCAAAAGAAACCTAGTACAAAAGAAGATTTTAACAAAGCCGTACAAGAAGAATCAAAAAATGTTTTTATATCCAAACGAGGATGCGCCAAGTAACAAACGCCTTGGTACATCCTCGTTTTTCTTAATCCTCATACAGTTTCATTGTGTCCTGTCTTGTGAAGGCAAGTTCCTTATAGAAGTCTCTCAGATAAGCTGAGATTTCATTTTTATCATCAGACGAAACAAAGAGATTCTCACCCAAACGTCTCTCCAGCGAACTCAGATTATCTGAGAGGGTTTCTATTTCTCCCTCATAATCTCTGCCCTCATCCGGGCTCTTACGAATGCGATGATACTTGATGTCTTCAGCAAGCGCATTCTTCATCTCCACCAGTTTCTCTGCCAAAGGAGCAAAAAGAGCACGGATCACAATAGTACGGATGGCATCCCTTTCCTCCGGTTCCTGCCAGAGACAATGATAGATAGGAAGCAAGTCGCAGCAATCAACCTCTTCCCTGTCCTGCATGAAAGCAGAAGTACGGAGCAGACGGGCAATATTCTTCCAGCGACGATCGCTCACGTAGATATTCCTGCGCTCAGCAGCCTCATCCACATTCACGGCTCTCAAGGATTTACGAATGACGGAAATGACATCCAGCACCTCCTCCTTTACACCTATCTTATTGATATTCTCCGACCATTCCGCATACTCTTCTGCAGTAATAGCATTTGAATTCTTCACTCTTCGTTCTTCACTCTTCACCTCCAAGAGCATCGCCCTGAAATTCGATTCCTTCTTAATCGGACGACTCTCAATGCGAATGACAAATCGGTCCCAGAGAGCCTCCAAGCCCTCGCCCTTTGCCGGCAACTCATTGCTGGCAGCCACGAGAAGTTTCAGCGGAAGGTGCATCTCCCGATTACCATTGCGGAACAGTTTTTCATTGATCACCGTGAGAAGCGTATTCTGAATAGCAGGCCCCGCCTTCCAGATTTCATCCAGAAAGACCACATCAGCAGTAGGCAGATAACCATCCACCGCACGCTCATAAGTATCAGAAGACTTTAATTTCTGAATACTCACAGGACCGAAGATTTCATCAGGAGTAGAGAAACGCGACATCAGGTACTCAAAACTATGAGCATCTCTGAAAGCAGTCTTCAACTGACGGGCCACCATACTCTTCGCTACTCCAGGAGGGCCTAAAAGAATAACGCTCTCGCCTGCCAGAGCGGCAAGGAGCGAGAGCGAAATTTCAGTATCTTTTTCATATATGCCCCGGTTCATTTCCTGGAGCAAAAGTTTAAATCTTTCCAGCATGCAATTACTTTACGTTGCCCACCTTAATCAAGTACTCAGCAATCTGCACAGCATTCAGGGCAGCACCCTTACGAATCTGGTCGCCAGTGAGCCACAAAGTATTGCCGTTGTCATCAGCCAAATCCTTGCGGATACGACCTACATAGACATCATCCTTACCAGCGCTCTCCAAAGGCATTGGATAAACGTAGTTCTGAGCATCATCCTTCACTGTAACGCCTGGAGCAGCCTCCAGAGCCTTGCGGATATCCTCTACTGCCAATGGCTTCTCTGTCTCAAACCATACACTCTCTGAGTGAGAACGGAGAGAAGAAACACGCACACAAGTAGCACTGGTGCGAACATCAGAGTGCATAATCTTGCGAGTCTCGTTATACATCTTCATCTCCTCCTTGGTGTAATCATTTGGAGTCATCTTGTCAATCTGAGGAATGACATTGTAAGCCAACTGATGAGGGAACTTATTGATATGATCAGTCTTACCAGTCTCAATGATGTCCTTATACTGCTGCTCAAGTTCAGCCATAGCTGCAGCACCAGCACCAGAAGCACTCTGATAAGAAGAGATATGAATCTTCTTGATATGACTCAAGTCATCGATAGGCTTCAAAACCACTACCATCATAATAGTAGTACAGTTAGGGTTGGCGATGATATTACGAGGGCGGTTCAGCGCATCCTCAGCATTCACCTCAGGCACAACCAGAGGCACATCGTCGCACATACGGAATGCACTTGAGTTATCTATCATGACAGCACCATACTTAGTAATGGTCTCAGCAAATTCCTCAGAAGTACCACCACCAGCAGATGTGAAAGCAATATCGACATCTTTAAAGTCATCGTTATGCTGCAAAAGTTTGACCTCATAGTCCTTTCCCTTGAAGTTGTATTTTCGTCCAGCAGAACGCTCAGAACCAAACAACACCAAATCATCCATTGGGAAATTTCTCTCTGCAAGGATGCGCAAGAATTCCTGACCTACTGCGCCACTTGCACCAACAATTGCTACTTTCATAATCGAATCTTTTTAATTTAAAAGTTGTTATAAGTGTGAACTTGGAAGCGAGAAACAGCAAAAAACTGCATATTATCTCAAATCCGCTGCAAAGTTAAGACTTTTTCTGTTAAACCAAGCATATTTTTGCAAGAATTGTTGCTTTTTGCTGCATTTTTCTCATTTTTACTTACATTTCAATCAACAAACATGCATTTTTACTAAAAAAACATGTATTTCTATGGTTTTAAGGGTCTATACGCCACTTTTCATCGTGGTGGGATATAGGATCCTTGTCCTGTCACATGAAAAAAGCAATCTCTAACTTTTTCAGAAACTTTTCCCAGAAAGCTCTTGCGGGTTTGGAAATAAAGTCGTAACTTTGCGCTGTAGATTTTAAAGCAGATGGTTATGAAGTACTTAGATCCTAAGGCAGACCTCACGTTCAAGAAGATATTCGGCAATCATCCTAAAAGACTGATCAGCCTTCTGAACGCACTCCTGCCACTCAGCGAAGAGGAGCAGATACACGAAATCAAGTATCTGCCAACAGAACTTGTGCCCCAGCTCGAAGGGGGCAAGAACACCATTGTGGATGTACTCTGCACAGATGTCAGCGGCAGGAAGTTCTGCGTGGAAATGCAGATGGAATGGTCTGAAGCCTTCCAGCAGCGAGTACTGTTCAATGCATCCAAGCTCTATGTGAGTCAGGCTAAAAAGGGAGGAAAATATAGTGAACTCCAACCTGTGTATTCTCTCAACCTGATAAATGATATCTTTGCGCATGATACTCCTGATTTCATCCACAACTACCGCATCGTGCACGATAAGGACAGTAATAAGGTAATCGAAGGCTTGCATTTCACTTTCATAGAACTCCCTAAGTTCACACCTCATTCCATTGCCGACAAGCGCATGATGGTCTTGTGGCTCCGTTTCCTCACAGAAATCAATTCCAATACGAAGGAGATTCCTGCCGACCTGCTTAATGATCCGGAGATAGGAAAAGCCGTAGAAGAACTGGAGATTTCCGGTTTCACTGATGCCGAACTCTGGGCCTACGACAAATTCTGGGATTCCGTAAGCGTTGAAAGAACCCTCATAGATGACAGCTACCAGAAGGGTAAGGAAGAGGGTAAGGAAGAAGGAATTGCTGAAGGCATGGAAAAGGGTAAGACAGAAGGCAAACATGAGGCCAACACAGAAACAGCACAACGATTGCTGGCAATGGGACTTTCTGCCGAACAGGTTGCCAAAGCTACCCAGCTGCCTTTGGAAATCATTAAGAATCTAAGCAATTCATAAAAAATACAATAGCGGAGATGTAGATTTCTAATATCACCATATAATCAAGGGTCTATACGCCACCTTGTCATCGTGGCATATAGACCCTTGTCGTTTCCCGTGAAGTGCGGGTGAAAGCCCCCCGATGCGTATGAGTGCCACGATAAAGACATTAATGAGCATGAATATAAAACATGCAAACTGAAAGAGAAATAATACCCTTAAATACCACTAAGAAAATAATTCTCCGTATTTTTGTATGGTCAATTCAAAAAAACGACGTATCTTTGCACTCACAAACAAAAATAGAATGTCTATGCTGAACTTAACACATTACTTCCCGATAACCGACCCTACGTTGATCTTCTTCGTAGTGCTGCTCATCGTTCTCTTTGCCCCTATCATTATGGGTAAACTGCGTATTCCACACATCATTGGCATGGTGTTGGCAGGAATCGTTATCGGCAAGTATGGACTGAATATCCTGGAACGAGACTCCTCCTTCGAACTGTTTGGAAAGGTGGGCCTCTACTACATCATGTTCCTCGCAGCCTTGGAGATGGACATGGAAGGTATTAAGAAAAACAAGTCGCGACTACTCATCTATGGCTTGCTTACCTGCTTCATACCGTTTACGCTGACCTATCTCATGAGCGTCAACCTGCTCCACTACTCCACCAAGGCCTCGCTCCTCCTCAGCTGTATCATGGCTTCCAATACGCTGATAGCCTACCCGATAGTTTCGAGATACGGATTGCAGCAGAAACCGAGTGTCACGCTGAGTGTCGGGTCCAGTATGCTTTCGCTTCTGATAGCGTTGGTCATCTTAGCAGGTCTCGTTGCCTCGTTTGGCGAGCATGACGGCGTACTCTTCTGGATATTCTTCGCCGCCAAGTTTGCAGCCTATTGCGGTTTTATGATATTCCTCATACCCCGTCTTACCCGCTGGTTTCTGCGCCGCTACAGTGATGCCGTCATGCAGTTCATCTTCGTCATGGCGATGCTTTTCATGAGTGCAGCCTTATCCCAGATAGTAGGCATCGAGGGCGTGTTCGGAGCATTCTTTGCCGGACTCATCCTCAACAGATACATTCCCCACGTATCTCCGCTCATGAACCGCTTGGAGTTCATCGGCAATGCCCTTTTCATCCCTTATTTCCTGATAGGAGTAGGCATGCTCATCAATGTCAACCTGCTCTTCCAGGGCGGTCATATCCTCTGGGTAATCTTCTGCATCGTCTTTTTCGGAACGTTAGGCAAAGCCATAGCAGCCTATGCAGCATGCCTCGGTTTCCGCCTTCCGCTTTCCTCAGGTCACATGATGTTTGGACTCACCTCTGCCCACGCTGCCGGCAGTATCGCCATGGTCATGGTCGGAATGAATATCCTCATCGGCCCCAACACTTATCTGGTGAATGATGACATGCTCAATGGCGTGGTCATCATGATCCTCTTTACCTGCATCATCTCCTCGCTCATCACCGACTGGTCGTCCCAGAAGATTATCCTCCGAGACAAGGAATTGCCGGAAGCAGAAGACGAGAAGAAGGGCAATGACGAGAAGATTCTCATCCCTGTGAGATACCCGGAATATGCCGACAGCCTGATGGATTTGGCACTCTTAGTGAGAAATCAGAAACTGAACCGGGGACTGGTTTGTCTGAACGTGGTTTACGATGATAAGGACATGCGATACAATCAGGAACAGGGCAGACAACTGCTCGACCATTGCAGCCAATTAGCAGCAGCTACCGATGTGATGACCCAGACACAGGTACGTATTGCGGCCAACATCGCCAATGGCATCAAGCATGCTTTCAACGAGTTCCAATGCTCAGAGATTATCATCGGTATGCACATGCATCCGGAGCGTTCTCCGAAATTCTGGGGCGAATTCCATCAGAGTCTTTTCAATGGTTTGAGCCGACAGATCATCATGGCTCGCGTCATACAACCATTGAATACAATACGCAGAATCCAAGTAGCCGTGCCATCACGAGCAGAGTTTGAACCAGGCTTTTACCGCTGGCTTGAACGCCTCAGCCGAATGGCAGGAAATCTCGACTGCCGTATCCAGTTTCATGGTCGCACCGAAACCTTGGCGCTCATCAATGAGTACATACAGAACCGCCATCATGAAGTGCGTGCCGACTATGCCTTGATGAACCATTGGAACGAAATGCCACAATTGGCAGCCCAGATTTCCAACGACCACATGTTGGTTGTGATTACCGCCCGCAAGGGAACAGTATCCTACAAGACAGCCCTGGAACGTCTGCCAGAGGAAATCACCCGCTTCTTCTCGGGCACCAATCTGATGATTATCTTCCCAGACCAGTATGGCGATTCATCCGGTGATCAACTTACCTTTGCAGAGCCACAGCACCAGGAGGAAATCAGTGCTTACGAGGCATTCAGTCAATGGATCAGAAAGAAAATGAGACGGTAAAATAGGGAACTAATTCCTTCTTCACGTCGAAGCAAGGACAGGCCTTGGCGGAAAACTCGTTGTGACCATGGATGGTCGCTTCGGGGAATTCCTCCTTCAACTGAGTGATGAGATCCAGCAGGGCAGCCTTCTGTTCAATGGTTCGGGTGTCCTTCGGTTTGCCATCCTTGGATAAACCGCCAATGTAGCAGATGCCGATGCTGATAGCATTGTGCCCCTTGCAATGGGCACCGATTTCAGACAAAGAACGGCCTACGTGAATGTCGCCGTTGCGGTAGATAACAAAATGATAACCGATCTTTCTGAAACCGCGCGCTCTGTGCCAGCGGTCGATGTCGGCAACAGTGTAGTCCTTATCTTCTTTGGTAGCACTACAATGAATGATGATTTCCTTGATAATACGCATATTGTTATGAATTAAATTTTAGAAAAGATATACAGAACTCAGAGGGATTTCATTCTGCTCAATGTCCTGAATAATCAGCCTGATCTCTTCACCTTTCCCTATAGCTCCTTCCAATACCTTATAGAGATCAAGGTAACAATCTAATGTATGAAGCAACAGACCTGCTGGACCTGCCTTCCCGATGATGATGCTACCATGTTTCAGCGTGAAAGCCCCATTGCCAGGCATGAAGAACGGGATGCGAGATGCAGTCTTTATGGGGCGGGCGTCTATCTTTCTAATCACAGGAACATTGATAAGTTCCTTATCAATCGGAGATTCCATCCACCCCTTCCTGTAATTTTTGTTAAACATGATTTCAACCTTGTATTCACCGGCAGGCAAATGGCGAGTAGGATGCTCTAATGTTCTATACACAAGTATCCCTTCTACGAGTATAGTGCCCATTAAGCCCCAGGGAGTACCAATTTGACGATAAATATTTATTTCCATAATTTTAAAATTTTGAAAGTGATATTCGGGGGAAATGTATCCCCCGAATAATTTTGACCAGAAATTACCATGACCTTAATGACCACTTTTATATTGTAGCAGTTATTTTTTGGTAATGCTTGTCTTTCAGTATAACTATCAATCCCTGCTTTCGCCAGTTCTTCAGCATTTGTCTTGCCGTCTCATTCGTTACGCTGGCTCCCTTCATGGCAATACTCTGTTGGAGAGCCTGTTCAAATGTGAAGTTGGTATCCAAGCGTTCAAAGATAGAATCATTCTTGCCACGATGGGAACGTTCGGAAATAACAGAACGACTGCGATATGTTTTGGAAGTGAATGCTTCCTCTATGCGCTGGCGGAAGTAATAGAGCGCATTATCCAACTGATAATCGGCTAAGGTGTCGAACACAGTAAGCATGGTAGGGGTCTGCGTCTTGACAATCATGTCTCTCCATAACTGCGGATCTTCCTTCAACCGCTTTTCTGCTCCGTTCAGTCCATGCTTCTGAATCAGCTGCTCTGCCACTTTGCAGAGCATGATGCAAGTCATCATTCTCATGGTGGTAGGACAGATACGGAATCGCTGACGGGCTTTCACCATATCGTCATTCTTCATGGTCTCCATTCGTATCTGCTCCAGCCAATCACGGCCTTTCTGTTCCAGTTTAGGCAGTTCCACTTCGCCACTCATCAGAGGCAGAAGATGGGCTACCATCTGGATGCGCTCTTTCTGACGCTCAGTCAGCACATGAAGATTGTCGGTGAGCGGCGTGAAGGTATTATCAGGAGTTCGAGCCACGATGATACGACTTTGGAAACCATCAGTATAATTGCTGACAACCCTGTAAAGTGCATCAGGCGTTCCGCACATCACCACGTTCCACAACAGATGTTCGATGTGAACATTCACCGCATCCGCACTTCTTGCCTCTCGTTCATAGCTCGTTCCGTCGTATGCCTGACGGAGCATCACAGAGAAGTCGCTCATGGCCGATTTCCATTTCTGTGCCACGGTATCGGCCTCAGGGGTAAATGAGAAGGCGTGCTTGCCTTCCGTGTTGGCAAGACGTTCTGCGAGATTGGCCACAGTATTGTTCAACGTCAGACATCTTACAGGGAGTTTCGGCTCTTCCGGCTGCTCCTTCTTATTCTTTGCAGCCCGCTTCTTGGCTCTCCATTCATCCTCTTTCTGCTGATACATTTTATCCATGTCCTTCACTTCTTTCAGCCAGGAATCCACCACAGGGTCGATACTACCCTTTCCAGAGGCAAAATCACCAGCAATGTAGGAAATGAGGTTGAGAGAGTTCATTTTACTATGCACAGACACTTTCACTCCAGTAGCCAACGCACCGATGATTGGGCAGATGGCAGAGATAACAGGCATAGCCAAGAATGGCCCCACCGCATCTACAGATTCCTTGACACCCAGCGGCAACTTAGGCAGAGCATTATAGTAAAACTGGTCATCCTGCGCATTGATTTCATCAAGTGCATTGATGAAAGCTTCATCGTCTTCATCCGTTCCTCCAGACGCAGCCTTTTTCAACTTCTCCTGTCGGATGGCAGCCAATACGTCTTTCAGGCGTTTCGGCATTTGCGTGATTTTCTCACTGAGTGCCGAGTTAATGCAAGCCATCTTCTCCTGATCAGGGAAACCATCATAACAAGGAATCACCTGAGCCATCAGATTGCGGTCGAAACCGCAGATATGACGGAGATTAACGGCAAGCTCGAAAGTCAATGTGTTGCGATTGGATTTCACGGGTTCCTGACCATCATTATACATCTGCCACCATTTGGCGATGATGTCGGAATAAGGAATTCCGAGATATTTGAGATCAGATGGAACTAGAGTTGAATCTTTGGATGTTCCAGCAGATGAATTTGAAGATCCATTCTTTGCAGCTGCAACTGCTGAAGCAGCTACCTTTTCTTTCTTGCCAGCAGCCGAAGCGTTTCCGCCTGAAGTCGTAGCAGAGGCGTTCTGTATCGGATTTTCCCAAGGTTTGTAATGCTTGTTGGCTTTATGAGCACCTTCTGGCAGTTCCTCCTGCCCATACTTCTCTCGTTCCTCCAAAACCTTTGCTTCAGCTGCCACAGCAGCCTCGTCATAAGCATCCTGAAAGAGTCGTGGAGAGAGGAAGAGTAGGTCTTCATCATCCGAAGTGGTGGTAAAGTAAACCCGGTTGATGTCGTGAGCCGACGTATCCATTTCACATTTCAGCATGGTAGCAATCCTCACCTGATTCTCCAAGATGGTCTTGCCCTTTTCACGCTCAAACACCGCATGACCGCCCTGTCTTGCGCTCCTCTCCAACATCAGAAGTCCGTATTTACTCGGCTCCTTCAGCAGCAGTTTGGCAGCCTTGGCAAAAGCCTCTGGTTCATCCATATCAAAGCCGAAAGCCTGGCTTGGCAGTTTCATGCCTTTCACCACACCATTGGGATAATGCCCGGAATAATTAAACTGCACCAGTCTGCGTTTCGCAGCATCGCTTCCGGCACGAGCCTGACGCAAATTCGCCTTCTGCTCTTTGCTTCCACGCAGCTGCTTATATTCCTCTTCCGAGGTGATGGGACGGGCAACCTTGTGCCCATTCTCCACCTTAATTAAATAACAGCTCATTCTGTTTCGTTCTTCATGTTTTAGTTCTACAATGTTTATTTAGTTTCTGCAATGTTTAAAAATATTTATCGCATAAACAAACTTACTGCTTCAGCTGCAGATCCACCACGGCATTGGCAGCCTCTCGTGCTTCCGTGATGAGTGCCTTGCCAATATTGACCCCCTCGTCACTATACACTTTGAGGGTAAGCTGCACGGCATTGTCCTTCGTCTTGCTCACTCGTCCGTGAGCCAATTTCTTGATGAGTTTAGACTGAGAATGCGGCTTCACTTTCGCAACGAAATCGAATGTGCCGTCGCTCAACTGCTGGGCAATGCCCTGTGAACGGAACCCTGGCACTTGGTCTCTCACGCCCTGCTGGTCAGGAGTAAAGAGAAAACACTTTCTCTCGTCATAGAAAGCCACACCGCCCAACTGTACATGATTGCAACCGTTATTCTGTTGCACCTGTTCGCAACCGTTATTCTGCTGGTTGCAGTTTTTAGAATTATCTTTGTTCATATCTGAATTGAAATTTACGAGGAGAAACATCAGGAATGTTGCGCGCTTTACTTAAGAAAATCCTCCGTCCGTCCCAACTCAGATTAATAACTTGTTACAGAACCCTCGCAGCCTTTCTCCCTGCGAAGCTCTTTTTACCTTTTTACTTTTTTTACCCTTTTACCTTTAAAATGTCCGTAACCAGAATGTCCTGATAAACCTGACCATTGTGCTCATGGGTAGTAAAGCGGAGCGTAACAGCCACCAAATCGCCAGGATAGAATTTGCACTGAGCCGCATTCCCCAACATTGCCGCAGCGTACTGGTTCTCATACTTGCCACCCATCTCCTGCAACACGATGATGCACTTCATCATCTGTCCGTTCTCACTTTTCTGACTCTGTACAGCGAAGGGCTCGCCCTGCTGCACCACTCGCATAATTTTTGTTTCCATAATAAAAAGAAACAAGACCTCGCCTTCCTTTTAGGCTCATTAGTTAGCAGCTCCGATCTTGCTGAAAGCTGGTGCAAAGATACTGCGGCTATCTGAGGGAAACAACCGTTTTCCCAAAGGTTCCCCGAAAAACCCACGTTTTTGGGAAAAATCGGTCCCCTTTTGGGAAAAATCTGTTTGAAGGGGAAAATCTAGTAAAAAGCGAAGACAAAATTACATTCCTTAACATTAAAAATCCCCATTTTTCCCAAAGGCTCTTAAAAAAGTCTCTCTTTTCTACTGCTTTTTCTTCTCGTAAAACACTGATAATGTGATACTTATAGAATTACCGAATGTTTTCCCAAGAAATTCCCAACCCTTGGGAAAAATAGAGGGAATGATAGAGGAAAAACAATTTATCACACACACACATTAAGGGATTATCGCTTTAATCAACCCCTCAATAAAAATCCTACACTCCAAAAAGTTTATAATTCAAAAAAAAAACCTTATATTTGCATCGTTTTAGCAAATCATTTAATGTTAATGCTATAATGCAACTACCATGATTATTAAAAAGAGAACAATATTCCCTTTCATCATTGGAGTTGAAGAAATAAATCACTTTTAATATAACATATTTAATCATGGATAAAGAGAAAAAAGCAGAAATATCTTATTATGTGGGATGTATCGTATTTTTCGTTTCATGTATAGGAAGAAATAGTTATAACGAATCTATACATGAGGTAGAAGGTAATTGTCAAGTTAAAGTGCCTTTTGAAACCATATTTGTTTCAAGTATAATTACGGCAGTAGTCTTTGCTATTGGTTCATGGTTGTTATTAACAATATATGATTGCTATACAAGAAAAAAGAAAGAAGGAATAAGTTTTTGGAAAGCATTTAAAGAAGAGGTTTTTTGTAAGAAAACGCTTCTAACTCTATTTGTAATAACCGCAGCTTCTGTTCTTATGGCATTTATAGGAATACTATTAATTGGTTTAGCTATTTTCTTAATACCGCTATTAAAGGGGAAATTTAAATGATGGCAGAATATCTTCATTCTGCCATCTATATTTAATCAGCCTATATTCTTTCACCAATGACAGGAAAACTTTTGTATGGATAAAATTCTATATAATGACACCATAATCTTTTGTAACTTTTCCTCTCTTCTACAATAAAAGCATTAGTAATAGAAATTAAGCTCACAGAGATTCATTCTCACTACTTGCCGTTTTATCGAATATATTTCAATTCATTCTGGTTTATACGCATAGTACTACCATCCATGTATTCGATGTCAATTCCTGTAAGGATTAACTTCTTTGCGGAATAATTGTACCATAAACATTCCCAACATCCATCGTATCCATCAGTTGCTCCAGGTTTAATTGGACCTGTAACTTTACCACCACTTTCTGATATTCTGCGAATTTCGCACGATACAGGATCACCTACGGCATTAATTGGATAGCCACTCCAAGTTAAGTATTTGATAGTTTTCTTTGAAACATTTTTCCAAATAAAATGAGCATCTACACCCCCTGCGCTGTTGGGAGCAGATAGATAAGCCTTTATGATTTTTATTGAATGTTTGACCTTATCTATTCTGTCAGCCTTTCTGATACTATCAATACGAATAGAATCAGCATCCTTTTGAATGTTCTCTCTTGCAGCTGACACTTGTTCGTTTTTAGGAGTATGATCTATATTCGCGAGAATAGCTATTAAAGCTATAAGTATAAAAATACATAAACCAAATAAGCCTTTTTGTATAAGTTTATCAGATTTACTTTTTTCATTTTCCCAATTGTTAGGTTCTGGAGTATCAATAATATCTGCCTCAGCTCTAACCTGATCTGCTGCAATACATTTTTGATCAGCAAGTTTAGCTTGTCTTTCAGCCTCTTCTTCCTCCTCCTTTTGCTTCTTCTCGGCTTTCCATTGTAGGAATTCCTCGAACTCTTTCTTTTCTTCTTCTGTCATAATCAAATCGTATAAAATTATTTATTTTCAAACATATAAGCTTTTGTAAATATCAATCAATACTTATTTGTACAAAGTAAGCATTTTAGGATTGTAACTAATTGCAAAAATAAGTATTTTTTTTGAATTATAAACATTTTTAGTAAAAAAGTTTATTTACCTTCTATAAAATATTATTCTCTACTCAAAAATATACTACCATTTGATAAAAAGAGAAACGGCAATTCTACTATCTCTAATCTCTTTCAAGTAGCTGAAGGCATAGGCTGCGACATTACTGATCTTTTCTATTCAGAAACAGAAGAGACTGCTGAAGTATTACCGGAAAATGAAAATAATGCAGAAACCATACAAGAAGTTGAGACAGGGTGCCCTGTCATTCAAACAGAAATTTTTGCCCACATTGTGGTAAAAGAGTGAAAGTAGGAATCGTATTGATGGCAGAATAAAACTCCTACCATCATTTAAATTTTCCCTTCAATAGAGGAATTAAGAATAAAGCTACCCCAATTAGACCAAATCCAAATGTTAGGAAAAGCAGCAAAATAATTGCAGCAATTAATATTACTACAAAGACCTTTGCACACCCTTTACCTGCAGCAGAATTTCTCTTATTATATGTTTTTTTCGCTTCCGAATTATGAGTAGATGTCTTACCTTTATTACAATAAGTACTGATATAAGTTTCGCCTTCTCCAGTTTCTTCATAAACATCTGGCATTATTGGAGATGTTTTGGGGGCTTGTGGTAGGGAAACGTCTTCCTCGTCAGAAACATGATCTTTAGTACTCTCAACTTTTCCATCTGTATCAGAAATAACTGATTCCTCACAGACTGCTGGCTGGATTTCAGAAGTATTCATATTCTGCATAGACAAGTCGTTAGTTTCCGGAGCAACATCAACTTCTTCTTCAATAACTTCATCTTCCATTGAGTAAACATCCTTACCATCATTATAGACCAAGAGCATTAACTGAGACGATTTTTCGTATTTTAACCGCAGATAGCAATTTTTGGAACCAACATTCCCAATATAATGATCACGGAAATCCATACCAGCAAAAGTCGCATTCCACAATCTTGTATCAGATGGCAAACCAAAACGAGCATACATTCCTGCATTGTCAAGAATAATAGTTTTATCCTTGCCAGGACTCGTTCTTAAACCACGACCCACTTGCTGCATGTATTTGCTAAGTGACCACGTAGGACGAGCCATTTGTATGAATTCAACATCAGGACAGTCAAAACCTTCGCTGAATATATCAACATTAACCAAGACTTGAATTTTACCTTCCTTAAAGTCTTGAACAATTTGTCCACGCTCAGTTTTAGGAGTTTTACTATCTATAAATTCAGCAACAACACCTATGTTCTTATATGCTTCACAAATATTGTGAGCATGTTCAATACTAATACAATAAACAATACCCTTTAATCCATTAGCATAAGTAGAATAGCTAAGAACAAGCTTTTTCACATGTCTTTCTACATTAAGATTTTGCAAGAGATCGTCTATGCGATAATCACCAGTAGAACTCTTTTTCTTAATGCTCAAGATTGCCTTAGACAAATCACTATCTGGGTTCTCTGTATAAAAGGTGTAATCAGAAAGGAAACCTTTTTCTATCAATTCCTTTACAGAGAGAGAGCTTATCAATTCACTATAAAATGATTAGTGAATGGTGCTCCATTAATGCGACAAGGAGTAGCCGTAACACCCAACTTCCACGAAAGTGGATAAAGCTTCCATAATTGGTCATAAGTTTTTGCCAAAGTATGATGAGCTTCATCGATAACTATAAAATTGGGAACAAAGTTCTTTATTATTTCTTCATTGTTTTTATGCGTCAAGGTTTGGATAGAAGCAACCTGAACCCTTTTCTCCAGGTAGCGCTTTCTATTGCTCGCAATAATGCCATGTTCTATATTATACTTTGATAAATGAGAGCTGATTTGATCCAACAACTCCTTTCTATGGGCAATAATCAGAATCTTGGAATCTGGTACTTTTATAATATCATTGATTACAGAAGAGAACAATATTGTCTTTCCTGCTCCCGTAGGCATTTGCAACATCACATTCTTCTCACTTTTCCATAGTGTAAAAATCTTATCTTTTACATCTTGCTGATAAGGGCGCAATCGGGCGTCTTGACAAGAAAAGTATTTCTTGCCAAATTCATTTAAATCAGGATAAGCTGGTCTAACTCTATCAAGCCAAGGTATAAAATCTTTATAGGCTATATATTTAACATTTTCATCAAGTCCAGAAAGCGTACTAGCCATAACTTTTGTGCCCATAACAACACAGGTAACAGCTTGTTTGTTCTTCTTAATTACTTGACCAAATTTAGCTTTTATTTTCTCATAGACCTGTTCTTGGCTTATCGGACAAATATTGTAATCATAGAGTTTACCACATATAAAGAATACATCGTCAAAAAGAGAAATGGATGAACTCTTTACCCAATTTAAACTCGATAAATAGGCTTCATCACAATACTTCTTATCATTTACCCCCCTTCTAGCATTTTTCTTCTCTTCCTCTTCTTTATCGTATTCTTTTATGCGCACTTCCCAAATAGGATCAATATTATCCATGATGGTTGCATAATTAATAACTATAATATTCTCTCCTTGTTGCTGGTGCTCATAAATATTTAGCATATCGAAATACCAAAAGTTATGACCAAAGATTACAATATCAGGTTTATCCAATCTTTTGTGATAAGCCTTACCACCATTCAAAAGAATGAACTTACGCAACCAGACTTTGTCTTCTGTAGGAAACCCCAGCATGGAAACAATCTTACCCTTGAAGAATTCGTAATAATCATCAACTACATTCTCATAGACATGAAGAGCCGGGAGGCATTCTTTCAATAATACCTCCCGGTTAAAAAAATATTGATCTCTATATTCTGGGAAATCCATCATTTCTTTCAATAACCTTAAATTATTCCTTAACCAAGCCTAACTTACGAGCAACAGCCTCATGAGTAAAAATATGAATTGTATCTGGGCGTTTTGCTTTTTCTGCCAAAGCCTTTTCTTTCTTACCAGGACCTTCACCATAAATGTAAACTTCCGTAGTCGGGCTTACATCTCCCTTCATAACTCTTGCACCAAAATTAGGGAGTTCCTTCTTTAGCTCATTTCTATAGGATGAAGAGCCTGTAACAATACATTTTTTCCCAACAAAGTCAAAGTCAGAAAGTAATTCATCTTCTGGAATTAAACCACTAGTATCAGTTTTACCGAAATTACCAGTCTTATGCTTAGAAGATTTTTCCTCTGAAGAAGCATGGAATTGGGCTATAGTAGGAGCAACCAAACCATCTTCAACTATCTTGCGAAAGCATCTTTTAGTTAACTCTACGTCAAACGATGACTGATGTAAAACAAGGTCACTTTTCTCTATACCAAGTACATCAGCCAACTCTTCGAGTTTAGGTTCCTTATATCCACCACCCTTTTTAGGTAGACTACAGAAAGTTGTCATAGAATTTTTCGTATCAATAAAATCTGGCCATTCAACAGAAGGCAAACTTTCTCTCTTTACGGTTTCATCAACATACAACTTGTCAAATGAAGCGTTATGTGCAACAACAAGATCAACATCTGTCAATGCTTCTTTAAACATTTTCATACCTTCAGCTCTATCTATAGTGCCCAATTCTGCCAAACGTTCCTTTGTGAGTCCATTCGTTTTTATCGCAATAGGCTGCACACGATCGTCTGAAACCCAATCAAAATAGACATTTCCTTCAGATAGTTTACTCCATGAATGAAGGTCTATAACCTGCCAAGATAAAGACAAGATGTCATACTTAGTATAACCGAGACCTGAAGTTTCAGTATCAAAAATCAATACTTTTTGTTTCTCCTTAAGAAACTCATCCCATTTTTCACTATTCATCGTATATTATGTTTATTGAGTTTAAATAATATTATACCACAAAGGTAACTATTTTTTTAATTATATTTCATCTTTTATGCAAATAAAATGGCCTACACCACAAAGACTTAACATTTTTAAGCACAAATAATGGATGATATTTTTTTCGTAGTTCCATTTCTTCTTTCCTCAAAACTCCCCCTTCAAATACTTCTCTTATAATCCTCCATCTTCGCCAGCTTATAATACAGATCCTGGGCGGTATGATAATCGGGATCGGAGCTTTCAAGCCACTCCGAAAAATGGCGGTTGTGGTTCTTCTGCGTTTCCTGCTTGCGGAACGACTCCACCACACATTTCTTTTCTGCATCAGGAAACATCAGGTTCATGCGGTCGGCAAAGGCATTTTTGTCCTGATCATCACGGATGATGTGGAAAGTATATCGCATCATACACCATACTATATACCATTTCTGTTGCGTATCAATATTGCCCTTAATCCAGAACTTCAATTTATTCTCCAACTTCACAGGATCTACCCAATTCACAAAGAAGGAATCACCAAGTCTCTCAAATTCATCTGCTTTAGCAATTGCGTTTCTAAGATTCTCAAATTCTCCCTGAAACATAAATAGTTTGTTGAAATCATCAGGTAAAGCCTGTTTCTGACAAAGCCCGCTCGCAAGCAGTTCTTCAGGAGAGTCATCAATGAAATAATTTTCATACCACATGAGGCAAAGAGGATTTTGGTTGTATTTATCTACCGTCTCATCCATTTTGGAGCTAAGACTAACCTTATTAGCATCCAATCTTCTCACATCAAAGTATTTATTTCTTCTCTTAACAACTCTTTCTATATGTTGGGGAAGATTATTATCATCATATTGCTTTTTTATATAATGGTAGATAATTGCCTTTTCATGTTCCGAGCGAAAATCCTCCAAATGTGATAAAGCAGATATGGTATGTTTTATCTGGTCGATGTAGGCAAGCAAATTATCCAATGACAGCTTTAATCCAGATGACACCATTTCTTTCGGACAAGGCTGTATAATATCATAGGTAATAACCTTAGCATTATTCCCTGCCAGAACTCTGAGATCGCTCTCATTTGGGAATTGATAGAAATAGGTTGGATCCGTATCTATAGGCTGGCAGACAAGATACTCAAATTTACCCAATACACATTCTAATTTCTCTCTATAAATGAATAAAATATCCTCACTATAATTTTTATAGATAGAGATATACATTTTCTTGTGGATCGTATGCACTAAATTCAGGTAATCAGCCATTTCTATAGACAAAGTCTGATATATACAAAAGAGGTAATCAATGTGAATGTGCTTTTCAGAATAATATTTGATTTCACTGATAGCATGATTAATCTCATTAAATAAATGATCCGTTTCTCTCTTATAAATGACAACATCATTCACATTAATGGGGGCATAGACTTGTTCGCCAGTATCCTCATCTGTTAATAGAAGATCTTCTGCAGAGTTAATTTTCAGCAGAAGATTGAAGTTTTCTTCATTTTCTTCTTTTGTGTTTTGCATTTTTTAAGTTTTTAATTATTAAAAAGAAAGGCGAAGGTATCCTTGAAGTACCAATATTCTTGGTACCTTGCTGATTATCTTCTGGAGTTGCTGGGGTCCGAATATTGAGAAGTGTAGTTGGAGCGCCTATATCATATTATGTGATATTTTCTACTTCTTTTTCTTCAATATATTTATTTTTGTTCGACAATTTTACTATACATCACGATTTCGCTCCTGAAAACCTATATATTTGAGCTTAAAAATAAGGGGTTTTAGTGAAAAAATCCGCAGTTTTGAGCTCTTAAGTGAAAGAATAAGCCGAAAAACGCTCCATAAATAGGGATTTCTTATCATAGTATAAATACACAATAATAGGTCCCTCTCTAATTTACGTATTACTGCCTATGGTTGATTCAACTCCCATGAGTTAGGATTTATAAGTCACTCATAATAAAGTACTTAACTCCGCCACTTGGGGGTAATTCTAATTCACTCTATATGTTTATCAGCATCTAAAATGTTCCGTATTTCATATCTTTTGGCAAAGATAATAAATCTTTTATATAATATCGAATTTTATTATTTTTTTTAACGTAAAAGTTATTTTTGAGGCTATTTTTGCGATTTAAGACCTCGAAAATGGCGAAAAAATGAAGCAGAAATGCAAAAACAAGTACCCCCAAATGCAGTTTTAGTAAAGAAACACAACAAAATGATAGGCAAGAAATGGATATTGAACATGGATTTTCTTAGAATTTGAGAGACAGGAGCATATAAGAATAAGATTTTTTAGGAGAGAATAAGAGGGTTTCAATAATCATATAACACTCTGATAATCAAAGACTTCTAATTACATCTTATACACTAAGACACTTGCTATGAAGAAAACAAAATCCGGTCAAAATCGGTCATGGTCATTTTCGGTCAAAATGAAAATGAAATCGGTCAAAATGGTCTATAATATAATATAAATAATTATTTATATTATATTATAGGATGACCGAGCGCCCCCGAAAATGATTTTGACCGAAAATGACCATGACCGGAAATGACCGCTTTTCTAAAATTCTGAGTCACAAGCCTTCATTTTCTTCCAATTCTATCAAAATGCAGCAATTGATTTCCGAAATATCATTGTAAAGTACTATCAGTCAGACACTTACAGACACCTCTAAAAAATCTGTAGCCCAAAAATTTGTTTTTAACTCCAAATTGTTGTACCTTTGCACCGGCAATCGAAAGAAAGCTTCTCTTGCACCGAAAGTCGGTCTTAATAGACGACAGGCGCCGGTCGTCAATGACGACCAAAATAAAGGCAAGAAATGAGGCTTCTGGGTAATTGAAATATTAACCATCAAAACACACAAAAGTATGATTAACTACAGTATTACCATGCGTTCAGTGAACGCCAACCCGCCATTCTCGACATGACCGTGGATTGCATGAGAGAGCAGCTCCTTGAAGGCAAGAAAATCCGCCTCGGCGATCTCGGTGATTTCTCCATCGTTCTCTCATCCAAGGGCGCAGAAGATTGCCGACAAGTTCACCGCTCAGAACATCACCGACGTTAAGGTCCTTTGGGAACCAGGCAGCGAGTTCAAGAACCTCCTTGCCGATGCCGAGTTCAATCTCGTAGCCAGCCGCAGTGCTCAGGCTGCAGTCATCAAGGCCATCAAAGCTGGCAAAGCCAACGTGGATCTCAGCACTCCAACTACTCCTGGCGACGGTTCTGATGGTGGCGGCTCTAACCCAAGCGGCGACAATAAGGGCGCCCCACTCCTCCCGAAGTCCTAACAGACCAAGGGAAAATTAACCTCATGTGAAACACACAAAGAATTTAAGTTTAACCTTTAAAATTGAATCAAAATGAGTAAGATGAAAGCAGACACATGGAAGACCATTCTTCAAATCGCCATCAGCGTTCTTACGGCGCTTGCCACCTCGCTTGGAATTTCGAGTTGTATGGGATAGCGTAAGTAAACAAAGTATTAGGATAGAAATTCCGTTTCTCAAATATTTCTTTTTATATCGTATGTTTTTCATTAGATTATAAGGGATTGTGGACCCTCAGCTGAGATAGCTGGGGGCTTTGTTGGATAATAACATGAACGGAAATGATTTAAAGAATTCCGGTCATCCCCAGTCATGGTCATTTCTGGTCAAAATCATTTTCTGGTATTACGAATCAAATGGCTATAATACCTACATATATAAAAAATAGATGGGGTACAGTCGCAAGACTCACCCCATTTACCCAAATATATGCGAAAACTTTGCTGCAAATATAGTTGATTTTGAAGAAAGGGCTTTATTGACCTTCCCTGATTATCCACTCACCTATCGTTCGCTGATTACTATCGTAATTCACGTCGATTTTAAACAGGCGCTTGCCATCAGCAGAATAAGGAATCAAATATCCCTTGTCATCTATCTGCCTGATTGCATCCTCGGCAGAGCCATCATATTTCAACTCGAAAACATATACTGCATCAGGCATATACACAACTGCATCTGCCCTACCTATCGAACTGTTTTCTTCTACTCTCATATAGGCACCCATCAGGTTGAATATGAGATAGAATACCGTCTGGAAATCACGTTCGTTCTTATTGCTCAAGCGATTTGAGATACTGGCAAGATATGCCTTCAGGCGAACCATTGCTCCTTCTACATCTGCATCATAAAGCTTTTCCAAGAAATCACCGACCAGACTGTTGTTGTCAAGAGATATTGGTGAAAGATAGTTGGGTGCAAGACTCTTGAGCATACCAATTTTAACCTCTCTGTTAGGATATTCCAAAGTATAACGTTGCAATATAGGGTTATACTTCTTGATGGTGAGATAACCGCTCTGATATAGCAGCGGAAGTGCTGAAGTCATCATTTCTGGTGAAACATCAAAGTCATCTACATCACATGACTTTTTCTCAATATCCATTACATTGACATGATACTTCTGCAACGTCTTGACAAGATAAGTTGGTGTACCAGAACCAAACCAATAAGGAGCTATCTTGCGCGCATTCAGCGCCTTTACCAGGCTGAACGGATTGAAGACATCCTCTGATCTCTCGCTGAAATGATAACCGTCATAGAATCGTGTCAACTCTGCCAGACATTCCTCATACGTCATGCCAAGATCTTTGCCCAATGCCTCAACATCCGGTTTCATCTGCGTTGTAAGCTCCGTTTTGCTGATACCGCAGAGGGCGGAATACTGGTCGAACATACTGATATTGTCAAGGTTGTTGAGCTCACTGAAGATACTGAGCTGCGAAAACTTGGTAATACCTGTGATGAAGCAGAACTGAAGATATGGGTCGAGCTTTTTCAGAGGACTATAGAAATTCTGCATGATGCGACGGAGAGATTGCAGGTTCTCCTTCTCGTGCACCACATCTAATAAAGGTGCATCATATTCATCAATGATGACTACTGCCTTTTCGCCCGTTTGTTCATAAGCACGTTTTACGATTCCTTCCAGTCTTTCATTAGGATAAATCTCGCTTTCGCCCTTACCATACAGTTTTTCGTAGGGTAAAAGTTCCAGATTCAGATAATTATTCAAAGCATCTGCATCAAAATGCTTGGCTCCACTCATGTCAAAATGTAAAACAGGATGTTTCACCCATTCTTTCTCATAATCAGCAATGGCTAATCCTTCGAAAAGTTCCTTTCTTCCCTCGAAATAGGCCTGAAGCGTAGAGACAAAAAGAGATTTTCCAAATCGTCTTGGCCGACTCAGAAAGATATATTTCATACCTTTTTCTCTAAAATCAACAACATATTTAGTCTTATCTATATAAAGATAATTCTTCGTGCGGATTTCTTCAAAAGTCTGTATTCCTACTGGATATTTATTTACTATTTTAGCCATATTCTTACATGTCTTACGTTTGCGCTGCTAAATTACAAAGAAAATCTAAATTAGCCAAATATAAATTCAATTAATTATCAATCGTTCCTATTCCCCCATTAATACTCATTTCCCTCATTCTTAATCACGCTTGGACCATCGATGAGCTCGGGCTTCGGAGCATTACGGTTTACACCATCATAAGCATTCCTTACATCCCCCATGCTGATGTCTATATCACGATTTACAGGGCGGTCAGGATCATTCAGCGTGTGTGAGAAAAGCCATTGATAGGTTTTCTTCATGTAGAAAACGCGGGCTGGCATTCCATGATTGGCACCTTGCCACCAATCATAAATCAAGCGCGTATCATTTCCGTCACGTTTTAATTTATCTACTACTATTTTGGATTGCTTTACAGGAACAGCTCTGTCGGCTGTACCATGGATAATCCAAAATGGAAGTTTCCCCAAACCGCTTACGTCTTTCAGGGAACAACCGCCACAGAGCGCCATTCCTGCTGCAATACGGTCGGGATAGGTGCCACAGACATCCATTGTTCCATATCCTCCCAGACTCATGCCTAAGACATAAACACGGGTGGTGTCACAGGAATAATGCTGCTTCACCCAATCAAGCATATCCATCACTTTCTTGGGACTCCAAGCACCTCCAGGGTTTTGAGGCACAAGCGTCAGGGCATCAATATCTCGGCCTTTCACAATGGCATCCAGCGGTCCGTATCTTCTTACTCTTTCAAGGTTGCGACCGCATAGACTGGCACCATGAAGGAAGATAATCACTGGCGTTTGCTCCTGCGTATAGAAATAATCCACTGGTGTATAAACCCAGAAGTTATAGCCTCCAGGTATCTCATTCTTTACTGCCCTAAGAAAATCGTATGCAGATATCTTTAAGACGGAAAGCAATAATATAGTCAAACAAAATATCTTTTTCATGTTGGCGAAATTACAATAAAAAATGCAGAAAACCAAGATTTGTCTTGGATTTCCTGCATTATTTCATATACTTTGCAACAAGTTAATATGCTTTCACAAACTATGAGGTTTGTTCTCAACCAGTTGGAGTCAGACATGATATTTGTACTTCTTGGTGGCCCGCTGCGGTACGGAATGGTCAAAATCAGGTGATAAACCATTTCCTGTAGAAACTCCTCCTCTTGCTGATCCACAATAGCTTGACCATCGCTGCATGATTTTGGAAACGTAATTGACGGTCTCACTTCCACGCATATAGCCACATTTGATGATTGGCAATTTATAATAGGTAGGATCACTGAGCTTGAGTACTGACTCTGCCACATCATCCCAGCGATGCGGATTCTTGCCGTGTTGCCGTGTCAGTGCCATCGCATCCCGGATATGCCATGGTCCAGCATTATAGGCTGCAAGTCGGAATTTCAGACGCTCGAATGGGTCTCCTATATCCTGGAACATACGCTCGAATTTCGCCATGCACGTAGCCGAAGCGGAGATGTTGATTTCCGGATTGGTGAGTGAGGAAACGGGGATGCCTAATTCCTTGGCAGTGCCAGGCATGATGGCCATCAGTCCGCAATAGCCTGCCCATGATTTTGCATAGGTATCAAAACCTGACTCCGTATAGCATTGGGCTGCCATCAGTCGCCAGTCGATTCGTGCCATAGGGGCATACTTCTTAAACAAATGGTCGTATTTGCTGATGACGCCTCCTGCTGCATTGATCATAGGAGCATATACTTTGTGGATGATAAGTCCTTCTGAAAGTATCCTCTTTTCTTCCTTTTGGACGTTAGCCAAGATATGGGGCGTAAACCAATGGTTTAACGCTTCTTCCAGAGATTTGTTTCCCTTGTTGACTGCCCATTGGACTGAGGCGGTCGTCTGGTCAGAATCTTTCTCTTTCGATGTCTGGTAGGCACCGCAATAGGCAATATCGTTGCGTTTGCCTTTCTTAAGCGGATAAGCGATTAAATCACCCTTGCCCTTTTTCAGTTTGTTGATCATGTCAAGCGTATCCTTGCAGAGTTCGACTCTTACCGAAACGCCTATGGAACTGGCAAATTTCTCACAGAGCAAGTAGTCCATACCTAAGCCCACTCCCTTATAATCATAATAGGTGGAAGGACCTGACAGGGTCAGCATAATCAGTTCTCCATTGTTTTCTATATCAGCAAGCGAGAAGTTACTGGCAGAGGAACTGGAGTCTGAAGCCTCAGCATCACCTGTCTCTCCATCCTCTATCACCGTTCCCCAAGGCGTATATTCCGTCTTCTTATTTTCCGTTTTGCATGATGCGGTAAAGGACAACAGACAGATGGTGAGTATTGCCGTCTCAAAATAGCTTCCTGTTTTCATCTTATTCTGCCTGTTGCTTGTCGCCTGATTCTGTAGGTACGAATTCCGGTTTCTGTTTTTCTACATGCTGATTGTCATGTTGTTTATCATGCTTCTTGTTGGCATCATGATGACTGCTCTGTTCTTTAGGTGAATCCTTCTTTGCATCAAGCGTTTCATTCAAAGCAGGAGTAGCGTGTGTGCCTTTCTGCTTTTTGGCAGAATCTGCAGTTGTTGACTTGGATGAAGTGCTTACGGAACTGTTGCTTGGCAAGATGGTGCCATTCTGATGGAGGAATCTCGTGTATTTCTTGCATATCTTATTGGAATATGCATTGAAGATATTGTTGGCAAACAGAATATCAGTTATCTTATTATCGCTGACATATTTGCGCATATTCTTGGTGAAATATCGATAATCGACTACATGGATTTCCTCAAAAGAATAGAACAGGTAGCCTGGAAGAGCGTTTCCGAAACTATCCTTCAGAATCATGACACGGCGATGATTGTTGACATTGGTTTTCACCCGGGTAATTCGGGTGTCACCGCCCATGAAGGTACAGTAGGCTCCACCATTGCCGTCTTTATACTTATAGAAGAAGATGCCTTTGTATGGTTTGCCTTCGCCTATGACCTCGTAGTTGCGGTTGATTTTATAATCCGTATAATAGGTTTCGTATTTTACGTTCTTTGGAACATAATAGACGAAATCTTCCGGGGCATTCTTCAGGGAAATATCATGAGAATAACCATACATACTTCCTACGTATCCATGTACCACTTTTCTTTCATAGCTTGAAAGCGGCTTGAATGGAACCTTTGCCACTTTAGCGAATTGCTGAGCGGCATAGAAAGCTCCAAGAGGTGCCCAGTGATGGTCGGTTCTGAGGAAGATGTTTTCTGCCACGTGTTTGCCCAGTGCAGTATAGACATCTACGGCATGAACATCCTTGTCTAAGTGAGCATAGATATTGTTGATGGTTGGGCGTTCCTCATTGGAGCATCCCTTAGCCTTATCCGGACAATAGAAATCCACTGCAGTCGGTATGACCATGCAATATACATTTACCTTTGGTCCGAATACCTTCTTGTATTCATTTGCAGACTGGGCATAATCCACACCACCCTTTGAACTGCCGCCATAAGCCATCAAAGCTCTTACTTCTTTTCCTTTACCCACGATGATAATACCACGGTTGGCGATTTTGGCATTCTCTTCTGCCGTAATATTATTCTTGTATTTACCTACGTTTCTTTCTCCCATTTCCAGTTCTTCATCTGTAGGACCCGATGTCTCGGTGGCATCTGCTGATGCATGGAAGGTCACTTTTTCTTCTCCTACAGACATGCTGATGAGATCCTTTTCCTGCATACTCATAGACATGAACACATCACGGTAAGGTTCACTATCGCTGAACCAGGAATTGATGCTCTTGGTAAATTCACCCGACTTCAAACTTTCCAGTGAATATTTTGGAAATTTGGCAAGTTCTCTCTTTTCAAGTGCAGAGTATGTGCTCCGAGGGAAGAACAGGAAAACGATGGTGAATCCTAAGAACACCATACTCATAATTGATATGTATATATAATTCTGTTTCATGACTTTAAATGCAATAGTTAAATATCACAATCTATTTATTTCTTCATTTGCGTTATTGGCGTAACATTCGCTCGAAGCCTCTTGCCGTGGATTTTGCATAGGCATGCTGCAAGTTGTTGGCGAAGAGTATATCTGTGATTTGATTGTCATTGACATAGTTGACGATATTCTTTGTGAAATATCTGAAATCTACTACATAAATATCCTCAAATGAACCGAAAAGATATCCTGGCAAGGCATTGCCATAACTATCTTTGATGATCATCAGTTTTCTTCCATTTCTTACGTCTGTCTTGACATGCGTTGTGCGCAAATCGCCACCCATGAAGGTGCAATATGCGCTGCTGCTGCCATCCTTGTATTTGATGAAGAATGGTCCGGTGAATGGGTCTGTAAGACTTGCCACTACCCTATTTTTACCCATGTTGTGTCCGACATAGGTGGTGACATAATTGCTGTCTTTAGGAATATAGTAAATGAATTTCTCCGGAGAGTTCTTTACTGCGATGTCTTTTGAGTAATGATACATACTTCCCACAAAATTATGGATGGTACGCTCTTCGAAATCGTTCAGATTAGGAACCTTTACCTGTGCTTTCTGGGCAAATTCACGGGCTGCATAGTATGCTCCTAATGGAGACCAATGGTGATCGGTGCGGGAATAAATATCCTCATCCATGTGCTGCTTGAGTACTGGATATACATCTACTATTTCTACGCCTTTCTCCAGATGCTGATACATATTATTGATGACCGGCTCTTCATCGCGGATCCATTCCTTGGCTTCTTCCGGACAGTATAGACCTGCAGAGGTAGGAACGATCATGCTATAGATTCTTACATGATGCTTCAGCGTGTCCCGATACTGGTTGATGGCATTTGAATACCATGTTCCTCCTGTTGCCAAACCGGTAAAAGGTTCCAATGCTCTGATCTGGTTGTTCTCTTTGCTGATGATGATGCCCGTTCTGGTTTTATAGCATGTGGAATGGGTTTCTGCCATCATAGCCTGAGCGCAGAAAGAGCAGAATAATGCAGTATTTATGACTGTATATAATCTTTTCATTTTTTTGTATATTTTATATTAGAATCTGGTGTAAATGAAGGCATTGTTGGTGGCTCCCACAAGCAAGGCTACGCTCAGCGTGAGGAGGATGATGGACACCACCGTGCGAGTTGCAAGGGTGATGTCCTTTTTCATCCTTGTATTGTTTGGCAGGTATCTATTATACCACTTCGCCACCGTATCATATATAGGAAGACAGAACAGAATACCTGCCACCCATAACCAGAAATTGTCCATGCATGCACTTTCTGCTGCAAAGTCATATACGTTCTTGGCATTTCCGATGAACGCACCGAAGAAATGTTGCATCTTGGTAAAGTCATCAAAATAGAAAATTCCCCATCCGATGATGACGAGCAGCAGACTGTATATATGCAGAAGGAAGGAAGGTATCTTATCCTGCACCTTCAGCAATGTATATTTCTCGGCAATCACGATGACACCGAAATAAAGACCCCAGATGATGAAGTTCCAACTGGCTCCGTGCCACATACCGGTCAAGAACCAGACAACAAAGATGTTGAGAGGCTGGTGACGTCGGTTTCCTCCCATTGGAATATAGACATAGTCGCGGAAGAAACTACCTAATGACATGTGCCATTTTCTCCAGAAGTCTGAAATGGATGTGCAGCAATAAGGATGCTTGAAGTTCTCTGCAAAGTGAAAGCCTAAACATCTGCCCAAGCCTATTGCCATGTCGCTATATCCTGAGAAGTCGAAGAAGATCTGAAGCGTGAAGGCTAATATGCCCACCCATGCTCCAAAGGTGGATAAATTCTGAAGTCCGTTGGCAAGGAACTGGTCTGCTATCTCTGAAAATTGGTTGGCAAGAATCACCTTCTTACCCAATCCGATCAAGAAACGATAGCTGCCTTCTACGATGTCATACTGTCTTACCTTTCTGTCTCTGATTTCCAATGCCACAATATCATATCTGACAATAGGTCCTGCTATCAGCTGCGGGAACATGGAGATATAGAGAAGCAAGTCCTGGAAACGGCGCTGGGCTGGCGCTTCACGGCGATATACATCTATGAGATAGGATATGGACTGGAAGGTATAGAAACTGATACCGATAGGCAGTGAAATCTTTGGAATGCCTACTGGAATACCTATCGAATTGAGTGTTGTTGCAAAGAATCCCGCATATTTGAAAGTGCCGAGTAATAGGATGTTGCATATCAAACCGATTACCAATGCCCTTTTGCGGTGGGATTGCTGACTGTCTATGCCAAGTCCGGCAAAGTAGTTGATCATGACACTGAACAGCATCAGGAAGACATATACTGGTTCGCCCCATGCATAAAATATCAGTGAGAACAGTACAAGTATCGCATTGCGTACATTTGCTGGGTGCTCGCCAGTCTTGAAGAATTTCTTATCCAACAAGTAGGCTAACAGATAGCACAACATAAAGGCTGGTAAGAATGCAAAGATGAAAAATAAATCGGAAAATACCATTATTTTTTATTTTATTTTTGTTTTGTAAAACTTTCTATTTTGACTGAGTGTCTGTTTGATTCTATTAATATAACAACAGACTTTCTAATTGGTTGGCAATGAAGTAACCATTTCGTTTGGCTCCCTTGCTGTTGGTGTGGACTCCATCTGTCGTAAAAATCCTATTGTTGATTTCTCTTGCCCCCTGAATGGTTCCCTCATAATCCAGGCGGATAACTGATAGGCTCATATAATGGCCGCATTCTTCTATGATGTCACCGATTTTGTGAATACCTGTAACGCCAGGCTTGCCTATCTGCATCGGTGTTATCAATACAATCTGTGCGTCAGGAAAAGCTTCCTTTATCTTTTCGCAACTGTATCTGACAGATTCTGCAAGGGAGGTCACCTGATGAATCGGTTTACTTAATACGGTATTGGAAGTCGCAGAAAAAACCTGCTGTGGAGTTTTGGAAAACAATTGAGGTCTGGAAGATTTGAACCAAGCATCATTCGTTCCAGCCATAATCATAATCAGGTCAGGCTGAGGCTCCTTGCCTTCTTTAGTTGCTTGAATCAATCTCAGTACTTGATTGAAAATGACATTGTTATCCGTCAACTTCTCAGAATATTCCTCTGTATTTATCTTTGTTTTAGAACTATTAGTCCAAGTAGCGCCACTCCTGGCATAACTTTTACAGGTAGAAGGGGAAAATCTCTCTTTAAACCATTTGCTCCAACCTCTGTCTTTGTCGCAATCATCTCCACCTATGAACGTATTGGAATCACCCAATAAGACAACATGCAGGTGAGAATGATTGGCTGCTGAGATATTAGTCATAAAGCCTATGACCATTAATATCCCTAAAAACAATTTAATCTTCATTTTTTATTTCAGTCTCATTTTCAAAATGTTATCTGTCTAAATCGGGTGCAAAATTACAGTTTTTTTTGTTAATATGCAAACTTTCAGAAAAAAAAATCAGGAAAGACGAAATTTATCTTTCCTGATTGTATTTATGACTAATTGAACTGTTTCTTTCCTATCCTATATCCTGCTGGATTTTTTTTATCCATGCTCCTACTTGATTTTTTGCGTGGGCAGGGAGATTTTTTTGCGTGCCCACGCAAAAATAAAACTACTATGAGACTTCCCGAAATGTGGGTCTGACTACGCGCATATTTTTGCGTTATTTTTATGCGAAAACAGGTATAATCCGCTAAATGTGATGAGTCCGTTGAGCATCAATAATTCATAGCCCAATTTGTAGCCCAAATGATGGGATGAGTACCAGTCGATTGCATAACAGATAATCGGACTCAAAATCGCAATATAGGGAGTTACTTGATCATTGACTCTCCGTTTGGTGAAGATTCCAAATCCAAATATTCCCAAAAGGGGTCCGTAGGTGTAAGAGCAGATAATGTATATGGCATCTATCACACTTGTTGAGTTGATCTGCTTGAAGAGGATGATGAAAATAACAAACAGAATGGCGACGCCAAGATGTGTATATTTTCGCAGCTTTTCATCCTTCTGAGAATCCATGATATCTACGCAAATACTGGTTGTTATCGCCGTAATGGCGGAGTCGGCACTGGAAAAACTGGCTGCCACTATACCGATGGTAAAAAAGATGACAACCATATTGCCCATGTAGCCTGATGCTGCAAACATAGGCAACAGCTCATCCGGTGATTCTGGGAAAGGCATTTGCTGCTTTTGTGCCAATAATATCAGCAGGATGCCTAATGCTAAAAATAGCAGGTTGGCTGGTACGAAAGCAAAGCCATACGTGCACATATCTTTCTGGGCATCACGAAGCGTCTTGCAGGTGAGATTCTTCTGCATCATGTCCTGATCAAGTCCCGTCATGACAATGACCACGAATATTCCACTTAAGAACTGCTTCCAGAAATTCTGTCTTGAAACCCAATCGTCGAAGACAAATATCTGCGAATATTTACTGTCACAAATGGCATGGTAAGCCTCCATCGGAGTGAAGTCCAGGCATTTGATGGTATAATAAATAATCAGGATTAAGGCAGAAAACATACATAAAGTTTGGAACGTATCCGTCCAGACTAATGTCTTGATTCCACCCTTGCGGGTATAAAACCATATCAGCATGACCATGATGGGAACTGTCAATATGAATGGAATTCCTAAATTGTCTAATACAAACTTTTGCAGGATGATGCATACAACATAAAATCTGACTGCGGCTCCTATGATTTTGGAAATGATAAAAAAGGAAGCGCCGGTCTTATAGGAATGATTGCCCATCCTATCTTTCAGGTAAGAATAGATGGTCGTTAAATTATGCTTATAATATATAGGTAATAGGAAAAAGGCTACGATGAAATAACCAAAGATAAAACCGATACACATCTGCAGGTAGGTCATGTTCATCTTGTATGCCATTCCCGGAACGCTGACAAAAGTGATGCCGCTGATGGATGCGCCCACCATTCCGAAGGCCACCATGTACCAGGGAGACCTGCGGTTTCCCCGGTAAAAGGTTTCATTATTTGCTTTTCGAGATGTGATTTTGCTGAATATCAGCAATATGCAGAAATAGATAAGTATTGTAACTAAAATCATTGTTCTAATCGTTTAAAAATGGATTTTAAATTTTGTATTTATTCTTTTTCTTTGCTTCTGTCGGAGTGCCATAATAACTGCGAGGTGAAATCATCCTCCTGCCACTTCTGATATTTCCTCCACAGTATTCGCTCCATCGTTTCTGAATGCGCTCTACGTAATCCGCAGTCTCCGTGCCTCTCATGAAACCTCTTTTCACGACAGGATCCCGATAATAATAAGGATTGCTAAGCTTGAGGACGAAATGTTTTACTTCCTCCCAATTGTATGGATTGCCCCCATATTTCTTGGTTAAAGCCATGGCATCTCTGATGTGGTTGAAACCTCCATTGTATGCAGCAAGGGCATATAAGATTCGCTGGTTTGGATCATGGATGTCAGAGAAATGCCCTTGCAGCTCAGCCATATAGCGGGATGCTGCAGCGATGTTGGCCTCTGGCTGATGTATGTCGTTCATGGAAAGTCCCAGATGGGATGCGGTAGATGGCATGATCTGCATGAGTCCGCAAGCCCCAGCCCATGATTTGGCATTCGGGTCAAAACAACTCTCCTGATAACATTGCGCAGCCATCAGGCGCCAATCCATTCTTGCCGTAGGAGCATATCGCTGAAAATATCCGTCGTATTCCGAGATGACACCTTTCGACCTGTTCAGGAAAGGAGAATAAACATGGCGTCTGATACTTTGTGAGGATAAGAGGAAAGTTTCTTCTCTTTTCACTTCCGCAGTCAATTGCGGTTTGTACCAGGCATTCAGAGAGTCTGCCAAACTGTTGTTGTCTCCTATGACTGCCCATTGTTCTTGGGTCTTATCCAGTTTAGGACCGCAAAACAGCAATTTTCCTTTCGCTTTCTTGCGTGATAAGGGAACGGCAATAATGTCGCCCTCCCCTTTTTCCAACTTGCTGATCATCTCAGTAGTGTCCTTACATACTTCCACTCTTAGGCTGACTCCAATTTTCTGGGCAAATTTCTCGCAAAGAAGATATTGCAAACCCAAATTCCGGTTCTTATATATATAATATGTATCAGGACCGTTGACAGTCAGCATGATTAATTCTCCATTGGATACGATATCATCATACGTAAAACCTTTCGTCTGATCGGAGTTGTTGGAATAATCCTCCTCGCCTATAGGTGTCCCCCAAGGTGTAACATCTGGTTGCGTTTTCTGATTAGAACAACTGCAAACCAACCAAAATAATGCAAATATTGCCGATAAATATACTTTATTCATATTTCAAGTTACAAAATTACATATTTTTTTGGATATTCAAGCAAAAAGATGTACTTTTGCAATGTTTTTTAAACAAAATGAAGAAATATGTTACGAATAGCAGTACAATCTAAAGGGCGTCTTTTCGATGACACCATGAATTTACTTTCAGAAGCAGACATTAAAGTGAGTGCTTCTAAGCGCACTCTTTTGGTGCAGTCTTCTAACTTCCCTCTCGAGGTTTTGTATCTCCGTGATGATGATATTCCTCAGAGTGTAGCAAGCGGCGTCGCTGACATCGGTATTGTTGGCGAGAATGAATTTGTGGAAAAAGGGGAAAATGCCCAGATCATTGATCGTCTTGGTTTTAGCAAATGTCGCTTGAGTCTTGCAATACCTAAGAAAATTGATTATCCTGGTTTGCAGTGGTTTAATGGCAAGAAAATTGCGACTTCTTATCCTAACATCCTTCGCAATTTCATGCAGAAGAAAGGCATCAAGGCTGATATCCATGTCATTACTGGTTCTGTGGAAATTAGTCCTGGTATCGGTCTTGCTGATGGTATCTTTGATATCGTAAGTTCTGGCTCTACCCTTGTTAGCAATAATTTGGCAGAGGTGGAAGTCGTGATGAAGAGCGAGGCTTTGCTTATCGGTAATTGGAATATGGATGATGAGAAGCATCAGATTCTGAACGAAATGTTGTTCCGTTTCGAAGCTGTGCGTTCTGCTCAGGACAAGAAGTATGTGATGATGAATGCACCAAAGTCTAAGGTGAAGGAAATTACGGATGTCTTGCCTGGTATCAAGAGTCCTACGATCATCCCATTGGCTGATGATGAATGGTGCAGTATCCATACGGTCCTCGATGAGAAGAGATTCTGGGAAATCATCGGAAAGCTCAAGGAGCTGGATGCTCAGGGTATTCTGGTTACTCCTATCGAGAAGATGATCTTGTAAAAAGAGTTTTGATCATATCTGTCTTCTACCCGGAACTTTGATTTCATTTTCTGGAAGTTAGAAACAAATATAAAAGTAAATTAATAATAATATAAGGAATGAAGGTAATTTGTTATCCTGCAAAGGAAGAATGGGACGAATTAGTGAAGCGTCCGCACCTGGATGTCTCAGAGCTTAATGCTACTGTAGAAGGTGTTCTCAATGATGTTAAGAATCATGGCGATAGCGCTGTTATACGTTATGAAGAGAAATTCGACCATGCGCATTTGGACTCTTTATCTGTATCTGATGCAGAAATGGAAGAGGCTGAAAGCCTGGTCTCTCTTGAACTGAAGCATGCGTTGGAGTTGGCTCATCATAACATTTCTTCATTCCATCAGAGCCAGCAGTTTCATGGAGAAAAGGTGGAAACAGTCTCTGGTGTGACTTGTTGGCAGAAAAGTGTTGCTATTGAGAAAGTTGGCCTCTATATTCCTGGAGGTACGGCTCCTCTCTTTTCTACGGTCCTGATGCTTGCAACACCAGCCAAGATAGCCGGTTGTAAGGAAATCGTACTTTGTACTCCTCCTAACAGAGAAGGCAAAGTGAATCCTGCCATCTTGATGGCGGCTAAGATTGCTGGTGTGAGCAAGATATTTAAAATCGGTGGCGTTCAGGCGATTGGTGCAATGGCATATGGCACAGAGAGTGTTCCTAAGGTATATAAAATCTTTGGTCCGGGCAATCAGTACGTCATGGCTGCTAAACAACATGTTTCTTTACACGATGTGGCTATTGATATGCCTGCGGGTCCTTCTGAAGTATGTGTTATTGCGGATGAAACCAGTAATCCTGTGTTTGTTGCTGCCGATTTGCTTTCTCAGGCTGAGCATGGTGTTGATTCTCAGGTTTTCCTGATTTCTACTTCTGAAGAGATGATTGAGAAAGTGAAGGATGAGGTGGAAAAACAACTCGAACAATTGCCGAGAAAGGAGATGGCTGCCAAGTCTTTGGATAATTCTAAACTTGTCTTGGTGAAGGATTATGATGAGGCCATTGAACTCAGCAATACTTATGCGCCTGAACATTTGATTATCGCCACTCGCAATTATGATGAATTGGCGGAGAAAGTGGTAAATGCCGGTAGTGTATTCTTGGGACAGTATGCTTGCGAAAGTGCTGGTGATTATGCCAGTGGTACCAATCATACCCTTCCTACTCATGGTTATGCGCTGGCATATAATGGCGTCAATCTGGATAGTTATAACCGCAAGATTACGTTCCAGCATTTGACTGATGAAGGTATCAGAAGTATCGGTAACGCTGTTGTTGTTATGGCTGAAAACGAACAGTTGGAAGCTCATGCCAACGCGATGCGCGTGAGAGTGAATAAAGTTGGCGAATAGTTTTATCTATTTTCGACTTCTTAATTTTAAGAATCTATTTTATCGAAATATGAAAGAATTAAAAGAACTCTGTAGAGCCAATATTTGGAACCTTTCTCCTTATAGTTGTGCAAGAACGGAATTTTCTGGTAAGAAAGCTCACAACTTTCTGGATGCCAACGAGAATCCGTATAATGATCCCTATAATCGTTATCCAGATCCTTTCCAGACGGATGTGAAAAAGGTCTTGAGTAAGATCAAGGACGTGCCTGTGGAGAATATATTTTTGGGAAACGGAAGTGATGAGGCTATTGACTTGGTGTATCGTATCTTCTGTAATCCGGGAATAGACAATGTGGTTGCCATTGCTCCTACTTATGGAATGTATCAGGTATGTGCTGACGTGAATGATGTGGAATACCGTCAGGTGTTGCTGGATGAAAATTACCAGATTACGGCAGATAAGTTACTGAGTGCTTGTGATGACCATACGAAGGTTATCTGGATTTGTAGTCCGAATAATCCTACGGGCAATCTGATCAATCCAGAAGCAATTGTTGGTGTATTGCAGCGTTTTGATGGCATCGTAGTCTTGGATGAGGCTTATAGTGATTTCTCCAGTATTCAGCCATTCAGATCATACTTGTCTAAATTCCCTAATATGATCGTGCTCAACACCATGAGTAAAGCCTGGGGTTGTGCTGCTTTGAGATTGGGTATGGCTTTTGCCAGCAAGGATATTATCGATTTGTTCAACAAGGTGAAATATCCTTATAATGTGAATTTACTTACTCAGCAACATGCCCTGGAGGTTTTGAATGATCCATATCAGGTGGATGAATGGGTGAAGAATCTGTTGCAGGAAAGAGGTAAGATGGTTACGGCCTTTACAGAACTTCCTATCTGCGTGAAAGTTTATCCTACTGATGCCAATTTCTTCTTGGCGAAAATGACGGATGCGCAGGCTATATACGATTATTTGGTTGATAAGGGTATCATCGTTCGCAATAGAAATAGAGTGCAGCTTTGTGAGAACTGCCTGCGAATTACGATCGGTAAAAAGAGTGAGAATATAGAATTGTTATCAGCTCTTCGACAATATCAATAAAAAAAATAAAGAGGGTGTGTCATGAACTTATGGCACACCCTCTATTTTTAATGAAAAGTATAGTTTAGAATTTGATTTTCTTCTTCTTGCCTTTACTTTCGTTGCCCACCCTGTCTAATGCGGTTACAATGTAGGTGGTTTTACCATCCTTGATGTATGGTACTTTCACGTTGGAATCGTAGGTGATCTTGATGATTTTGGATGCATCGTTTAAGTTAACAGGCTCACCTTCCTTAAATTGATAGACAACAAATCTATTGGCCACATCACCCCATTTTTTTCCTTTAGGAGCCTTCCAATTCAACATCGGTCCCTGCTCTGTCCATTTCAGTTTCAGACTTCTGACGGCTTTTGGACTTTTATTATCCAAGAAAGTCATGAGAGGTGGTAATGCTGGATATTTCCAATAGAAATCTCTCAAAGTATGACCGATATTTCCCACATTGTCGGCTGCAGTCTGAGCGTACCACAACACAGTGCCCTTTACATTCTGCATTTGCTGGTGCAACTTGTGCTTGGCAGGAAGCTGATGACTTCTTGGATTTGCAGGGTCAGCAAACTTGGCTGTTCGTTCAATGTCTTCGCCAATAAACAAAGGTCTTTTACCTGCATGTTTGTTCCACCAGGTGATCAGGGTTTTATAATCAGCAGCCTTATGTCCGATTTCCCAATACAACTGAGGAACGCAGTAGTCTATCCAACCGTTATTCACCCACAAAAGTACATCGGCATAAAGGTCATCAAAATTCTGCAAACCATTCGTTTCAGAACCATTCGGATCATTTCTTTTATTGCGATAAATACCAAAAGGAGAAACACCGAATTTTACCCAAGGTTTAATATGATGGATGGTCTCCCCTAATTGCTTTACGAATCTGCTTACATTATCTCTTCTCCAATCTCCAATCTTCCAATAACCATGAGAGTTCTGCTGAAACAAGGCTTGGTCTGGAATCTGTTTGCCTGCTACTGGATAAGGATAGAAATAGTCATCTATATGGAAACCGTCCACATCATATCTGCTGACGATGTCGGCTGCCACTTTGCAGATATAATCTGCAGATTCTTGCAAACCAGGATTGAGGAGCACTAAATTATCATAGGAAAAGCATAATTTAGGTTGTTTGACAACAACACTGTTCTTGCTAACTTGTGACATGCTTGTGGATCCATGTTTGGCGCGGTATGGATTGATCCAGGCATGAATTTCCATTCCTCTTTTATGGCATTGTTCAACCATCCATGCCAAAGGGTCCCAATAAGGATTCGGAGCCTGTCCCTGGATTCCTGTCAGGAATTTACTCCATGGTTCCAGTTGACTCTCATAGAGGGCATCACATTCCGCTCTCACTTGAAAGATAATGGCATTGACACCATCTTTTTCCAACTCGTCCAGTTGCTTGCTGAGCATAGACTGGATCTGTTGGGTGCTTTTACCCATGAATTGACCATTGACACATTGGATCCATGCGCCACGGAATTCACGTTTGTTTTGTGCTGATGCGCCCAATGTAAGGAAAAGGGCCATCGCAAAAATGATTAGATTCTTATACATCTTGTTTTATATTATTTGTTTATTCTTCATCTCTTAATTTTGGCAGAGAAATATGGTATCTTACTGCCAAGAATCGGATTGCGCAAACGATAGCAAATGTGGCAATGACCGTGATATATAGGCTAACCTGCAACCAGCTCAGCAACCAGTATGTGAGTCCTCCCACCACACAAGCCATAGCGTATATTTCCTTTCTGAAGATCACTGGTTCTTCGTTGAGCAGCACATCTCTGATCACTCCTCCGGCAGCTCCCGTAATGCATCCCATAATAATAGCAACCCAAAATGGGAAGCCACATTCCAATGTTTTTTGAATACCCGCTATATTGAATAGGGCCAAACCGAGTGTGTCGAATAAAAACCAAGTAGCATCCAGACGTCTGAGATAATGGTGGCATACTATTACGACACACTGTGCAAATAGCGTACATATCATGTATATCGGACTTAGCATCCAGAAAGGTCTTACACCTAACATGACATCTCGTATGGTTCCTCCTCCTATAGCCACAGCAATGCCGCATACAAAGCCTCCCAGCCAGTCGTAATGTTTGCTGGCTGCGAGTCTTATGCCTGACAATGCAAAGGCAAATGTTCCTATGAATTCTATTACACGTTGTAGTGTAATGACAAATTCCGGGTCATGATGGATTATCATTTCATTATTCTCCTACTAATGTTTTGTTATATTTTGATTGATAGAACGTATTATTCCTTGAATCTATCTCCCCAACAAGTTACCATCCAATTATATAATTTCTCTTCATTAGGAGAGTGCTGCGCATGCCAGAATCTCTCATTTTGAATTTCACTCGGAAGATATTGTTGGCTGGTGAAGTGTCCAGGATAGTCATGTGGATATTTATATCCGTCATGGTAGCCCAATTCTGCCATTAATTGGGTTGGAGCATTTCGGATATGCAGCGGAACAGGAAGATTTCCCGTTTCCCGCACCCTTGCTATTGCTGCATTGATGCCTAAATATGCACTGTTACTCTTAGGACTGGTGGCCAGATAAACCACCGCTTCGGCTAATGCAATCCGTGCTTCAGGCCATCCGATTTTCATGACCGTATCAAAAGCCGCATTTGCCAAGAGTAAAGCATTCGGATTGGCAAGTCCGATGTCCTCGCTGGCACTGATGACAACTCTTCTTGCAATGAATTGCGGGTCCTCCCCTCCTTCTATCATTCTTGCCATCCAATATAATGCAGCATCAGGATCACTTCCCCGGATACTCTTGATGAAAGCAGAGATAATGTCATAATGCATTTCTCCCTGTTTGTCATAAGCAAGAGGATTTTGCTGAAGTTCTCTTTCTACTACCTCGTCTGTGATGATTATTTCATCCGAAGAGAAAGAATTCACGATCAATTCCAAAATATTCAGCAGTTTGCGGGCATCGCCACCACTATACCTTAGCATTGCACCCGTTTCCTTCAACGTTATGTCTTTCTCTTTGAGAACAACATCTTTATGGATCGCTATTTCAAGAAGCCCCTGCAAGTCGTCTTTTCCTAAAGGTTTCAGAACGTAAAGTTGGCATCGGGAAAGTAAAGGCCGTATTACCTCAAAGGAAGGATTCTCTGTGGTTGCTCCGATGAGGGTAACGATGCCTTTCTCTACTGCTCCCAATAATGAGTCTTGCTGACTTTTGGAGAAACGATGGATTTCGTCAATAAACAGTATAGGAGAAGCGGAGTCAAAAAAACGGTTGTTTTTGGCTCTTTCTATCACTTCCCTGACATCCTTTACACCGCTTGTCACAGCGCTCAAAGTATAGAAAGGTACTTTGAGCGTGTGAGCGATAATTTGTGCCAATGTCGTTTTGCCTACACCAGGAGGTCCCCAAAGAATAAAAGAGGAAATTCTTCCTGCATCTATCATTTTACGGAGTATGGCTCCTTCACCTACTAAGTGTTTCTGGCCAACGTAGTCGTCAAGAGAACGTGGTCGCATTCTTTCTGCTAAGGGTTCACTCATTGTCTTTACAATTTATGATATGTTTCCAAATATGAGAATACAATGTTCTGTATGACTTGTATTCATTGCGTCTGTCGTCATGAGATTTCATCTATCATCATATGGATGTCTGCCTCATTTCTTTCCTTCAGAAGAAATCTGGTTCCCCATCAGTTTTTGTAATTCGATGACGCTTTGATTATAGTCATTGATTGCTGCAGCTTTCTTCATGTAGAAGTCAATGCTGTTGTTCAGCGCTTCAACATATTCAATATATGAAATTTCGCCATTTTCATATTCTTCCTGGCTCATTTCTTCCAGTTTCAGGTTGTTTTGCTTGCCTTCCTCCTGATAATATTTCATTCGGACAAATGCTTCATTGCACTTACTCAAGCATGCATGATATTCTTGTTGCTTATCCAACTGCTCTTGCTTGATTTCATATTCTGCAATTTCTTTATCTTTTTTGGCAGCCTTAATTCGGGCTTTGGTTGCACCATAAAAGAGTGGAATCCCCACTCCAACTTCAAATCCCATAAAGTTGCCTCCTTCAAACCTGTTTCTGTTGACATGATATGGATCCCATGAGGAGATGACCATCTGGTTGCGAAGAGAAAGACTGAGAGAGGGTGCATAGCCGTTTTTTGCTACGCTGACTGCTTTGTCTGCTACAGTAATCCTGTCTTGCGCATATTGTCCTTCTGGAGTAAGCTGGTAGTTGAAACTGTTTTGTACCCAATCCAATGCTACTAAATTCTGGTCTGCAGGTTTGATGGGTTCATTACTATTTACCAAACCGGATAATAGGAGTTGCTTACTTTCGATTCCGCAGAGGACATTCGTCATCTCCAACTTGTTTTCACGGTGCATCCTATTGGCTGAAAGTAATTCCAGTTGGCGTGTTTCTCCTGCCTTGAATCGCGCTTCAGCTATTGTCCGATAACGGTTGAGGATGCTGTCCTGCTTGTTGAGAATGTTTAAACGTTCATATTCATATATCAACTGATAGTAATTGCTTTTAATCTGATAAATAAGTTCAGACAATACTACATTCTTCTTACTCTTTTCAGCTTGAGTTTCCGCTTTTAATTGCTTGTTCTTTGCAATATAAAGAGTTGGAAATTCTATACTTTGAGTGAGGGAAATGGAATTGTCCGTACTTCCGCCTGATGTAGGATCCTGTGACAGCGTCAAATCGGTTTTGTCAATATCCCATGCTGTGGCCTGAAGGTTTTTGGCACGTTCTATCGACTTGTTTGCTGCAAGAATCTTATAATTCTTTTCGTATGCCATATTCAGGCATTGTTGCAAATTGAGTACTTTGTGTTGTGCTTGCATATTGCTACACAAACACAACAAAGTAATATATATTATTGCTCTTTTCATATAACTATTTCTTAGTAAACGTTTTGTAAATTGCCGGTAAAACCAACAAAGTCAATAATGTAGAAGTGATGAGTCCGCCGATAACAACAGTAGCCAAAGGTCTTTGTACCTCTGCTCCATCTCCGTGTGACAAAGCCATCGGTAAAAATCCTAACGATGCTACGAGTGCAGTCATTAATACAGGGCGGAGTCTGATCATGCAACTGTCAATTATTCTTTCGTGAATAAGTTGGGTGTTGCTGCGCCCGGACTCTACTGCTGATGACAACTGATTCTTCTGCATTTGATTCATCTCACCGATGAGTACAATTCCGTTAAGAACTGCAACACCAAACAGGGCAATAAATCCAACTCCGGCTGAAATAGAGAATGGCATACCTCTAAACCATAATGCCCATACTCCACCAATGGCAGCCAATGGAATTGCCGAGAATACGAACAGACTTTCTCTTACGTTTTTTACTGTTGCATAAAGTAACAGGAAGATAATGATAAGCGCCAATGGCACTACTATCATCAATCGGGTAATTGCACTCTGTAAATTCTGGAACTCGCCACCATAGGTATAATAATATCCTTCCGGCAACTTCAGTTTCTTATCCAGCAGATTCTGTATTTCATCCACCGTACTCTGCACATCTCTTCCTTTTATGTTGAAACCGACATAGATACGTCGCGCACCATTTTCGTGAGAGATTTGTGCTGGAGCGGGTTCGTAAATGATATCTGCAACCTGGGTCAATGGAATTGTTTCCCCGGAACCTATTGGGATGGCAAGATTTTGGATAGATGAAACATTGCGGTCGTTATTATCTAACCTCAATACAATGTCAAATTTCCGTTCTCCTTCATAAATGGAACCGGCTATTCCGCCCGCAAATGAAGTCTCAAGCACTTGATTGATGTCATCAACGTTGATTCCGTATTCCGCCATCCGTTCATGATTATATACTACCTGAATCTGCGGCAAACCAGAAACTTGTTCCACAGATGTTCCACTTACTCCCTGGATGCCACTAATCATCTTGCCTACATGTTCTCCTAACTTGGTGAGTTCATCCAGATCATCTCCAAATATTTTGATTGCAACATCTTGCTTGATGCCAGTCAGCAACTCGTTATTACGCATTTGGATAGGCTGTGATATTTCAGCCTCTAATCCCGGAATCGTATGGAGTGTTTCTTCCATCTTTTCCATGAGTTCTTCTGTTGTTTCAGCGGAAGTCCATTCTGCTTTTGGCTTGAGTGAAATCATGATGTCCGCTCTTTCAACAGGCATTGGGTCAGTTGGAATCTCGGCACTTCCTATACGGCTAACGACTTGTTTCACTTCCGGATATTCAGCCTTCAGCAGTTTCTCAGCCTTGGTACAACTTTCTACCATTTGCGAGAGAGAAGTTCCTTGCGACATACTCATTTCTACGGCAAAATCCCCTTCTTCCAAACTTGGAATAAATTCTCCTCCAAGAAACTTGAATGCCACAAGACTGACACAGAACAAAGCAACGGCACCTGTTATCACGTTCTTGTTTTGTTTCAGTACCCAGTTGAGGACAGGAAGATACCATTGCTGTATTTTCTTGACCATCTTGTCGGCGAAAGTCTCTTTCTTGCTGATTTTCTTGCTAAGGAAGAGGCTACTTGCCATCGGAACATACGTAAGTGACAATATGAAGGCACCGAGTATGGCAAAAAATACAGTGAGAGCCATCGGACGGAACATCTTGCCTTCAATGCCCACTAAGGTCATCAAAGGAACATATACGATCATAATCATGATTTCACCGAAGGCTGCACTTTGCCTGATACGTGAAGCAGAGAAATGAACTTCTTCATCCATCTCGGCTTGCGTGAGGCTCGTCTTCTGAGTTTTTTGGTTGATATGGGTAACTACGGCTTCCACAATAATGACAGCAGAATCCACAATCATACCGAAATCAATGGCTCCTAAACTCATCAGGTTGCCATCTATGCCAAAGGTCTTCATCATTCCAAAAGCGAATAGCATACTGAGTGGAATGACGCTTGCAACAACCAGTCCTGCTCTCCAGTTTCCTAAGAAAATGACCAATACAAAGATGACAATGAGACCTCCCATGATCAAGTTGTGCTCTATGGTTCCCTCAACACGCTTTACAAGATTTGTACGGTCAATGAAAGGTTCTATGATGACACCTTCTGGGAGGGATTTCTGAATCTGGGCAATTCTTGACTTGACATTTTTGCTTACTTCTTGGAAGTTTTCTCCTTTGAGCATGATAGCTATTCCGGCTACGACTTCTCCCTCGCCATTTCTCGTAACGGCACCAAAACGAGTTGCGTGACCTTCCTGTACCTTGGCAATGTCGCCGACTTTTATTGTTATTCCGTTGACATTCTTTACAGGTATATTGGCAATATCATCAAAAGTCTTGGCCACACCAATAGCACGGATATAGTATTGGTTTGAGTTTTGCTCAATATAGCTTCCACCGGTATTGGCGTTGTTTTTTTGCAAGGCGTCGAAGACTTCGGATACTGTTATGCCATTGGCATTCAATCGGTCTGTGTTGATGGCTACTTCGTACTGTTTGACAAATCCTCCCCAACCGCTCACTTCAGCAACACCAGGAGTTCCTGAAAGTTGTTTTCTGACAATCCAATCTTGGATCGTGCGAAGTTGCGTGAGGGAATACTTGTTTTCATACCCTTTCTTGGTTCGTACTGTATAGTGATATATTTCTCCCAGCGCAGTAGCGATGGGTCCCATTTCTGTAGAAGTGTTCTTTGGCAACTCTTTTACTGCGTCGTTTAAAACCTGACTTACTTGAGAGCGGGCCCAATAGATATCTGCCTGGTCATCAAAGATTAATGTTATAACTGATAATCCGCTTCTGGAAATGCTCCTTCGTTCTTGAAGGCGTGGTATATTGGCCAATGCCATCTCGATAGGAGTGGTTACATATTGTTCGACTTCCTGGGCACCCAGGGAAGGTGCTTGGGTAATTACTTGAACCTGATTATCGGTGATGTCTGGTGTAGAGTCAAACGGCAATGTAGCCAACGACCAAAGTCCCCAAACTATAAGCGATATAGTGAGGAAACCTACCACAAACTTGTGCTTGATGGAACTTGTAATTAGTTTCTGAAACATGATGTCCTTTTAAATTTGTAAATTGATTAATAATTTTAATTTCCGGACACTAATCTTCTTCTCCATGATCGCCAATCTGTGATGCCAGGTAGAAAGCATTATCAGTCACTATCTTTTGTCCATTCTGTATGTGCTTGCAGAGTGAAACCTCAGTATATCCGTCATTGCTGACTCCTGTTGTCACTTCATGTCGTGAAAAACTGTATTCTCCATTTCTTGGCTGTTTATTGAGTGCAAAGATATATTGTTTTCCTTCTATATTAACAATAGCTTTGTTAGGAAGCGCAACACAAAGCTGGCGTCCGGTCGCTATTTGACCGGATACATACATGCCATCAAAGAGGTTTGTGCCTCTCGTTGCATCAAGTTTGACATGTACAGCAACGCTTTTTGTTCCTTGGTTAAAGTATTCGTTCATACCATAGACATGACCGGAGACTTTTACGCCTGGTTGATTGGTGAGTGAGAGTAATACTCGGTTTCCAATCTTTACTTTATTCAGATCTCGTTCAAAAACATTCAAGTCACATTCTACAGCATTGTTATTTCTGATTTTCATCAAAGGCGTCTGCATGTCTGCGTAACTTCCCAAAGATGCTGTAATTTCGCTTACCGTACCTTTGATAGGAGCATATAAAGGGAAGACAGTTGTAAATTTTCCCTTCGCCACAGATGCTGTAGAGATGCCCAACTGAGTCAGCTGGCGACCGATTCCTATAAGATTTGCTTTAGCCACCTTATAGTCTTTTTCAGATAAAAGCAATTTCTTTTTGATGCCAGCTCCAGAGGAAGCGAGTGTTTTCTGTCTTTCCATTTCAAGCTTCGCACTTTCCATTTCTTTATATGCAGAATAGTAGTCTTTCTGTAAAGATACGATTTCTGTATTTTCAATGGTTGCCACAACTTGCCCTTTATTGATCTGTTGTCCTTCTTTCACAGAAATGGATTTGACGACACCGCCCATCAAAGAAGCGACGTCTGCCATATTCTGGGCTCTAAGTACCAAAGTGCCGTTTACATGAAGCATTGCATCCAGTTCGCGCTTTTGTGCCTCCCCTAATTTGAGGTCAATAGCATTCAGTTGTTTGCTGGTTAAAGGAATGTTTTGAAAATCCACTTCTTCTTCCTTTTCCTCATTCTCCTCCTTGTCTGCTTTACTTTCAGAATGGAAGCTGAAAGCAAAAAATGCGATTGCAGTACATACCACAATCAAAGATATTCTTTTCACCATTTTCTTATTATTCTTTTGTTTAGTATTTGCTGCTCAATCCAAGTTGCTTCTTTATAGATCAAGCAGCTTCTTTATAGATTCTGTCGCAATGAAATGAAGTAAGAAAATGGAGGCCCACGTAAAGAACTATTCACAGAAGCCCCTAACTTGATTGCCATCGTTTTTTGTTGCCATTTTGATATGACAATCTTGTAGCATGGGGTCAATTGAATAGAAGAAGGCAATAGGGCTACGAGCATATTTCTGTCGTAGTCCAGATGTTTGTATATGGATTTTATATTTTTGCCATTAGAGATAAACTGATGCATCTGGTGAATATTGCATCCCTTGTTGTCTTTCTCATGGTGGGCAGTATGCTCATCATTAATATTTCCATCATATTCGCATTGTTGTTCTATAAAACAAACTTGCCCCATATGATGGTGGTGAAGTATAATGGTAGATAGCAACAAAGCGCATGTTGCTATCCACATATTTAAAATATGAATTTTATACTTTACCATGATTGCGATATTAAGTCTGATGATGTTTCTATACGATTGCAAAGTTACTATTTAAAATTGGCATTTCAAAATTCAAAGATGTTTTTTAACTAAATCTCGCTTAATTCAGTAAAAAAACGAAAAAAAATGATGTAGTTAACGAAAAAGTTTATACTTTTGCTCTCAATTTATATAAAGGTGTTTTAATTCAATGTGCTATGTTTTGTAATGAACAGAATAAATATCGATTAAGTGTTGCAATATTGATTGTTGTTTCACTTTTGATTTGCATATATCTGATAGCTTTCAGTTGCTTCTTTTCTAAGAAGCAGATCCAATCGGCTATGATACCTGTCAAGGTTTACTCTCAATATGAAATATTGGATGGAGGAAAAGTGGTTTATCATTTTGATAAAGATACCATTTCTGCTACTGGATATTTCTTCAATAAATACTTTTTTATCCCTTCCTGTCAAGGTCGTATTTATGCTGATTTGGATAGTACGATCTGGCAGAATAAATATAAGGATGTAAATGTGGAAAAATTGGTGCAACTTCATATCGATTCCTTGAAAACGATGTATAGTCAGTCAAAGTGGATTGATGGAGAGTTGTCTTATTATTTGAAATGTCACAATGCCAGTGATGAAGGATTCTTTCATATTTCTCAGGTTGCTTTGAAAGAAGAAAACCTTCGGGATTCTACTCGAAAGATGTTGGATTCATTAAAACATCTTTCACATAAGTCTTTGAAGATAGTTCGTCATTTGGAATTCGTTGCGATTTCTCCTTCTGGTAAGGCTAATAGAAAACAAGTTGAGAAATTAAAACATGTTGGTGGAAATGTTTTCCAATTGTTCTCAGAAACCTTACCTGAAGAGTCTTGCGCTTTGTCTTTTCATAAGTCTCAAGCATTGGCTTCTATGAGTATTGTCCCAGTTTTGTTTGATGCCAAATTGAATTATCTTTTGGGCACAACAGGAACCTATAGTGGTGAAGTTGATTCTTTAGGATTGCCTCATGGTCATGGTGAATGGCTGGGCTTTACCGATGCTGCCTATTATCAGGGAAGCTGGAAACATGGAAAACGTGATGGTTTTGGCTTTTCTGTTGCAGATAAAAGTCAGTTACGCATAGGAGAATGGGTGCTGGATAAATACAAAGGAGAACGATTGGTTTATAGTTCTGATCGAATCTACGGTATTGATATCTCTAAATATCAGCATGTTATAAAAGGTAAGAAATATAATATCGATTGGAAACGTCTGCGTATTTCTCATCTTGGAAATATCAGTAAAAAAACAATTAATGGGGATGTTAATTATCCGATTAGTTTCATCTATATTAAAAGTACTGAAGGGGCAAGTTTATTAAATCCTTTCTATAGAAAAGACTATGTGGCAGCACGGGCACATGGATATAAGGTAGGAAGTTATCATTTCTTTTCTACTCTAACTCCTGCTACTTTGCAGGCACGTCAATTCCTTAAAAATTCATATGTCAAATCGGGTGACTTGCCACCTGTTCTTGATGTAGAGCCTACTAAAGCCCAAATTCAGAAGATGGGAGGCGTGGGTGTCCTTTTGACCAGAATGAGAATATGGTTAAGAATGGTTGAAAAAGAAACGGGTAAACGTCCTATTATTTATGTAAGTCAGACTTTTGTAAATCGCTATTTGAGCAAAGCGACTGATATAAAGCAAAAATATCAGGTATGGATTGCAAGATATGGAGAATACAAGCCTGATATCAAATTGGTTTTCTGGCAACTTTGTCCTGATGGTAGGGTTACTGGAATTCGGGGTCATGTAGATATCAATGTATTTAATGGTTATCATGATTCTTTCAAGCAGTTTATCTCTAATCTGAAGTGATTCGTAATAGGCAGTTTGTCTCTAATCTGAGGCCTCTCGTAATAAAAAATATGCTTTTCTCCAAAAATATATTGTTAAAGTATATTAATAGAAATAACAATGATGCAATATTTTTCTTATATTTGCGTAATATTATATATACGCTGTCTCTTATACACATCTCCGAGCCCACGAGACATCTCAGGATCTCG
>ENA-OYYB01000129-OYYB01000129.1-human-gut-metagenome-genome-assembly--contig:-NODE-129-length-60012-cov-25.336491_pt1 | contig 60012 bp, 50 predicted proteins | sample MGYA00244059_ERZ653440 | MGnify/ENA primary metagenome ERZ653440 (study PRJEB26926, sample SAMN06164994) | human gut metagenome | biome: ENVO:00009003; feature: ENVO:2100002; material: ENVO:00002003... | reverse complement strand
ATCTGGTTACTAAAATTAAATTAATAGAAAATGATTCTGATCAATTTGAAGAAGAACAAGAATGAGCATCGGCATCTGCTACGAGGGTGGTCTGGATGAGAACGTGAAGCCTGCCAGAGCAAATCTGGCAGGCTTCATTGTTTTTTTATATCAAAATTTCTTTTGTGTGTTAGAAATCCCACTTGGCGCCTAAGCATGGACGAACCATGAAACCGGCATTGGAACCGAAATTATTGCTGATCTCTACCTCGCCACCTACGCTGAGATTGTTGCAACCGAAATGCTGGCCTACATTATACCAAAGCTGAGGCTCTGATGTGAAGACGGTATGCTCGGCGGTGAAAGCAACTTCGCCCTCATCGTTAAACTTCAAATTACCATGCTTGTCCTTGAATGAACTGTGGTTCTCCCACCAGAAATCAGCAAAACCGCTAAAGTTCAGACCTTTTACGCCAAAGATGTCCTTGCAACCCCATACTGCTGTAAACTGCATTGGGACATTCTGGTCTGTTTTGCGAATCGTCTTATAGAGTGCCTGAAGTGTCAATGTGTTCTTGAAACTCTTGTCGTGCATGAAATACTCTACACCGAAAAGCCATGCATTGTTGATAGGATAATCCTTATAAATACCACCATTATACTCGGCATGGAGACTCAAATTCTTCAATTTAGAGTTCTGCCAAAAGTTGAGGGCGCGAGAAATCTCGGTGTAAGTACCACCTTGTGACATGTTGTGTGCGTACTTGTCGCCTGTATTTGGGTCTGTCATCTGGTTCAGATTGAAATCATGATCCACGAAGAAATAGGTGTTACCCCATTTGTCCTGCTTGAACATTTCAAGGGTGAGAGTTACGAACTTACGGTCAGAACCGAAATCATACAGGACCTGTGCGTTGGTTTGTGCCTTTGCGAATCCGCTAACCAACAAGGTGGCAATCATCAAAAATAAACTTTTCATGTCGTCGTATTATTCTTTGTTTTGAAAAATTATATAAATTAAAATTAATTTTCTTCTTTCTTTTTCGACTGCAAAGGTATGAATATTATTTAAAACAACAAAGTATTGATGTGAAAATTTGGAATAATCGTGGAAAAACATTACTTTTGCAAGGGCTTTTCCAGTAGAATTGGAATTTAAACGTGTTTTTTATTAAAATAATCATTGACTTAAACATAGATTTTATGGGATTTTTTAAGCGTTTTTTTGGCGGCAAAAGTGAGTCGTCTGAAGATAAGATGGAAGATCAGTCTGCCAAGAATTTCGAGGTGCTGAAATATGATGGTGTGCGGGCGATGCATCAGGGACAGATGGATTATGCCATCAAGTGTCTGACCAATGCTTTGCAGGCTAAACAGGTAGATGAAGAGGGGGATGCTTCCAAAGAGGATCAAGAGGTTTTGGAGGTGCGTGATTTTCTTTCTCTGGCTCTTATCCAGAAAGGTGAACTCGCGCAGGCTTATGATCAGCTTCGCAAATTGTCGGAGGCTCAGCCGGATAACAAGCAGATTTTTGTTCGTATGGCTGAGGTGACTTATATGATGGAGGATTATGGGGCGATGTCACATGCCTGTGAGAAGGGGATGCTCATCGACAAGGATGATGCTCACCTGCTGTTCCTGTATGCCAAGGCTTGCCTGGGACAGGGTGATGTGATCAATACCATTGCCATGCTGACGAAGAGTATTCTTTTGGCTGAAAAGCAGCAGGAGGGTTTGGCGCAGGCGGTACAATCCAGATTGCTGCGTGGTGAAACGCTTTTGAAGTTGGGTGATGTGAAGGGTGCAGAGGAAGATGCTGCCTGGCTTCTTGAACAGTTGGAGGAGCCTGTAGAGGAGGTGCTTCTCCTGGAGGCTCGTATTCTGCTGGCTCAGGGAAAGATGGATGATGCTATCTCCTATTATAATAAGGTAATAGACGTGAACCCATTCTCTGCCATCGCTTTCAAAGAGCGTGGTGCAATCTATCTGGCGAAGGGTGACAAGGTGAATGCGGAGAAAGATATGCAGAGTTATCTGGAAATGAATCCTCAGGAGGCTGATGCTGTGACGGGGGAATTTAAAGCCGAAGGTAAGGAACATTGCAGATAAAATACAAGTTTTGTAGATAAAAAACGTATTTTTATGATAAAAATCGGTTGAAAGTAGGGGATTTATCGAAAAATATAAGCAAAATGTAGAAAAAACTATCAATTTGTTTGGTGGTATCAGAAAAAAACACTACTTTTGCAAGCGTATAATATCAAACAATTAAAACAAGAAAGAATATGAAGTTTAATGCGTACTATTTTAGCTTTTACTTTTACTTTGCAAGCAATTGTAAAGCGGGAAGTTGCGTGTAAATTTCAACTTAGGATATAAGATTAAGAAATCTATCGAAACGGTCCCGCTCTATATGGAGCAGGACCGTTTTTCGTAAGAGTCTTCTTCTGGATGAGTCTTGAGGATATTCAAACTAATAAAAGAAAAAGAGGCAATGAAGAGAATAGCAATACAAGGTGAGTTAGGATCATTTCATGACATTACTGCGCATGAGTATTTCGAGGGCGAGCAGATAGAGTTGATTTGTTGTGCTACCTTCGAAGAGGTGTTTGAGAACATCAAGCGTGATCCTACTGTCATCGGCATCACTGCCATCGAAAATACCATTGCTGGCAGTTTGCTTCACAATTATGAGTTGCTACGACAGAGTGGTACTACTGTGGTGGGTGAGCATAGGCTGCACATCGAACATAGTATCTGTTGTCTTCCAGAGGATGATTGGAGTACGCTCCAAGAGGTTCACTCTCATCCTGTAGCTTTGATGCAGTGCGGTAAGTTTCTTGCCAACCATCCCGACTTGAAGGCGGTGGAGGCTGAGGATACGGCGGGTTCGGCAGCTTATATTGCTAAACACCATGTGAGAGGGTGGGCGGCTATCTGCTCTTCTTATGCTGCTCAGATGTATGGCATGAAAGTGCTGCAGGAAGGTATCCACGATAATCCGCACAATTTTACCCGTTTTCTCGTGGTTTGCAATCCGCAGAAGGCTGCACTGCTTCGTCCGATAGAGAAAGCCAACAAGGCGAGCATCGTGTTCAGCCTCTCTCACGACAAGGGTTCTCTCTCCAAAGTGCTCACCATCTTGAGTTTCTATGATATCAATCTGACGAAGATTCAGTCTTTGCCTAATATCGGACACGAATGGGAGTATCTCTTCTATGTCGATTTGACTTTCGACAACCTTACCCGATACCGCCAGAGTATTGATGCAATTACTCCTCTGGTGAAGAAAATCAAGGTGTTAGGGGAATATGAGGAGAAAGAGTGAAGAATTCGTATGCTCTTGCAATTTAACATGAAACATTGAACATTAAAAATAAACATTAGATAAAATGATACAGCCAGCGAATAGAGTAACGGAAATTCAAGAATACTACTTCAGTAGAAAACTGAAGGAAGTGGCCAAGTTGAATGCCGAAGGAATGGATATTATCAGTCTTGCGATCGGTAGTCCGGATATGCCTCCTTCTAAGCAGACCATTGATAAATTGTGTGAGGTGGCACAGCGCCCTGATGCACATGGTTATCAGCCTACCGTGGGCATACCTGAGTTGCGCAAGGCAATGGCGGGTTTCTATAAGCGATGGTATAATGTGGATCTTGACTGGGCTACGGAGATTCAGCCGCTTATCGGTAGCAAAGAGGGAATCCTGCACGTAACGCTTGCATTCTGCAATCCAGGTGATGAGGTACTCATTCCTAATCCAGGTTATCCTACCTATACTGCCATTAATAAGATATTGGGTACCAAGATTACTTATTATGATCTGCGTGAGGATAATGGATGGCAGCCGGATTTTGAGGCTTTGGAGAAGATGGACTTGAGTCGCGTGAAGCTGATGTGGACCAACTATCCGAACATGCCAACGGGTGGAAATGCCCGCATGGAAACTTACGAAAGATTGGTGGAATTTGCCAAGAAGCATGATATCGTGGTGGTGAATGACAATCCTTATTCGCTTGTGCTGAATGAGCATCCGATGAGCATCATGCAGGTGCCTGGTGCGAAGGATTGTTGCATCGAGTTTAACTCCATGAGCAAGAGCCATAATATGCCAGGATGGCGTGTGGCGATGATCTCCAGCAATAAGACTTTCATCTCCTGGATCCTGAAAGTGAAGAGTAATATCGACAACGGTTCGTTCCGTGGTATTCAGTTGGCTGCTGCTGAGGCTTTCAATACGAATAGCGATGAATGGCATCATGAGTATAATATCGTGAACTATCGCCGTCGCCGTGATATCGCAGAAGAAATCATGAAGGTGATGGATTGTACTTTCGATCCGAATCAGGTGGGTATGTTCCTTTGGGGAAAAATTCCGGAAAAGTATGCAGATGTAGAGGATTTGACGGAGAAGGTGCTCCATGAAGCCCGTGTGTTTATCACCCCTGGTTTCATCTTTGGAAGCAACGGAAAGCGCTATGTCCGTATCAGCCTGTGTGCTAAGGATGAGAAAATGAAGGAGGCACTTGAAAGAATCAAGAGTGTGTTTGAAAAGAAATAAAAACAATTAAAATATACGACTATGGAATTAGAATTAGAACCATTGAATTTTCCTAGTGATCAGGAACGCCCTTGTGTGATTGCAGGTCCATGTTCTGCAGAGACAGAAGAGCAGGTTATGACAACAGCAAGACAGTTGGCTGCCAAGGGTTGCCATATGTTTAGAGCTGGTGTATGGAAGCCTCGCACCAAACCAGGCGGTTTTGAGGGAAATGGTGAGGCTGCTTTGCCTTGGATGAAGCAGGTGAAGGAGGAAACCGGTATGCTGACTGCTACTGAGGTGGCTACACCTGAGCATGTGGAGCTGGCCTTGAAGTATGGTATCGATATTCTATGGATCGGTGCACGTACTTCTGCCAATCCTTTTGCGATGCAGTCTCTTGCTGACAGTTTGAAAGGCGTGGATGTACCGGTATTGGTGAAAAACCCTGTAAACCCTGATTTGGAGTTGTGGATCGGTGCTCTCCAGCGTATCAATCAGGCTGGTATCAAGAAGTTGGGTGCTATTCATCGTGGTTTCTCCAGCTTTGATAAAAAGATTTATAGAAATCTTCCTATGTGGCAGATTCCTATTGAGTTGCATCGCCGCATTCCACAGTTGCCTATCATCTGTGACCCAAGCCATATCGGTGGTCGTCGTGATTTGATCGCTCCACTTTGTCAGCAGGCAATGGACCTTGGTTTTGATGGCTTGATCGTGGAGAGTCACTGCCAGCCTGATGATGCTTGGAGTGATGCTAAGCAGCAGGTTACTCCTGATGTTCTGGATTACATCCTGAGTCTCTTGGTGGTTCGTGATGAGCATTATTCTACTGAGGGTCTGCATCAGTTGCGTGGTCAGATTGATGAGTTGGACAACCAGTTGATGGATCTCTTGGCTAAGCGTATGCGTGTTTGCCGTGAAATTGGTACTTACAAGAAGGAGCACAATATGACCATCGTACAGACCAACCGTTACAATGAAATTCTGGACAAGCGCGGTGCACAGGCTGCCCTTTGTGGTATGAGCCCAGAGTTTGCTGCCCAGATCTTCGAGCATATCCATGAGGAAAGTGTTCGCCAGCAGTTGGAAATTTTGAATCAGAAGTAATATTTAAGTGAAGAGTGAAGAACGAAGAGTGAAGAATTAAAATGAGAATATTAATCATGGGAGCAGGTAAGATGGGAAGTTTTTTCATCGACCTGCTCAGCTTCGATCATGAGGTGGCAGTGTATGAGAAGGATGCTAAGCGCCTTCGTTTTACCTACAACTGTTACCGTTTCACCAAGATGGAGGAAGTAGAGATGTTTCGTCCGGAACTGGTCATCAATGCGGTGACGGTGAAATATACTTTGTCTGCTTTCGAAGAGGTGTTGCCTCATTTGTCGAAGGATTGTATCATCAGTGATATAGCTTCCGTGAAGACGGGTTTACAGGAGTTTTATGAGAAGAGTGGATTCCGCTATGTCAGTACGCACCCGATGTTTGGTCCTACGTTTGCCAATCTGAATCAACTTTCAGAGGAAAATGCGGTCATCATCAAGGAGGGCGACTACATGGGCAAGATCTTCTTTAAGGACTTGTATCAGAAGTTGGGATTGAGTCTGCATGAATATACTTTTGATGAGCACGACCAGACGGTGGCATATTCGCTGAGTATTCCTTTTGTCAGCACCTTTGCCTTTGCGGCTGTGATGAAGCATCAAGATGCACCTGGTACTACCTTTAAGCGCCACATGCAGATAGCCAAGGGTGTATTGAATGAGGATGATTATCTCTTGCAGGAAATCCTTTTCAATCCTTATACTTCGGGACAGGTTTCTCAGATACGTGAAGAGTTGGCAGAGTTGATAGATATCATCGATCACAAGGATGCCAAACGCATGAAGCTTTTCCTGACGAAGATTCGTAACCATGTAAGGGAGGATATTGAAATCAAGGAGCATTGATGATTCGTAACTTTGCACCCGCAAACTATCTAAATGAAGAGTAGTGAAGTTCAATATCAAAAAAAAGAAAAATATTATGAGTGAACAGATTGAACAACAGAATAACAAGGCTACGGAGGCTCCTGTTTCTGCTGCCAATGAGCCAGCAGCAGCTTTCCAGGTTGTAAACGAGGGCTTTTCTACCCGTGAGGCAATCGAGGAGGCTAAGCGTTGTCTTCATTGTAAGGTCCCACAGTGCCGTAAGGGATGTCCGATAGAAAATGACATTCCTGAATTCGTACATGAGTTGTCGATGGGTAATATGGGAGCTGCCATGTCTATCATCAATGAAAAGAGCAACTTGCCTGCTATCTGCGGACGTGTTTGCCCTCATGAGAAGCAATGCCAGGGTCATTGTGTCTTGGGCAAGAAGGGTAAACCGGTACAGATTGGTAAACTGGAGCAGTTTATTGCTGATTTCGATACGAAGATGAAGTTGTCTCGTGAGAAACTTCCTCAGAAGACTCGTGGTCGTGTGGCTGTCATCGGTTCGGGTCCGGCTGGCTTGTCGGTTGCCGGTGATTTGGCTCGTCAGGGCTTCAATGTAACCATCTTTGAGGGTCAGGCTGAACCGGGTGGTGTCTTGATGTATGGTATTCCTGAGTATCGTCTGCCAAAGAGTGTGGTGCGCGATGAGGTGAGCAAGATCGAGGCATTGGGCGTTCAGTTTATTACCAATTGTATGGTCGGCGAGAACAATGTAACGATCGACAGTCTTTTCCGTGCAGGATATGATGCAATCTTTATGGGAACGGGTACGAATGTGCCTCAGAATATGGATTCTACTCCTGGAAGCAAGTTGCATGGTGTAAGTCAGAGTACTTATTTCCTCCATAATGTGAATGCTTACAATGAGGGTGCCCTGACACGAGATATGGTGCCTTTGCGTGATGGCGAGAAGGTGGGTGTGATCGGTGGCGGTAATGTGGCCATGGATGCTGCCCGTACGGCTATTCGTCTGGGTGCTGATGTGACAGTGCTTTATCGTAAGACTCAGGAGGAGATGCCTGCCATTCAGAGCGAATATGAGGATGCTGTGAAAGAAGGTGTGAAGTTTGAGTGGAAAACTACTGTTGAGGCTTTCCTGAAAGGTAAGAACGGACGCTTGGGCAGTTGTGTGCTGAACACGCCTGATGGGGAGAAGGTAGAGAAATTTGATAGAATCTATCTGGCTATCGGCTCTCGTCCTGCAAACCGTATCGTTTCTACTACAGCTGGTATTGAGGTGGATGAGAAGGGCTATGTTAAGGTTGTTGATCGTCCGTTTGGTATGACTACCCGTCGTGGTGTCTTTGCCGGCGGTGATGTGGTTCACCGTCCTCAGACTGTGGTCTTAGCCATGAAGGCTGCCAAGGAAGTGGCTCAGGGTATTGCTCAGTATGTGGATGCCATCAAGTTGCTTGAGGAGGCTAAACGTATTGAGGAGAATGGCTCACCCGATTAATCATAGTCAAGAGCCTATATAGGCTACTTGCCCAAGTAATATACCACCTCCTATGTCACAGACGACTTAGACCATAGTGAATATGTGGTAGGCGAGCATTATGATATTAATCATAAAAGCTTGAAAAACGTGTGAAAAAATGAAGCTGGCTTCTATGGGCGATGAAGTAAGCTTCGTTGGTCGATGAAGTAAGCTTCGGGAAGGAATGAAGCCTATTGCCTTAAAATCAACAAAAACTTGGTGGTTACGAGGAAAAAGCAAATCTTTGCATTTGATTTAAATAGGCCTTACTTTTTCAAGTGGACTCAGTAATATACTTGGCAAAGTAATATAATATACTTTTTTGAGAGTTTCTACATTAATGCTAAAATGAAGGCGTTTAGAGCAGCTTTGAGAGGAGTAACCGATATAAGATTCTTTCTTTTCAGATTTACTAAACTATACGCTTAATCCCCCTGATTTATCGGGTGAGCCGATAAGGTACTGGAGTTTTACATAGGTGGTACTGGAGTATCAATTAGCTGACACTGCAGTAACACTTATGTGGTACTGAGAAGGTACTTAGAAGGCCTGAATTAGACACTCCAATTGATGCGTTCTTCGTATTTATCGAAGTCCATTTTGGAGTCAGCTGTCTTTTATAGAAGATAGGTTGCACCTCATACTCAATGTATCTGCTATCTTCATTGTAAGTATGGAAGAATCTCTAGTGGAGAACTAATTGCTTGGTCGTATGCGGTATCAAGCAGCATACTTTTTTCCTTGGTTCCCCAGAGGCATGCGATGGCTTTTATGCCCGCTCTTTTAGATGCAATTATGTCTATAGCCCTGTCTCCAAAGCTCAGAACATCTTCAGCCTTCTCATTTATCAGCTCCAAAGCCTTCAGCATAGGGGCAGGATGGGGCTTGACGGGATGGGCATCATGGTAGCCAACGATAAAACTTGCAGGAATCTGGTGATAGTCAACGATTCTTTCCACGTAGGGACGTGGTGAGCTGCTGACTATTACCATCTTGATTCCTTGTGCTTGTATGTGGTCAAGGACTTCCTGAATTCCTGTATACATGGAGGTATATGGGATAAGTCTATATGCCTCGTGCCAGTTTCTCGTCTTTCTGGCATTTTCCAGTAGCGTGGTATCTACAAGGGTCAAGTCCAAGTCAAAAATCATTCCTTTTATCATAGGCTAAAATAATGAATCCTTGATTTTGACTTTGTTGATCTTCTCTACTGACTCTCTGATGGTGGCAAGAGCTTCTTCGAATGAAACGGATGTCAGGGCATGAGCTTTTCCTTCTTCCAGGAACTTCTTGTTGCCCTCAGCTTTTCCGTCAACCTGTCCGTCCATGTTCTTGTATCTGATCATGAAGAGTGGCTTTTGGGCATTGAGGGTGGCGTTTACTGCATGCATGGTTCCTCCTCTAAGACCTGTCTGGATGACGATGGTTGCGTATGAGAGTCCTGCCTGCAGTCTGTCACGCTCCACTAAGGTATAGCGGTTGCCTCTTTGTCCTACTGGGTACTCAGAAAGCAGCAATCCTCCGCTTTCCACGATATTCTTGGCCAGTTCCAGGTTCTCCTTTGGGTAGATGGATTCCCAATCCAAGCCGTTGGAAAGGAATGCCGTAGTGGTTCCCTTCACGTTCAATGCTCCTTGGTGGGCGGTGGTGTCGCATCCTATGGCAAGACCTGATACGATGTTGAAGCCTTGTTCTGCGAACTTTTCAGCGAAGTAGATTCCTGCATGGATTCCTGCTTCTGTTGGTTCTCTTGTGCCGATGATGGCGATGCCTGGCATTTGGAGAGCTTTGACGTTGCCTCTGTAGAACAGAATCAATGGGGCGTCTGCATTGCCATCTTCATTGATGGTCTCGCGCAAGATTTGAGGGAAGGCTTCTTCGTAATAGGAGATGATGCCTACACCTTCTCTTTCTGCATCGTTGATGCAGGTTAATGCCTTTCTGTTAGCTTCCTGGAGATCTGTGGCAGAGTACTTTTTGAACTTCTGTTTCTTGAGAGTAGGCCAGAAGTAGCACAGATCTTCGATGGTTTGCACATGGGACGGAGCTACCTCGGCTATGGAGAGAACGGTTCTGTTTCCACAGCCCTTGAGGTTCTTTAATGTCAATATGAGTTCTGTATTGAGTGCCATATTTCTTTATATTCTTTTTCTTTGTTATTAATTCTGTTATGCATCTGCAAAAGTTGTTATTTCTTTCTTTTTGATTTCCCAATATCTTGGAGAAAAAATACTTGCTTTTGCAGCAGCACGTTCTGTTTGTGTTAGTCGATGTTCCAGTAGGCGTCAGGATCGCCATCGAAAACGTCGTCTATGTCCTGGTCGCTCCAGCCTTCTACGTCTTGGGCATATGAACCGTTGTAGTTGTTGTATGTCTTTTCCTCCTCGTAGTAATCTGATGGATCGTAGTCGTCTTCCTCCTCGTAGTAATCTGATGGATCGTAATCGTCCGTCGGATCATAATGAGGATGGTAATCTGGGTTGAAAGTCTTTGCCAGGAACACTCCTGTTACGCTTGCTGCCCCCATGGTTTCCAGCTTTTCTGCCACCATCTGAAAGGTTCTACCTCTTGTGATGATGTCATCAATGACGATGATTTTCTTTCCAGCGATTTCACTGGTATTGAAGCCGAAGCCTTCGATTGGATTTCCGGTTTTTCCTGTGAGGTGACCAGCTTCATGGTCGTGCTCATTGTAGATGGCATTGATTGCCACCTTGTAGCCGGCAGTCTGGATTGCTTCTGCAAGCTTTTTGTAGCGAGTTTGTGTTTTGCTCTTGGTGGATGCAGGGATGAAGCAGATGCACCAACTTGTCTTCTCTCCATTGGTTATTTCCTGGATCTTGTTCAGGAATCCACTCTTAATTTCGTCGTTGAGGTTGCCGTTTTTGAAGTTGTAGCAAGTCTGACGGTCTGCCAACTGCTGGGCATTTGCCTGATATCTCACTGGGAGATAGTCTTTGAGGTATTGATAAGTTTTCATTTTAATGTTTGTTTATTTATTTAATTTATATTGTTGTCTTATTCCCATGTGGGAGATGTTGCTGAGTATTCTGCCTTTTCCTTTTGGTGGGTTAGGCTGAATGGCTGACCCAGTCTGGATTGATTGTTTTGGCGAGGAAGAGACCTCTTACCATGTTGGCACCATTTTTAGTGAGCTTGTTGGTTGTTTGCATGAATGTCAAGCCTCTTGTGATGACGTCATCTATGAGGATGATGTTTTTGCCGGCAACGTCGCTTGTCTTGATGTCGAAGTTCTCTGCTGGGTTTGTCTTCTTGCCTGTGATGTGGCCTGATTCCTGATCCTGGATTGGCAGGATGGTGTGGTAGTCGCAGGCAATTCCTGTTTCCTTCTCGATGAAGGTTGCGAGCTTTTGGTAGCGGCAAGCTGTCTTGTGGTGGGTGGATGCTGGTATGAAGCATACTCTCCAGTTGTTTCCACCCAGTTCTTTTTTGATATCCTTGATGTATTCTACGATTGTGTTCATCAAGCTAAGGCTGCAGTAGCCGTTTTTGAAGTCGTAGATGGCTTGTCTGTCACTCTCTTGCTTCATTGTTGCGGAGTATCTCTTTGGGAGGTATTCCATGATGTGTTTATATGTATAGCTCATGTCATTTGTTATTAATGGATTAAACATCTCAATGATGCCGCTAACTACTTAACCATAGTGGCTTTGGTTTTTCTGGGTGCAAAGGTAGGGGGCTATAGTGAAATGATATTTCAGTGGCTCATTTTTCCTGTTTTTTGTTATTTGGGTATACATTCTATACCTTATTATATATGAGCCAGCGGCTATCATTAGCGGACGAATCCCGGAACTGAGGTGATGAAGCCGTTTTCTCGTTTACACTCTGGGTGTCCTGTTGCAGGGGCAACCACATCTGTTCTACCGTTCTCCTTAGCAGCTGCGAGAACCATGGCGGAAACGATGTAGGTTACATTTTCCTTAGGTTCCGGGAGACCTTCGATCTCTCCGTGCTTGACCTTGCAGATGCCGCATCCGTTGAACCTGGTATAGGTATCTGCCACTCTTGCGTTTCCTTCCGTAGGAAAGCTGCTGCCATCATTCAGGGTGATGGTGTGGGGGGTGAGGTTGATAAATTTCATTTCTCTCTTTTTTATGATTTTTATTTAGTTTTTTATACTTGCCATGCTCCTTCTGAAATGGGAGCAAGTGCTTTGTTTTTTAATTCGAGTGCAAAGGTAGGGGCATATAGTGAAACGATATTTCACTGGCTCAATTTTGTAGATTTTGATAGTTAGGTATGATTTCTATACCTTAATATATATAGTGTATTTTTCTTCTCTTCTTGAAAATCTTAAATACAGGTATTGGGGTGATAGATGAGATGCAGAATTAATCTCCTTTTGATGTTTGTTAGTGCTGAACCATGTTTTGGGGGTGGCTTGTTGAATTTGCGTGTTTTCAAATACGGTTAATAGAGTTAAATTTTTAAGCTAAAATTGGTAGAATATTTAAGAATAATTGGCTTGTATATCTCGAAAAAAAGTAGTACCTTTGCACTCGCTAAGAAAAAGTTAATTTTCGGTTAAGAAAAGTGAAGAATTATTTAGTAGAGTTCTATAACTTATTGATAATCAGTATAGTCTTATAAAGACGAGTACGAGACCATCTTCCATTACAACAAGGATTAAGACCCATATCCGTGATGATGATACAGCTTCACCACAACGTGTACGAGACCATCTTCCATTACAACAAGGATTAAGACCTACCACTGCCTTTGATGCAGCTATACCACGCATGTACGAGACCATCTTCCATTACAACAAGGATTAAGACCTGATACTGATGTATCATCAGTGAACTTGAACTTAGTACGAGACCATCTTCCATTACAACAAGGATTAAGACATTCTTTCAATAACAGTCATTGTTTTATCTATTTAGTACGAGACCATCTTCCATTACAACAAGGATTAAGACGGATTGATGTTTTTACCCATAGCAAGAGCATTTGCCAAGTACGAGACCATCTTCCATTACAACAAGGATTAAGACTTTTCACTCTTTGTACTCATAACTTTAATATTAAGTTGGTACGAGACCATCTTCCATTACAACAAGGATTAAGACTCAAGAGTTGCACCAACGAGCAAATTATAATACTCTGTACGAGACCATCTTCCATTACAACAAGGATTAAGACGTCTATTTGAGCTGTTACGTAGGATTGTTCTGAAAAAAGGTACGAGACCATCTTCCATTACAACAAGGATTAAGACCCTCAATCTGTGAGGCAGACATTGCTGAATGGTTCGTACGAGACCATCTTCCATTACAACAAGGATTAAGACAGGTGCTCCTTACCATTAAAGAAAGGAACGAGACCACAGTACGAGACCATCTTCCATTACAACAAGGATTAAGACCTTTTAAAAGTTGGGTTTGACATCTGTGAAAGTGGTACGAGACCATCTTCCATTACAACAAGGATTAAGACTTTAGTATGCCTTGCGCTTGCGGAAACGGCATTTTTGTACGAGACCATCTACCATCACAATAAGGATTAAGCTTTAGAGTTAGTAAGAGTTTTTGGGGGGAAATTTAGCTAACTTTATTACTTCAATTAAAGTAATACCGATATTACTGCAGACAACTTCACAAAAAGTTGTTTGAAGGTATGGGTATGACTCCACATGGAAAAGATACACTAGTTTCCGTGTACTACAAATATCAAACAGATGATGGTGGAAAGACTACAGTCCGCCTTTCTGAACAAAGTGGAAAGGCACTTACCATTATCAAGAAAGAAAGTAGGGCAGATAAGGGCTTTGAAGCAGGGAGGATTCTTTAACCGAAAAAGCAAACTTTAACAAAAGATTGACGCTTCAATGTGTTGGGATTTCATAGAAAAATTGTATCTTAGCAGTTGTGAAACGTTGGATTTCGTTGGAAGGTCATAGCTGCGTTCCTACTTTGTCCACCAATGTTTTGCATGGCAGTTGGATATTGGTCGGAATTGAGCTGACAGAGAAGTGCCAACTGTATTAAAGAAAGGTTTGGAGTGCCAATATCTGCTTATAGGTAAGCAGACTAGGGGTACAGCGGTAGCTGCGCCTTTCTACCTTTGGTTTGGGAAAGAGCTGTGTCACTTCTCAACTAAGTAGGTGTAGTGTTCATACTCTTACATCTAGCCAAAGGTTCTTTATTCTTCTCTTACTCGTGGTTCTTGAATGGATCAGGTGTGCATCGATTTTCTGGGATTTTTTGTTTTTGAATATGCTTGCTTTTGTGCAGTCTATTCTTTGGGGTACACCTAAATGCGGCATACCCTAAGAATAGACCTTATCAGTTCTTAGATAGTTGAATATAGAGTGATGATAGTTTACTTTGGAATCAGGGTTCTGTATAGTTATTACTAAAAACTTGCGACAAAATTATAAGCAAAAAGATGGGTTAGTCTGTATTCTCTTTTTGATAGTCAATGATGCTTTTCAATGAGTTTTGGCAATCTTGGCACAGTCCTTTTTTCATGTAGCAAGTATTTTTGCCATGGGCATCCTGCATCAGGCACATCAAATCATCCTTCTTGCAATGGGGTAGGCCTCGTGAATGCAAGAACTCATGCGTTGTTACTTTCCATAGGTCATCCTTTCGTTTTAATCGGAAGGTTGAAACCACACAGGCATCACCAGGCCGGAAACTAAATCCCATGATTCCATAGTTGTAATGTCTGCGAATGGAAGTGGAAATATCCCGATTCGTAAAACCGATGGTAACAATTTCATCATTGCCTCCATGCTCTTCATGCAACATTTTCAGGATTTTCCCAGCCCAATACCTGTTTCTTGGTTTGTAGAGACATGAGTCAGGTATTTCTTTCTTGTCTCCAACAAATACAGAAGCTTCCAACCAAGCCTTGGGTTTCGTATTGAAAATGATACCCAACTGCTTCACGAGTTCTCCTCTCAACTGTTCTGCCTCCTGATGGGAGAAATTCCCCAAAGGCTTTAACTCTATGACATAACCCAATGGAGGATCTGCAGGGAGACTGTCTCCCATGATTTCATTGCCATGGCTCTGATTTCCATTGTAACAACCTGCTAAAAACAGGATAGAGATTCCAACTATAAACAGCAATAACTTCTTCATAGAATATTCTTTTTATTTGTATTTTGCATAAATCAATACCGGTCTTCTCCTGGAAGATTCCTTGTATTTCTGCATCACTTTCTCCACGCAGCTTCTTGATACAGTAAAGCAGCCATGGCTCTCTGTTCCCAGCGGAATATCTTCTCACCGGAGAATCTTGTCACCTTTCTAGCAGAATGGATCAGGATGCCACGGGCTTCTGCCAGATAATTGCTCTTGTCGAGCCCTCGAAGGCGAACGCAGTTCTTGAACTTCATTCCACCTTTTCCTATCATGACATATCTTCCAAGACTCGTGCTTCCGCTTCCAGGGTTATTACTGAACTTTGGTTGGGCTGCTGTATTTCCCTTACCACTTCCATGCATGCAATAGCTGCTCATTACTCTTTTGCCACGCTGTAAGTCATAGATAAAGAACCTCTTCTTGCCAGATGGTTTGGAGAAATCCACGAGGATATAGTAATCCGTACTGTATCCTCGTCTGTCGCAATAATCTCTTACTTGCGTCAGGTTCTCACAATCCACCTGATGATACCACTCTTTAGCATCCACCGTATTCTTAAAGAACGGTTTTGTGAACCTATTATAAAAAGGTGTAAAGAAAAGGACACCGATGACAAGCAGAGTCAGTATTCCCAATATGATTTAAAACTTCTTCATGATCAACTGATGTGTAATCTAAAGATATAGACACTTTTATTCCCTGAAGCATGTCAGATTCATCTGCTGCTTAAGAAACTCGATAATCTCATTTCGCCTGTTTACCAATACATAATGGTTTTCTTCAGGAACAAAGAACAGACCTGTGTGTACCCCCATCTTGCTGAGTCTGCTGGCCTGGCTTGGCATCAGAAGTGAAGAGTTGTCCTTACCACCTCCAATCAGGTTCACCCTGCATGGCACCTTCCTCAGTCCTCCAAGATTACAGGAGATAGATGTCAGACTCTTGAAATCCTTAGCATGGGATGAGTGCATGGCAGCCACTATCGCACTACCTCCATTCGAAAGCCCCATCAGGTGAATCTGGCGATGGTCGATATGATAGCCCATTCGCTCCAGGGAAGGTATGTAATAGCTGAAAATCTCATTAATATTGCGATTTGTGAAGATGCCACTCATGCTGCGGGTACCGATACTCATAACGATGCAGTTGTCCAGGTCCTTCCAGATACCCTGGTAGAGTTGCCAGTTGCCAAGGTATCCATGGCAGAATACCACCAGCGGATATTTGAATCCATTCTCCTTGCTCCATCTTACATTCTCATCTCCCTTAGGTTCGCAGATATACACAGCCCTGTCATTGGCTCCGAAAGCCTCGTTGAAAGCCTGTACATAGACTCCAGACATCGGGTTATCCTTTCCCAGGTTGTCATACGGAGTAAAGAAGTTGTGAATCTTACCATTGGCAATATCCTGATTGGCTTGTGCAATAAGAGTACCGCCAACGCCCATCATGCTGATTACAGGACGGGCAATCATCAGGTTTCTAATGCCAAAGTTCACAATCTCTTCCTCAGGAATCAGGGTATTGATGAGATATTGAGTAAGCGGTGGATGCTTAGCCTCTCCATTCTTATCCAGATAAACGAGTCTCACTCTGTCACTTGAATCGATGAGATAGCGGGGCATTGCCATCCACAGGCATACGAAGAAGAGCATCCAATAGGGACGTATTCCCCATTTCTTTGCCCATGGTGGGAGCATCTCAAAGATGTGCTTCTTCCATACAAGGAAGAGCAGCATCAGCATTATGGTCTTGTAAAACAGAGAGGCAAAGAATGCCCAAGCCGCTACAAGCAATACAGATATAATACATTTCTTAGTCATATATTCTTTTTGTATGTTTGGTTATTTTAATGCAGGAAAGCTCATCAGATCATTGCTGGTCTTCTTGGCTAGTCGGTTGAACCATACTAGCAGAATGATGTTCATTCCTATTAGTGCCACTCCCAGGAAAACAAAGAGGATGAGATAAACACTCTGGTAACTCATGTGCCATTGCATCCCCGTCATCTTCGTATAGTTGATGAGTGCTTTATGCTGAGTCAGAAAGCTAAGACCAATGAATGGGCTGATGAAATTGAACCAGTTGGCGAATATCAGGTATGCATATCCTAGAATGGAGGCTGTTCCTGATATGGTGAACACTTCCAGGCCGAATTGCTTGTATCTCTTTCTCATGGGGATGAGAAGCAAGAGGCAGGATAGGATACACACCAGTCCCTGTAGGTATAAGCTCCATGCCACATTGGCAGTAGCATATGAAACTCCCAGGCTTTTGGCAATCATAGAAATGATGCCTGCGACTAAATCATAAAGCATTTTCATGTTTCTGTTATTTTATGTTCGAATTCATTTTAAAGTTCAATATATACCCCTTATAATAAGGGATTTCTTGAGTGCAAAAGTAGACATAAATATGCATGCCTAGGTACTTTTTATCTGTGGATTGTATCAAATGCCTGCTTCCGTGTATGAACAGATGGTACAATCTATTTCCGATGGTCCTTTTGTTTCATAGTCTTTACCATCAGTTCTGCTATCTTTCTGAAAGTTTGCCCAGCCATGCCTCCCCCGGAAGCTGGAGTCTCTGGTCTCTTGTAGCTGACGAATACTGTATATTTTGGTTTCTCTGCTGGGAAGTAGCCGCAGAAGTCTGCATAGATTCCATCTTCCGTATGGATACTTCCTGAGATGCCAGCCACATTGACCATCTTTGATTCTGCCTTCTTGCCCAAGCCATTTGTGACGAAGAATCTAAGTGCTTTCTGCATTGATTCGATGTTTTTCTTCTTGGCTATCATAGAGTCAACCACGATGGGAGACCTCTCCTGTATTTTTGGACTAACCATCTTTCCTCCATTGGCGATGGCATTGAAGAAGCTCACCATGCTGGTTGGTCTTCTATGATGGAACCCTAGGGCATAAACGGGCCAGGAACCTTTGAAAGTAGAATCCTTTTCCAATCCCATTTGCTGCAGCTTCTGGAAGAAGACATCTTTATCTTCATAAGCCACATCTACAGCCTGGTCTATAGCGATGCTGGAATTGTATGCCAGTCCCTGAAGAAGAGTCAGCTCCCCATATCCACCCTTCCTCCAGTTATGGTCATAGATGGTATCCTTTCCGATAACATCAATACCTATATAAGTATGAAACATATCGTCCAGCGATACTTTTCCTGTTTCCAGAGCGGCAAGCAGGGAAGCCCCTCTAAAAAGAAAAGATTCACGAGCCTTGGTGAGTAGGGTGGTGTCCTTTACAACTTTTCCGTTATCTTCTTTCCATCCTACCATTGCCTGGAGATTACCTGTGGATGTCTCCATGACGATTGTCATACCTTCTTGAGCTGCAAACTCCTCCATTCCCTGTTTGACAATGCTGTCAACTGAGTTCTGCAGCTGAGGATTGATGGTGCTTTCTGTTTCTTGTTTTGTGGTGCACGCTATGAATACAGTTACAGTGAGTATAGCGATTGCTGTTAAAAATGATTTTCTCATATTTCTCTTCATTTTGTTATTTCTTTCTGATATCTTCTTTTCCGAATGATCTTTGATGTTTTCTTTCATCTGATTATCAGAGGACTACCTTTGTTTGGGCAGTCCTCCTTGGATGTTAAGCCGCATTTCTTGTCAGCTTCTTGACCATGTTTACCAGGTCAACTCCTTCTGCTACCATCTTGGCTGAGTCGCATCGATATGGAAGTCTGCCTCCCTTGCAGATGATAGGGTCTCCGTGGTAGTTGATGTCAATGATGAGGATCAGGTCATCATTGTAGTTGTACCAGTTGTATTTGAGCGAAGACATGAGGAGGGCATTGTCGTAGGTATATGACTTGATGTATGGGATCAGCATCGTGTTTTGGAACTGGTCGAGATTGGTCATCTGTGGATAGATGGTGGCAATTTCATCCTGGAGCTTGCAAGTCTTGTTGGTTTTGTCATTCACTCCTATGATGAGACGGCATTGTTTCTGCTCCTCGCTGTTGCACATGGCAACGATAGATTCTACGATTTCCTTGATCTGTGCATTGTTATCCTTAGGGTTACCGGCTGCATAGAACAGGCTTGCCTTTTTCTCCAGTGTCTGTGACTCTACAAAGTCCAATGGAAAGTCAACCATGGATGTAAGCTTCTCTATCTTCTGCTCCTCCGTCATGTCGCTTGCTGCAATGATATTCAATGTCTCCAGTCTCCGGTCTTCCGGGAGGGAAAGTATCAGAGCATTGAATTGAGACATCATTTCTGGAAGGCTGTTGGTTTGCTTGTATGGTTTTGCATCCTTTAGGAGGTAGGAACCATCGACCTTCAGCTTCTGCTCCTTAGTATTGGTGACTCCATAGGTCTCATGGTCAGGATAGTAGGTCATCTCGTCCTTTTTCACCATGGTGACACTCATGCCGATTCTCAGGTGTCCTTCTTCCATCATTGCAGGTGGAAATGCCGGGTATCTGTGCATCACGTAGAATGGGATGTGAAGGGTCTTGTCATCTAATTGAATGGTGTAAATGTTGTTGTAATAGTTGGTAACTTTACCAATTGATTTTTCGAATTTGCACATAGTCTTGATATGTTTTAAATTATTATTGAAATTATCGATGATGGTTTCTAGCCAGATTTCCTGTTGATGGCTAGTTTTAAAAGGGGAACCCAATCCTTTGACTTTATAGTGGGAGGATGCTTGGTGACTCCGGTTCTGCATTCTTTTCAATGCATGATACATCTGGTGGGCATTGATGATTGCCCGGTTGGATCCGATGAAGAGACTTGCTTCAGTAGCAGGATTCCTCACTTTGTAGGTTGCCCTACTTGGAATGGCGATTTTACTCATAGTGTATGCTTTTAGAAGTTACTTGTTTCTGTTTATCTTGATATCGCTAACCAATTTACCATAGCGATTTTGGCTTTTCTGGGTGCAAAGGTAGGAGAATATAGTGAAATGATATTTCACTGGCTCAATTTCCTTGTTTTTTATGATGCAGGGCTAGAAAAACAGAGTGTTTTTAGAATGTAGAATGAGATCAACATCTACTTCCTGACCGATGATCTTCATGGCTCTTGCATAGTCCTCCGACAGAGGGACAATCAGGATGCTGTCGTTGTTGTCATACATCTTCTGAATATCCGTCAGCTTCATGGCTATGTCTTGGAGTGCGTCTGATGGCATGTCGGCCATGAAGATAGACTTTTGGACCCTGGTACAGCCTTTGCTCTGCAGGAATTTTGCAATCAACGTTCTTACCTTGTTGCTGGTGATGTCATACATGATGAAGCATATCATATTTCCGGGTTTCCTTTCTGCAGAGGAGATGATGTTCAGTATCTGTCTGATTCTTTCGGGTAGGGTGGGGAGCTCTTCTAAGCATCCGGTTGTTCTACCGATGGTTCCTGCGCCAGATAAACAGGCACTTCCTATCAGTCTGGTTTCTATGAGATGATTTCCTTTCATGAGCTATAGGTCAGAGTCTGTACGTAGTCATTCACCAGTTGCGCCATCATGCCATTGAGCTGCATGGAGGTTCCTCTCTTGGGTGATTCTACCACGGAATATCCCTTGTGCCCAAAGAACAGGTTGATTTCTGCTTTCAGCTGATGGGTGCGGAACATGAGCTTGATACCATACTGTATGTTTCTGGTGTCATATAGTTCCACTCCAGTTTCCTCTATAGATTGTTTTAAGTCGGTAACTATGTTGGTGATTTCCAGAGGGACATACACGGGGCGAATTTCCAGAGGAAGTTTCTTTCTTTTATTGAGTTCGAGCCTTTCCTTGATTCTGTCCATGGTTTCCTGGTCCGGCTCATGAGTCTTTTCTACTGGTTGCAGGTCCTGCATTTGCTTTTCTTGGTAGATGCTTGGCATCTTGTCTTCCTTGATGAACTGGTCCACGCACTCCAGATTCACATAGTTCTCCCAGCAGACAGGCATGGCTGTCAAGTTGAGTATGGCATCATCATCTGCCGCAATGAAGCAGGCTCTGGTCACATCATTGGTCTTGAGGTCAATGAATGTTTCCAGCTGGTGTTCCTTGGCGAAGTCCCATGCAAACTGCTTGTAGAATGATGAATAGATATTTTCATCCGTGCATGGTTTATTGAGCAGAAAGATGAGCTTCAAGCCACATCCGCTCGGAGATGTGAACATCATGGCGATGCGCTCGTCTTTGGCCAGCTTGGCTTTCAGGTCATGCAGCTGGATGGTCTTCTCGTCCACATGGTCTATGTCCAGGACAAACGAAGAGGCTGAAGAAAAGTTTTCCTTTCTTCTATAGTCTGGGTCAAAGTGGGCACAGACGAAATAGGGGAGTGATTTTTTCATCAGGTTGTATTTAGTACTGTCCATGCGCTGAATACTGCGCAGGACTTCTGTCTGATTTCTGAGTGATGGCTCTGGGTGAGATATCATCTCGAATAGGTCTATCATGTTGATAGAAGTCAATTTTTCATTGGCAGCCACGATCTTGGTTCCCAATGATACAGTCTGCTCTTTCATACTAATAATGTTTTAATTGTTGTGCGAATTTTTGTATATAGAGAAATATATGGGTTTCTCTGCTTCTGGTCATTCCCTTGATGGATTCATTCTCTGCCAGGTAGTCATTGACTGATTGGATCATGACTCTTCTTCCCAGGGATTCGAGCCATACAGCTCCTCTTTCATCTGTGGAGTAGTAGTCCTCTGTTGTGATGTTCTGGGCCAGCAGGGAATAGACGATATAGTCTATCCATACCCTGTAGAGTTCTATCACATCATAGGAAAGGACGGGTCTTCCATACTCGTCTCTGTGGAGAATGCCTATATAGGGATCTATGCCGCAGCGAATGAGTGCATTCTCAATCTTTCCATACAGAATACCGTATCCGTAGTTGAGCATGGCGTTGGCAACATCTGTAGCTGGATGTTGTGAGCGCTCCTTGAACCGGTATTTCTCAGGAATGAATTGATTCAATGCCCGGAAGTATTCCTTGGAGGCATTGCCTTCATAGGCTCTGAGGTTATTGGCGATTTCTCTTACCGTGAATCCTTCTAGTGCATCTACCTTTGCGATGAGTTTGCTGATTTTGTTGCCAGCTTCCTGTACGATGAGTTCCTTCTGCCCTGTATCTACCTGCAGCATGAGGAGCAGGGCCAGTTGGTTTTGCATCTTTTGGATGATGACCTTTTTGATCCATTCCACTGCATCCTGTGATGCCGTGAATATCAGTTGTCCTTTTCTGATGGTGGAGATGGAACCATATTTGTGGCTCCATACGCAGCCCATTACGTTGCCACCTTTGTCTGCCAGCGTGACCCTGATGTCATTTTCAATGGCAAGCATCAAGGCGTCGGATGTGAGCACCGCGCTCTTGGCCACCAGGATGGAATCCACGTCTTTAATGGGTATGCGATGGCTTCCTGTTGAATTGTTGAGCATGAAAGCTCCATTGTTGATGCTAAGTTTAGCACCATATGAATTTAATACGATTTCCATAGACTCATGGTTTAAATTTTCTGAGTGCAAAGGTAAGGAGGGATTTTGAAATGATATTTCACTGGCTCAATTATCTAGATTTTGATAGTTAGGTCGATTTCTATACCTTATATGTATAGGGTATTTTTAGAAACAAAAATACAGGTATTGGGGTGACAGTTGAGATGCAGAATTTATCTCCTTTTTGATGTTTGTTAGCGCTGAACCATGTTTTTGGGGGTGGTTTGTCGTTTACCTTTGGTTTTCTGTTTTCTAATATAGTTAATATAGCTAAATTTTTGGGCTAAAAATGGTAGAATATTTAAGAATAATTGGCTTGCATATCTCGAAAAATAGTCGTACCTTTGCACTCGCTAAGAAAAAGTTAATTTTCGGTTAAGAAAAGTGAAGAATTGTTTAGCGGAGTTGTTTAACTTGTTGATAATCAGAATAGTCTTATAAGGTCGAGTACGAGACCATCTTCCACTACAATAAGGATTAAGACTTTGAAGTCTTTCATAATTTCTTTTTTAAATGATTAAGTACGAGACCATCTTCCACTACAATAAGGATTAAGACAGATACAAACTAACATTAGCAACTGTAACTTTACAATTGTACGAGACCATCTTCCACTACAATAAGGATTAAGACACATTGTCACCGAGTGTCATTATAATATTGGAATTTTTGTGTACGAGACCATCTTCCACTACAATAAGGATTAAGACACCGGCTAGGCTCGGTTTAATCAAGTTACGCAAAGAAAGGTACGAGACCATCTTCCACTACAATAAGGATTAAGACCTTTTATTAGCAGTAGAACGCTTACTTTCACTATAAGTACGAGACCATCTTCCACTACAATAAGGATTAAGACAGAGCTGCTCCACCATCAAACACTGGCTTCATACCAGTACGAGATTATCTTCCACTACAACAAGGATAAAGATTGATTTTTAATCCCCTGCATAACTAGACTTAGGTACGAGACTATCGTCCACTATAACAAGGATTAAGACTAGCAGGATGCCACAAGTCCTTCAAGAACTCATTGAGTACGAGACCATCTTCCATTGAAACAAGGATTATGACCAGGCAAAGAAGCACATTGTTGCTCCTGAAGCATGCACGTACGAGATCATTGTCCACTACAACAAGGATTAAGACCTGAGTGAAATTTCATTACTTGTACCTTTCATAATTGGTTCGAGACCATTGTCCACTACAACAAGGATTAAGACTGTGCAGGCTGTCCAGTCATCATATTGGCTGGAATGGGTACGAGACCATTGTCCACTACAACAAGGATTAAGACACGCCTACGTCTTGTTTGAGCATCTTCTCAAGACCGAGTACGAGACCATCGTCCACTACAACAAGGATTAAGACATCTCTAAGGTTTCAAGATTGAGTTTGCCACCTAATGTACGAGACCATCTTCCACTACAACAAGGATTAAGACGCATTAGCAAATGTACGTACATTCTGAACTGTCAGTACGAGACCATCTTCTACTACAATAAGGATTAAGACTCCACTTTTATGCCAAATGGAGTTCCATCGGCAAGTACGAGACCATCGTCCACTACAATAAGGATTAAGACACTCGAACACTTTTTACAACACTCTTGATAGTAACGTACGAGACCATCTTCCACTACAACAAGGATTAAGACGCCAAAGATGGCTTAATAAGGTTACGAAGTGAGATAGTACGAGACCATCTTCCACTACAACAAGGATTAAGACATTGCTAATTCACACAAAGCTTTTTAGGGTTAGTTTGTGCTAGACCATAGGTCACTGCAAGTTGACAGGACTATGTTTAAACCTGCAAATAACTTAATGATATAACAACAATGAAACGATACAACATTTGGAATAAAATTTTCCATAGCAGTGAAGTAAACAAGAATATTGAAGATTACAAGCTTCAACAAAGTCTTGTTAATAACTATGAGTGTTGGCTTACTAAAATAGGTAATGCTAACACTCTAATTGAGTGTATGACACTCCATAAGTATATATGGAGACAAGGGTTTAAAAATACTAACTTGGGTCCAGATAAATATGGGATGTTTAGAACTAAGGATATAAACTTTATGACTACAAATGAAGTTTATATAGGAGGATTTAACGGTCTTAAAATCTTAACTATTGAAGAATGGGAAGAGTGTAAAGAAGAATTATATGATTCTGAGCAAACTTGTTATAGTTTTATCTTAAGTAGTTATAAAAGATTATTAAAAGCTAATATTATAAATATTACAGATAAAGCTAAAATATTGGTAGAACAATATCAACAAAATAACTATAAATTATAATGAGTATTAGAGTATCTACCTCAAAAAATCCCATATCAAGGTAGGGTGACCTTGGTATGGGATTAATATTCTTTCTTACTTCTGGTAGGAATCATAAAGTTTCTTAGCCTTGTCTTCACCCAGGAAACCGGACAGCTTTTTCCAGATTCCACTCTTGTCAAATGGCTTGGCAAGTTCCTTCACTTCCTTCTTGGATGGTTCCTGTAGCAAGCGCATTGAGGTATTGAAGAGGTCGTCGGTGTCGGATTCGTTGAGCTGTGATGCCTTGGAGTCTTTCAGCCATTTCTCCACTTTTTGGAAGCATACCTTGAAGTCCTTGATGCTATAGTTCACGCCATCTCCTGCGAGTTTATCAAGGGTGGTGCCAAGACCAGCAGCAAGTTCCTTTTCTTTAGCTTCCTGGGCAGCCTGTGCTGCTTGTTGTTTTTTCTCTTCTTCCTGCTTGGCAATCTGTTCATCGATATCGGCAACGATTTGTCTTTCTTCCTGGATGTTGATTCCTTTTTTGAGGAGTTCGTCCATGATGTCGTTATAGAGTTTCTTAGCCTCTTGGAAGTCCTTGGCTTCTACACAGCTCTTGGCTTGTGCATATTGCTCGGAGAGTAATCTGCGGGCTTCTCTTTCTGCTCTTTCACCTTTAGCCTTGAGTGCAAGATCTCTGATCTTATCCTTGTCTTCATCCGTGAGCCATGAGTGGATTGGTGTACCTTTTTCCTGGATCTTATTGAAAGGATTCTTCTTCTCGAACTTGCTGTCTCCATACTCTTTCATCTCCATCATTCTGACTTCTTCGTCTGTATGTTCACTGAGGATATTGACGAGTTGGGTGATGCTTTCGGTTTGTGCCCACATCTGCTGGTAGTTCTCATAAGTGAACACCGACATCGTTTCCTCAAAGCGCTGCATATAGTAGTTCATGTCTTGGCTAAAGCCGCGAAGGGTGATGTCTTCCTTATTGATGTGGCATTTGCCGAAGCCAAAAGCCTTGGCCATACCCAGGTTGAAGAATACATCTTGAGTCATATTGAAAGTCAGGGCAGCCAAAATAGCTCCAATCTCAGTTTCTCTTGTGTTATGCAAGGAGATTCTCAGGGTGAAGGTTTGTCCGGCAGGAAGGGCCTTGATAGTTGTTCCTACATTCTTGTTTTCTCCCTGTGGAAGCTGGGTGGTGGTTCCCTTAGAGTGGATTCTATACAGCTTTCTTCCTGCGATACCCTCGTTTTCATCATAGGTCTTGTATGGTGAATGCTGTTGTTTCAGATACAGAGGATAGTAGGAAGCCTTAGGGGTTCCCAGAATTCCCTTTGTCTCTATAAGCTCAGAGTCCTCTACAGTTCCCTCCATGAAGGCATGGCTGATTTGCACTCTTCCCTTCAGGTTGTCGTCTCCTGTGTATCCAAACAGGGTTTCTCCCAGGTCGTGTCTGGTCTTGTCGGCCTTTTGCAGGATTTCTACCTGTTGGCGTACATTGTTTCTGAATGGGAGTTTGAACATTCTGGACATACCGAGGATTTCCTGACCATTTTCCATTTTGAGATAGAATACCGGTATTTCATAACCCTTTTCAAGAGCCATCAGAAAGCAGCCTTTTCCTTCTTTTTCCTTGGCGAAATCTGGAGTTCCTTCATAGATACTCTTGAAGGCTCTGATGGTTTCCTCGCTTAAAGGGATGCTGTCACCTCTGTCTGAAGGGAATAGCAATTCATGTTTTTTACCTTGCATGAGTCCTGTGCAGACGATTCGGTAGCTTATTCCATCTTTTTCTCTCTCAGGATAGGTTGGATAATGGTTGGCATCCGAGCCTACGGAAACATTGGTTTCCCAGACAGAGCCATTTGGGTTATAGCCTGGGAAGTTCAAGCCAACTTCTATGCTATGGATCTTTTCCAGTTGTCCATCGCAAGGGGTGAAGTAATATCGCTCACCTTCCTGTGAAAGCCAGCCTGGTATGGCATTATTTACCTTTTTCAGGTATTCAGTGCTTTTTTCCTTATTCATTCTGTTGGCTACATCGCGATAGCCAAACCATCTGTTCTGGAAGTCCTTGTCTTCCTGCATCTTGCCGAAGGACATGATTTCCACGATTTCGCGCAACATTCCCTTGATGGTGGTGCCTGGAATGAAGTAGTGGCGTTTTCCATCCTTGCCCATGATATGAGCAGAGTACTCCTTCTGTGAACCGTCGCGTGTGAAAAGAGGAGATATGTTCTTGAGTTTTATCTCGATCACTCCATCCTCTGAGTCTGAGAACGGTAAGTCCTGAGTAACCTGCTCACTCCAGGAAGGGTAGAACACCTTTTCATTGAGCGGCACGAAATTATAGGGTGCTGTAATTTTCATTTTTCAGTTCCTCCTTTATTTTTCAAATCCAACGAATATGTTTGCCTTGAGCTGAAAGGTCGGCATGTTTTCACACAGCTCATCCTTCACCTCTTCCCACTGACGCAGGAACTTCAATGCCTTGACTCCTGGAAGGCGGTGTGGCAGGTAGGTAACCGGAGTCGTGGTGGCAGAGCCAGCCAGCTCTTCTTGCTTTACCTCGTATGTGGCAATGAAGTATTTTCCATCCACATAACGGATCTGGATAGAAGTGTTTTCTTCCGGGTTCCACAGTAGTCCCTCTACGACGAAAGGATTCTCGCCGTCAGTGAGGGTAAGAGAGAGGGGTTCTCCTTCTTCTATGATTCTTGGCTTGCTCTGGTCGCTTTGCCAAAGGTAGCCTTCATATCTTGCATTTTTTATCTGATGTTCCATGCTTACTCTTGTATGTTAAGTGTTCCGATGAATATACCATTTCCTCTGTTGATGCCACCGCCCAGAGGCAGGAGACCGTCGCAGATGTCCTGGAGGGATTTCTCGAATGCCTTTCTGACAACTTCGTCTTGAAGGGCTTCCTTTTCAACCCAGATTTCTTCCACGATTTCCTGGTTTTCTGCCGTGCTTACCTTTTCCTGGAACAGGGCGCCGTCCATCACTCCACCGGTAAACTTATCCACCTTGATGTGAGGAAGAATCTTTGAAGCCGTATTTTCGATGAAGACATCTGAGAAGATGGCCTTTCCTCTGGATGGGTTGATGTCAGCTTCATCCAGTGTGGTGCCGAAGATAGCCAAGCATGCAGGATTTCTGTCGCTTGCGATAGCCTCTGTGTTGTCAACGAAGTGTTTCGTGAGGCGGTTCCAGTGGTAGGCTGTTCTGTGTGAAATGGCTCCTTTGACCGATGTGGCAGGTATTAGGCTCTTGGATTCCTTGATTTCTGGCTTTCCGGTTGACCAGTCCACATAGTTCTCTGTGACTGGTGTTATATCTGCGTCTTCGTCTCCGAATCCTGATGAGAACAGGAAAAAGTTCAATGGCTTGAGGGTGAGGGTATATTTGATCCAGTCAGTTCCCTGCAGTTCACATGGCTTCTTCTCGGTGGCCTCATTCCAGTCCTCTTCCAGCGATGATGACTTTTTCAGGTAGGCATCGAGGTCTTTTTCCTGGGTCAGGTCATAGCTTGCGTATTTCATGCTTACGACCTTCATGCTTCCGAAGCCGTTTCTCGTTCCGCTGCCCACTCTGAAGGTAGGAGAGGAGATGACGTTCAGTAGTTTCTGCATATTCTCGTCATCTTTAGTTTCTGAGAGGAGTTCCATCTCGAAGATGAATCGGGTACCTTTATACACTACCTGTTCGTCGAACTTCCCAGTGTTTGCGCCAGTACCCTTCTCCGTGATTCTTACATGCTGACGGATAGGCAGCACCTCAAAAGCCTTGAGATACTCATCCTGCTCTATGTCTTTCAGACCGTCCATGGCCTTCTGGTTGCTGCCCAGGAGCAGTGCGTCAGATATGAGGACCTTGGAGCCTTCTCCCTTGGTTCCCTCCTGGTATCCGAAGATGGAGTCACTCTCCTTCAGGTTTTTCATGCTGTGACGGATGATGCCCATGAGTGATGTTCCCGGGATATATGGCAGGTCATTCACGTCTCTTGCCACGGGTACATCCGTAATGATGTCCTTCTCGCCGCTGCCCACTGCCAGAGGTGATGCTGCCTCTAACGTGATGCGTGCGATCATGCGGTATTTATATTTTGTCATCTGCATTGCTTTATTGTTTTTTTGCCATTTCAGAGGCAAGGTTCACTAATGCTCTTTGAGACAGGTCTCCATACTCCTGGCTGTTACCCATCTGCTCAATAAACTCTCTGAGGATTCTGCCTCTCTGCTTGGCTTTCCAGTCCTTGGCCTTAATACCATGGGTAATATAGCCGCTTGGCTCTATTACTTCGGTTCTTGGATCGGTTGGAGACGGCTCTCGCTTTTTCAACTCCTTCTTGTCGAAGAGTTCAAGGAGAATCTCGTTCATGGTAGGATGCTGGAGGGCGATGCAGCGGATGGCACCCCATTGAGAAGAGAACTTGCCTTGTGAGAACAATGGCTTGTACATCTTTACAAATTGGTTTACCTGCTCATAGATATAGACAGAAGAACTACACTTGTACTGCTTTCTTGCCAGGAATGCTAACAGCGGTGTTCCCTCCAGTGCTCTTTGTTCAGTAGCTTTGGCATCTTCCTGCTTGGAGAGTCGGAGGTCTGTCTGACCGTTTTTCCCTGCTTTTTGCAGCAGGTTCCATCCGTAGATGACCTTACCGAATCCTTCGTTGTTATAGTTGCCTACATAGGACTGAAGCTGTGAATCTGCTGGCGGTTCATGGAGCTTGACCACGAAGACGCTGCCTTTCTCGATACCCACACGGTCTGCATCTCTGGTTTGGCGCTTGCCATTCCAAGGAGCATATTGGAAGGTTCTGATCTGTGACTTCTCCCAGTCGATTTCTCCGTTGAGTCCCAGCATCTGGGCTGTTGGCTGGAAGGTTGGTGTTCCTGTTTCATCCAGGAAGATGAGTCTTCCGTCGGCATATACTGTGATATAGCTGTTTCCATTGATAGAGAACTGAGATGGAGCTGATGGAATTTCCCCGAAGGTAGCCTTCGTGATTTCAATGAGGCCATACTGTGCAGTTTTGGATCTGCCCACATGTTTTCTTCCAATCAGTTTTTCCTCGATAATAGGGGCAAGGGCTTCATCGTCTATCTCTACAGAGAAATAGAATTCGCTTCCCTTCTCCAGTCCTTCATATCCGAACATCTGGTTGTCCTTGCTCTTGCGAAGGGTTCTGTCATAGGCGCTTTTGATGGCAAAACTCTTCAGGCACTCTACAGCATTTGCCTTGTTACCGTCAAACTCATAGTAGCCTTCTCGGCATTGCTTGAGCTGCTGTGGCTGCCCTTTGGTGCCATTCTTGTCATCTGAGCGGCTATAGAAATAATGGATATAGCTTTCCTCACCCAAGGACTTGAGCTTTGGGTAGAAGAGGGAAGCCGGAATATGGAGGCTTCTTGTCTTGGCATCCTTGGATGCCGGGTGTGCGTCACCGAATCTTACATGCCCGCTATGGAAGATTTCTGTCTGCTTCTTGGTTGGGAGGCTCATATAGTCCTTGGCCACGATGCCCAGGAAGCAGTTGCCTGGAATAAAGGACAGGGATTCCTGGTTTCCTTCTGTGGCTGCTCTCTGATTCAGAATGACATCTGAGAGTAGTTTGCATTTGAATTGAAGAGTTGTCATGCCTTACCTCCTTTCTCGATACTGAATTTACATCTGCCCAGTCCTCTGTTTCTGCCTGTTCCCATATGTTTGATGAAGCCAAGTGATGATTCCAGTACGCTTTCCATGTCATCATCTACATAGAGGATAGTGCAATAGAGTGTACATGGAATCGTGGTTTCGATGGTGCGAAGGCTATGTTCCTGGGTGATTCCGTTTTCCCCATTGATGGCTGTTGCCACCTTATTTATATAGAGCAGGTCTTCCACATGGTTGGAAAGGATGCTTTTAGCCTCGTCCTCTTTGAGGGTAGCATTGGTGAAGAACAGGGTGCCCGACGGAAGGGCTTCTTCAGTGGTAGCTGCCTTACCGAAGGCTTTCTCCAGGTCCATGTCCAGACCTCTGAGGGCAGAATAGTCTTCTACGGCTTCTCTTATGAGGCCTTTGATGGTCTTGCCTGGAATAAATGGCAGACCATTGATATCCTTGATGACGAGTGAATCGGCATCTGCACCGGCAGAGAGGCCAGACCCACAGTGCCATGGTGAGAAGAACTCTATTTTTATGGTTAAGTCTTTCATTGCTTTATCCTTCCTTTGTTCTTTGGTTGAGAATTGTATTTAAGTCCAACAGATCCGCTGCAGGATAGAAAACATCTTCTGATAGCGTTCTCTTCTGTGGGGTTGTGGCCTTCTGGAAAGTTTGCTTGGTGGAAGCTGAGAGCATGGCATAGCTGCGAGCGGCAGCCTGCTTGGCCATTCCCGTATTCTGGTGCATGTCGGTCATCCATTTTCTGATGCTGGTCTTGGCTGCGTTGCCCTCCTTGCCGTTGAGAATGCGGCATGTATTCTCCAACTCTTCTATCGTCCAGTATTCTTCCGTCTGGTGCAGGAAATAAGGTCCGAAGTTGAAGGAAAGTCCCTTTTGTGGGGTCTTTTCCTTCAGGATCATATTAGAATAGCTTTCGATGAAGCTTCCCTGTACCTTATAGAACATCACACTTGATGGTGCTACTGGGGCATCTTTTTGGATAAGGGGATGCTTTGAAACGATCTTGGCTTGGGTGCATAGCGTCTCTGCCAGGTCATATCCATAGTGGAACGGATAGGAAGACTTGATGAAGGCTATGCCTGCGCATGCAGTGAGTCCGTTATCTGCACCTAACTTCTGTTTGGTGGCATTCTCAAACTCTTCAAGATATACCTTTACATAGTCGAGGGCAAGGCTTGCCTTGCATATCATGGTCATGTCATCTCCACCCAGAACTACCGGACGGAATGGGAAGATGCTTGAATCTTGTGTATAATCTTCTGCGGTATATACTTTCTTGAAGGCGGCTCGGGCTGCCTGGCAGGTAGCCTGGTTTAGCTTTTCTGAGAAGTCTTTCAGCTTTTCCATAGAACTGCTGAATTTGGACAGAATCTGCCCCAGACCATTACCGTCTGCATGAATAATGGCTACCCAGTCATTCTTGTCTGTAAGATCCTCGATGTTCAAGGCGATGTTCTTAGGAGAGAGATTTTTGATATGAAAACTCTTTTCTGCCAGGGCAATGGTTGCCATGCCTCCGACGGAGAGGTTGCGTTTCTTTAGTGTTCCTTCATCCAGGTACTCCTGACTTTCCTGTGTGATGGCTGGAAGTCCTGTGGTTCTTGAATGTTCTACGCCCATGAAACCTATGGTCATGCTTCTGGCTGGTTTGTTACGTTGGATCTTCAGCTTTTTCTCCAGCAGGTCCATGCAGGAAGCAAAGTGGGTCTTGAGTTCTTCTTCCGTTACCTTTACCACAGCCTGGCTGATGGTGATACCAGGAGCTGCCAACATCACGGTCTTAGGAAACTCCCGGACGGTTTTCTCGCATTCCAGGAGATCATCATAGACACATTTGATGTTGCCGGCTGCATTGATGATACGGGTAGCTCCTTGCAGGTAGTTGGATTCAAAGAGGGTGGTGCATATCTTTTCTACCAGCTCACTGCCGCCGATGATGTCTTTGAGTGAGTTTGTCGAGAAGATAAAACCCTGGATGCCCTGTATGGAGGCTCCATATATATATTTGTTTTTCTCCATGTTATTATGTTTTTATGGTTGTGGGTGTAAAAGTATAAAAAAAAGATGGTAAAAACTATTTTTTCTTCAAGAAAATGTCATTTATCGAATGTTTTTTTGTATTTTCGCAAAAAAAATAAGAAATGGAAGCAACTAACATAGCCGTCTTGAGATTTAAGGAAACCTTGAGCTCCACTGAACTCAGGTGTTTTCGTGGTGCCATAGTGGAATTGGCAGGCAGGGAAAATCCCTATTTTCACAACCATGAAGCAAATGGATTGAGATATGGATATCCACTGGTACAGTACAAGGTAATTGATAATCATGTTTGTCTGATTGGAATAGCAGAAGCTGCCATGGCAGTGATGGTACTCGCAGGAAAGTTTCCGGTGGGTCTCAAGATTGGGAAGAAGGAGATGGAGTTTCATGTACAGGATTGCACGCTCACTCCTTATTTCCCTCAAATGGAAGTGACACCCAAGCTTTATCATCTGAGAAATTACATAGCTCTTACTGATGAAAACTTCAAGAAATATCATTCCTTGCTGGCTCTTACGGACAAGGTGAATTTTCTGGAGAAGGTTATCACAGGCAACATCCTTTCCTTCCTGAAAGGTATCGGCTATCATGCCGATGAGCAGATTGAATGTGCCATCACTGAGATGAAGGAGTGCAGGGAACAGAGCTACAAGCATGTGAAGTTCGACACCTTTGATCTGATGTTTGTCAGCAATATGGAACTGCCAGATGCCATTGCCTTAGGAAAGAGCGGCAGTGTGGGCTTTGGTACGCTTTCCAGAAGGGAACTTCCTGAGAAATTTAAAAACTTTAATCAATAATATTATGGCAAAGGTACTTATATCATTCATCGGTACAGGGCCTCTTTTGAACAAGGGGGCACAGGGAGAGGAGAAGTCTGCACGTGAATATCGCAGGGCTTCCTATCATCTGGGTGAAGAGAACCTGGGTGAATACTCTTTCATGGCAGCAGCATTGTATGAAACTCAGAATATAGACAAGGTTATCTTGATCGGTACTGCCCATAGCATGTGGGAAGAGGTATATCGCTATTTTCAGGAGAAGAACGGCGGTGTGATCGATGAGGATGTGTATTGTGAGATAGCTGAGCATTGTGAAGCTGCCACCAGCAAGAGTGAGCTGTATATTCCGCATGTCAAGGAGATAGAGGCTGCTATTGGAAAAGATGCCCATCTGGCATTGATAAGATATGGTGTGAATGAGGAGGAAATCAATGAGAACATCAACATCATCCTGCAGTTAAACAAGTTGCTCTCCACGGGAGACGAACTCATAGTTGATGTCACCCATTCTTTCCGTTCATTGCCTATTACCATCATGAACCTGCTTCTTTATCTGAAGAATGTCAGTAGCAAGAATATTAAGTTCTCTCATATATATTATGGTATGATTGAGATGAATAAGGAGTATGGTTATGCTCCGATTGTGGATCTGAAGAAAATCCTCAAGCTCAATGACTGGATTGTGGGAGCCATGGCTTTCAAACAGTATGGTAATGCCTATCAGATTGCAGGTTTGCTTCAGCAGGAGGACACGGATGTGACCAATCGTTTGAAGCATTTCTCGGATGTGATGAATCTCAACCATCTATGTGCGATCTCTCTGGAGACACAGTCACTGAGGGCTTTAATGAAAAAGGATTTTGATTCTATGCTTCCTGAAATGATTGTGAAACCGGTGGTGAAGGATTTCCTGAATAACTTCAAGGGAACAGAGCAGTATCCTGCGCTTTTCCAGTATCAGCTGGCTCAGTGGCAGTTCAGGCACATGAACTATACTGCTGCCTTGATTTCCTTGCAGGAGAGCATTCTTTCCTATGCATGTCAGACAGCAAAATACAATTCCTCCGATAAGGATGAACGACAGCATATCAAGGATATGATTTGCGATGATAAGGAATTCATTCCATATGAGCTGAGAGGAGTATATTTCGAGATTACCAAAAATCGAAATGTCGTGGCTCATGCCTTGGAGAGTAATTTTTCTTCGGGCAAGATAATTGAAAGTTTAAGAAAATCGCTTGTTACGGCGGGAAAATATATTAAGTAATAAAGGGATTATGGGAAAAAATATTATAAAATATCAGAAGCGCTTGAAACTCATTGATGAATGTCTGCGCAGGTTTGACCATCCGATGAATATCAAGGAAATACAGAAATATTGTAATCAGAGACTGAACAGTGAATTCAGGGAACGTACTTATCGATATGACCTGGATAAAATAGAAGAGGAGAATGATATAAGTTATCGTGTGACTATTATTAATGGCTTTCGGTGCTTTACGTATGCAGACGAGAGCTTTTCTCTCTTTGAAGATGCTGCTGTCAATCAAGTTGATTTATGCAATTTCCGTAAGATCAAAGATGCGCTGACTGATTTTTTAGGATTGGGCTTGGAGTCTTCCTTGACCACCATGACTGACGAAATCAACAAGTTTCTGGGATATGATGAGCTGCAGCGTCCTGTTATTTCATTTGAGAAGGTAGTGCTGGAGTCTCATGGGAAGGTGAAACCTCATGATATGCTGGAGCCTTTGCTTAAGGCTATCATACAGCATCAGACCATGAATATAATATATGAGATTCCAGGAAGAGGTAAGCGTGAGTGGACCGTGTTCCCTCAGTTCCTCAAGCAGTATAACCAGCGTTGGTATCTCATTGCCACCAAGCACAGAGATAAGGTAGAGGGAAAGCTCTACAACCTGGCTTTGGATAGAATTCTCAAGATGGAGGCTAATCAGCACATTCCTTACAAGGAGTGTGGTGTTGATTTTTCTGACTATTTTGAGGATGTTGTAGGTGTAACCAAACCGGATGGTGCAGAGCCTATAGAGGTGAAGTTGCGTATAGACCGTGGTGAGTATCCATATATAGATAGTAAGCCTATCCATGCATCTCAGGAAGAACTGTTTGAAAGTGATGGGGACAAGGATTATGTTTATGTGTCTTTATATGTTTATGACAACTATGAGCTGAGAAGCAAGATTTTGTCATATGGAAGCAAGGTTACAGTCATGGAGCCGAAGAGTTTAAGAGATAAGCTTGCTCATGATCTGAAGAAGTCTCTTGAAAATTATCAGGATTAAGCTATATGGGTAGAAGAGTTTTTTTATCTGTCTTGGGAGTGGCTTTCTATGAAACATGTCGGTACCGAAAGAATGATTATACGGGAAGTGAGACTCTTTTTGTGCAGAAGAGTTTACTCGAATATCTACAGCAACAGGAGAACTGGGGAGGAGAAAACGATATAGTTCTTATGCTCCTGACTGATTTGGCACGGAAAAATAACTGGGACAAGAATCTGGAGACCCGTTTCTGTGCCAAACTCAAGAAGGAGGTAGCGTATCAGGGATTGGAGAAGATATTGCTGGATATGAATCTCTTCTATCAGGATATAGCAATTCCGGATGGCAAGGACAGTCAGCAGATGTGGGAGATATTTGAGGTTATCTTTGATGAGCTTCAAGAGGGCGACGAACTGTATCTTGACATCACCAACAGTTTTCGCTATCTTCCCATGCTGTTGGTGGTGCTTGTCAACTATGCCAAGCTGCTTAAGAATGTGAAGGTGAAGGCTATCTTTTATGGCAATTACGAGGCGCGTGACAAGGAGAGCAACATAGCGCCTATCATGGATCTGCTTCCTCTTTCTGTTTTGCAGGACTGGACGTTGGCAGCTTCGGATTATCTGCGTTACGGTCAGGTGCAGAAGCTCTATGAATTGTCGGAATCCTCACTTATTCCAATCTTGAAGAATACAGAAACCCACACGAAAGATACGGAGATGTTGCGTGCCTTTGTCAAGAAGTTGAAGGAGATGGTGGAGGAACGAACCACCTGTCGTGGGTATGCCATTGTGGATAGCAAGAACGTGAGGAATCTGAAACGCACTGCTGGTGGAATACAGAAAGTGACGATTATTCAGCTCAAGCCTATCTTTGAGAAGATCAAGCAGTCGTTGGATGATTTTGATGCCAAGGAGAATGTACTGAACTGTATCAAGGCAGCCAAGTGGTGCTGTGACAACAAGCTTTATCAGCAGGCTACTACCATGTTGGAAGAAGGTTTGGGTACTTTCTTGTGTTGTCATTATCAGTTGGATTATCGGAATAAGGATTGTCGCGATGCTGTGTTCAGTTGCATAGCTATTAAGACACAGAATAAGAATTCTGATGGTCTGGAGACTACTAATGAGTTCGCTGCGAAAATCCTGGCAGATGATAGCGTTTGGGGAAACAAGGAATTTGTGACTATCTTGCAGCAGGTGGTTGAATTACGCAACGACTACAACCATGCAGGATTCAAAGATAATCCTTTTTCTGCTCAGACGATTATTGGTAGGGTAGAGCAGCTACTGGATGGAATTGAGGATGTTTTGTCTGAAATATAGTATTTGGAAGCACCATTTTAAATGGCTTTAGGGACTGTTTAAGATGGTGCTTTTTGTTTTGTGGGATATATATGAATAGTTGGGTTACAAGAAGATGTCTTTTAGAAAAATTCGACTTTGTAGTACACAGTAACGCAAATTGAAATTGCTAACTGGCTGATACTGCAAGAGAAACGGTTGAGCTATGTTAAACTTTTTAAACTTCTGTGTTTATGTTTGGTCGTTTTCAAGTAATTATGTACTTTTGTGATAACTAAATGTTACGATTATGAAGAGATTGATTATATGGGTCTTGATGGCATTCGTGATGTTCGTGGAGGTGATGGCGCAGAAGACGTGTGTTGTTGCCAATGCGGAGGATCATGTACCTATCAGGGAGGCTCTTATCCATACCAACAATAACCATTGGGCGCGTACGGACTATCGGGGATACTGGTCTATGAAGTATCAGTTTGATAGTGCTACGGTTTCTAAGTCGGGCTTCTTGAAGACAACGGTTTATCTGAAGGAACTGCCTGATACGGTTTTTCTGATTCCTGAGAGTACGCAGTTGGGAACTGTGGAAGTCTGGGGTAAAGACCAGCAGCATGTCAAGGATATGGAAGACCAGGTGCAGCAGGCTGCAAGTATGATAGGCTCTGGAACTACTGGTATCGGTATTGACTTGGGCAATATGTTGGACAGTCGTGGTCGTCGCGATCAGAAACATTTGCGGAATGCCCGGAAAATATTGGGTGAATATGACAAGAAAGACCCGATAGTCTCTGCCTATGAACAGGCTACGGGCAAGCAGATTCAGCTTTCTCCTCCCGGTATGAAAAAAGAAGAGGAAAGTGTCCCGGAATTGGAGGAAAATGATGGGAAATCCCTGAAATAGAGGTGATAAAATGGCTATAATATACTCGATTGCCCAAAAAACAAGGCATGATGTTCTTGAATTGGTATTTTTTATGATAAATTATACATGGAATTTCGGAAAAAAGTTGTAATTTTGTAGCCAAAATATAAAGAAGAATTAAACATGTTTGAAAATTTAAGTGATAGATTAGAGCGCTCTTTCAAAATATTGAAAGGTGAAGGTAAGATAACTGAAATCAACGTGGCTGAAACCATGAAGGATGTACGTCGTGCACTTTTGGATGCCGATGTGAACTTTAAGGTTGCCAAGGAGTTTACCAACTCTGTGAAGGAAAAGGCGCTGGGTATGAACGTGCTTACTGCCGTGAAGCCAGGACAGTTGATGGTGAAGTTGGTACACGATGAGTTGGCTGAGTTGATGGGAGGCGAAGAGGCTCCTTTGAAGCTCGAAGGCCATCCTGCTATTATCCTGATGAGTGGTTTGCAGGGTTCTGGTAAGACTACCTTCAGTGGTAAGCTCGCTAATATGCTGAAGACCAAGAGGGGAAAGAAACCATTGCTCGTAGCGTGCGACGTATATCGTCCTGCTGCTATCGACCAGTTGAAGGTGGTAGGTGAGCAAGTGGGAGTTCCTGTATATGCTGAGCCTGACAACAAGGATGTATGCGTGATTGCTGATCATGCCATCCAGCAGGCTAAGACCAATGGCAATGATGTGGTCATCGTCGATACTGCCGGCCGTCTTGCCATCGATGAGCAGATGATGAATGAGATCAGTAATCTGAAGAATCATTTGCACCCGGATGAAACCTTGTTTGTTGTTGACTCCATGACTGGTCAGGATGCTGTCAATACAGCGAAGGAGTTTAATGATCGCTTGGATTTCAATGGCGTTGTACTTACCAAGCTTGATGGTGATACCCGTGGTGGTGCTGCACTCAGTATCCGTACAGTGGTAACCAAGCCTATCAAGTTTATCGGTACTGGTGAAAAGATGGAAGCCATCGACGTGTTCCATCCAGCTCGTATGGCAGACCGTATCCTCGGTATGGGTGACGTGGTTTCACTCGTAGAACGTGCTCAGGAGCAGTTTGACTTAGAGGAGGCTAAGAAGTTGGAGAAGAAGATACGCAAGAACCAGTTCGACTTCAATGACTTCTATGCTCAGATTCAGCAAATCAAGAAGATGGGTAACATCAAGGATTTGGCCAGTATGATTCCTGGAGTCGGCAAGGCTATCCGCGATGTTGATATCCCTGAGGATGCTTTCAAGGGTGTTGAGGCTATCATTCAGAGTATGACTCCTAAGGAGCGCTCAAATCCTGGTATTCTGAATACCAGCCGCCGTCAGCGTATCGCCAAGGGTTCTGGTACCAATATCCAGGATGTGAACAAGCTCATCAAGCAGTTCGATCAGACCCGCAAGATGATGCAGATGATGACTGGCAACAAGATGGCACAGATGATGAGCCGCATGAAAGGTATGCCAGGTATGCCTAAGATGCCGGGAATGTGATTAAATACTTAACATTTAATATTGAATCAAATGCAGCTAATCGACGGAAAAGCGACAGCAGCCGCCATCAAGGAACAGATAGCCGAGGAGGTGAAGCTGATAGTAGCGCAAGGTGGCAAGCAACCTCATCTTGTGGCTGTGCTCGTGGGGCACGACGGAGGTAGTGAGACCTATGTGAAAAACAAGGTCTTGGCTTGTGAAAAGTGTGGATTTAAATCTACGCTGATCCGATTTGAAGATGACGTAACAGAAGAGGAACTTCTGGCTTGCGTTGACAGACTCAATCAGGATGATGATGTGGATGGATTCATCGTACAGTTGCCTTTGCCTAAGCATATTGATGAGCAGAAGGTGACGATGGCGATAGACTATCGCAAGGATGTGGATGGTTTCCATCCTGTCAATGTGGGTAGAATGGCAATCGGTCTTCCTTGTTTCATTTCTGCCACTCCATTGGGTATTCTTACCTTGTTGCAGCATTATCATATCGAGACCAGTGGCAAGAAATGCGTGGTGCTCGGACGTAGCAATATCGTTGGCAAGCCTATGGCTCAACTGATGATGCAAAAGCAGTATGGTGATGCTACGGTAACGGTCTGTCACTCTCATTCCAAGAACCTGAAGGAGGAATGTCGTGAGGCTGATATTATCATCGCTGCTATCGGCAGACCGGATTTCGTAACGGCTGATATGGTGAAGCCGGGTGCTGTTGTGATCGATGTGGGTACAACGCGTGTACCTGATGCAACTAAAAAGAGCGGTTTCCGTCTCAATGGTGATGTGAAGTTTGATGAAGTAGCAGAGAAATGTTCTTTCATCACACCGGTTCCTGGTGGTGTAGGACCGATGACGATCTGTTCTTTGATGAAGAATACCCTCGCTGCTGGCAAAAAAGAATATTATAAGTAGGGGTGAGGTCTGAGTCTGATAGCTATTACAGACAAGGCAGTCCCATACTAAAAAGAAATACAAGTATCAAACAACTTATACTTGTAAGCGAAACAAGTAAGCTTAACAAATACTTGATTTTTTATAACTCTCTAATTTGGTCGGGGGCAGGGCGCAGTGATGCACTCGGTCCCTTTTTTGTAGATATATCTCTTATTAAAAACATAAATCAATGAATATGAACCATAAAATTTTATTGGCTTCTACAGCTATACTTTCCTTTACCTCGTTGATGGCGAGTGGCAAGTTGAATCCTAAGGGTAATCCTGCTTTCAGGGATGAGCAGAATGCACCTGCCTATTCCGTGATGGGTAAGGATACGACCTGTCAGGTGTTCCTGTATTCTCCTGATCCTACTCAGGGATTACATTTGGCGTATCTGACAGATAATGAAAAATGGATCGATGTAGGACAACTTTGTACTTCTGATTATGGTCCTTGGGGATCGGGTAAGAAGATGTACAGTCCCTCTGTTGTACAGGCCAATGATGGAACTTGGCGTGCCTTGTGGAGTGTGGGAGAATTATTTCCGCAGTTTGCAGTGGCTTATTCCGAAGATTTGGTGACATGGCGCCCGCAGGATTATCCCATTGTAGCCGAGAAAGGAGTGAAATCTCCTGTTGCTTACCAGATGGAAAATGGTAATTTTGATATCTATATCAAGACGGCAAAGGGAAAACGCTACGTGCAGGCTTCTCAGGATTTCCGTACTTTTGTGGAAGATTCCTTGGAAGCTTCTGCCGATGAAATCCTATGGGATAAGGATTCGGTACTGATCAATGGTAAAATGCAGAAGGGTGATGAGTTTGAAATACCTGCTGTTCACCTGAATTATATCCGTGCTTGGTTTAAGGCCTTGGATGAGGAGAATCGGGAAAATAACCGTCAGATTCCAAAAACAAATCAGGAACTGGCTGCGCTTGTCAAGGAATATAATGACAGACAGGTTGCCATGCATGGTGAAAAGGCTGTTCTTACTCAGATGGATGAGAGCGACAGGATAGAGGCGAAGTTGGTGGTTGACGGAAAACAAACGAAGCGTATCTCAGATAAGTTGATTGGTGTTTTCTTTGAAGATATCAGTCGGGCTGCTGATGGCGGATTGTGTGCCGAACTTCTTCAAAACGGTGATTTTGAATACAACAAGGATGATAGAAAGCATTCGTGGAATGCAACGACTGCTTGGCAGGGGGTGGACTTGTCTTCTGTTTCCGTAGAAAACGGAGTGAGCAAAAATAATCCTCACTATGCGGTGTTGGGTGCTACACCTATTTATAATATAGGATGGAATGGCATTTCTATCCTGCGAGGTGCTCGTGATGCGAAGAAGGAAGGAAAGCATGCTGCTTCTTATTATGACGTGAGTTTGTATGCTCGTTGCCTGAATGGAAAGAATAAGCAACTCATGGTAGCTTTGGTTGATGAAGCGGGGGATGTTATATCACAGGCTAAGGTGAAGGTTGTTGGCAATGAGTGGTCTGAATATAAGGCGCAACTGGTCATTACTGATAAATATCAGGGAAATCTCGAAGAGGGTAAAGGCATCCGCTTTGCCCTTATTCCAAAGGGAGAGACTCAGGTGGGTATTGATCTCGTGAGTCTGAAACCTCATGATACTTATAAAGGTCACGGACTCCGCAAGGATCTGGCAGAGAAAATCGCAGAACTCAAACCGAAGTTTGTTCGTTTCCCTGGCGGTTGTATGTTGCATGGACAGGGTCTGGATAATATCTATCATTGGAAGGAAACGGTAGGACCCTTGAAGGATCGCAAACCAGCCAGAAATCTCTGGAATTATCATCAGACCAGACAACTCGGTTTCTATGAGTATTTCCAATGGTGCGAGGATATGGGTGCAGAGCCATTGCCGGTATTGGCAGCGGGTGTACCTTGTCAGAATTCACGGTCTAATGCGCAAGGACTCTGCGGACAGCAGGGAGGTATTCCGATGGACCAGATGCCACAGTATGTACAGGATGTACTCGACCTGGTGGAGTGGGCGAATGGAGATCCTGCCACTTCTTCATGGGCCAAGATGCGTGCTGATGCAGGACATCCGGCTCCTTTCAATCTGAAGATGATTGGAATCGGAAACGAAGACCTGATTTCTACGACATTCAAGGAGCGTTATCTGATGATATGCAAGGCATTGAAGCAGAAATATCCTGATATCGAGGTGGTGGGAACGGTAGGACCTTTCCATTATCCTTCTTCAGATTATGTGGAAGGCTGGAAGATTGCTAAGGAAAACCGACAGTATATTGATGCGGTAGATGAGCATTATTACGAAAAACCAGGTTGGTTTATCAATCATCAGGACTATTACGACCATTATGACCGTAGCATGCCTAAGGTATATCTCGGTGAATATGCAGCCAATGGAAATAATGAGGTGGACCGTGCCTTGGCAGAAGGTATTCATCTCTGTAATGTGGAACGTAATGGCGATGTGGTGGAAATGGCCTCTTATGCACCTCTGCTTTGCAAGGATGGTTATGCCAACTGGAATCCGGATATGATGTACTTTAATAATAATAAGGTACGCGCGACAGAAAGCTATCAGGTGCAGAAGATGTTCTCCGTACATAGTGGTGACGTTTATATCGCTTCTGATTTGCAGTTGCCGGAGGTCTTGAAACGCTATGTGGGCGTCAGTGTCGTGAAAGACAGTAAGTCGGGAAAGGTATGGCTGAAAATTGTCAATGCTTTGCCGCGAACACTGAAGCTGAAACTGTCCGGTTTGACTCAAAAGGAAATCGAAATAGGTCCTCGCCAATCGAATGTCTGGGCCTTGTAGTTTTTTTTCTGAAAGGATACCTTTTATGAGGTGTGCATATATCTCATAAAACCGATATAGAATATGCAAGAAAACTGATAGGATTGTCCGAAAAAGGAATGAATATTGGCTTTTTTGCATGTTTTATAGGTTGAAATGCAAAATTTAATGGAAAATATTTGGTAGTTAAAATTTTTTTTTATTACTTTGCACTCGAAATAAGTATTTGTGCAGTATTTGCATGAAGAATTATAGTGATATTTAATAATTTTATTTAATAAATTTTAGAGAGACATGAAAAAGTTAGTTTTATTGTTTGCTGCCGCAGCTATGGCAGTATCAGTATCAGCTCAGACTGTTACTGAAAGCAAGACTTTTGACAACTTCTACATCGGCGTTAATGGCGGTGTAATGACAAAGACTACAAATCACAGTTGGTTGAACAACCTCAACTCAAATGCTGGTCTTCGTATCGGTCGTTGGTTTACTCCTGTATTCGGTTTGGCTGCTGAGAGCAATGTTTACTTCAACGATCACAACGCATATCCATCAAAGACTAAAGTTCGTTATATGAACACAAGCTTGATTGGTACTGTAAACTTGAGCAACTGGTTTGCTGGTTACAAGGGTCAGCCACGTACATTCGAGGTTATCCCTGTTTATGGTCTTGGTTGGGCACACTCTTTCGGTACAACAGATAACTGGAATGCTTTGACTTCTAAGGCTGGTATCGATTTCGCAGTTAACTTCGGTGCTGACAAGGCATGGCAGTTCTATGTAGAGCCATCTATGAACTGGGCTTTGAATGGTGATGGTTATGAGGGTGTTGCTTATGACATCAACAAGTCTGGCTTCCAGTTGAACGCTGGTTTCATCTACAAGTTCAAGAACTCTAATGGTTCTCACAACTTCACAGTCGCTCAGCTCCGTGATCAGTCTGAGATCGATGGTTTGAACAGCCAGATCAACAACCTCCGCAACGATTTGAATAACAAGGATTCTCAGCTCTCAGCTAAGGACAAGCAGATCAAGGATCTTCAGAACGCTCTTGACGAGTGCAACAAGAAGCCTAAGTATGTAAAGCCAGCTACAGCTACAAACTTGCAGCCTACTGTATTGTTCCAGCAGGGCAAGTCTAACGTAGAGAAGAGCCAGATGCCTAACATCGAGTTGATCGCTCAGTATATGAAGAATCACCCAGAGGCTAACGTTGAGATCAAGGGTTATGCTTCTCCAGAGGGTCCTAAGGAGTTGAACCAGAAGCTTTCAGAGAAGCGTGCTGATGCAGTTAAGAATGTATTGGTTAAGAAGTACAAGATTGCAGCTAATCGTTTGACAACTAAGGGTATGGGCGCAACAGACAAGCTCTTCAAGCAGGTTGAGTTCAACCGCGTTTCTACTTTCAACGACAACAGCGCTGCTGAGTAATAAACGCATTGATTAGAATTTTTTCTATCAAACATATAAATCCTCAAGGTTTTTTGCCTTGAGGATTTTTTTTGCTCCATCGGATGTTATTTTCTATTCCTGTGATCGTATGTTCATAATTGATGTGAGGTACAATCCAAGGAGGAGTGAAATAATATAGAAGATTTAAGTTATAGTTTTTGTGTTTTTAGTTTATTTGAATGCTCAATTCTAACGAAAATGTGTAGATTCAGTGATAAATCGAAAGCAAATCGTTGATTTATGTTACGAAATTCGCAATAAAATGAAAGTTTATGTGAAATTTGTTGGTTATTACATAAATTCTCAGTATCTTTGCAGTCAAAATTGAAAATATAAAAACAATATGAAACATCCATTAAGAAGTAGCGTCTGTACTGAAGGCAGAAGAATGGCAGGTGCCCGTGCACTTTGGGTAGCTGCAGGTATGAAACATGAGCAGTTTGGCAAACCAATTATTGCTATTGTGAATAGCTTTACACAGTTTGTGCCTGGTCATACTCATCTTCATGAAATCGGTCAGATTGTCAAGAAGGAAATAGAGGCAATGGGTTGCTATGCAGCCGAATTTAATACCATCGCTGTAGATGATGGTATTGCTATGGGTCATGACGGAATGCTTTACTCTTTGCCAAGCCGTGACATTATCGCAGATTCTGTAGAGTATATGGTCAATGCTCATAAGGCTGATGCCATGATCTGCATCTCTAATTGTGATAAGGTGACTCCTGGTATGCTCATGGCATCTATGCGCTTGAACATTCCTACTGTATTCTGCTCTGGTGGCCCTATGGAAGCTGGTCGTTGGAAGGGTGAGAATGCTGACTTGATTACTGCTATGATTAAGGGTGCTGATACCAGTGTTTCTGATGAGGAAATGAAGCAGATTGAGCAATGTGCTTGTCCTGGTTGTGGTAGCTGTTCGGGTATGTTCACTGCCAATTCTATGAACTCACTGACTGAGGCTATTGGTTTGAGTCTCCCAGGAAATGGTACAATCTTGGCAACCCACAAGAATCGTATCCAACTCTTCAAGGATGCTGCTCGTCAGGTAGTGAAGAATGCTTATGCTTATTATGAGGATGGTGATGAGAGCGTATTGCCACGTAATATTGCAACACGTGATGCTTTCCTCAATGCAATGACTCTCGATATCGCAATGGGTGGTAGTACCAATACGGTGCTTCATCTTTTGGCTGTTGCTCAGGAAGCTGGTACTGACTTCAAGATGGAGGATATCGACCAGTTGAGCCGTAAGGTTCCTTGTCTCTGCAAGTTGGCTCCAAATACTCAGAAATATAGTGTTCAGGAGTGCAATCGTGCGGGTGGTATCATGGGTATCCTGAATGAGTTGAACAAGGGTGGCTTGATCAATGGTAGCGTAAAGCGTGTTGATGGAAAGACACTCGATGAGCAGATGAAGAAATATGATATCACTGGTTCTGAGCTTGATCCAGAGGCAGATAGAATCTATCATTCTGCACCTGGCAGAAAATTCTCTACCCAAATGGGTAGTCAGGATGCTCAGTGGGAGAGTCTTGATACAGACCGCGAGAATGGATGTATCCGTGACTTGGAACATGCTTACACCAAGGATGGTGGTCTGGCTGTTCTCTTCGGTAATATCGCCCAGAATGGTTGCGTAGTGAAGACTGCGGGTGTGGATCCTGTACTTTGGCACTTTGAGGGTCCTGCTGTTTGCTTCGATTCTCAGGAGGATGCTTGTGAGGGGATTCTTGATGGAAAGGTAAACTCTGGTGACTGTGTGGTTATCACTCATGAGGGTCCTAAGGGTGGCCCTGGTATGCAGGAGATGCTTTATCCTACTTCATACATCAAGAGTCGCCATTTGGGTAAGGAGTGTGCCCTGATTACTGATGGGCGTTTCTCTGGTGGTACTTCAGGTTTGAGTATCGGTCATATTTCTCCAGAAGCAGCTGCAGGTGGTAATATCGGTAAGATCAAGGATGGTGATATCATTGTCATTGATATTCCAAGCCGTTCTATCAACGTGAAGTTGTCTGATGAAGAATTGGCAGCCCGTCCTCAGCAGCCTTTGAAGCGTAACCGTGTGGTAAGCAAGGCTTTGCGTGCATACGCTCAGAGTGTAAGTTCTGCAGACAAGGGCGGTGTAAGAATTATCGATTAAGATGAAAATATATAGTTTTTGAACTTTTCAGTAGAAAGGTAATGGGATATTCTGCTTGGATATAGCGTGGAATTTTCCCATTCCTTTGAAATAAATATAATAATAATGGCAAAAGAAGTAATAACAGGAGCAGAAGCGTTGATGCGCTCCCTGAAAGCTGAGGGTGTAAAGACCATTTTCGGTTATCCGGGGGGAAGCATCATGCCAGTGTTTGATTCACTGTATGGTTACACGAGAGGAGAAAATAAGGTGTTTGATCACATCTTGGTACGTCACGAGCAGGCTGCTGCTCATGCTGCACAGGGCTATGCTCGAGTCAGTGGCGAAGTGGGCGTAACACTCGTGACCAGTGGTCCTGGAGCAACAAATACTTTGACTGGTATTGCTGATGCCATGATGGATTCTACACCTATCGTGGTTATTGCTGGTCAGGTAGGCGTGGGTGCCTTGGGAACGGATGCGTTCCAGGAGGTTGACCTGGTGGGTGTTACCCAACCTATCTCTAAATGGTCTTATCAGATTCGTCGTCCTGAGGATGTAGCTTGGGCTGTGAGCCGTGCTTTCTATATTGCCCGCAGTGGTCGTCCGGGTCCTGTCGTTCTCGACTTTACCAAGAATGCCCAGATTGCTACTTGTGAGTGGGAACCTGTGAAATGTGAGAAGGTTACCTCTTACAATCCTTATCCTGCCATAGATGCCAAGGCTGTAGAGGAGGCTGCCGAATTGATCAATAATGCCAAGCGTCCATTTGCACTGGTAGGTCATGGCGTGGAATTGGGCGGTGCTCACAATGAGTTGATTGAATTCCTGGAGAAGGCTGATATTCCTGCAGGTCGTACACTGCTCGGCCTTTCTGCTTTACCAAGCAATCATCCGTTGAATATGGGTATGCTCGGTATGCACGGTTCGTATGCTACCAACATGAAGACTCAGGAGTGTGATGTGCTGATAGCTATTGGTATGCGTTTCAGCGACCGTATTACTGGTGTTCCTTCTAAATATGCTAAGCAGGCTAAAATCATCCATCTGGATATAGACAAGGCTGAAATTGACAAGGTCATCAAGACGGATGTTGCTGTGATAGGTGACTGTAAGCAGACTTTGCCGGCAATTACCCGTTTGCTGAACAAGAATGTTCACCGTGAGTGGAGAGATTCATTCGAGGTTTATCGCCAGCAGGAGCAGGAGAAGGTAATCGAGAAGGATATCCATCCTACAGAGGGTCCTCTGCTGATGGGCGAGGTGACCAATGTGGTGACGGAAGCTACCCATAATGAGGCTGTTCTCGTGAACGACGTAGGTCAGAACCAGATGATCAGTAGCCGCTACTTCAAGTTCACCAAGAAACTGAGTATTGTTACCAGTGGTGGATTTGGAACAATGGGATTCGGTCTTCCTGCTGCTATCGGTGCAACCTTTGGTGCTCCAGACAGAACCATCTGCTGTTTCTTCGGTGATGGCGGTTTCCAGATGAATATCCAGGAATTGGGTACGATCATGGAGCAGCAGGCGCCTGTGAAGATGATTCTCCTGAACAACAATTATCTTGGCAATGTACGTCAGTGGCAAGACCTGATGTTTGAAGGCCGTCGCTCCTTTACCCACATGCTGAACCCTCGTTATGAGGAAATAGCCAAGGCTTACGGCATTCCTTACGATGTGGTCATCGACCGCAAGGATCTGAAGGCGAAAGTGGAGAAGATGATTGCTACCAAGGGGCCTTACCTTCTGGAGTGCGCCATCAAGGAAGATGAGGACATCGTTCCGATGACCTTGCCTGGCAAGAGTGTTGATGAAATGCAGTTGGAACTTCATTACTAAAGTTCTCGATTCATATATATATAATAAGGTGTAACCGGCATTTTCAAAGTAAAGTGTAACAGACATTTTAGAAAGGAAAAATAAGATGGACAATAATAGTGACAAGAAATTATATACATTGCTTGTTTATTCAGAGAACATTGCGGGTATCCTGAATCAGATTACCGCAGTATTCACCCGCAGACAAGTAAATATCGAGAGCCTGAACGTATCGGCCAGCAGCATCAAGAATATCCACAAATATACCATTACGGTATGGAGTGATCCTGAGCAGATAGAGAAAATCAACAAGGCGATAGAGAAGAAAATCGATGTCGTGAAGAGTGATTACTATGCGGATGATCAGATTTTCATCCATGAGGTGGCTCTCTTCAAGATTTCAACTCCTGTTCTGCTGGAAAACCCTGAGGTTTCCCGTACGATCCGTAAGCATGATGCTCGTATGATGGAGGTTAATCCAACTTACAGTACGGTACTCTTGGCTGGTTTGACAGAGGATATTGCAGACTTGTTCCATAAGTTGAACAGTTTTGATTGTCTCTTGCAATATACTCGCTCAGGCCGTATTGCAGTAACAAGAAGTTTCGATGAGCCTATCTCAGATTATCTGAAGCAGAGTGCGGAGGAATAACAGAGATAGAGAAATATAGGGATAAGCGGGCTACGATCGTAAGACAGTTGTTCTACGGTTGTAGCTCGTTTGTTTTTTATGAACGCCGTTAGCAGAAGAAATTCTCGATTTTTTCTTTGGCATTCTCAATAAAAAATTGTAGATTTGCAAAGAATTAAAAAACAAGAAGGCATTTTTTTCGTATAAGATATGGAATTATTAAGTAAAGTAGGAAGATACGAGTTCCTTTCGGAACCTTTTCATTGTGACTTTTCCAGTCACCTGTTTATGGGGCATTTGGGCAATCATTTGTTGAATGCAGCCGATTTTCATAGCAACGACCGTGGTTATGGCATGAACTATCTCATGCCACGACATAAGACTTGGGTGCTTAGTCGCTTGGCCATTGAGATGACCGAGATGCCTAAGTCGTATGACAAGTTCTATGTTGAGACCTGGGTGGAGAATGCCATGAAGTATTTTACAGCCCGTGATTTCAAGATATGTGGTAAGCCAGCTGCTGATGAAGAAGAGGAGAAGGTATATGGCTATGGCAAGAGTGTGTGGGCGATGATAGATACTGAGACCCGACAGCCGGTAGATATATTCTCCATCCATGATGGACTTATCAAGGAGTATATCGAGGAAGAGAAAGAATGTCCTATAGCAGCCAGTTCTCGTGTCAAGATGTCTGCCGATGCCAAGTTTGTGCGCAGTATCGACACCTATTATAATGATGTAGATGTCAATGGACATATCAATTCAGTGAAATATATCGAACATATTCTTGATTTATTCGACTTGGATTACTATAAGACCCATTTTTTGCAGAGATTTGAAATTGCATACGTGGCAGAGAGTCATCAGGGCGACCGTCTCAATTTCTACGAAGAGGAAGTAAATGAGGGAGAATATTGCATAAAGATAACAAAAATCTGCAAAAATGACGCAAAAGAAGTCGAAGTTGTAAGAAGTAAAGCGAAATTTATAAAAAAATGAAAGAAAAATTTGGTAGTTTCATATTGATTTATTACCTTTGCACCCAGATAAGAAAATAAACCCAGAGCCGCCTTCTTGAATAGGGGGTGGACGGATCAAACAGGCATTCTTTGGATAAGAATTAGCTCGCATCCGTATGGACAAGTTAAACCCGCGGCTCCACAACGGCAAGCCGCACAAAACAAAATAATTATGGCAGAAATGAATTTCGGTGGCGTAATGGAAACTGTTGTCACCAGTCATGAATTTTCATTGGAGAAAGCACGTGAAGTATTGAAGAACGAAACTATCGCAGTTATCGGTTATGGTATCCAGGGTCCTGGTCAGGCTTGTAACCTTCGCGATAATGGTTTCAATGTCATCGTTGGACAGCGTCAGGGTAAAACCTATGAGAAGTGTCTGAAGGATGGTTGGGTTCCTGGTAAGACTTTGTTCTCTATCGAGGAAGCTGCAGAAAAGGGTACTATCATCTGTATGTTGCTTTCTGATGCCGGTCAGATTGCTTGCTGGCCAAAAATTAAGCCACACCTCACAGCAGGTAAGACTTTGTATTATTCACATGGTTTCGCTATCAACTGGAGCGATCGCACAGGCGTAGTTCCACCTAAGGATATTGATGTTATCATGGTTGCACCTAAGGGTTCTGGTACTTCTCTCCGCACAATGTTCTGCGAGGGTCGTGGTTTGAACTGCTCTTATGCTGTATATCAGGATGCATCTGGTAAAGCAGAGGAAAAGACTATTGCATTCGGTATCGGTATCGGTGCAGGATATTTGTTCAAGACTACATTCCAGCGTGAGGCTACTTCTGACCTTACTGGTGAGCGTGGTTCTTTGATGGGTGCTATCGAGGGTCTTTTGGAGGCTCAGTACGATGTACTTCGTGAGAACGGTCACTCTCCATCTGAGGCTTTCAACGAGACTGTTGAGGAGCTGACTCAGAGCCTTGGCCCTCTCTTCGGTGAGAAGGGTATGGATTGGATGTATGCTAACTGTTCTACAACTGCACAGCGTGGTGCTCTTGACTGGGCTCCTCGTTTCCGTGAGGCTATCAAGCCTGTTATGGAGTGGTTGTATTACTCTGTTAAGACTGGTAATGAGGCTCAGATTTCTATTGACAAGAACTCTCAGGCTGATTACCGTGAGAAGTTGAACGCTGAACTCGAGGCTATGCGCAACAAGGAAATGTGGCAGGCTGGTGTTACAGTTCGTAAACTTCGTCCTGAAAATAACTAATTTTTTTCTCGTACATAATGTTGGAAAGGGAATGGTCCGCGAGGGGTCGTTCCCTTTTTGTTGTTTATCTCTTTTTATTGCTTATCCTTTTTTGTTAGCTTTACAGATAGATATAACTGCCGTCTATATGTATCTGGTTTTCTGATACCAGCATTTCTAAAGCATTTTCTAACTGCTGGCTCGGTACTTGTATTTCTCTCAATTCTGTAATGTGGTGTTTCTTTTGATCACCTAATATCTGGAGAATACTTTCTTTCGCCTTTTCAAACATCTGTTTGGCTACAGAATCGTTATCTTTATGTTCCAGACAGACATCGCATTGCTTGCAATCTTCCTTGGTTTCTTCTCCGAAATAGCGTAAGAGTTGTCGTGAACGGCAGATAAAGTCTGTTTGTGCATATGCTATCATACTGCTGATACGTTTTACGAATTGCTCTTTTCTGTTTTCGTATGCTTCTTGGGTGATGACGACCTTATCTCCATCAATTCTATCCCGGGTATAGGTGATAAACGGGATTTTTCTACGAGGAACGAAAGTGATGATATGTTTGGTGGCAAGGCATTTCAATGCGAAATATACCTGCTGGATACTCAACTCTGCCTGTTGGGCTATCAGGGATTCATCGATATATACGAAATCAGTGAAGAGTCCTCCGTAAATGCGTAAGAGGGCCGTGACAACCTGGTCTTCATTTTCAGACAGATTATCCAGAAGATAAAGGTCGCTTCTGTTCAGGTTGAACATGAGGCGGGCTTTCCCGTCGGGATTGTCTTCGTAATGAATGTAACCACACTGTTCCAGTATTCTCAAAGCTGCATCTACTTTTGTTGGGTAATACTTATAGATATAGCTGAATTTCTCAATGTTGAATTCGAAAGTTTTTCCACAACCGCTCCCCACACCTATTTGGAAGAAATAGGCGAGGTGTTCGTAGATATCCCTGATCAGTTCTTTCTCAGGAAAGGTATCGTTGATGCGTTTGGTCAGTTTGCGTTCATCGCTGGCATCATAGAGTAGTACTGCGTATGATTTGTTGCCATCTCTACCCGCACGACCAGCCTCCTGGAAATAAGCTTCCGGAGAGTCTGGGCAGTCTATATGAATGACCATTCTTACATCGGGTTTGTCGATACCCATACCAAAGGCATTGGTAGCAACCATCACTCTTATCTGATCTTCCTGCCACTCTCTCTGTCGTTCATCCTTTACGGCAGGGTCAAGTCCGGCATGATAGAAAGTGGCAGGGATGCCGTTCTTATTGAGGATTTCTGCTATTTCCTTCGTACGGCGGCGGCTTCTAACATAGATGATGGCAGAACCCTGTACACATTTCAGGATATGAACCATTTCGCCATGCTTGTCGGTCGTAATGCGTACAATATATGCCAGGTTCTTGCGTTCGAAACTCATTTTGAACACATTCTTTTCAGAAAACTGGAGTTGGTTCTGGATATCATCTACGACTTCTGGGGTAGCCGTGGCAGTAAGTGCCAGGATAGGTGTTCCCGGTTTCAACTTTCTGATATCTGAAATCTTCAGATAAGAAGGACGGAAATCATATCCCCACTGACTGATGCAGTGGGCTTCATCCACTGTGATAAAGCTTACTTTGATATGGCGTAATTTGGTCTGGAAAATATCCGTAGAAAGTCTTTCCGGAGAGACATACAGAATCTTGACACCGCCAAAGATACAATTCTCAAGTGTCTGTATGATTTCTCTTCTGGATTTGTCGGCATAGATAGCATCTGCCAGGATACCGCGTTCCTTGAGGTGGGTAACCTGGTCTTTCATGAGGGCTATGAGGGGCGTAATCACGATGCAAACGCCATCCTGGGCAAGTGCAGGAACCTGAAAAGTGATAGATTTACCACCACCTGTAGGCATAAGACCGAGGGTATCCTTACCCTGTGATATACTTTCGATAATGTCTCTCTGTATGCCACGGAAGTCAGGATACCCCCAGTATGTTCGCAATATCTCTTGAAATTTATCTGTCATTTAGTCATTTGGGTCTGATGGAGTCAGAAATCAGGAGTTTTCCTATTTCTCACTGTTGTTCGGACGGATATCCTCAATTTGCAGTTGTACCTGATTCTTCTTGAAGATATTGTCTTCTATTGTATATACAATGTCGAAACTCCGTTTGCTCTTGATGTATCGTGCTGCGGCACTTTGTCCGAAGGCAATGCCGTTGACCACGCTGCTCGACTTTGAGTCCACAAGTTCCAGCTTGATGTGCTCCTGTTCCCTTCCTACCACTTTGCTTGTACCATAGTCATACACTTTGGTTGTGCAGAATATCGGTTTTTGATTGCCTGGTCCAAAAGGTGCAAACCGTTTCAGGTCGCTGTACAGGTGCTTGGTGATGTCTTTGAAATCAATCTCCGCATCAATATGAAGCAAGGCTTCTGTCTGTTCAGGAGCGATATGTTCCTCTACATATTTCTGGAATCTTTCTCTGAATTCTTTTACCTTATCCCATTTGAGGGTAAGTCCGGCAGCGTATGTATGTCCACCGAAATTCATGAGAATATCGCGGCAACTCTTGATGGCAGAATAGACATCAAAGCCCGTTACACTGCGTGCGGAGCCTGTTGCCATGTCACCATCTTTGGTCAGAACGACGGTAGGGCGGAAATAGATTTCCGTGAGTCTTGAGGCAACAATGCCGATGACTCCTTTTTTCCATCCCTCATCGTAGAGTACAATACTGGAGTTGTGCTTCTGGCTTTCAAGTCTTGACACAATGCCATTGGCTTCCTCCGTCATCTGTTTGTCGATGTCCTTACGTTGTTCGTTGTATTCATTGATGTGTTTTGCCATGCGGATGGCAGTAGCAAAATCTCTTTCTACCAGCAGGTCAACGCTCAATTTGCCGTTTTCCATTCTTCCTGAAGCATTGATGCGTGGACCGATCTTGAATACGATGTCGCTCATTGAGATTTCTCTACCATTGAGTCCGCAGATATCAATGATGGAACGCAAGCCGATACTTGGATTGGTATTGAGCAGCTTGAGACCATGGAACGCGAGGATACGGTTTTCTTCCTCAACAGGTACGATGTCGGCAGCGATGCTTACGGCACAGAAGTCGAGCAGCGGGATGAGTCTGGAGAACGGAATGTTGTTGTTCTTGGCGAAAGCCTGCATGAATTTAAAGCCTACGCCACATCCGCAAAGGTGCTTGAACGGAAAGGTATTGTCAGGACGTTTAGGGTTGAGAATAGCCACAGCAGGAGGCATCACCTCGTCTGGTACGTGGTGATCACAAATGATGAAATCTATGCCAAGAGACTTGGCATATTCTATTTCCTTGATGGCTTTGATGCCACAGTCAAGGATGATGATTAGTTTTACACCTGTCTTGTTGGCAAAGTCTATTCCTTTTTTGCTGACTCCGTATCCCTCGTCATATCTGTCGGGGATATAGTAATCGATGTTGGAATAGAATTGCTGCAGGAACTTATAGACCAAAGCTACGGCAGTGCATCCATCTACGTCATAATCGCCATAGACAAGGATGCGCTCCTTGCGTCCCATCGCATCATTGAGGCGGTCAACGGCTATGTCCATATCCTTCATGAGGAATGGATTGATCAGGTCGGCAAGCTGAGGCCTAAAAAACCGTTTGGCTGCCGATTCTGTCGTAATGCCTCTTTGGATGAGAAGCTGTCCTAAGATTGGGCTGATGCTTAGCTTTTCGCCCAGTTCCTTTGCTGCTTTTTCTTGCTCAGGTGTAGGTGCTTCATAATTCCATTTAAAATGCATCTTAATTATTTTTTATTTCTGCCGTCAAAGTTACAAAAATAAAACGACAAATAGAAATGTTTTAACTTGAAAATAGCAGAAAAAGCATGAATTATGTAAAAAAAGGCAGCAAACCTGATGGATTGCTGCCTTTTTTAAAATATTTATCTAAGTTTCTTTTCTTCCTGTTATCCTTAGATTCCGAGTTTTTTGCGGATATCCTTAGGAAGGGCATTCTTGTTTACCATGAAGTCCATAGTCTTGTATGCTACAAATGCCTTGGTCATGTACCATGTTCCCTTGTAATCACCATACTCACCCCATGAGTTCTTCACCATGTAGTACTCCTTGCCGTTCTGGTCCTTTGCGATACCATAGATGTGCATACCGTGGTCATCGGTAGTCTCCCAGTTATCGAAAGCTTCCTGGCGCATCTGCTGTGTTGGTACAATCTCAGGAGCGTTGACACCCAGTGAGTCGAACTTCTCTTTCTTCTCGTCTTTTGAAAGCTTGAACCAGTGGTCTGCATCGGTGCCTGCCATAGAACGAACCTTCTTTACATCGTAAGCGATACCGAGACCTTTGCGAGTGAAACCATCCTCTGTTACGTCGCCACCCCAAGCTATAGTATAACCGTTGTTGACTGCGTTGTCGATAATCTTGCAGATGTCTTCCATTGGAACGTTGTAGCTCATAGGCCAGCGCCAGTTGTCCTGTACCTCAACAGCAAACTGACTCCACATTGGGTGGTGGGTATAGCTGGTGATGGTTACATAGTCATCGAGATTCAAACCGAGGCTCTCGCAAAATGACTGTGGAGTATATTGCTTGCCCTGATAGGTAAACTTCTCTGGAGTCTTACCGATGTAAGAGTCGATGATGCCCTGAAGACCGCTCTTCCAAGCAGAAGAAATTTTCTTAGCATTGCTCTTGGCAACAGCTTCTACGTATGGTGTCATCACATCGAAGAACTCACCGAAGTTGGCAAGTGAGTCACCTGTCAATGTACCTGGAGCTGGCATTGCAGTCTCTGGTACGATACCATAGTGCTTCAAAGCATACAGTACATCGTATGCGCTACCACCCTGTGAGAAGCTCACGTCACCGTGCATTCTGACAGCCATTGTGGCGCGGTCCATGTATGTCTTGTTGGCAACGAACATCTCGCTCAAGTCGTATGTCTTGCCTGTCTTCTTCAAAATCTCGCTCTCAAAATAGCTGAGAGTAGAATAAGCCCAGCACGTACCACTGCGGTTCTGATCCTTGATGCTGGTGATAGGGTTTTCCTTTACCACTGTAAATACTGGCTTGTTCTTTGCGATAGCTGCTGAATCAGTAGCGGTCTTTGCGCTTGCACCTGTGGCAACCAAGGCCATCAATGCTGCTGCGATCAATGTTTTCTTCATTAAAATTTCTCTTTATATTAATAATGTTGTTCTTTCTTTTCTCTCTCTTCAAGGGAATTGCTTATCTGTTGGCTGCCATGTAGTCCTCTACATCCTTTGGATGATAAGGGATGCGGTCTTTACCCAAGAATCTGCAACCGTCTTTGGTGATGAGTAAATCGTCCTCGATACGGATACCTCCAAAGTCCTTGTAGGTTTCCAGCTTGTCGAAGTTGAGGAACTCTGCGCAATGACCTGAAGCCTTCCAGTCGTCGATGAGGGCAGGGATAAAGTAGATTCCCGGTTCATCTGTTACTACGAAACCTTCTTCGAGGCGACGGCCCATACGCAGGCAGTTGGTACCGAACTGTTCCAGGTTAGGACGAACTTCCTCATCGAATCCTACATTGATCTGGTCGAAATTCTCCATATCGTGTACGTCCATTCCCATCATGTGACCTAACCCGTGAGGCAGGAACATGGCATGAGCACCAGCCTTGACAGCCTCTTCTGTATCACCCTTGGCAAGTCCTAACTCCTTGAGTTTGTCAAACATCAGACGGCATATTGCAAAGTGAACATCTGCGTATTTCACACCAGGCTTGGCAACTTCGAGTGCATAGTCGTGGCAAGCCTCAACGATAGAGTAGATTTCCAACTGGCGCTGGGTAAACTTACCGCTTACAGGCATGGTACGTGTATTGTCAGAGCAATAGTTGTTGATGGTCTCGGCACCGGCATCGCAAAGAGCCAGTCTGCCAGCTTCCAGAATGCTCATGGAAGGATTGCCGTGCATAATCTCACCATGCTGACTGAAGATAGTAGGGAAACTGACCATTGCTCCATAAGAGTTGGCAATTCCGTCAACCTGTCCGCCTACAAATTTCTCTGTTACTCCTGGACGAGTCAACTTCATGGCAGTGGTATGCATCTTGTAACCAATAACAGCAGCACGTTCCAGTTCCTCGATTTCCTCAGGAGTCTTGGTAGAGCGCATCTTTACCACAGCCTTGATGAGATCCATAGAGGCCTCTTCCTTTTGCTGGTTAGGGTGGATGCCGAGGAGGTCGAATATCTGGAGCTTGATGTCAAAGCGATAAGGAGGCAGGAAATGTATCTTGCGCTTCTTAGACATGGCATCATTGCAGATAGTCTTCAGAGATTTCATAGGTGCAGAGTTGTGGACACCAACCTGTTCTGCCAAGTCGTGTACGCTTTCCACGCTGCCATACCATACGATATCTTCTATATCTATGTCGTCACCGATCAATGTCTCGATGTCGTTGTCAATGTCGATTACACCTACCAGACCATCGCGCTGCTGTCCGAAATAATAGAGGAAAGTAGAGTCCTGACGGAATGGATAGTATCCATTGTTAGGGAAATTACAAGGTGAATTGTTATTTCCGAAAATCAAAATTACGCCTTCACCTACAAGCTTCTTAAGCTCTTGGCGGCGCTGAATGTAAGTGTCCTTACTAAACATATTTTTAGTTTTTTGTTATATTTTGGTGCAAAGTTAGTGATTATTTCCCAAAAAATGCTTATCTTTGCAAGCAAAATCGTATAAAAAGTGAGAATTTATAAATAATTAATAATAAAAGCCCGCTTTTTGTGCAAAAATGAATAAAAAAACAGGTAAATGGTATGAAGATAGAAAGAAAAACGGGACTGGTCTTGGAAGGAGGCGGAATGAGAGGTGTGTTTACAAGCGGGGTACTGGATGCCTTCATGAAACACGATTTGTATTTCCCATATACGGTGGCTGTTTCTGCAGGTGCTTGCAATGGTATGTCGTATATCAGTCGCCAACCCCGTCGTGCCCGTATTTCCAATATCGATTACTTGGATCGGTATGAATATATCGGTCTTCGGCATCTGGTTACTCAAGGTTGCATCTTCGACCGCCGGTTGCTTTATGATAAATTTCCCAACCAGTTGTTGCCTTTCGATTTTGATACTTTTTTCCAGCATGCGGAAGGTTTTGAGATGGTAACGACCAATTGTCTGACGGGGCATGCCATGTATCTTTCTGAAACTCATGATAAGCAGCGTGCTCTGGATATCGTCAGAGCTTCAAGCAGCTTGCCTTATGTCAGCAAGATTGTGAATGTGGATGGTATCCCGATGCTGGATGGTGGTATTGCCGACAGTATTCCTGTTCAGCACGCCATCGATATGGGGTATGAGCATAATGTGGTGATACTGACCCGCAACAAGGGGTGGCGTGATCATGGGAAGGATCGCAAGATACCTTATTTATATAAGAACTATCCTCGCCTTCGTGTTGCTCTGAGTCATCGTCATAAGGTATATAATGAACAAATCCAACTTGTAGATGATCTGGAGGCTGCGGGCAAGATCACATGTATTCGCCCGCTTCGTCCGCTTGAGGTGGGACGTATTGAGAAAGATACTCTCAAATTGGAACGGTTATACGAAGAAGGCTTCACTTTAGGAGAGAGATTCTGCCAGAATTTCAAATAAAAATAAGTCATTTAGTCATGCAGTCTCTTTCAGACAGTCAGGCTAAATGACTTATTTGGTTTTTATCTCAAAGACTCAACTTTATGATTTATTCCAATGCATCTTTATTCTTCCAATAAATCGGGGCGCAGGCGTCTGGTTCTTTCCATGGCCTGATCAAATTCCCATTGGCGAATCTTAGCCTCATTTCCGCTCAGCAGTATCTCTGGAACTTTCCAACCCTTATAGTCTGCTGGTCGGGTATAGATAGGGGCTGCAAGAATGTCGTCCTGGAAACAGTCGGAGAGAGCGCTTTGTTCATCGCTGATGACTCCTGGAACCAAACGGATTACTGCATCAGAGATAATGGCTGCAGCAAGTTCGCCACCTGTCAATACGTAGTCGCCTACAGAAATCTCACGGGTGATGAGATGGTCTCTCACTCTTTGGTCAATACCCTTGTAGTGACCGCAGAGGATGATGAGGTTGCCTTGCATAGACATCTCATTGGCAATCTTCTGGGTGAAAGTCTCTCCGTCTGGAGAAACATAGATGACGTCATCATATTCGCGCTCTGCCTTCAGGGCTGTAATGCAGCGATCGATAGGTTCGCATTGCATCACCATGCCGGCACTTCCTCCGTATGGATAGTCATCTACTCGTTTCCATTTATCTAATGTATAATCACGCAAGTTATGGAGATGAATCTCTGCGAGACCCTTCTTCTGTGCACGTGCCAGGATAGACTCATTGAAGAATCCCTCCAGCATTTCCGGTAATACAGTGATAATATCTATTCTCATATTGAATGCAAAGATAATATAATTTGAGCAAGTAGCCAAAAGATTCTGCTATTTTTTTTTCAGTAGAAAGTTTTTATGTATAGGAATGAGAAATAAGCTCTGTTAAAATAATTCGTAGGCTTTCTGCAGATTTGCCTTCTTATAAACTGAGTGAGGAAATAGAGTTTGGGCAATGAAAAAAAACTCCTTGCCCAAGCGCAAATTTTTCCGTGGGCAGGGAAAAATGAAAGTGGGGTAAACAAAAAATGCGAATTCGCTTGACTTTTCCTGATTTCTGTAGACACTTTTTTACTTTATAAACTAAAAAGGTAGA